>Ga0214182_1000044_pt1 | contig 62996 bp, 60 predicted proteins | sample TroBogEpilimnion_8_FD_153020 | JGI IMG/M metagenome (GOLD analysis project Ga0214182, IMG submission 153020) | Freshwater microbial communities from Trout Bog Lake, WI - 14NOV2007 epilimnion | ecosystem: Environmental > Aquatic > Freshwater > Lake > Epilimnion/Euphotic zone | place: Trout Bog... | reverse complement strand
TTAGCGATAATTTAGATTCATCAGGCATAAGATTGCCCTTAACTCGTAATGCTGAGCATTGCTGGTTAAGTGATTGGGAGCCTTTAGTTGGTCTACTAAAAGATAAATCTTTAAGTTTAGGCACTCGTAGTGCTAGTTTTCATACTAGCTTAGCAATGACCCTAGTTGATCAAGCGCAGCAAATTAGAACTGAACGAGGGGATTTTGCTGTCGGCTTAACAGGTGGTGTTTTTCAAAACAAATACTTAACTGAACTGACGATGAGCTTATTACAAGATGAAGGTTTCAAAGTTTATGTTCCAGAACAAATTCCTGGCAATGATGCAGGCCTTAGCTTTGGACAAATTATAGAAGTTGCAATGTCTAGCTACAGGTAGCTTCGAAAAAGACCAGCCAAGCCTAGCGAGTGGGGCGTTTCCGGCACAGGAGCCGCGCCTATGCCGGAAACGCTTTACTCGCTGTCGCTCGAAAAGTCTTATTCAGGCCTACAATTGGATGAATTAAGAAATCAAAACTCGTGAGTTTTGACTCCAAAACATCGAAAGCTACAAGCTACAATTGCCCAAAGTTTAATTCTTTTGACAGAATCATAGAAGTGGCTTTAAGTCATGCCTTATTCCCATAGCTAAAACACATACAAACTATGCTAATATTCCATTTCGCGAACAACACACAGAGACAATTATGAAAGCAAATATCGGTTTAATCGGTTTGGCAGTAATGGGTCAAAATCTGGTTCTTAACATGAATGATCACGGCTTTAAAGTCGCGGTCTATAATCGCACGAATAGCACGACTGATGAATTTTTAGACGGCCCTGCTAAAGACACTTTGGTAGTCGGTACGCATTCATTAGAAGAACTCATCGAAAGCTTAGAAACGCCACGCATCGTTATGCTGATGGTTAAAGCCGGTGAGGTGGTTGATCAATATATCGATAAATTAGTCCCCTTATTATCGGCAGGCGATATTATTGTTGATGGCGGTAACTCCTTATTTACCGACACTAATCGACGCACAGCCGAATTAGCCGCACAAAATATTAATTACATTGGCACTGGCGTTTCTGGTGGTGAAGAAGGTGCTCGTCATGGCCCTTCTATTATGCCAGGCGGTAACAAGGATGCTTGGCCTGCTGTTAAAGCCATTTTTCAAGGGATTAGCGCCCAAGTCAATGGCGATCCTTGCTGTGAGTGGGTAGGCGATAACGGTGCTGGTCATTACGTTAAGATGGTGCACAACGGCATAGAATACGGCGACATGCAATTAATCTGCGAGGCTTATCAATTATTATCAGAAGGCTTAGGTTTAAGCGCTGATGAAATGCAAGCCATCTTTTCTGAATGGAATCAAGGTGAACTTAGCTCGTATTTAATCGAAATTACCGCTAACATTTTGGCTTATAAAGATGAAGACGGCTTGCCCTTAGTCGATAAGATCCTCGATACCGCTGGTCAAAAAGGCACAGGTAAATGGACGGGCATTAATGCCTTAGATTTAGGCATACCCTTAACCTTAATTGGTGAATCGGTATTTGCACGTTGCTTATCAGCTCAAAAGTCAGAGCGCATAACTGCTGCGCAGTTATTAGCCAGCCCTAAGCCTGCATTTTCTGGCGATAAGCAAGCCATGATTAATGCCATACGCGATGCTTTATATGCGGCTAAGATTATTTCTTATGCGCAAGGCTTTCGCTTAATGCGCGAAGCTTCTAAAGAATATAATTTGTCACTTAATTATGGCGAAATCGCTTTAATGTGGCGCGGCGGCTGCATTATTCGAAGTCAATTTTTAAATGATATTAAGCAAGCCTATACGGCGAACCCTGAATTAGAAAATCTATTATTAGCAGACTTCTTTGTAAAGGCTATGAAGCAAGCCGATGCGGGTTGGCGCAAAGCGGTTATCTTAGGGATAGAGCTAGGCATCCCTACCCCCGCATTCTCATCGGCCTTAGCTTATTTTGATGCTTATCGTACCGAAAAACTTCCTGCTAATTTGTTACAAGCTCAACGCGATTACTTTGGCGCTCATACTTATGAGCGCACCGATAAACCCAGGGGTGAATTTTTTCATACCGACTGGACTGGGCATGGTGGTAAGACGGCTTCTTCTACTTATACGGTTTAAAACAACAGCCAAAAATAAGTGGGTCGGGTTAGCGATAGCGTAACTCGACCTACGAAACTACAAAACTTAACCATGAGCAGTTTATGAATCTTGATCCTTGTACTTATGTTATTTTTGGCGCTACGGGCAATTTGTCTCGCATTAAATTAATGCCGGCCTTATACCATCTTGATGTCGCTAATCGTTTACCTGACGGCACCCGAATTGTTGCTATAGGTCGAAGACCTTGGGATCAGGATAAGTGGCTGAGTGAAGTTCGTGACATGGTAACAGCAAAAGCTAAAGATGAATTTGATGAAAACATCTTTCAGCGCTTTTGCACACGCTTAGTCTATCATCAAGGTGATCTTGGCGAAGCTCAGTGTTATAGCGGACTGGCGGCTTTACTTAGCGATAAAAATAAGTTTGCCCCTAATATCGCGTTCTATTTATCAATTAGTCCCTCTGACTTTGGTTCAGTCATGGAAATGTTAAGTAATAACCAGCTCTTTAATGAAGAACTAGGTTGGCGGCGCGTTATTATTGAAAAACCCTTTGGTTACGATACTGAAAGTGCTCAAGCCTTGCAAAAACGCATCAGCCATTATTTAACCGAAGAACAAATTTATCGTATTGACCATTACTTAGGTAAGGGTATGGTACAAAATGTATTAGTATTCCGATTTGCTAATGTCATGCTTGAACCCTTGTGGAATCGTAATTACATCGACCACATTCAGATTACTCATTCTGAAGAAATTGGCATAGACAGTCGCGGTGATTATTACAATGGCGCAGGAGCAATGCGCGATATGTTACAAAGTCATCTTTTACAATTGCTAACTTTAGTCACTATGGAGCCGCCTGCTTCTATGGAAGCCGAATCTTTACGTGATGAAAAAGTTAAAGTATTAAAATCTATCCGCCCTATTCCTAAAGAAGCCGTTCACGGCCATGCTTTTCGAGCCCAATATGCGCCTGGCCATATTAACGGTGAAAGGGTCAATGGCTACTTGCAAGAAGCGAATATTCCTGCCGACAGTATCACAGAGACCTATGCCTCTATGAAATTGCATATCGATAATTGGCGCTGGCGCGGTGTACCGATGTATTTGCGTACTGGAAAACGTATGGCAAAAGCGCAATCAACGATTTCGATTTGCTTTCGTCACCCACCACTGCAATTCTTCCGCGATACCAACATGCAATGTATGACGCAGAATTGGATATTATTGGGCATACAACCAGAAGAATGTATCCGCATTGAAATGACCGTCAAGGAACCCGGCTTAGAAATGAAAACTCGTACTAGTAGTTTAGATGCCAGTTTTCGTAATGAAGACGAAAAAGCTATCGATGCCTATGAAGACTTATTACTTGATGTCTTAAAAGGTGATCGATCTTTATTTTTACGTTTTGACGAAGTTGAACATGCCTGGCGTATTGTTGATCCCATTTTACAAACTTGGGCGATAGAGCGAGACTTTATTGCCACTTATCCTGCAGGCTCTTGGGGACCTGAAGACAGTCGATTATTTGAAAAAAGCGACCATTTCTGGCGCAGCACCTTAACTCCGGAGTGTAAATAAATGCAACAAACTCTTCAGTGGCATAATTTTGAAACATCTGATCTCGTAGCAGATGCGGTCTACCAACAAATCCTCGACTCAGCAGAAAAAGCCATTGCTGATCATGGTCAATTTAAATTAGTTTTAGCGGGTGGCAGTACACCTGAAAAAGTTTATCATTTATTAGCGAAAGCCAATGCCAATTGGTCACGTTGGTTTATCTATTATGGTGATGAACGTTGTTTAGCTATTGATCATGCTGAGCGCAATAGCTTAATGGCAAAAAAAGCTTTTCTTTCAAAAGTGGCCATACCCAAAGAACAAATCTTTACCATACCCGCCGAACTAGGCCCTGAATTAGCCTCGCAACGCTATCAACAAGTTGTTGCTAAAGCATTGCCCTTTGATATGGTGTTATTAGGCATGGGCGAAGACGGTCATACTGCTAGTTTATTTCCTGGTCATCACCATAACATTGATGAACTTGTCCATGCTGTTTATAACTCGCCTAAGCCACCGCCCGAAAGAGTCTCTATTAGTGCAAAAGGCTTAAGTGACTCAGCACAGGTCATATTTCTAATCACAGGTAAGAACAAACAAGAGGCTGTTAAAAGTTGGCGTTTAGGTGAAGATTTGCCAGTTGCTGATATAATTCCCAAAAGTGCAGTTGATATTTATATCGACAACGATGCTTTTCTCACTGAATCAGTTTAAAACTTAAAATCATCTAACATAAATTCATAACATTAAGAGTCATTGATCATGAAAAATCACACTGTTATTAGTCCAACTCTAGGCTTTGCTGGACTTGCATTAATATTAACTGGTTGCGCTTCTGAACCAGTACCTGTTCCAGTAGTAGCTCCTGCTCCAGTTGTAGTTCAAACACCTGTTCTTTCTGGCGAACAAATGATCAATGAAAGTCAACGCTTAGCCAGTTTGGGCGACCGATGGAAAAAAGGTAAAGAGCTAGTCGATCATGGCACGATTTTACTTCGTGATGGAAGAAATAAAATAGATGAAGCTAACCGAATGATTCAAGAAGGCCAACAAATACAAAGCGAAAGTCAAGCGACTGTGCAAGCTGCTGCTCCTGTCCTTTCTGGCGAACAAATGCTTAGCGAAAGTCAACGCTTAGCCACTTTGGGCGATCGATGGAAAAAGGGTAAAGACTTGATTGATCGTGGCACTGTTTTATCAAGAGAAGGCCAGAACACCATTGATGAAGGTAATCGTATGGTACAAGAAGGTCAGCAAATCCAACATGAGAGTGAAGAAAGCTCTAACGCTATCAAAAAGTAATTCCGTATTACAAACAGGGCTGTTCTAAAGAGACAGTGAAAGTATTACGAAAACAACGCAAAAACAAAACTTAATTCTATAAGCAATTGTTTTTATAAAATGTGGGAGAGGAATTTAGCCTCGCATTCGAGACCAAAGCCTCTCCCACAAAAATACTATTATAGCCATTAAACGCAGCCCATCATGCCATTAGCTCACTCAAACATGCCCCCTGATTGCTCATAAAAATACGATGACATTTCCAACAATTGAAACTTTTGTACGTAATGCGCCTTTAGCCAGACTGCAACGCTTACCCGGTAATACTAGTAATACTATACTTGCTAAACTAGAAGGCAATAATCCAGCGGGCTCTGTTAAAGACCTACCTGCCCTCAGTATGATTACAAGAGCCGAGGCTAGAGGCGACATCAAACCAGGCGACAGACTTATAGAAGCAACCAGTGGTAATACCGGCATTGCACTGGCAATGGTTGCTGCCATCAAAGGTTACAAAATGACCTTGATTATGCCAGACAATATGAGTAATGAACGCAAAGCATCTATGAAAGCCTACGGTGCCGATATTATTTTAACGCCTGCGGCTGGCAGCATGGAGGCAGCCATTGATTTAGCCAGAGAAATGGAAGCGGCAGGCAAAGGATTTATTCTGGATCAGTTTGCTAACCCTGATAATCCTCTGGCTCATTACGAAAGCACTGGCCCTGAAATCTGGCAGGATACTTTCGGCAAAGTTAGCCATTTTGTCAGCTCCATGGGAACTACTGGGACTATTATGGGTACCTCAAGGTTTCTTAAAGAACAAAACCCAGCCATTCAAATCGTCGGTGTACAACCCGAAGGTGATTCTAAAATACCGGGTATAAGACGTTGGCCTAAAGCTTATCTCCCCAAGATTTATGAGGCAGATCGGGTCGATAGAATTATAGATATTGATCAAAACTCCGCTGAAATCACCATGCGTAGACTTGCCTCAGAAGAAGGTATTTTTGCCGGAGTTTCCTCAGGTGGAGCGGTTGCTGCTGCATTAAAATTATCTGAAGAAGTTCAAAATGCTGTTATTGTGGTGATTATTTGTGATCGAGGTGACCGCTATTTATCGACTGGCGTTTTTCCTGCTTAATGAATACTCATTTGGTAAAACAACTCTACATCCAATAATCATGAATACACGGCGAATGAGTTCGCCGTGTACCGTTCAATGCCTGATTACTTGACATGATGCTCCCCTTCATAAAATAAACTTAATTGCAGCGAATTAACTCCATTCCCAATCACACTTAACTTTTTAAAACCTATAAACGACATGCCTAAAAGAAGAACTAGAAAGAAACCCTTACCGGAAACACCTGTTAAAGTCACCATAGAATCATTAGCTCATGACGGTAGAGGCGTTGCTCATGTTGAAGGCAAAGTCATTTTTATTGATGAAGCCTTACCTGGTGAAGAAGTCGAATTTACCTATACTGACATTCGTAAAGACTATGCTGAAGGTAAAGTCGTTAATCTATTAAGTCGTGCTGCTGACAGAGTCGATGCTTTATGTGCGCATTATGGTTTATGTGGCGGTTGTAGTTTTCAACACGTCGAAGCCAGCGCACAAATTAGAATTAAACAAGAACTACTCGTTGAGCAATTTAAACGCATCGGTAAAGTAGATGCTCCAGAATTGTTATCGCCTTTAATCGGCCCTCATTGGGGCTATAGACGAAAAGCCCGCATGGGCGTCAAATATGTCGAAAAAAAGAACCGTGTATTAGTTGGCTTTAGAGAAAGAAGACATCCCTATTTAGCTGAAATTGATAGCTGCGTGGTTATGCACCCAATAGTCGGCACTCAGTTAACCGCATTGGGTGAAATGATCTCTGAATTAAGCATCAGAGATAAAATACCGCAAATAGAAGTCGCCATTGGCGAAGGACAATGTGTATTGTCATTTCGTGTATTAGAACCACCCACTGACGCTGATCAAGAAAGAATGCGTATTTTCGGTCAGGAACATAACATGAGTATGTGTTTACAATCCAAAGGCCCAGATACCATTGTGCCGCTGGATGGCGAGCCAGAAATAATACCCAGTTATACGCTACCGGACTTAGGCATTGAGTTTAAATTTAGACCCGCTATGTTTACTCAAGTTAATTACGAAATTAACAGGCAAATGATTAGCCGTGTTTTAGATTTATTAGAACTTAATGAAAACGACCAAGTGCTTGATCTATTCTGTGGCTTAGGGAACTTCACTTTACCTATGGCTAAGTTTGCAGGATCAGTGGTCGGTATCGAAGGTGATCAACCGCTGGTAAATCATGCTAAAGAAAATGCCCTGCACAATAATATTAACAATACCGAATTTTATGCAGCTGATCTAAGTAAAGACTTAAGTGATCAAGCTTGGGCTCAGCGTAAATATAATAAGATATTGCTTGATCCTTCTCGTGCTGGCGCATCTGAAGTTCTCCCTTACTTTAAAAAATGGAAGCCTGATCTAGTGGTTTATGTGTCATGTAACCCATCAACTCTAGCTAGAGATACTGGCATTATGGTTAATGAACTCGGTTATCAACTTATAAAAGCAGGCGTTATGGATATGTTCCCGCAAACGGGTCATGTAGAATCCATGGCTGTGTTTAAAAGAGCCCAATAATCTCTCCTCCTTTACAAAGATAGATCGCGGTCACTGCTCAACATAATATGAGTAAGCCAGAATAAGACCATGCTAGCCCAGCGCGGGGTGGCGTTTTCAGCTCAGGTGCAGTGCCTATGCCGGAAACGCTTTACTCGCTTAGGCTCGCAAAGTCTTATTCCGGCCTACATTTATTGGGAACGCAGTCTAAAAATTGACCAAGATCCTTACTAAAGTATAAAATCAGCCGCTGATTCAAGTACATTAATTAAATAATAACTACCGCTCTACACAAACGGCTTTAATCGATAATTTGTTTTAGCCAAACTGTTAGATTTCATAGAACCGCCTCAATGTGAAAGCTGACTTATCTACTATGAGGTGAAACTTTGGAGATATCATGGACAAACTACCTACTTTTGATAAATTAACCGCTCTTTCAATCAGCATTGGCGTACTTTCAGGCGTTGCAACTTTTTTGGCTGTTGGTCCTGCTAGCGGCATCTTTTTTATCTGGGCTGCAACCATTGCTTGGGCTGCTTATTTTTTCCTAGGCGCGACTAAAGAAGCGCTGATCAATACTATTGTATGTGGCATTTTCGGTGTTGTAATGGCTTGGTTCACTGCACTTTTGCTCACTAACATTTCTGCAACGACTTCACTTGGTTTCCCATTCATGGCTGCCTTTACAGTGTGTCTTTCAGTGATCGTTTTATGCTTAGCCGCTAACATTCCACAACTAGCCACTATTCCTGCTAGCGTATTAGGCTATTCATCAACGTTTGCTTATTTATTACAAACACCTGATAAATTAAATCAAGATGTATTGCTAAGTATCTCTTTAAATAACCCTTTATTAGTTATTTCTTTCTCTATCGTCATTGGTACTTACTTTGGTCAATGGTCTGCTCAACTGAGCGAAAAGCTTACTAAATAAATTCTCTGCTTTAAATGTTTGTATAAAAAACCACGATCTATGATCGTGGTTTTTTTATTAATGACCTAAGAATATCCTTATTGTTACATCCATAGGCGATATACAAGAGCCTCAAATTATCTGAACCCACCGAAATATTGACCTTACATGCTGAGAATTACCGAACTCAAACTTCCCTTAGATCATTCAGAAACGGCTATTAAAACTGCTGTACTAAAAAAACTGGGAATTAACGCTGAAGACCTCATCAGTATCAGTATTTTTAGACAGGGTCATGATGCTCGCAATAAATCGGCCATCTACTTAGTATATACCCTTGATATTGATGTTAAAAATGAAGATCACCTGCTTGCTCGGCATCAAGATGATATTAATATTTCACTCACCCCCGACAATACTTACCAATTTGTCACTCAAGCACCTGATCACCTAGTCAATCGTCCCATTGTTATTGGTACTGGGCCCTGCGGGCTTTTTGCTGGATTAATCTTGGCACAAATGGGCTTTAAACCTATACTTTTAGAAAGAGGCAAAGAAGTTCGCGAACGTACCAAAGATACATTTGGTCTTTGGCGCAAAAGTATTTTTAACCCAGAGTCGAATGTGCAATTCGGTGAAGGTGGTGCTGGTACTTTCTCTGATGGCAAGCTGTATACCCAAATTAAAGATCCTAACCACTATGGTCGTAAAGTCTTAACCGAATTTGTTAAGGCAGGTGCACCCCCTGAAATATTACGAGTCAGCAAACCACATATAGGCACATTTAAGCTAGTAACCATGGTAGAACAAATGCGCGCTACTATCGAAGCTTTAGGTGGTGAGATTCGCTTTCAAAGCCGCGTTGATGCTATCAATATAGAAAACGGACAAGTACAAGGAGTAACTTTAGCCAATGGAGAAAGCATTGCTTGCAGGCATTTAGTTTTGGCGGTAGGACATAGTGCCCGCGATACCTTTAAGATGCTTTATGATCGTGGAGTCTATATTGAAGCCAAAGCTTTTTCTGTTGGCTTTCGTATTGAGCACCCACAATCGCTAATAGATCAGTGTCGTTTTGGTAGTCATGCCGGTCATCCTTTACTGGGCGCGGCTGATTATAAATTGGTTCATCATTGTAGCAACGGACGATCAGTTTATAGCTTTTGCATGTGCCCAGGTGGCACTGTGGTAGCAGCGACTTCTGAAGTAGGTCATGTAGTTACTAACGGCATGAGTCAATATTCACGAAATGAACGCAATGCAAATAGCGGTATTGTAGTAGGCATAACGCCCGAGGACTATCCCGGACATCCTTTGGCTGGCATAGACTTTCAAAGACAATTAGAAGCTCATGCCTATACTTTAGGTGGCAGCACTTATGAGGCACCCGGACAATTAGTCGGTGATTTTATTGCCAACCAACCTTCTACCAAATTGGGATCTGTTTCGCCTTCATATACACCAGGTGTTCATCTAGGTGATCTTAGCACTGCCCTACCCGAATATGCCATTGCAGCCATACGCGAAGCATTGCCTGCCTTCGATAAAAAAATAAAAGGCTTTGCTATGGCTGATGCAGTGTTAACGGGCGTAGAAACACGAACTTCATCACCGATACGCATCAAACGCAATGATAGCTTTCAAAGCATCAATACCCTAGGCTTATATCCAGCGGGAGAAGGAGCCGGTTATGCAGGCGGTATACTTTCTGCTGCGGTTGATGGAATTAAAGTAGCTGAGGCTTTGGCTTTGGATATGATGGGGCTAGCCACTCAGTGAATAATTTAAGTAAGGTGCCTATTAGGACAGACAAAGGGCTAACATAAGCAAAGTACACTCGCAAATAAACGCAATGAGTAGGCCGAAATAAGACCATGCTAGCGCAGCGCGTGGTGGCGTTTCCGGCACAGGTGCGATACCTATGCCGGAAACTCTTTCCTCGCTTACGCTCGTAAAGCCTTATTCCGGCCTACAACTAAAGTTGGGCAATTTTAATTTAATGGTTCAATTATGAGAGCAGGCAAAAGATGAAAGGCAAAGCCTAAGAGGTTAACAAGATATTAGCTTTAGCCTTTAGCCTGCTTTTGTAGTTAACTTATTCCCTTACCGGCTTTTTATCTAATTTCCTTTGCAAGGTACGGCGGTGCATATTTAGAGCTCTAGCTGCTGCTGAAATATTGCCGTCATGCTGCATGAGTACTTTCTGCAAATGTTCCCATTCCAAGCGTTTGATTGATAGAGGATTCTCACTAATCGATACTGAGCTATCACCTTCATTTTTATTAAGCGCATTAACGATTTCATCTGCATTGGCAGGCTTAGTTAAATAATGGGTTGCGCCTAATTTAATGGCTTCTACTGCTGTGGCAATACTAGCAAAACCAGTCAACATGACTATTTGAGTATTATCATCTAAAGAAATTAATTTCTTGACCAACTCCAGCCCAGATTCATAGCCTATACGTAAATCAATCACCGCATATTCTGGAAGATCTCGCTCGGCCAAGAAAATACCATCAGAGACATTAGTAGCAACCAATACTTCGTAGTGTCGTTTTTCTAATGCTGACTTCAATACATTACAAAAAGTAATATCATCATCAACTAGCAATATACGTGGCTTATCCATTTCCGTACTCATTATTTTCTCTCTCAAAGTTTAAAAGAGGTAAGGTAATTTCAACGCAAGCCCCCCCAGACTCTGCATTATAAAGTTCTGCTTTACCACCTAAGCGAGTAATAGTGGAAAAAGTCAAAAACAATCCCACTCCTAAGCCGCGTGTTTTACTAACCACGGGTTGCTTACCGACTACATCAATCAACTCGGATGGAAAACCAGGCCCATAATCACGGATTTTTAAGATAACATAATCTGAATCCCAGCTAGCATGAAAATCAATGCCAGATTCACGAGGTGAAGCTTCAGCGGCATTATTTAAAATATTAATTAATGCATGAGTCAAAGTACGTTCTGCAATAATTTTAGCGTCTAAATCTACGGTTGATTCTATGAAATAATTTAACTTTACTCTTTGTTCGTGAGTTCGCCACTGGTTAATGACATCATCTATATAATCGGAAATCTGTAATACTCCACCTGATTCTGCACGCATTTCACCTGCAGATGCAGACATAACCGATAAAGCCTGCTTACAGCGGCTAATCTGTTGCTGAAGAATAATCATTTTTTCATATAAATCAGGATAACGGTGACTTGGATAGTCCTGTTCTAATTCGTGAGCCACAATCGCCATCGTACCTAAGGGTGTACCCATATCATGAGCCGCACTGGCCGCTAAAGTACCTAAAGCCACGACTCGCTCATCTCGCAAAGCATTTTCTCGAGCTTCTGCCAAATTACGTTCCTGAAATCTAAGTGTTTTAGCTAATTCAGCGACAAAATAAGCCACTAATCCCGCGCTAAACACAAAACCAAACCACATGCCAAACATGTGTAAACTAAAATAGCTTTTGTCATGCATGCTATGAGCATGTTGCAAGATAATGTAATGCTGCAAATCAGTCGCCATACCCTGAGGATCAGGCATATGCGGCTCTATTGATGGCAAAGGAACATTGAAAGCAATTAACATCGTATACATAGAGGTCGTTAAAATGACCATATACCAAGCGTATGTAGGCGGCAGCATAATCGAGGTAATTATTAGAGGTAACAAAAATACCCAAGTAATTGGATTAGAAGCGCCACCCGTCAAATACAATAGCGCCGCGATAATAAACACATCCACCGATATTTGCGAAAATATTTCCAACTCAGTCACTGGATCATTGGTATCCAGCCGCATAGAGGTATAAATATTAATGGCCCCTGTTGACATAACCACCAACCATAGCTGCTGTTCTGGCAACTTAATACCTAAGCCATAGACCGCTAAAATAATCAGCAAAACTTCGCTGAGCATGATCAGATTTCTGAGAATAAACAACCATCGAAGGTTTTGTCTAACAGACGTCTGTGTTTTTGTTGATAAATTTCTTAGCATATTGAAGAGCTAACCATAAATGTGTGCGGTGCCATTGTCATATTTTTTTAATTAAGTTCTAACGTTACTTAGTAGCGCCTTTTCTTCAGGTACTTTCTTTTGGCGAAGCAAAAAAACCACCTCGCCTTCAAGTGCGATAAGCCGATTAACACATCGTCCAAATGGCTGCTTAACATCAGTTAAGTTCAATCCTGCTCTTTTAAAATAGGCTCAGCCATAATTAAAAAACTAATCACAAAATTCTCTAGCTGCATACGTTGCATTTTTATACGTCGTAACAAAAAATTATAGGCCAAAACAGCAGGTACAGCCACGGCAATACCAATTGCAGTGGCGACTAAGGCATCACCAATGGGGCCTGCAACCACATCTAAGCTAGTAGATCCACTAGTGCTAATGTTATGCATAGCATTCATAATACCTAAAACAGTGCCAAATAAACCCACAAATGGAGCCGTACTGCCAATACTTGCCAATATTGTTACACCACTTTCCATGGCATGTTGTTCTTGCTGCAGTTTAACCTTTAAGGTTTGCTCCAATAATTCACTAGCATTGCCAGAATATTTAATGATGCCTTCCGATTGCTTACGATCATTTAACCAAGCAATACCTTCATGAGCTAAACGCGCCTGTGAACCATCTATCTCATCTAAGGCCAAGCTATTAATCTGCTTTAAATTACGTAGCTTCCAAAACGCAGTTTCAAAACGCTGATTACAACGATTATTATTATAAAACTGCCAAATCTTATAGAAAATCAATGTCCAGGTTGCCACAGAAAACGCCAGCAAAATATATAAGGTTAGATCAATAATAAAATTAGGGCTGATAGCAGAACTCATTAAATATATCCTTTGTGTAGTAAAAAATTAGCGATCTAACTTGAATTGTAATTGTTGTGCAGCTCGTTGAGACACCGCAACACCGTTGACCATTTTTGGTTTAAATTGCCATTGTTCAATAGCCGCCAAAGCGGCCTCGTCAAAAACAGCCACCGGCATAGCTTGAACCACGATGGCATCTTTCACCAAGCCATCAGCTAGTATGGTAAATTCAATCCTCACCCATCCTTCAATACCACGACTAGCAGCGCGATTAGGATAGATAGGATTCACCTTAACTAAGGGCATAATACCTGAAATGACAGTTTTTTTGTCATCATCATGCGCTTGAATACTAGAACTGGGATTTTTAGCAACTGGTTCTGCATTGGTTATTGGCGTTTTCTCATCTTGAGTAGCTAATGTTGATGGTCGTTCAGAATGCTCTACAGGTACAATTTCAGTGGTTACTAAAGAGCTAGGATTAGGCGCTAGCGGAACTAACATAGCTGGCTTTTTTATAGGAACCTGAGATAGTTTCTTAATAACAGGAGGGCGAGTAACTGGCTCTTTAATAATGAGTGTTGGAACCTTATCAATAACCTTGGATACAGGGGCAGCGACTGACAACATCTTTACCTCCACAAACACCGGTTGTTTAATAGGCTCGATCTTGATAGATCTTAATAAAAAAAAAGCCCAAAAAACGTGCAGAGCTATAGCCATTAAAAGCGACAAGCTATTAACAAACCGCGCAAACCGTTGTTGCTTTAAATAATAATTTAAATAATCAGCTCTAGCAGGCATGAAGTGAATTCGAAATTAATCTAAAGTTGCGCAATTATCATTGACACTAAATTGATAATCCTGCTTTAAACAATGATCCAACCACTTCTGCAAAAAATAATTTAAGCGCCATTTATAATTCATGATGTCTGTACTTAAGCCCTTATCTTTAAAAGCTATAGAAATGGGTGAGCGAGCTTGATCGCTCATCACTTCAGCCAATTGTGCATCCATGTAAAGACGTATTTTAACGGCTGGCTCAAAATATTCATCCTTATCTAAATTAAAGCAATGATTAAGTTCAATCATTAAGGTATAAGGCGTGTTTTCAAGAACGCTAATATGCAAAGGCATGTTGTTTAAAGCGACACCGATAACAGCCTCCTTTAGGGCAAGCAATTCCGGAACTAACTTAAGCAGTTTTTGGTAATTTGAGGCACACATTTGCTCCAGACAAAAGGATTTATTGACTGGATTAATATAATTCATAATAACTTATTTTTCGCTGTAACAAGCATGGGCACTCGCCGTTTCCCATAAGGTAACCTGTGCAACATTAAAGCCAGCTTTTTTTAAATGTTGATAAATCATTTTGCTTAATACTTCAGCAGTGGGATGCTCATCTAGCGCCATAAAACGCTCACTGTTAGCTATCAACATAGGGATGATCGGATCATCTTTATGGAGTAAAAAATTATGATCGAGTTGATCGTCTACATAAGCTTCAACGCAATCTCTAATATCTGAAAAATCACAAACCATACCTTGATCATTAAGCTGCTCTTGTTCGATAGAGATGGCCGCTTTAACACTATGTCCATGTAAATTACGGCATTTACCGGCATGATTCATCAATCGATGACCGTAACAAAAATAAACTTCTTTGGTAATTGTAAACATCAGCAGTTGCGCTCTTATATTGAGATTTATGGAGTTATGCAGTGTTAAAAGTGTACTATAAAAATGACATAAATAAGTCGATCATTGTTAAATTCTGAATTTATTTAGAATTTATTGGCAATTTTCTATAAAATTACCCGTTAAATATTATTCCTATTGCTCAGATTACTTCTCTATGGACTTAAAATTTCTTGATTTCGAACAACCTATCGCTGAATTAGAAGCGAAAATTACTGAACTCCGTAATGTTGAGTTTGATAATAATATCAATATTTCCGATGCCCTTAAGCAATTAGAAGACAGAAGCCATGCATTGACTGAGTCCATTTTTAGCGACCTTACTGATTGGCAGATATCACAATTATCACGTCACCCAGGACGTCCTTATACACTTGACTATATTGAGCATATATTCACAGATTTCCATGAACTCCATGGCGACAGAGCTTATGCAGACGATCCAGCTATCGTGTGTGGCTTAGCTCGTCTTGACGAACAACCCGTTATGATCATTGGTCATCAAAAAGGTCGCGATACTAAAGAAAAAATTTATCGTAACTTTGGCATGCCAAGACCTGAAGGCTATCGTAAAGCTTTACGCATTATGAAAATGGCTGAACGCTTTAAAATTCCTGTTATCTGCTTAATAGACACACCTGGCGCCTATCCCGGTATAGATGCAGAAGAACGAGGACAAAGTGAGGCGATCGCTAGAAACCTTTTTGAAATGACCACCTTAAAAACCCCTATCATTTGCACGGTAATCGGCGAAGGTGGCTCAGGTGGCGCTTTAGCGATAGGTGTCGGTGACCGCTTAATAATGCTGGAATACAGTACTTATTCGGTTATTTCACCCGAAGGCTGTGCTTCTATTTTGTGGAAAAGTGCCGATAAATCCCAGTTAGCCGCAGAAGCTATGGGCATTACCTCAGACCGTATTCGTGAACAAGGCTTTGTCGATGAAGTTGTCAGAGAACCTATAGGCGGGGGGCATCGCGACTTTATTACTATATCAGCGAGCTTAAAAGAAACTTTAATTCGTCATTTAGCTGAATTAAAAGAGCAAAATACTGAAACCTTACTCGCCAACCGCTACCAACGCATTATGAACTTCGGTGTATATAGCGAAGAAGCAGGTAAATAACAGTTCTTAAAGAGTAGAGACTGTGAAAGTATTATGATTTTAGCTCCCCCTTTGTAAAAGGGGGATCGAGGGGGATTTTTAAAATTATAGACTACTGATATTTAATGATTATTTTTAATAGACCCAATCTCCCCTAACCCCTCTTTGCTAAAGAGGGGAAATAAAAAGAATACTTTCACAGTCTCAGTAGTGTGTTAACAAGGTTCAGACTGGGATATCCCTTACCCTTAACAGCATAGGTATCTACACAAGTTTCTTATCGGCGTGGAAACGATAAAAAACACCGTAGGGGCCAATGTCATTAAGTTAAGGACTGGGGGAAAGCAAATAATCTGTAGGGGCGAATTTGTTGCCCAGTAACTCAGTCATCAAGGATACTGGGCGAATGTGTCGCCCCTACAAATCCTTAACTTAATGACATTGCCGTAGGGGCGTATTGCATACGCCCAACATCGAAAGTCCAATGTTATAGAGCTTATTTTATAAGGGCGTATGCAATACGCCCCTACGATCTTCACCACAAGGTTATCGTTCTCGCGTGGGAATGCTAACAATTATTTGTGTAGATACCTGTGCCTTAACAGCATAATTATTTTTAGTAACTTCAACTCAAACTATTATTGTCGCATTGTGTGCAGAGCTAAATAACCTATCTTTTTAGCTCTATGGATCCATGCCCCAGCTTATAGATGATTTTTTATACCTCGCTATTAGCACATTGCAATTAAAAGCTAATCGCTCAAGCTACGAAACTGTTCGCTCAGATAATCTATAGCGAATTTCGAGCTATGAACTTAGCTTGGCAGGCTATGCAATAGACTATTCGTGACATAAAAACAGGTTTTCATGTTACGAATACCGGTATTCAGGCTATGCAATTGGGTTATGAAAACATAAACCTAGGTTATCAAAGCTTAGACCTAGGTTTTCAATGCATAATATCGGGTATTCATGATATGAAATCAGGTATTCGAAACATGAAATTAGGTGTTTAAGATATATAACTGGGTGTTTATGATTTGAAATGGGCTAATCAGCTCGTTTTGGTGAGTGAGTGATAACTAAACTCAATGCAACACACGATTTGTTTGAGAGTTTGAGCTGGGGGGGCGCGTTGCTTCACCCCAACCTACGGTTTTAAGAATATTTTCGAAGCCTTTGTGAGTCTATTTTTTAAATATTTACAATACGAATAATCAATCAAATCAAATCAAAGTAAATGCATCAATTCAGCTTCTTCTTTTAATTCAGCTTCGGTTTGCAACAATTTTTGCTGACTAAAATCATTAGTGGCTAAGCCTTGAACGATAGATACTTTGCCGTCTTTTACAGTTACAGGAAAAGAATAAAATAAATCTTTAGCTATCCCATAACTACCGTCAGAAACAACACCCATACTGACCCAATCACCGTCAGGAGTTCCTAATACCCAATCTCTCATTTGATCGATAGCGGCATTAGCGGCAGAAGCAGCGCTAGAATGACCAATGGCAGTGATTACCGCAGAGCCTCTTTGTTGAACCGTAGGAATAAATTCATCGAAAAACCAATGTTGATCAACTAAAGACAAGGCAGCTTGCCCCTTAACGGTCGCATGATGTAAATCAGGATATTGTGTGGCCGAATGATTACCCCAAATACAGATATTTTTTATGTCGCTAATTAAAACCCCACATTTTTCAGCTAACTGACTAACAGCTCGATTATGATCCAACCGACTCATAGAAGAAAAATTTTCAGCACCTAAGTCTGGAGCATTTTTTAAAGCAATTAAGGCATTAGTATTAGCAGGATTTCCCGTCACCAATACTTTAACATTTCGATTGGCCACAGCATTTAAAGCCTTACCTTGTAGAGCAAAAATCTGAGCATTAACCTCTAATAAATCTTTACGTTCCATACCAGGCCCTCTAGGCCTCGCTCCAATCAAAAAAACATAATCAACATTCTTAAAAGCAATGATGGGATCATCGGTAATTTCGATTCCATGCAGTAATGGGCTTGCACAATCATTTAATTCCATAACCACACCTTTTAAGGCGTTCATGGCAGGTGTAATTTCAAGCAAATGTAAAATAATCGGTTGCTCAGGCCCCAGTAACAAACCTGCTGCCAAGCGAAATAGCAAAGAATAACTAATTTGCCCTGCCGCACCTGAAACCGCAATATGAACGGGTAATTTCATTTATTTTCCTTAAATCCTTATCAGACAATAGACTTATGTAAGCACACCAAAATTTGAAAAACGAGTATAACCAAGCTCAATTACAGGAAACCCTGAACCTTTAGCTCATAAAGAGCTAGCAATACTTTAGAGGTGAAAACTTAAATTTAGGGCAATCGTATCATTCCTGCCAGTTAAAAACATCCCCACATAGGCATAGAAGTTTCTTTTTGTTGTTATTCACTCATTGCTTAGCCAATTATTTATGAGATTCCATAAAAATTAAACAGCATGAGGCTTCATTAAGAATTGATAATACAGACCGCTTATTCACGGCAGAGTTTATTTTATCGGGTATAATACGACCAAAATCATCGCATTTACGCATAGTCACAGGTAAGTTAATGAAAAAATTGCTATTCCAATTCGACACAGACAGCCATCCCTCCGTTTTCGATACTGTAGTTGGATACGATGGTGGGGCCGATCATGTCATTGGTCATGGTGGATTAACGCCAGAAAACATCAACGCATTGGTAGAAGGAACAATTTTTACCCGTGCCCCCAAAGATAAAAAAAACACGGCTATATTTGTTGGTGGTAGCGACATGATGGCTGGCCAACAATTATTGACCGCTGTTCAAGCTTGCTTCTTTCCTGGTTTTCAAGTGTCAGTCATGCTTGATAGTAATGGTAGTAACACTACAGCAGCAGCAGCTGTTGCTAAACTTGCCTCTAGTGGCACACTTGCTGGTAAAAAAGCAGTCGTATTAGCGGGTACAGGTCCTGTTGGACAACGTGCGGCAACCCTATTAGCTCTCGAAGGCGCTAATGTCTCACTTACTGCTCGCACCCTAATTAGAGCAACTAACGCTTGTGCTAATATGAAAGCTCGTTTTGGTGTAACAATCACACCGATTGAGGCCTTTGATAATAATGCCAGAGCTCACGCCATAAAAGACACTCATATTGTTATAGCCACGGGCGCTGCAGGTGTTGAACTTCTCACTTTAGAGCAATGGCAAGATAATCCTACCCTAGAAATGATAGCCGATGCTAATGCTACCCCACCGATTGGCATTGGCGGCACAGACATGATGGATAAAGGTAATGTACGACATGGTAAAATTATCTGGGGCGCTATTGGTTTTGGCACTTTAAAACTCGCCTTGCATCGTGCTTGCATCGCTCATTTATTCACTGACAATAAACACGTACTTGATGCCGAAAACATCTACGCTTTAGCTAAAGACATGGCTTAATCAACATCTTTACTTATGAGCGATTCGGTAATCACTAGGACCTTAGCATCAAGATCAGCAGCCATAAGCATTTTTTTAGCGGGCGTTGAAGCGGCTGATCCTTATTCAGCTATTAAACGCTGCTTGAGTTCAGATGGGCGAAACATAACAATCCAACTAAACCTTGATGACGCTAGCCAAACACGCACAGGCCGTTGGTCTAAAATCCATGTAATTGCTATCGGTAAAGCCGCCTGTGCAATGTCTAAAGCAGTTCAAGAAATCATATCTACTGAATTATTATCAGTGCCAAATCTTGCCGTTACTAATTATGAAAATGTAACTGAAGTCGCACAAACAAAGGTGATGGGAGCTGGTCATCCTTTGCCAGACCAAAATGGCTATATCGCCGCCGAATGCATTGCCGAGCGGTTAAGTTCTGCTAAAAAAGATGAGCTAGTCTTAGTGCTAGTTAGTGGCGGTGGCTCTGCACTCATTCCTTATCCTGCCTATGAAATTACCCTAGAAGAAAAGATTGCTACTACCAATTTACTGCTGGCATGTGGTGCAACTATCAATGAAATAAACTGTGTAAGAAAACATTTATCAAAGCTAAAAGGTGGTGGTTTTACTCGCCTAGCAGCACCTGCCGATGTCCATGCCTTTATATTATCCGATGTATTAGGTGATGATTTAAGCAGTATCGCTAGTGGCCCCACAGTTCCTGATCCCAGCACCTATTCAGATGCCATCGCTATTTTTCATACCTATGGTATTTGGAAACAAGTGCCTAGCAATGTTCAGTTGCATTTAGAACAAGGAAGATTAGGCAATCGACCTGAAACTCCTAAAGCCGATGATAGACTATTTAAACACTGTACCCAGACTCTGATCGGCAGCAATGCCATCAGCGTTGAGGCCGCATTGAATGCTGCAGCACAGCTAGGCTACCCAACTCAGTTATATGACAATCATTTATGCGGCGAAGCCAGAGCGGTTGCAGAAACTTTGGTATTGGCAGCAAAACAATTAGTCAATAACGGCATTAGCCACACTCTAGCTTTAGTGGCTGGCGGAGAAACTACAGTCAGTATAAATGGCTCTGGACGCGGAGGCCGCAATCAAGAGATGGCGCTAGCTTTTGCAGTGGCGGCAAAGCAGCATGACTTAAGCGGCAATTGGACATTTTTGAGCGCCGGCACAGATGGTCGTGACGGCCCAACCGATGCAGCTGGCGGCATTGTTGACCAGGACAGCTTAAGCCGTATGATATTAGCTAACTTAGACCCATTAGCTTTACTTAACAACAACGACTCCTATACTGCCTTGCAAGGTTCACAAGATTTACTTATTACCGGCGCAACCGGTACTAATGTAGCTGATTTACAAGTATTATTACTTCATCCTACTATTAACCCACAAACTTTAAAATTTAGGGAAGCCCATGTTTAAAAAATCTATGTCTATCGCCGATTTTGATGATGATTTATTCCAAGCAATGGAAGAAGAGCGTAGTCGTCAAGAAGATCACATTGAATTGATCGCTTCAGAAAACTACGCCAGCCCAAGGGTCATGGAAGCACAAGGATCACAATTAACCAATAAATATGCCGAAGGCTATCCTGGCAAACGTTATTATGGTGGCTGTGAATTTGTTGACAAAGTCGAACAACTCGCTATTGATCGCGCCAAAGCCTTGTTTGCAGCAGATTATGCTAATGTTCAGCCTCACTCTGGCTCACAAGCCAACATGGCGGTATTCATGGCCTTGATTAAGCCGGGTGATACTATTTTAGGTTTAAGTTTGGCAGATGGTGGTCATTTAACCCATGGCGCTAAACCTAATTTCTCTGGCAAAATCTACAATGCCATACAATACGGCTTAGAGTCAGCTAGCGGTGAAATTGATTACGCACAAGTAGAAGCACTAGCCTTAGAACACAAACCTAAGTTGATCATTGCTGGATTTTCTGCCTACTCACGTGTTTGGGATTGGCAAAAATTTCGTGACATCGCTGATAAAGTGGGCGCTTACTTTGTTGTTGATATGGCTCATGTTGCTGGCTTAGTAGCAGCGGGCTTATATCCTAATCCAGTCCCTTTTGCTGATGTCGTCACCAGCACAACACATAAATCTTTACGTGGACCACGCGGCGGACTCATCGTTTGCAAAAGCAATCCTGAAATCGAAAAGAAAATTGATTCCAGTATTTTTCCAGGTATCCAAGGCGGCCCGGCTATGCACATAATTGCCGCTAAAGCCGTTGCCTTTAAAGAAGCCTTACAACCAGAATTTCGTGCTTATCAGCAACAAGTTATTAACAATGCAAAAGCAATGGCTAAAGTTTTCATTGAACGCGGCTTTGAAATTGTTTCAGAAGGTACAGACAATCATTTAATGTTAGTCTCATTAATTCCTAAAGGAATTACTGGCAAAGCAGCCGATGCAGCACTCAGTAAAGCCCACATTACCGTCAATAAAAATGCTGTGCCTAATGATCCACAATCCCCTTTCGTGACTAGCGGTATACGTGTGGGCACTCCCGCTCCTACGACTCGAGGCTTTAAAGAAGCGGAAATGATAGAGATCGCTAACATGATGTGTGATGTCATGGAAAACATGGAAGACGACACGATTATTGCCACAGTACGTAAAAAAGTCAGCGCTTTGTGCGCGCGTTTTCCGGTTTATAGCTAAGGTTAACGCCTGAAAATATTTGTCGGGTTACGCTAACGCTAACCCGACCTACTTGAATTCTCCAATTTGTAACCGCCCCAATAGTATTAGCTTAGGAATTACATGTCAGATATAGAAATTGCCCAACAAGCAACCATGCGACCCATTATCGCTTTAGCTAAAGAACACTACGATATAGACGCCGAGCATTTAGATCCTCACGGTCATTACAAAGCTAAGCTGTCATTAGAATACATTAATAGCTTGGCTAATAAAACCGATGGCAAACTCATACTCGTAACCGCTATAAGCCCTACTCCGGCGGGTGAAGGCAAGACGACAACGACTGTTGGTTTAGGCGATGCTATGAATCGCATGGGCAAAAAAACCATCATGTGTTTGCGCGAGCCGTCTTTAGGTCCCTGCTTTGGAGTAAAAGGTGGCGCTGCTGGAGGAGGCTATGCACAAGTTGTACCGATGGAAGACATCAACTTACATTTTACCGGTGACTTTCATGCTATTGGCGTGGCACACAATTTATTGTCTGCGTTAATCGACAATCACATTAATCATGGTAACAGCTTAGATATAGACCCACGTCGCATTCAATGGAAACGTGTAGTTGATATGAATGACCGTGCCCTTAGAAATATCGTGGTTGGTATGGGTGGCGCCGCTAATGGTTATTTACGAGAAGATGGCTATGACATTGTAGTTGCCTCTGAAGTGATGGCGATCTTATGCTTAGCAACAAATCGTGCTGACCTTAAGAAACGCTTAGGCCGTATCATCATTGCTTATAAATCAGACCGCATCACGCCTGTTTATGCGAGCGACTTAAACGCTCAAGGTGCTATGGCGGCTTTATTAAAAGATGCTATTAATCCTAATTTAGTACAAACCCTAGAAAATAATATAGCCATTATTCATGGCGGTCCTTTCGCTAATATTGCTCATGGTTGCAACACCGTAACCGCCACTAAAACCGCTTTAAAACTCGCTGATTATGTGGTTACCGAAGCAGGCTTTGGTGCAGACTTAGGCGCTGAAAAGTTTATTGATATCAAATGCCGTATGTCGGGTTTAACCCCCTCCGCTGTCGTATTGGTCGCAACGATCAGAGCCTTAAAGTTTCATGGTGGTGTTGCTAAAGACGACCTAAATCAAGAAAACTTAGCGGCCCTAGAACAGGGATTTGTGAATCTTGAGCGTCATTATCATAATATTACCCAGCATTATGGTTTACCTTGTGTGGTGTGTATTAATCACTTCACTTTTGATAGTGATGCGGAAATTGCTTTATTACAACAGCAATGTGCGACCATAGGAGCCACTTGTATCGTCTCTAAACATTGGGCTAATGGGGGTGCTGGTGCTGAAGATTTAGCACAAAGTATCATTGAGGTGGTCGATAATCGTGAACCTGGCTTTACTTATGTTTATGATGAAAATCTAAGTTTGTGGGAAAAAATCGAAGCTATCGCAACTAAGCTTTATGGCGCGACCGGCGTTACCGCCAGTGCCAAAGTTAAAGCGCAACTCGCAGAATGGAACACGGATTATGGACAATTTCCTATCTGTATGGCTAAAACCCAGATGTCCTTTTCTACCAACCCTAATGCTAAAGGCGCACCTTCTGGCCATACTTTAGAAATACGTGAACTTAAACTCGCCAATGGCGCTGGCTTTATTGTTGCGATAGCGGGTGACATCATGACCATGCCAGGCTTACCTAAAGTGCCAGCCGCAGAACGCATTGATATAGATGATAATGGCAAGATCACGGGCCTATTTTGAAGCTAGTTCATTTAAGATTTTATGTAGGTTGGGTTAGCGATAGAGACTGTGAAAGTATTATGATTTTAGCTTCCCCCTTTGTAAAAGGGGACTGAGGGGGATTTTTTTTGTGTTATAGGCTACTAATAATTAATGATTATTTTTAATAGACCAAATCTCCCCTAGCCCCTCTTTGCTAAAGAGGGGAAATAAAAAGAATACTTTCACAGTCTCGATAGCGTAACCCTCCAAAATGATCTACTTAGGTTCACACTGAACATACACCAGCCTTCACTATAAATATCATCATATAGCATGCTATTACAATACGACCCTACCCTACTGTTACTCATCTCCATCGCTGGTCTGTATGCAGGGACACAAAACACCCTCGCCGGAGGTGGTTCTTTTATCACCTTTCCAGCATTACTGCTCGCTGGACTCGATCCATTATCAGCTAATATCACTTCGACACTGGCTCTATTTCCTAATCAAATAACCTCATCTCTTGCTGGACGTAAACTAGCGGGTGGCGTTGGTAAACTAAGTTTAAAGAAATTATTTGCACTGAGCATAGCAGGCGGTTTAATCGGTGCGATACTGTTGCTTAATACGCCCATCTCTATTTTTACAAAATTAGTCCCTTGGCTAGTCCTTATCGCGACAATTCTATTCACTTGGGGTAGCTTTCGTAAAAAGCCACTCCATACGACTAAAACAATGCCTTTGCCAGTACTGGCATTAGTACAGTTTTTAATTGGTATTTACGGCGGCTACTTCGGCGGTGGCATTGGTATTTTAATGCTGGCTAGTTTAAGCCTCGCTGGACAACAAGTACGTATGGCAACAGCGACTAAAAACGTGTTAGCCATGGCGATGAACACCTCTGCAGTGATCTTATTTGCTTTCTCTAATCATGTGTATTGGCTGGAAGGATTAGCACTAGCTATGGGTGGTATTGGAGGTGGTTTTTTAGGCAGTTGGTTAGTACATCGCTTACCAGAGAAAGTCATGCGTGGTTTTGTAGTATTAGTTGGCATGACCTTAAGTACTTGGCTATTTGTGCGCTAAAAATAATTATGGATTACCCCAGCGAAACAAATAATTATTTAGTCGAGCACGCAAAGCTTATCAGACATAGCTATAGTCACTGGTTATTAGATGAACTAATTCCTCAAAGCGAATCTGAACTTGACTTTGCAAAACGCTTATTTGAAGCAGATTTTGCCTTAGTTACTCATAACACCGACGCTGAACCCGTGTTTAATTATGCTAACCAAAAGGCTTTAGAGTTATTTGAGTTTAATTGGCAAGACTTCACTCGCTTAGCTTCAAAACATTCAGCAGAATCCGTTAATCAAAATGAACGTGAACGCTTATTAGCACTCGTCACAAAAAATGGCTATATCGATGACTATGAAGGCATTAGAATTTCAAGCACAGGCAAACGCTTTGTTATTAAAAACGCCATCGTTTGGAATTTGGTCGATAAAAATCAAGTCTATCAAGGCCAAGCAGCCTGCTTTGATCAATGGCGTTATTTATAATTACCACTACCCCTAGAGAGCATATCTAACATCAGTAGACCGGAATAAGACTTTACTAGCGTAAGAGACTGTAAAAGTATTATGACTTTAGCTTCCCCCTTTGTAAAAGGGGGATCGAGGGGGATTTTATTAAGTCATAGATTATTGATATTTAATAATAATTTTTTAATAGATCAAATCTCCCCTAACCCCTCTTTGCTAAAGAGGGGGAATAAAAAGAATACTTTCACAGTCTCGTAAGCGAGTAAAGCGTTTCCGGCATAGGTTCTGCCCCTTGCCGGAAACGCCACTTCGCGCTGCGCTTGGCTGGTCTTATTCCGGCCTACAAATGATTAACTGTGACAACTATTCTGACTCAGGGGGACATCGAATTTCATACGCCCCTACCAGTTATCACCACAATAATTTTAAACTGCAATAGAGGGTGGATAAGCAACGCGCATCCTTCGTAGCTGCCATACTAACTTAAGCGCGTCCAACATAATCCATCTTACCGACATCAACACCCATATGCCTTAAAATCGCATAAGTGGTAGTCAGATGAAAATGAAAATTAGGTATCACAAAGTCCAATAAATACGGTAGCCCTAAGAAATTTAATTCATTACTTCCGAACTTTAAATGTATTTCCCGCTGCTCATTACCATCGATTTGTTCTGGGTTCAACGTTTGTAAAAAAGCAATGGTTTTCGCAATACGAGCCTGTAACTCAGGAAAGCTGCTTTCCTTATCTTCATAACTTGGCACATCTACACCCGCCAAACGTGCACCACAACCTTTAACCATATCGGTCGCAATTTGTACCTGACGACTTAGCGGAAACATATCCGGCGCCAAACGACCATTGATAAAAATAGCAGGATCAATCTTCTTTGCTTCTGCATGAGCAGCCGCTTTATTAAGTATTTCAGATAAATTACCTAACATGCGTATAAACGAAGGTACAGAGGCTTGATATAAAGATATAGACATAAGAACTCCAAGTAGTTGATGGATTTGTATTAAGTTAATTGGCAATAAAATGCCAAGGGTTTAAATCAAATGAAATATTGTAATGTAGGGGCGACAGATTCGCCCAGTAATACGAAGATCCAAGATACTGGGCGAATCTGTCGCCCTTACAAGCATAGGGTATCTACACAAGTTTCTTATCGGCGTGGAAACGATAAAAAACACCGTAGGGGCGTATTGCATACGCCCAACATTGAAAGTCTATATCTTATAGAGCTTATTTTTATAAGGGCGTATGCAATACGCCCCTACGATCTTCACCACAATGTTATCGTTCTCGCGTGGGAATGCTAACAATTATTTGTGTAGAACCTATACCTTACAAAATAACATCCGCCTTAGCTAAGGCTCACATAGAGCCAAACTTATTTCTAGGCCAGTTCAATGCTTCCAGTGCCTGCAAACGCTCAGGCGTACCGATATCCATCCAAAAACCTGAATAATATTGACCAGTTACCTGACCAGAACGAATAGCGGTTCGTAATAACAACCCTAACTTACGACTACCCGCAGACAGATCTTTGAATAAGTCAGTATGATAAAGACCAATGCCACTAAAAGTAAGTTGTTTTGATGAAAGCTCACAAACCTGTCCCAACTCATCAAGACCAAAATCTCCCTGTGGATGATGATCTGGATTATCGATAAGCACTAGATGAGCTAAATCTATCGCTTGCTCTTTAAGTTGAGCATAAGAAAAATCGGTAGCGATATCAGCATTAACAACTAAAAAAACACCCTCCCCCAACAAAGGCAAGGCATTAATAATTCCTCCAGCCGTTTCTAAACCTAACTCACCTTCTGCTGAATAGTGAATATTGGCACCATAACGTTGACCATCACCCAAATAATCAACGATTTGTTGACCAAGATGGGCGTGATTAATCACAATATCTGTAAAGCCAGCGCTCACCAATTGATTGATAGTATGCTCAATCAAGGCTTGACCTGAAACTTGTAATAAAGGTTTGGGCGTATGATCAGTTAATGGCCTCATCCTTTCGCCGCGACCTGCCGCTAAAATCATCGCCTTCATGATAAGTGACTCTGTCTATATATTTCGTAAGCCGGCACTACTTGCACCAGCAAGAACTCTGAAAAAGCTGACAATTCTGGGTATTCATCGCAAACAGTTAGCACATAATTAAGTGTACGTGGAATATCATTAAGATAAGTCGACTTACCATCTCTCAGATGTAATCTTGAAAAAATACCGATCGCTTTGAGATGTCGCTGTAAACCCATTAAATCAAACCAGCGTTTAAATTGCTCAGGCGTTACTGCAATTAATTCTAAGGCAACTAAACACTGATAATAATCGCTACGCCACTGCGCTATCAGTTCGGGTGACCAACTGATATAACAATCTCGTAATAACGACACTAAATCATAAGTAATAGGACCCATAACTGCATCTTGAAAATCAATAATACCCGGCGAATCGTCTGTCAAAAACATTAAATTACGCGAATGATAATCTCTATGTACGCACACCTGTGGTTGTTCTAAAGCTGAATTGATCAGCAATTCACACAGATTAGTCCATAGCTGATCTGGAACAGACACATCTAAGCTTTCGTTCAAAAACCAGTCTTCAAAAATACCTAACTCACGCTGTAACAATGCCGAGTTGTAAGATGGTAAACCACAATGATCTAAAGATGTTTGTGACTGAATAATTAATAATGCATCAAAAGCACTTGCATACAACTCTGAGGCATTATCTATTGTTAATTGATCCAAAAAACACAAAGAGCCAAAATCTTCAAGTAACAAATACCCTTCCTCGATATTTTGCTGATAAATAATCGGGACATTGACATGGATTTTAGCCAATAGATCTGCTACAGATATAAATGCGCCTATATTTTCTTTGTCCGGTGGCGCATCCATGATCACAAAAGAACCATCAGGCGTTTTTATTCTAAAATAGCGACGAAAACTTGCATCGCTAGAGGCTAATTGACAAGATTCAACTATTAATAATAAGTCGTTTTCTAGCCAATCAAGCATTGATATTGTTCTTAAGTCGTCGAACATGGTTATATTTAAGTTAGTTTAGTTATAATGCTGAGATAAATGAGGTAAAATGCACATTAGCATTCTATTCGATTTACCTTCTGTAACGCCACTAAACTTAATGCCGCCTATGCTTCGCCGTTTATTCTTGGTTTTTTTACCCTCATTAGTTACTTCAGTCAGTCATGCCAACGATGCCTCGTGGAATTGCGAACAGAATAAAGATAGCAAAGAATGGATCTGTGTAGGTCAAAAAAAAAAGGACCCTACCACAGAACCTAATCCCTCATTAGGAAAAACAGAGTCTGTTAAAGCACCGGCGAGCGAAACAGTCACGAAAGAAAAAGATTACCCAACTAAAGCAACTGAAATTGCAGTTGATAAACCTACCGAAATTGAAACGGTAGCGCCCAAAGCCCAATCTATAGATCCTGCACCTATCGCTAATCGTAATCCAGAACCGATTGAAACTAAGCCGACTAGTCCTGCTGTCGCCACTGAAGCTAAACCTTCTAACAAAGCTCAAGCCAAGGTAACCCAAACATCGCCAGAACCGCCCCTAAAAACAGCTAAATCAAATAAAAATAATTCGCGATCTGGTTGGAATTGTGGCGCTAGCCCTCAAAAATCCACTTGGAATTGCGAGCCCCTTGGAGCACAAACAAGCTCCACTGAGACTGAAATAGCAGCCAATACTATCTTGGCTGACTCAGAAGCACCGCATAATAATGAACCTGAAACCTACCAAAAGCCGATGCTGAGCTTATTGGATCCTGCTTTTAATCATCAACAAGAACAAATCTTTACTACCCTAACCTCTAAACTTCCTTATGACCCTTGGGAAAATTGCGGTGCTGGCCCTATGAAAAAGCGCAATTTTATTTCGTCTGCAAATCTACGCGAAGTCACGCCTTTAGATGTTAAATCTAATTTCGCTGAAGTTTTCGACAATGAAATCAGTGATTACTCTGGAAATGTACATATTAATCGCGCTGATCAACATGCTATAGCGCACATCGCCAATTACGACAATGTCTCTGATGTAATGAACTTGCAGGGCGATGTTTACTATAATGAAGACACATTAGCCCTTCATACTGAGGCGGCCACTATCAACTTAGCCAATGATCAAGCCAAGCTTCGAGATGTAGAATTTATCTCACCAACCACACCCTTAAGAGGTTGGGCAGGCTCATACTTTCGCAAAAGTAAAACCTTATCCCAATACACTGATGTTGCTTATACCACTTGTCGCCCTGGTAACCAAGACTGGGTTATTCACGCCTCTGAATTAGAAATGGACAAAGTGTCTGGCCAAGGCACGACAAAAAATACCTGGATTGAGTTTAAAGGTATCCCCGTTATTTATACGCCGTATTTATCTTTTCCTATCGATGACAGACGTCTTTCTGGGTTTCTTTCGCCTTCATTTAGCACAACTCGTTATAGTGGCACACTTATAGCTGCGCCTTATTATTGGAATATTGCCCCTAATTATGATGCCACCTTAATGCCTAGGGAATTATCATCCAGAGGCCCGTTAATGGCAGGTAAATTCCGTTATTTAACCGAATATGCCACGGGTAAATTAGGAGCAGAATATATGCCTAATGATAGCCAACTGAATACCTCACGGTATTTGCTATCATTACAAAACAGCTCGGTAATTAATCCATCATTAAGTTCTAACATGGATTTGAATTTAGTTTCAGACAATACCTATATCGCCACCACAGGGACTGCCTTAGGCTTTACGAACTATAATTACTTAAGAAGCTTCGGTAACGTAACTTATAATAAATATGGTTTTAATTTTATTGCAGCAGCCGATAGTTACCAATCAATTAATCCCGCTGCACCAGATACCTCTCTACCCTACAGAAGACTGCCGCAGCTTAACCTTAACTATGCTCATGACTTTAGCGGTTTACCGATACACACCGAAGTACAAAATGAATTTGTAGATTTCCAGCATACCAATAATATCGTTGAAGGTCAGCGCATAAACTCACGTCCTTCTATTAGTATGCCTTTACAAACGGCCAGTACATTTTTCACGCCTAAACTTTCTTTACAAGAAACTGAATACACCCTTAATAATGGAGCAGCTAACTCCCCAGCCGTTATAAGCAGAACGCTACCCACTTTTTCTGCTGACTCTGGCCTATATTTAGAAAGAAACCTTAATCTTGCCAATTCAAATTTTGCACATACCATAGAGCCACGTTTATTTTATTTATACGTACCTTCGGTAAATCAAAACAATATACCGGTATTTGATAGTGCGCTATACGATTTCCAATTCAATACTATGTTTAGAGAAAATAGCTTTAGTGGGACTGATCGCATACAAGACGCCAATCAAATTACTACCGCACTCACCTCTCGATTAATTGATGATAGTACCGGCTTAGAGCGACTTAAATTGAATGTCGGTGAGATATTCTATTTTCGTGATCGTCAAATCGGCATTCCAACAGGACTCTCTAATGGTACGATCGTCAACATGGGCGCATCTAAGGATGCTGAATCTAATTTGGTGACCGAATTATCCAGCGAACTGACTAAGCAAATATCCGTTAACACTGGAGCGCAATGGAATCCTATCCGAAATGACATTGAACGAATCAAAGCTAATATCCATTTTAGAAACCAAAGTAATGAGCTATTTAACATTGGTTATATTTATAGAAAAAATCCTTTAATTCCCGATGGCAGTAACAATATTACCCAAGGTGACACCTCTTTCCGTTGGCCTATCGCCAAAGACTGGCACTTATTAGGACGCATGCAATATTCATTACTTTATCAAGAAGTTCAAGATAGCTTCATAGGTATAGAAAAAGAAAACTGTTGCTGGCGCTTTCGCTTATTAGCTCGACATTACATGAACAACGTAACGATTATCAACAATCAAGCCGTAATCACAAGTGCTGGCACAACTGTGCCAGGCTCTAGCCAAGAGGGAGTGTTCTTTCAAATAGAACTTAAAGGCTTAACTGGTTTTGGAGATGATGTAGATCAGTTCCTACAAAAAAGTATTTATGGTTATCGGACAACTAAAAAAAATGATTTATAACGACATGATAAAAAAAGCATTGCTACCTCTATTATTAACGACACTCTTATTCAGTTATTTTTCTGCACAAGCTGAAGTGCTAGGTAAAATCGCTGCTGTTGTAGAAGAAGATATTATTCTAGAACAAGAACTTGATAAAGAAGTTGCCACCATCTCACAAAGAATACGTGCCAGTAACACAGCCATTCCTCCAGAATCAGTATTACGCAAACAAGTATTGGAAAAAATGATCATGGACAAACTTCAGCGCCAATTAGCTGAAAAAGCCGGTATTAATGTCTCGGAAGATCAAATTGCCAGTTCTGCAGCTGATATTGCCCAAAGAAACAATATGTCACTAGAGCAATTTAGAACAGAATTGGAAAGACAAGGCATGCCCTATAAGGCTTTCTTAGATAATATGCGCAATGAAATCATCATTAATCAATTACGTAGCCGAGAAATAGGTGGTCGCATAAAAGTGACTGATCGCGAGGTCGAGCATTATATTGAAACTCAAGGTAAATCTGGCGTTGAAAATGTGCAATATCACTTAGGCCATATCTTGATTGCCCTTAAAGAAAGCGCTTCATCTTCAGAAATACAGAAGGCTGAAGCTAAAGCCAATAACCTAGTTAAAAACCTACGTGCGGGACAAAGCTTTACGCAAATAGCCATGAGCGAATCAGAAGACGATAATGCCTTAAAAGGTGGAGACTTAGGCTGGCGCACCATCAATGATGTACCAACATTGTTTGCTCATAAGGTCAGCCAGATGCAAGCTGATGAAATCTCTGATCCTATTAGAAGTCCTAGCGGCTTTCATATCCTAAAAATGCTAGAAATTAAAGGCCTAGACAGTCACGTAACCACTCAAACAAAGGTCCGTCACATTCTAATTAAAACCAATGAGTTAATTGATGACGACGAAGCCAAAAAACGCCTACAAGCTTTACGTGATCGAATTATCGATGGTGATGACTTTGCTAAACTTGCACGCGCCAATTCTGATGACAAAGGCTCTGCCATCAAAGGGGGGTCACTAGACTGGGTCAACCCAGGCGACCTGGTTAAGCCCTTCGAAGAAACTATGAACAAACTCGCTATCAATGAATTAAGCGAACCCATCCAATCACAATTTGGCTGGCATTTGATTCAAGTACTAGATAGAAAAGCCAAAGACGATAGCGAAGAGCATAAAAAGAATCTAATCCGTGATGCCATACGTAAACGAAAAATAGAAGAAGAAACCGAGCTCTGGATGCGTAGACTACGAGATGAAGGTTTTGTGGAAATTTATCCATAACTCAATAAAATAATCACAACTAATCTAAACTATAGACAGAGAGCAGCCGTTGAAAAATCAATTGCAACAGATTTTAAGCAGCACTAATTTAGATGCTCAACGTGACTTAATTAAAGCACTTTGCACTGAATTAAGCATCGATAGTTTAAGCTGTGCAGCAGCCTTACTTAAATTAATACCATCGAATGAACTTTTACTTGTAAAAAATCAAACACCCACTAGAAGTTTAATTGCAAGCAATACAATTACCGACATAAAAATGATACGTTATCGGCTTGACGTTGGCAGTAAACAACAAATCAATGCCGATCAACTTAGAAAAGTCTTAATTGAAGAATCTGGAGTTGATAAAAATAACATCAACAATATTCATATTCATGGCTCATATACTCTCTTAGAGTTACCCGATGAAATGCCTCCAGATATATTTTTACATTTGAAAACAGTAGAAATAAATGGACATAAACTAGATATTAAACGCGTAAAAAACAATAATAAAAGACGTGGTAATAACTATATTCGACGTGGCCGTAAGCGTGACAGCAAACCTAATCATTCAGAAATAAAACCTGACAATCACTCTGCTGATTAATTATTTGAGAAAAGAAAAGGTTCGACTTAAATGACTCATTCAACCCTGAATACAACTGATAATGAGCAATTGCTACCCATATTAGGTTGGCGTGAATGGGTAACATTACCCGAACTTAATATTAAACACATTAAAGCTAAAATAGACACCGGTGCTAGATCTTCAGCTTTACATGCCTTTGCCATAGAACCTTATCAAAAACATAATCAGCCTTGGGTTATGTTTGCCATTCATCCCGAACAAAATAATACTGAGTTAGTGATTGAATGTCATGCTGCTGTCAAAGATAGGCGCATAGTCTCTGACTCTGGCGGCCATAAACAGCGTCGCTATGTGATAGAAACACAATTATTACTCGGTTCCGCAGTCATTAACGCAGAAATGACATTAACAAATCGAGACAGTATGTTGTTTCGTATGTTAATTGGCCGTACGACTCTAAATGATCGTTTTATGATTAATTCTAGTGCCTCTTTTTGCCAAGGCATTCCAAATTGCTCTACATCAACACTATAAGTATTAATCTTTTCAGATGTTTTTGCAGTTATCTTTGTAGAACTCTTAGGATTATTACCCCAACCCTAGCCTTCTTCATACATAGGCTAGGATGTTGCAAAAGTCCAATCCAAGCAATTACTGCATTAAGACGATAAGGTTTAGGCGAAAAATTGATGTCGTTCTGCATAGGGTGAATAGTAAAGCTAAACCTCAGAGCTGAATTCGCTTTATAAAAACACTTTTTATCACAGGCCATATTTAATAACGACTCATGAAAGTTTCATGGCTGTACGACGAATCAATTCGTAGGCTGGATTCTGAACGATAGCGATAAACTAACCTTTACCTGAATGCTTCTTCGTGGAATTTATTATTGGATTTTTTTTATCTTGCCTGTTTGCTCTAGATTGCTTTAGGCGAATGAGTTTTCTATTATTAACAGCCTTAATGTAGCTTAGGCTCGCTAAATACCATAGAACCGAAAAAGTTTGCGGAACTCCGCTATGTTCTATGACTTGAGTCAAAAAAGTCTTTATCTTGCGCTTTTCCCATAAAGTTTTGTTAGTATATAAGTTAGGTAATTCGTGTGCACCTAGACTTAATCCTATTAGCTCAAATTAAAGTCAAATATACCGCTTAATCTTGACTTAAATAATCAGATCTTCCCTATATAATTACAATACGGTATTTAAAATTCATACCTAATCTTTAATCTTAATTAAAATACAAGATTAAAAGGTAAGTTTTGATTGTCTGAGCATAATCATACGTAACCTTCACGATTTCAAGTTGAATATAAAACTGAATATAAATTAAGGTTAGGATCATGAAAACAACAAATTTATTAGTTAGCTCAAAAATCACAAGTACAGATGATAGCCTAGACTACTTGAGTTCGGTATCAAATACTAATCAGAATAGCTCTAACCCATCAACATCAAATCCTTATAGTGACTACTCTAATCCTAGCTGGTTTGCCGCTGCCAGCAACACAAGCACCGTTTATGCAATACCTGCACTAGCCTCAACCGCGCCTGCCGCTACTTTAGTTGGCTCAACAGGTGGTTTTAGAATTAATCTAGTTTGGGACAGCACTGTTAGCACGGCACCATCAACTTTTCAAGCCGGCATTATTAATGCGGCTCAACAAATCTGCAACGCCCTATCTAACAATATAGTTTTAAATATCAGCATAACGTGTTCCGGCACAGGTGGCGGCGCTTATGCCGGACCTAGCGGGGGATTTGGGATGTCTTATGCTACGGTTAAATCAGATTTATTAAGCCATGCCGCAACTGGAGACACTACTTTCAACGCGCTACCCACAGGCACATCTATACAAGGTCAAAGCACAGTTGTAGTTTGGAATGCTCAACTTAAACTTTGGGGATTGGCAACATCTGGTACCAATGATGGCAACGCGACATTTGCCAAGGATATAAATTCTAGTTTGTTGCCTGGTGTTGCTCTACATGAGTTAACACATGTACTAGGAAGAATTCCTTATGGCCCAACACCAGATATTTTTGATTTATTTCGCTATACCTCTCAAGGAAATTTACTTTTTACTGCCACAAGCCCCTCTGCCGCGTCTTATTTTTCTTTAGATGGCGGAAAAACAAAAATAGCTGACTACGGCATAAACTCAGACCCTAGTGATTTTCTAAATAGTGGCGTACAGGGCAATATCGACCCTTTTGATGAATTCTATAATGGCTCAACAACCCAAACACTAACTGCAGTCGACCTAAAGCAATTGGATGCCCTAGGCTTTACCATAAAGTCAACAAATCCAACTCCAACTCCGGTTCCTAGCAGTGGAAGCATAGCCACTTTCTTAAGCAACCTTTCTAGCCTTGGCACAAGTAGTTTTGCCATTACTGACAGCTCTGCAAACATAGCTCTGAACATTGATGCATTGCAGACAAATAACACTAAAATTTCTAGCATAAGCCAAAGTGGAACAGTAACTGCATTAGCCATAACCGCGACTCAACTCAGTGCTGATGCAACCGCTCTTAACAAGATTAGTGGCAGCTATAATTTAACTGTCTCTGGCGTTACTGGCGCTACTGTAGCCACTACCGCTGCCAATACGCATGTAAGCTCAATGACCGTAACCGATACCGGTGCTAATATTGTCGCTAACATAGGCACCTTGCAAAATAATGCCGCCAAAATCACTAGCATTACCCAAAGCAATTTAGGTACTGCTTTAGCTTTAACAGCCACACAACTGATCGCAAATTCCACTGCACTCAGTAAAATAATCGGTAATTATACTTTAACAGTTTCTGGTGTGACTGGAGCTACAGTTGCAAGTACAGCAGCAAACACCCATGTTAGCTCAATGACTGTAACCGATACCGGCGCTAATATAGCCTCTAATTTAGACACTTTGCAGAACAATATTGCAAAAATCACCAGCATTACCCAAAGTAATATTGGCAGTGCTTTAGCCATAACTGCACCACAATCGTCGGCAGACAACGCATTATTATCTAAAATTTCAGGCGCTATTAACTTAACCGTCACCGGAAATACATTAGCCAACAGCCTTTATGACACCACTAATAGTCACGCTACTTTGACTGGTGGCGCTGGCATAGATACTTTTAATATTTCTGGCATTGATACTATTACTGATTTAGGTAATGGTGGAGCGGACATAGTTAAAATAGCTTTAGGTGCATCTGCCGTTTCAACCTTAGCGGATTCTTGGACTGCAACCGCTAGCACATCAAATGCAGCAAGTGCTGCAACCATCAATACCAATGGCTTTAATGTTAATTTAGCTGCGGCAACAGGCACTAGTGGCTGGACAATTAATGCGACAGGCAATGGCACAACCAGTATTACAGGCTCTATCAAGAATGACACCATCAATGGCAATACTAGCGGAGGATTAACTATTAATGGTGGCGGTGGTTCTGATAGCATCGCTTTAGGCACACATACAAATGCAGATACTATTTATCTGGTTAATAACAACAAAGCAACAATCACAGGCTTTGGTAGCTCAACAGGCAGCGTTACTGACATACTTAACGTTACTGCAACTGGCAACGCCTTAGCAGGCCTTACACTGCAAAATAAAACCACACTTGCAACAAATAATGCTCCTTTAGCAGCTAATTCTTCAGGCTTAGTTTTTAACTATGCTAATGCAGGTACTGCACTAACAGCAGCGAGTGCAGCAGCGCTATTTTCAAATACACAAGCTACCAATAAATTTGCCATTGCACCAGGTAGCGGCATAGAGTTACTCATAGAAACGGGTGCAACTGCGGCTTCAACAACCAATCATGTTTGGAAAATAATAGATACAGCTGGTGTTTTTTCTGCAATTGAACTAACAGGAGTAACAGTTGCTGCTGGCCATAATATTACATTCGCTAACTTTCATTAATCCATAAAAAAGCCGTTCATATCAGACAGAGCTTGTTATGAACGGCACAATTAAAATTTGGACGCTAAGATATTATTGCTAAGTCCCTTAACTACTCATAGTTAAGATAATACACATGCTTTAACTCATGTAGACCAGATAATAAATCAGTCACTTATAGGATGCCCTTCACTATCGTTCTGCGCATCCTATATATTTTTTCTTACTACAACCTTTCTTTAAGAATTTTATTTACTTCTGCGGGATTAGCTTTGCCCTGCATGGCTTTCATCACTTGGCCGACAAAAAAAGCGAACATCTTATCTTTACCGCTACGGTATTGTTCTACCTGATTCGGGTTATCTGCGATAATTTTATCGATAATAGCCACTATCGCACCCGTATCGCTAATCTGTGTTAAGCCTTGTTCTGCAATAATATCATCAGCGCTTGCAGCAGATTGCCATAGCAATTCAAACACCTGTTTAGCTATTTTTCCAGATATGGTTCCATCACCAATCCGCGCTAATAAACCAGACAACCGCTCATCATTGATCGGCGATGCAATAATATCCAAACCCGCCTTATTGAGTGCAGCCGACAAATCGCCCGTAATCCAATTAGCGCAAAGTTTAGCCTCACAGCCAGATTTTTTATTTACGGCTTCAAAATAATCCGCCAAAGCTCGACTAGCTGTTAATATCGCAACGCTTTCTTCATCTAATTGGTAATCTACTTTAAAGCGTTGCTTTTTAGCATCGGGTAATTCAGGCAATTCAGCTTTCATTTGAGCTTTAAAAGCTTCATCAATAATAACAGGCAATAAATCTGGATCTGGAAAATAGCGGTAATCGTTGGCCTCTTCTTTACTACGCATGGAGCGTGTTTCATCTTTTACCGAATCATACAATCGAGTTTCTTGTACGACTTTACCACCATTTTCTAGCAAGGCTATTTGTCTTTCAACTTCGTGATTAATAGCTTTTTCAACAAACTTAAAGGAGTTGATGTTTTTAATTTCAGCGCGAGTACCAAACTCAATTTGGCCTTTAGGACGCACCGAGACATTAGCATCACAGCGGAAAGATCCTTCTTGCATATTACCGTCACAAATACCTAAATAACGCACTAACTCATGCAGTTTTCGCATGTAAGCAACAGCCTCTTTGGCATTACGCATATCTGGCTCAGAAACAATTTCTAATAAAGGTGTGCCAGCACGGTTTAAGTCGATACCTGTCAAACCATGAAAATCTTCATGCAATGATTTACCTGCATCTTCTTCTAAGTGTGCACGAGTGACGCCGATGCGTTTAATTACACCATCAACCTCTATATCCAAATGCCCTACTCCGACTATCGGATGATCCATTTGACTAATTTGATAGCCTTTAGGTAAGTCGGGATAAAAATAATTCTTTCTAGCAAAGACTGAATACGGCGCTATATTCGCCTCAATCGCCATACCAAAAATCACCGCCATGCGCACGGCTTCTTGATTTAAGACGGGCAAAACCCCTGGCAAGCCCAAATCAACTGCGCAGGCTTGGGTATTAGGTTCTGCACCATAAGCGGTGGCAGCTCCCGAAAATATTTTTGAACGTGTTGATAGTTGAGTATGTATTTCTAAACCGATGACTGTTTCCCATTCCATTGCTATCTCCTTATTCAAAACCAGTAGGTATAAAGTTGTGCCAATCAGTTACTTGTTGATACTGATGGGCAATGTTCAACAAGCGATCTTCAGAAAAATAATCACCAATTAACTGCAAACCAACCGGCATACCCGCAACAAAGCCAGCAGGAATAGACATAGCAGGCACACCGGCAAGATTAATGGCTATGGTATAAATATCTGATAAATACATAGCAATAGGATCATCCATTTTCTCACCAATACCAAATGCGGTGCTCGGTGTGACAGGCCCCATAATGACATCAACACTGGCCAATGCAGCTTTGAAGTCTTCACTGATTAAGCGGCGTATTTTTTGGGCTTTCAAATAATAAGCATCGTAATAACCAGTTGATAAAGCATAAGTACCCATCAATATGCGACGCTTGACTTCTTTACCAAAGGCTTCACCTCGTGAACGCGTATAAAGATCAGTTAAATCGGTTGGATTATCACAGCGATAACCATAACGCACACCATCAAAGCGCGACAAATTTGCGGAACACTCGGCGGGCGCAATCACATAATAAGCAGGAATGGCTAATTTTAAATTAGGCATAGAAATGTCGATAATTTCAGCACCTAGTCGTCGATATTCATCGATAGCAGTTGCTAATGTTGCAGCGACATTTTCATCTAAACCTTCGCCAAAGAATTCTTTAGGTAAGCCAATTTTTAAGCCCGCTAAAGACTTATTTAAGTTAGCTCGATAATCAGGTACGGGCACATCAACACTGGTTGAGTCTTTTTCATCAAAACCTGCCATAGCCTGCAACATGATCGCAGCATCTTCAGCACTACGCGTCATCGGGCCACCTTGATCTAGACTAGACGCATAAGCAATCATGCCATAGCGAGACACACGACCATAAGTAGGTTTTAAACCGGTAATGCCACATAAAGCTGCTGGCTGACGAATAGATCCACCCGTATCTGTTCCGGTTGCGCTCGCCGCTAGCCTTGCAGAAACAGCAGCAGCCGAACCACCCGATGAACCACCAGGGACACTATTTATATTCCAGGGATTTCTAACAGCACCGAAATAACTAGTCTCATTAGATGACCCCATCGCAAACTCATCCATATTAAGTTTACCTAACATGACCGCACCAGCCAGGTAAAATTTATCTACCACCGTTGCATTATAGGGTGCACTAAAATTAGCCAACATTTTAGAACCACAAGTCGTCACTACACCTTGAGTACAAAAAATATCTTTTTGAGCAATGGGAATTCCTGTTAATAGATCAGCCGTGCCGTTAGCTATTCTTTGATCCGCTGCTTTAGCTTGAGCCATAGCCAGTTCTGTCGTGACTGTTATATAAGCATTGAGTTGTTGGTGCTGATTTATTCGATCTAAAAAGCACTGTGTAAGCTCTACACTAGAAAAGGTTTTTGCCTGTAAACCTAAACTTAATTCTGCGAGTGTTTTATTATGCATGAAGTAACTATCCCTTATTCAATCACTTTAGGAACTAAATAAAGTCCCGCTTCAACTTGTGGCGCTATCGCTTGAAATGCTTCTCGATGATTTAATTCCGTGACCTTATCAACTCTTAGGCGCTGCGCTTGATCCATAGGATGTGCCATTGGCTCAACATCATCAGTATTAACTTCACTCATTCGGGTCATTAAATCAAGCATGCCCGATAAATCGTTGGCATAAGCGGCTACATCTTGTTTATCGATACCCAATCGCGCTAGGTGCGCAATTTTATTTACCTCATCCGCAGTTAATGACATCTTGTCTCCTTGGTTTAATTTAAAACAGATTAACGATCAATAAATTATTTATCGTAGGCAGATATTAGATAGTTGCACACAAAAACCAATAGAGTTGCTGTCGAAACAAAACACAATGTTGCATGCGCATTAAGTTTCATCTTGTTTGATCTTGTGTCGCTGATCTTTGCCGCGTATATTACTACAAATATCCCAGTTATATCTTGCTTAAATACCCACTTGATTGATACAGTATCGCTATTAAATCCCAAAATATTGTTTATAAGGAAACAGCTAAAAATGTTCAAACGAATTCGCGGTCTTTTCTCCAATGATCTTTCGATAGACCTCGGCACTACTAATACATTGATCTATATTCCAGGACAAGGACTAGTCCTCAATGAACCTTCAGTAGTTGCCATTAAAGATGATAAAATTCGTGGTTCAAAAACAATTGCTGCAGTAGGTGCTGATGCAAAACAAATGCTAGGTCGCACACCTGGTAATATCACAGCAATTCGTCCTTTAAAAGATGGCGTGATTGCTGATTTTGCTATTACTGAACGTATGCTACGTTTTTTTATAGAAAAAGTTCATAAAAAGAATCGTTGGTTAAGACCCAGTCCACGCATTCTTATTTGCGTACCTTGTGGCTCAACTCAAGTTGAAAGACGTGCAATTAGAGAATCAGCAGCAATGGCTGGTGCTCGTGAAGTCTATCTTATCGAAGAGCCCATTTCAGCAGCGGTTGGCGCAGGCCTTCCCGTTGATCAAGCCAGTGGCTCTATGGTTTTAGACATAGGCGGAGGCACTTCAGAAGTTGCTATTATTTCTCTTAACGGCACAGTTTATTCAAACTCTGTACGTATTGGCGGTGATCGCTTTGATGAAGCGATTATCAATTATGTACGAAGAAATTATGGCATGTTGATAGGCGAAACCACCGCCGAAAGAATTAAAATTGAAATAGGTACTGCCTACCCTGCAAACGAAGTCAAAGAAATTGAGGTTAAAGGTAGAAATTTAACCGAAGGTGTACCTCGTAGCTTTACTGTAAACAGCAATGAAATTTTAGAAGCCCTACAAGAACCTCTTTCAGGCATAGTTAGAGCAGTAAAAGTTGCACTCGAACAAACACCACCTGAACTTGGCTCTGATGTTGCGACTCGCGGCATTTACTTGACGGGTGGTGGTGCTTTACTAAAAAATATTGATTTATTAATTTCTGAAGAAACAGGACTGCCTGTCCACATCGCTGACGACCCTCTCACTTGTGTTGCTAGAGGTGGTGGTATGATTTTAGAAATGCTCAACAAAAAAGGGCTTTCTAACTTCTCTTTAGAATAATTTAATTATTTACAAAACTTTATCGTATTAAATTCAAACCTAACTCCTTAATCAAAGTGCAATAGCTCTCTTTAAGGAGTAGTAAAATCAATATAAGCAAACTACATGAAGTTTATATTAATTAAAGCTACAACCACAATAGAGTTACCGCACTAAAATGAGGCATCAGCTATAAAACTTATATTTGCCACCGGCCCCTCTATCAATACCCGCTTAATGGTAGCCGTACTCGCATCAATTACGTTATTGGTGTTCGAACAGAAAAGCCCTAGCATTAATACTCTACGTAGCACCTTATCGTTTTTTGTCGACCCTTTGAAATACTTGGTTGATTTACCTTCATATGTGATTGAACAAACATCTGACTCTATCAACTCTTACCAAAGTTTAAAACAAGAGAATCAAAGTTTGCGTCAAGAACAGCTAGCGCATCAAGCAAGATTACTTAAGTTCTCAGCTTTAGAAAAAGAAAATATTCGCTTAAGAGCGCTACTTGAAAATTCCTTTAAACTAGGTGAACAAGTATTAGTTGCAGAATTATTATCTGTCAACATGGCACCTTACGAACATATAGTTGTTGTTAATAAAGGCACTCGTTTTGGCGTACACCCTCAACAACCTGTTTTAGATGCCAATGGTGTTGTCGGCCAAGTTTTTCGTGCCCTACCCATGACCTCTGAAATCATGCTAATTACCGACCCGAATCACGCGATACCAGTCCAAGTCAATCGCAACGGTTTACTAACTATCGCCGTAGGTAGCGGCCAAATAAATAAGTTAATCCTACCTTTTTTACCTAGTAATGCAGATATACACCCCGGAGACTTACTCATTACATCGGGTTTAGGCGGAAGTTTTCCACACGGCTATCCAGTTGCTGTTGTTGATGAGTTTACGCCACAACCTAACAAAGCATTTACAACCATAACAGCCACACCCAAGGCCTTATTAGATCGAAATCGTGAATTAATGATAGTCTGGAGTAAATCAACACCTGTACCACTGATTTCTAAGTCAACAGAAAACGATACCGAGCCTACTAACCATGAAAGTAAATAACAACTCAGGACTCATTCGGATTTTAGTGACTTTAGGTCTAGCAATGTGCTTACGAATTGTCCCTTTACCCGGAAATTTAGCCGTATTTAATCCAGACTGGGTGTTGCTAGCCTTGATATTTTGGTCTCTAACCTTGCCCGAACGAGTAGGTATTTTTCATGCATGGACTTTTGGGTTATTAACCGATGTTTTAACTGGACGGCTATTGGGGCAATATGCTTTGGCTTATGCTTTAGTCATTTACATATGCCTAAACTTTCACAAAAGATTACGTCACTTCCCATTGCCGCAACAAGGCTTGTTCATCTTCTTTTGCCTATTGTTATCCCAATTATTATTATTCTTCATCAAAAATATCCAGCATCCAGCTCAATTACACGCTTCTTTTTGGCTACCTGTATTTACCGGCACCATGGTGTGGCCGATAGTTTATGGCATCTTACGATTTGTTCGTTTGCCACAACGCATGAGATAAAATAATAAAATCCATGTATACCATCAAAGACCATTCTTTAGAAAATCGTTTATTCCTAAATCGCATTGTTACCTCATTCTTCGTTATTATCCTTTTAACATCAGGATTGATTGTTCGACTTATATACCTACAAATCGTAGGTAACGAACACTACTCTTCTCTAGCAAAAGACAATAGCGTAAAGATCGTTCCTTTAGTACCCACTCGAGGCATGATTTATGATCGTAATGGCAAAGTTCTTGCTGAAAACACCCCCTCTTATAGCCTAGAACTTATCCCTGAGCAAATCAGCAACATGGATGAAACCTTATCAAAGCTACAAACCCTCCTAGCTATACCTACTGATAAAATAGATCTTTTTCAAAAACTTCGTAAACGTCAAAAACGCTTTGTTAGTACGCCTTTACTTTTAAGTATGAACGATGAGGAACTTGCTAAGTTTGCTGTAGCAAGGCCTTACTTTCCAGGTGTCGATATTCATACTCACTTAGTACGCCACTATCCCTACAGTGATTTAGCGGCGCATGTTATTGGCTACGTGAGTCGCATTAATGAATCAGAGCTCAAAGATTTACCAATTTCAGAATACAGAGGATCAACTCATATCGGCAAACTGGGTATTGAAAGTTCTTACGAAAATGATCTGCATGGTAAAACGGGTTATGCAGAAATAGAAACCAATGTACAAGCACGGTTGCTCAATACTCTAAACGAAGTTAACCCTGATCCTGGTGCAGATCTTTATTTAACACTGGATATTGATTTACAAAAAACAGCTTATGATGCTCTTAATGGCTTTAACGGAGCAGTTGTCGCAATCGACATTAAAACGGGCGGTGTTTTGGTGTTTGTAAGTCGTCCTGGCTTTGACCCCAACCCATTTGTAGTAGGCATCTCTAATGACACCTACCAAGCATTACAATCATCAGAAAACCAGCCTCTTTACAACCGAGCATTACGAGGACTATATCCTCCTGGCTCTACGGTTAAACCATTCGTAGCATTAGCAGGTCTTGAGTTCGAAGCAATAAGTCCAGAACAACAACTGTTCTGTCCTGGCTACTATCAATTACCCGGGGTAGATCACCAATACCGCGACTGGAAAAAAGGTGGCCATGGTTCAGTGGATTTAAATCAAGCAATTACTGAGTCGTGCGATGTGTATTTTTATCGACTTGCTTCTATGCTAGGTATAGATCACATGCACAGTTTTCTTCAGCAATTTGGTTTTGGAGAAAAAACAGGCATTGATCTGATCGGTGAAAAAACAGGTCTATTACCCTCACGCGAATGGAAGCTTGCACAGAAAAAACAATCTTGGTATCCAGGTGAAACATTAATAACTGGAATAGGCCAAGGTTATCTTCAAGTAACGCCCTTGCAACTTGCTAGAGCCACTGCAACCTTAGCAAACCAAGGGCATGTTGTTACACCTTTTCTGGTTGATAAAATAGTTAGAGCCCATGAAACAAGTCCCGGCCCAGAAACACACAAAGACACCATAGCTCTTAAACAAGAAAACGTTAATACGGTCATTGATGGCATGATCAATGTGGTTCACAGTGCAAGAGGCACTGCCAAAGGCATTAATACTCATATTAATTATCAAATTGCAGGAAAAACGGGAACTGCTCAAGTTTTAGGTATTAAACAAAACGCCAAATACAATGAAAATAGCATCGACTTTAGGTTTCGTGATCACGCGCTTTTTGTATCATTTGCACCTGCCAACGATCCTAAAATTGCGGTAGCGGTTATCGTTGAAAATGGTGGCCACGGTGGCTCTGTCGCCGCCCCCATTGCAGGTCAAGTCATCAAGCAATTCTTAAAGGATAATAATGAAAACTGAAACTCGTCACGAGCATTTTGAACCGCCTTCACTATTAGGAACTATCCTTAGAAAACTACATATTGATATCCCATTATTTATTGGCTTATTGCTGGCTTCAATTTTAAGCTTTGTAATTTTGTATAGTGCTGGCAGTCAAGATATAGATGTACTTATACGACAAGCTCAACGAGTCGCCTTAGCTTTTCTTTTAATGACTATTATTGCTCATATTGATCCTTATCAATTCAAACGCTATTCAACATTACTTTTTAGCTTAGGTATTTTATTACTGATCGCAGTGCTCATTATGGGGCAAATTGGCAAAGGCGCACAGCGCTGGCTGGAACTCGGACTATTTAGATTTCAACCCTCAGAAATGATTAAACTGACTACGCCAATGATGATTGCTTGGTATCTAGCAGAGCATCCTATGCCACCTAAGAAAAAACATCTAATCGTGGCTGGCTTGTTAATAATAATACCCACTGTATTAATCGCTAAACAACCTGATTTAGGAACAGCTCTGTTGGTTTTTAGTTCAGGAGCCGCTGTACTGTTTTTTGCTGGCTTATCTTGGCTTTTTATTGCAGCGATCATTACAATCTTATCAGCATTAACGCCCATTTTATGGCACTTTATGCACGATTATCAGAGAGATAGAGTACTAACTTTCTTAAACCCAGAAGCGGATCCTTTAGGCAGAGGCTATCATATCATTCAATCTAAAATAGCAATCGGCTCAGGCGGCATTTATGGAAAAGGTTGGTTGGGAAGCACACAATCAGAACTAGATTTTTTGCCGGAAAGCTCTACCGACTTTATCTTTGCTGTATTTGCAGAGGAGTTTGGTCTATTTGGTGGACTCTCATTATTAACGCTCTACCTAATAATAATAACTCGTTGCCTTTATATCGCAAGCCAAGCCCAAGATTCATATAATCGATTATTAGCCAGTAGTCTTTCCTTAACTTTTTTTGTTTATGTGTTTGTCAACATAGGCATGGTCATTGGAATACTTCCTGTTGTCGGCGTCCCTTTACCTTTGATTAGTTATGGTGGCACCTCTATAGTTACTCTGTTATCTGGCTTCGGTATCTTAATGTCTATACATACCCATAAAAAATTTCGTTAAAACTCTTCATATCTAATCTAACATTACCCTTACTGCTATGTAAGTCGGGTTAGCGATACCGTAACCCGACAAAATAGCCTACAAAATATCAGCTTAAGCTATCGAGACTAGGGGATATTATGATTTTAGCTTCCCCATCAGTACATTTCACTCCAGAGTGACAGGTCGCGACCTACCCCTACAATACAATTGATTTAATGATTATTTTTAATAGTTCAAATCTCAACTAATCCTTGTTTGCTAAAAAGGGGGGACATAAAAAATAATTCTTTCACAGTCTCTATCGCTAACCCAGCTTACTTTCTTATTCGACATGATTTAAGAGCTTACAAGGAGAATTTGCGCCCCTAGGCATAGGTATCTGCACATGTTTCTTATCGGCGTGGAAACCCCCTACGATCTTCACCACGATGTTATCGTTCTTGCGTGGGATTGCTAACCATTATTTGTGTAGATACCTATGACCCCTAGGACACTCTTCTTTATTCCAATTCTTAAGTTACTAGCAGCCTCTTAAAGTATAGTTAACTAAATAATTACCTTACTTCATTCCCCCATTTATTTAGATTCTTTTTACTGGGATTCTTAACTCATGAGCCTAGGTACAATAGAGCCTGAGATATAAAAACAACGAATTCCCAGCAATCGAAGCATGAAGACAATAATATTTCAAATTAATATTATCCGATGGACTTAAGCTGGACTTAAGACAAGGCGAGTTAAAATTTATTCAACTTAAAAACAATGAGGCCAATTCCTTCTTTAATCACTAAAGTAAAACTACTTACTTTTGAGCAACCATTAGGGCAAAGACCCACTAATGAACTCTGGGCGGGTTTAGACAAATTAATGTCATAACTCGTTACAACCATAGCCCTTATATGCTATGGCTGTATACCAATTAAGAAAGTCTATTTTAAATAAAAAAGGCGGTAACCATGAATAAAATAATAATAGCAACCTTAGTTCTTACCTTGTTTGGCTGTTCAACAGATCAAATTAAAAGCGCCAGAACCACGGACATAACTCCAGAAGATTCAGCTGTATTAAGACAGCATACAAAACTAAACACGAACATTGCTGGTGATCAAAACTCTGAAGACAACTTATTACCCCGCATTAGCCGATATCTAAAGCAAGGTATAGCTTCTTGGTATGGACCTGGTTTTCACGGTAAAAAAACAGCTACTGGCGAAATATTTGACATGTATGCCATGACTGCTGCACACAAAACACTCCCAATCCCCTCATACGCTCAAATCACTAACTTAACTAATCATCGCAGCATTATTGTCAGAATTAATGATAGAGGCCCTTTTGTCGGTAATAAAGAAGTCGATTTGTCCTATGCTGCTGCAAAAAATCTAGATTTGGGTGAAGGTAATTCAAGCGCTATTGAAATTAAAGCCATATCACCAAAACAAGCGTTACCAAAAATTCAACAACTAGCCGCAACTCAAGCAAAGCAAGTTTTTCTTCAAGTGGGCAGCTTTGGAACGGCCAAAAAAGCCTTAGAACTTAAGAATAAAATAGCCGCTAGCAATTTACCCTCAGCAAAAATTCTTTCATCTACCTATAAAAAATCAACTTTATATAAGGTTCAAATAGGTCCAATCAAATCAACTGTTAATGCTAATGAACTTAACCAACAACTGGCAGAAATTGGCATATTTGACACACAATTTGTTACTGAATCCAACCTATCACAAAGCACGCGTGTTACAATGTAAGCTAAAATATTGTTTACCTGTCACATTAAAGAGCAATGCATCCTTTTAATAAATACTACTTAATTTGGTTTTTCAGCTTATTCATTACCTTTTCTCAAGCACACGCTCAAGAAAATGAAATCACAACCCCCTCTGCACCTACTATTGCTGCAAGCGCCTACTTACTAGAAGACTTCCATACTGGCAAAGTCTTAGCAGAAAGTAATGCCGACGCAAGACTTGCACCCGCAAGTCTTACCAAAATCATGACTGTCTATGTCGTCTTCAAAGAACTCAGCAACGGCCATTTACACTTAGACGATACCGTAACTATTAGCGAAAAAGCCTGGAAAACCTCAGGTTCTCGTATGTTTTTAGAACTTGGAAATCAAGTTAAGATTGTAGATTTGTTACATGGCGTTATTATTCAATCAGGCAATGATGCAAGTGTAGCCCTTGCCGAGCATGTCGCAGGAGATGAAACAACCTTTGCCGACATGATGAACCAACATGCCGCACGTTTGGGAATGAATAACAGTCATTTTAAAAATAGTGATGGCTTACCTAATCCAGATCATTACAGCAGTGCGCGTGACCTAGCAATACTCACGGCTGCCTTAATCAAAGAATTTCCTGAATACTATCCTTGGTTCTCACAAAAAGAATTCACTTACAATAAAATTACCCAGCAAAATCGCAACAAACTTCTTTCTCGAGATGATTCAGTAGACGGCGTTAAAACCGGCTTTACTGATGATGCGGGTTATTGCTTAGTCGCCTCGGCGCTGAGAGAAGACATGCGCCTTATTTCTGTCGTAATGGGCACAAAAAGTGCCATCGCTAGAGCTAACGAGAATCAAACCTTAATTAATTTCGGCTTTCGATTTTATGAATCACACCGCTTATACGAAGGCAATAAACCACTCAATGAAGCTAGAATTTGGAAAGGTGCCAACAAGACTATTCCATTAGGTCTTACAGAAGACCTATACGTCACTATTCCACGCCGTCTTTATTCAGACCTCAAGGCTGTAGTTAATATTGATAAAAAGATTATTGCTCCTATCGCAGAGCATACAAAATTAGGTTCTGTAAGAGTGTCATTAAAAGATGAACTTATCATCGAAAAAGACTTAGTTAGCTTACAATCCATTGATAAAGGCAATATGTTTCAACGCGTAATTGATAGCGCTCTGTTAATGATGGAGAAATCTGATAATGGAAAATAAGATAGTTTATTTAAACGGTGATTATATCCCACTGAATGAAGCAAAAATTTCAGTTTTAGATCGTGGATTTTTATTTGGTGATGGCGTTTATGAAGTCATACCCGCTTATTCTGGACATTTATTTCATTTCCAAGATCATTTACAACGCCTAGAAAATAGCTTAGACGGAATAAGACTTGCTAATCCACATAGTCGGGAACAATGGTTAGAAATTCTAATTCCACTATTAAATCCGCAATTCGATCAATATATTTACTTGCAAGTTACTCGTGGCGTTGCAACAAAAAGAGACCATGCTTTCCCTGAAAACATAGAGGCAACTGTTTTTGCCATGTGCTCAAATATCGTCCCCTTTGCAGGCTTAAATCATGGCGTCAAAGCTATCAGTTTAGATGATAGTCGTTGGCAATTTTGCAATATCAAAGCCATTACCCTACTTGGCAATATTTTGCACCGACAAGAAGCGATAGACAATGGATGTGCAGAAGCCTTATTGGTAAAAGACGGTTATGTGGTTGAAGGTGCTGCGAGTAACGTATTCGCAGTGATTGATGATGTCCTTATTACCCCAGCCAAAAGCAATAGCATTTTACCCGGCATAACCAGAGATGTAATTTTGGACATCGCTAGAAAAAATGACATCCCTTGTAGAGAAGATAACATTTCTTTCGCAGCTATACAGACAGCGAGTGAAATTTGGGTAACTAGTTCAACACGCGAAATAATCCCTGTGGTAGAACTAGACTCTAAACTAGTAGGTGATGGCAAGCCAGGTTCCGTATGGCACATAGTCAATCACTTATTTCAAGCTTATAAAAAATCTCTACTATGACTGAAGAAACGCTTTTTGAATTCCCCTGCCCATTCCCGATTAAAGCCATGGGGAAATCAGATGTTGAACTTGATTTAATCGTAATAGATATTGTTCGGCGCCACGCTCCAGAAATTACTGCAGATTCTGTAAATTCTCGCCCTAGCAAAGATGGTAATTTCATGGCAATTACGGTGATCATTGAAGCTAACAGCAAACAACAGTTGGATGCTATATACCAAGATTTAACCGATCACCCTCATGTATTAATGGCTCTGTAATAAGTAATCTTAATTTAATACCTAATCCATTCGCTCATGATAATAAGTGACCTAGGGCTGCAGGATTACACCACCACCTGGAAAAATATGCAGCGCTACACTGAAGAGCGCAGTAGCGATTGCCAAGACCAGCTTTGGATCGTAGAACACAATCCTGTTTACACCTTGGGTTTAAATGGTAAAACAGAACACCTACTCAATGTTGGCAATATCCCAGTCATTCAATCAGATCGGGGTGGGCAAGCAACCTATCATGGCCCAGGTCAATTAGTCATCTATACTTTATTTGATATAAAGCGCCTAGAACTCAATATACGTGAACTTGTCAGCTTATTAGAATGCTCTATGATTAACACACTAGCAGAATTGGGTATTTCTGCTAGTGCCAAAATTGATGCTCCAGGTGTTTATGTTGAAGGGAAAAAGATCGGCTCCATTGGTTTAAGAATTAAAAAAAACTGCAGCTATCATGGCCTTAGTTTAAACAACAACATGGACTTAAAACCCTTTGACCATATCAACACCTGCGGTTATTCTGACCTTAAAGTCACACAACTCTCTGACTTAGGTGTTAATATTGACACTGATCTACTTGCAAACTCCCTAGTCAGCACCATTACATCGACACTATCAAAATGACCATTCAAGCCCCTTCCCGCTCAACACCAGAATCTCATCAACGTAGCGCAGAAAAACTTGCTCGTATTCCCATAAAAGTTGAACCCACCGATAACGTTTTGCGAAAACCCGAGTGGATACGAGTCAAATTATCTGCCAGCAATGAAGTTACAAAAATCAAAGAACTATTACGTGAACACAAACTACATACGGTTTGTGAAGAAGCCGCCTGCCCCAATCTTAGCGAGTGCTTTCAACACGGCACAGCCACTTTTATGATTATGGGCGACTTATGTACGCGCCGCTGTCCTTTTTGCGATGTGGCACATGGCAAACCATTAGCACTGGACGCCAACGAACCACAAAGCCTGGCTGATGCTATTAAAGCCATGGCCTTAAAATATGTAGTGATTACTTCAGTTGATCGGGATGATTTAAGAGATGGAGGCGCAGGACATTTCGCCGACTGCATCAAAAAAATACGTCTACAAACCCCTACTACCAAAATTGAAATATTAGTACCTGATTTTCGTGGCCGTATCGATAAAGCAATAGCAATACTCGCCGAACAACCTTGCGATGTTTTCAACCATAACTTAGAAACCGTGCCTAGACTTTATAAGCAAGTCCGCCCAGGTGCAGATTATCTTGGTTCACTAGAGTTGTTACGAAAATACAGCATTGCTCAACCAACTGTCCCTACTAAATCAGGACTCATGCTAGGTGTCGGTGAAGAACAAGAAGAAGTACATCAAGTGATGAGAGACTTAATAGCTAATGGCTGTTCAATGCTTACTTTAGGTCAATATCTTCAACCCACCAAGTTGCATTTACCGGTATTGAGCTATATTACTCCCCAAGAATTTGATGACTATGCCGAAGTAGCGAAACAATTAGGCTTTAAGCAAGTTGCTAGCGCACCCATGGTAAGATCGTCTTACCATGCTGACCTACAGGCTCAAACGATTATTTAATCACCGGAATAAGACCATACTAGCCTAGCGAGTGATGGCGCTTCCGGTACATGAGTGGTTGCCCATGCCGGAAACGCTTTTCTCGCTTACGCTCGAAAAGCCTTATTCCGGCCTACAAAATCCCCCCACCAAGTGTCATTAAAAGTGCGGAAGATTATTATCAACTTAAGATAGACACAATAAAAACCAGCACATCCCTATAGCTCTATCAGCGTCGGAACTAATACTCCCCTACCGTGGTAACAACTACTCTTTAGGTAGTTGCAATTCAGCGGTCATATTCCAATCTGAAAAAGGGAATGGCTTTGTTTCGGTATTGAAAGTCAAAAACAGTAATATATGATAGGTATAAACAGATAGACTACGACCAAAGTTTAAAATATTGGGATTAGTTTTTCCTGTTAATAAAGTTGAAGCGACCTGCAATAGAATCACAAACCACAGCGTCATCCTGACCAATGAACCAATAGCAGTAAAAATAAGCATAAAGAAAATTCGCTTCCAAGTAGCCAACTGGGTCAAATTATAATTAATTTGCTCATCCATCAACACTTAACCCCTATTCATAATGTCACGTAAATCAAGTGCTGCAGCATTAGCCCTAGATATATAATTTGCCATAGTCAATGAATAGTTAGCAAATAAACCATAACCACTACCATCTAAAATCATCGGGCTTAAAATTGGCGTCAAAGCATTTTCCATCGCCTTAATCATAATATCAACGGTACGCATAGCTCGTTTATCTAACAAAATATCCGCGAAATCATGTTTAATCGCCCTGAGTATATGCAATAAAGCCCAACTTGCTCCACGTGCCTCATAGAAAATATCGTCTATTTCCAGCCAAGATACTTTTGTAATGGGCGTGCCTTTTTCATCAGCAGCTAATTTTTCAATATCAGAAAGCCCTGGACCATAATTTCCACCGGCGCTATTAGCCGTCAAACGTGTTGATAAGCCGCCTAAACGCTTAATAACGACCTCAGTGTACTGCCATAAATTATCAGCCCTAGAATAAAACTGAGCTTTTTTAACAGGGCCACCATATTTTTGCAAACGCGTCATATATTTATGTAAAGCCTCTATACCTTTTTGATATTCAGCTTCAGTAGACGGTAAAGCCCATGAATTATGTTCATAATAAAAATAAGGCTCTGCAATGGCTAAATCAGGATCTTCTGCTGATTGTGATTGATCCCTAGCAAAGTGGTTTCTAAGTGCGGTTGTCGCATCGCGCAACATAACCAAAGCCCCATATTCCCAATTAGAAATGTTATCGAGAAATACGCCAGGAGGCGCGACGTCATTAGTAATATAACCGCCACTCTTATGCAAAAGAACTTCGGCGATATGAGCCAAGGTATTTGTATAGACATAACCGATAGGCATCTCAGAAATATCAAGCTCTTCGGCAGGCTTATGCCCCTCTTCTGCTGACTTATGTGCTTCTTCCGCAGGTGCTGAACCATGACCACCGCCATGACCACCATGTTCACTTTCTAATTTTGATTCTTCTGATCGTTTGTGAGCCTCTTCTAATATATTAAACTGACCAGGTTCACTACCCCACCAAGCACCCAATATTAGAAGCACAATGAGAACCACCAAGGTAAGCATACCAAAGCCCCAAAGTATCCCTTTAGATTTTCCTTCATCCAATGTATCGCTTGCTGCCATTTCCGCTATCCTGTATTAAGGTTATCTCTGATAAAAACAGACTACTTTTATATAAAAAATAGGTCACATGTTAGCAGATTTTTAATGTTTTTGCCTAACAAGGCAATGCTATTCTGGTTTTTTTTTTGCTCTTGGATGGGCATTATCGTAGACCTCAGCTAAATGCTGGAAATCAAGATGGGTATATATCTGTGTTGTCGAAATATTACTATGTCCAAGCAACTCCTGCACAGCCCTTAAATCCTGACTCGCTTCAAGCAAATGACTAGCAAAAGAATGCCTAAGCATATGGGGATGAATGTGCTCTGCAATGCCCTTTTTCTTGCACCACAACTCTAAGCGCAATTCAATACTTCGTTGACCAAGACGTTTTCCTGTCGAGGTTATAAATATAGCCGTCTCAGTAGTGGCTGATTTTATTCGTTGTTGCAACCAAAGATTAATGGCTGCTATTGCTTTGGTTCCTACAGGTAATAATCTTGACTTCCCACCTTTCCCTGAACGGACTACTAAAGATTGATCTTGCAAATCAACATCTTCAACATTAAGAGCTGCCAACTCACTTAACCGCAGGCCTGTCGAGTAAAATAGCTCAAACATAGCCAAATCTCTCATCTCAAGTATTGAACTACTTCCTGCCTCTAACAACCCTTTAACTTGATCAACATCCATTGTTTTAGGTAATTTCTTGACTTGTTTAGGGGCTTTTACATATTGAGCTGGATTAATCTCTGCACATCTTTGTTTCAACAAATAACCATAAAAACTGCGTATAGCTGACAACTCTCTTTGCAGACTACTACTGCCTATACCTTGTCGATGCCTACTGGCTATATGAGACCTAATATCATTCTGCGTAACTGCTGACCATTGCTCTATAGCTTTACTACTACAAAAATTTTGTAAACGGCGAATGTCTCTTTGATAGTTTGCAACCGTATGGCTAGAAGAGCGTTTTTCTACTGTCAATTGCTCTAAAAAATTGACTAACAACGATTCCTGATCAGCCAACATTCGCTTTATTTAACAGAGCAATAAATCGAGTACCTATAATTTCACTCATCTGTGTTAAAAACAAATTCCCCATACTGTGATGAAACCTATCCTCATTTCGACTACCTATTGCCAAAATACCGTCAAGCTCTGTAAAGTTCATTGGGATAATTGCGCATGACTTAACCTCAGTTGCCGCATCACCGAACAATACCTTAGCTTGAGCTAAAGTAGCTCGACCACACTTAGGTTGATTGCTAGCCAATACTTTTAAAAAGGGCTTTAAATTCTCACTACTTGGCTCTATAAACAAATTACTAATAGGAGGATTAGAGACCTCTTTTACAATACGCACAGCCACAAAATCAGTTAGAAAATATTCTGCCATAACAATATTAAGATTATTAACAACTTCCGAAAGTGTGGAGGCCTCAAGCAAAGCCAATGTGAGCTTATGCATACGAATAAAAGAAGCATCGTTATTTCTGGCAATCTCTAATAAATCATTCAGTTGATATTCCAAATCTTGATGCTTAGTCCTTAGCAACTCCACTTGTTTTAATATTAAAGACGTTGCCGTTCCACTTGGATGAGGAATATTTAAATCTTCTAATAAATTTAAATGATCATGAAAGAAATCTGGATATTGTTGTAAGTATTCAGCGACTTGATCTGCGCTTACTTGCGTACTTTTCTTACTCATAAATTAATAATTCCATCAAAAACAGAGGTCGCAGAACCTGTCATAAAAACAGCCTCACCACGCCCAGCCCAATTGATAACTAACTGACCACCAGGCAATTCAACATTGACCTCTGAGTCTAAACAACTTTGTAAAATACCAATCACCACAGCGCCACAAGCACCACTTCCACAAGCCAGCGTCTCAGCAGCTCCTCGCTCATAAACGCGCAACTTTATGTGCTGACGATCAATAATTTGCATAAAGCCGATATTTGCACGCTCTGGAAATAATTCATGTCTTTCTAACACCCTACCCCAATCAGCCACTGGCGTGTTGTTCAAATCATCAACCACTAACACTGCATGAGGATTACCCATTGAAACTGCACCAAAAACATGCTTAACGCCATTAATAGTCACTTCATAATTCAAAGCTTCGTGTGCAAAAAGCAAAGGAATCTCTGAAGGTAGATGCTTAGGAACACCCATATTGACAGTAATCAAATCATCATCAGTAAAGCTCAAAATTAATTGTCCGGCATTGGTGTCAACACAAATACTATTTTGATCTGACAAACCTTTATCGCGCACGAATCTAGCAAAGCATCTTGCACCATTACCGCATTGCGAGACTTCACTACCATCGGCATTGAAAATTCTATATTTGAAATTAGCATTAGCACTAACAGGTTTTTCAACCAGCAAAAGCTGATCAAAACCAATGCCAAAATGCCTATCAGCCATAAAACGAATTTGTTCAGCACTTAAATTAATGATTTGATTAATGGCATCGATCACCACAAAATCATTGCCCAAGCCCTGCATTTTAGTGAAATGGATCATGGTAATAAATGCTCACCAGACCAAAGCTGCGCTATGCTTTCTCTTTCTCTGATCAAATAGGTCTGATCGCCATCAACCATAAGCTCAGGCACTCTAGGTCTAGAGTTATAATTAGAGCTCATAGAAAAGCCATAAGCACCCGATGAGCGTATCGCCAATAAATCACCAACTGCCAACTTAAGAGCACGATTCTTACCTAGGAAATCACCGGTTTCACAAACTGGGCCAACAATATCCCATTGCAACTCAGCAGCATCACTTTCAAGCTTAACTGGAATAATTGCCTGCCATGCACTATATAATGAGGGACGAACCAGATCATTCATAGCCGCATCAACAATAGCAAAGTTTTTATGCTCGGTAGGTTTTAGATATTCAACTTGAGTGACTAAAATACCGGCATTACCGACAATTGCACGTCCTGGCTCCAATAAAATCTCAAAATCAGTCTCGCCTAAGCGTTCTAAAAGCGCAGCGATATAATCAGCAGGTTCGGGCGGCTGCTCTTCGTTATAACGAATACCTAAACCACCCCCCAAATCTAAATGCTTTAAGTCTATACCCTCAGCTTTTAATGCAGAGACTAAATTGAGGACTTTATCCAAGGCATCTAAAAAAGGTCGCGTTTCTGTCAATTGAGAACCAATATGACAATCGATTCCGACCACCTCAATATTTGACATCTGTGCAGCACGCTTATATTCGTCTAATGCCAGATTAATATCGATACCGAATTTATTTTCCTTTAAACCAGTAGATATATAAGGATGGGTATTTGCATCGACATCTGGATTCACGCGAAAAGAAACTGGAGCAATCACACCTAGCTCAGCAGCCAGCTTATTGATTCGATCAAGTTCATCGATCACTTCTACATTAAAGCAGCGTATACCTATTTTTAAAGCCGCTAAGATTTCATCTTCACGCTTACCTACCCCAGAAAATACAACTTTCTTAGCGTCACCACCTGCAGCTAAAACCCGCTGTAACTCACCTAAAGAAACAATGTCAAAACCAGAACCTAAGCGGGCTAAAACATTAAGCAGCGCAATATTTGAATTGGCTTTTACGGCATAACAAATTAAATGTGGTCGACCTGCAAAAGCCCGATCAAAAGCCAACCAATGTCGTTCCAAAGTGGCTCTTGAATAGATATAACAAGGGCTGCCATATTGAGCACAGATATCTTGCACAGCGACATCTTCGGCATACAGCTCATTGTTGCGGTAATTAAAATAATCCATATTTATTTATTTTTATCAGTAGGTGGTGATTGCGGTTCAGGGGGCACATAAATCGGCGCAGGTTTATCTGGCATATATAAAGGACCTGGCTGTCCACAAGCTATTAATAACAAGCAAGTCGTTAACAACGCTAATTTAGAGAATTTAAATGACATGATGATCGATCGGTGTGGGGGAACGCATGAGATAGTGATTGGTATTTAGTTTGAAAATAATACCATTATAGAATAATTAGCTGTCAATTTTAAAAAAGAATATAAGTCGAGATCTTATGTACGCTGAAATAAGACTTTACGAGCGGAATCGACTGTGAAGGTATTTTTTATGATACCCCCTCTTTAACAACAGAGGGTTCTACACAAGTCTCTTATCGGCGTGGAAACGATAAAAAAACACCATAGGGGCGTATTGCATACGCCCCTACGATCTTCACCACAATGTTATCGTTCTTGCGTGGGAATGCTAACCATTATTTGTGTAGATACCTATGCTTTAACAAAGAGGGGTTAGGGGAGATTTGGCTTATTAAACTAATCATTAAATCGATCTAAATCTAGAAGTCGATCTTAATGTAAGGACAGGTCGCGACCTGTCCTTACGGTTTGTAAATACCGATAATGCGATTTATTATTATATAGATAGCACCATTTCCTCCATACCATTAATTATCCATTTATTAGATATTAACTTCGAATAATACCGTTTTATTAAATCAAGCTATACCCTTAAGCTATATCCAAGCCCAGCAAATACCAATCATGGTGTTTGCATTGAGTGAGTATTCATGTGTCTCTCCTGTAAACAGGGAATGTTTTTTGTGCGGGCTTAGGCCCGCTTTTTTTTATACAGCAACTACAGCAGCATTAATAATCCTCACTTTCTGGCATATCAGACGTTTAGTTTTCAACACCACCTAACATCTAAAAGGAATAAGCTATGCCCTTACAAAATTTAGCTGATTATTTTAACGACCGCTTCGGACAGGAGCATCACTCAAGCTTTCGCCCCTTTCTGCTCGAAAATGAAGTGATCAGCGCATTATTTGGACAAATTAAAATCAGCAGCCTTTTTTTACCTATACGCCTTGTTCAAAAGCCTAATGAAATAGTTGCTCATGCAGCTAAGCTCAGAGTATCGACTCATGAAGTTCAATACCTGTATTCAGACGAGATAGAAAACTTGCTGAACCATCGACCTCATGAAGCCAATAATTTTGAATCCATTATTGATTTTGATCGCTTATCGCGCACCACCCACATGCTTAATTATTTACCTCTAACACATTTACAGAACTCATTATTTCTTGAAGTTGATCCTCGCCACATACTCGGCATTAAAAAGGATCACGGCGCTTATTTTGAAGAAGTGATCAACCATTGCGGCTTAGAAACCAAAAATATAGTCATTACTATGACTGTAAGTAGCCCTTATGCCAAACACTATCCAGCACTTATTGCTGGGCTCATCAATTATCGCGTTCGGGGTTATAAAATCGCGCTTAAGTTTGATTATGTCGCACAGGAAAAACAATCGTTTGATCTTATTACCCAGCTATCGCCCTATTATGTTAGCTTATCTGCTAAATCCCTAGATCAACAACGCGATGAAACATTAGCTAAAAAATTACGTGAGTTAAATGCACAAGTGGAAATAGGCGGAGGGCAAAGCATCCTATTGCAGATTGATCAAGATCGCGATGCACAACTAGCTGAAAGCGCCGGCTTTAAACTTGTGCAAGGTTCTTATTATGAAAACCTTGCTGTATCTATAGATATACAAAAATCAGCTTAGGAATAAACACAAAATAAACCCTTAAACAACATTGCCCTAACTCACCCTTTAAAAAAAGGGCTGGAGCAATGTCATTAAATTAAGATTTTTTAGAGTTGTGGGAGGCTTTAGCCTCGAATACAAGGCTAAAGCCTCTCCCACAACAAATAAAAACAATGACTTATAAAATTAAAGAATTGTTTTTTTACGTTACTAAATAATACTTTCACAGTCGCTTACACTTTTGGAATCGTTTTAGTCGACTTTAAAACCGTCTACGGCCCTTAAGGGCAACCTAATTCTTGTTCAAAAATAATGCATGACTGTTGAGCGAACTATAAATCCGGTAGAAAAAACCACCATGACCGTGGAATAAATTAAAAAACAGGCTCGTAGACTTTCAATTAAATGACTTAGAGGCTCTATTAACCGTCATGAACGTTCAAAAAGTCGGCATGAATCTTCCAGTAAATAACCTAGTTTGTCTAGTGTTTCAGAAAAAGGAAAAATACTTGATCAAGAATTAAGGGTGTTATCGGAAACAAAGAAGGGATTTACTTACTTCGAACGTGGAGACATTCTTTTAGCTAAAATAACTCCGTGCTTCGAAAATGGAAAAGCAGTATTTACAAGTGAGCTTAAAAACTTAATTGGATATGGATCTACTGAGTTTCATGTATTAAGACCAATTCAAGGAATATCGGATGGTAAATATCTTTTTTACTTAGTTTGGAATGATAGCTTTAGGCATTATGGACAGCATGCTATGAAAGGTGCAGCCGGTCAAAAACAAATATCATCTGATTTTTTAAAGAATTACAAAATCCCTCTGCCCCCCCTACCATAACAACAAAAAATTGCCAGTATATTAGACGCAGCGGACAGCCTAAGACAAGAAGCCCAACAACTGATTGAAAAATATAATGCCCTTAGCCAGTCTTTGTTTTTGGATATGTTCGGTGATCTCTTTCAAAATGATAAAGGTTTTGTAAAACAACCCATTAAAGAATTATCTGAAAATGTACAAATCGGTCCATTTGGTTCTCAACTTCATAAACACGACTACATTAATAATGGCATCCCATTAATTAATCCGATTCATATACTCAAAAGTAAAATAGCACCAGATCAGTCATTCACATTATCAAGGGAAAAGTATGAGAGCTTGCCAAATTATCATTTACGAACCAATGATATTATTATGGCAAGACGTGGCGAAATGGGGCGTTGTGCGATAGTGACAGAGAATGAAAACAATTATTTTTGTGGTACTGGAAGTTTATTTATTAGACCTAAAAAATCAATTAACCCTTTATTTCTGTTACACGCGTTATCTAGTAAAAGCTGTAAAACCTATTTAGAGCAAAACTCTCAAGGCGTAACAATGATGAATTTGAATAAGAAAATCATATTAAATCTTGAAATTGGAGTTCCACCGGTAAGCTTACAGAACCAATTTACTAAAAGCATCCAAACCATCGAAGCTCAAAAACAACTAGCCCTAGCCAGCCTAGAAAAATCAGAAGCATTATTTAACAGCCTGCTCCAACGGGCTTTTAAAGGCGAGTTAACCACTTAACAGCAATATGTTATATTCTACGCACACTTAAACTATTACTAGAGTAAGCACATGCCCACCTTATCCGCTTATGGCGATATCCACATACCTGACAATCTGATTCATGCGCTGGGTTTAAAACCAGGTACTGAATTGGCTTTTGAACGCCAAGGCGATGCAATCATCATGCGGCCTGTAAAAACAAATAAAGTCTCACAAGTTGACGCAGGTCCAAAAATCTTAGCTTATACAGGATCGACCGTCACCCTAGAAGAGATAGCCAAGGCCGTGGCGCAATCTTTATAAAGTCGGTCGATATCGCTGATTTGTATGAAAATAGAATTTAATCAAGCGCCGCATATGGCTCTTAGTGAAATTGGGTGTTCATATCACGAGAGCCGTGCATAACTCGAACAATATTGACCCCGTTTTCTAATGGAAAATAGAAAATCAGATAATTGCCAACGGGAAAACTCCGCAAACCGTCAATAAGTTCTGCACAGCTTTCTCCTAAGCTTGGAAAATCGGCAATCAGCTCGCATTTCTCTTGAATCAAATCAAGAAACCTATCGGCATTTTTAGGACTGTCTTGGGCGATATAGAGCCAGATATTTTCAAGGTCTATTTCGGCTTGTGGACTTTTTAATAAACGGGGCATCAAGATGCCCCAATTTCCCTTTCTGCGAGCCGTTGCCGTCCTTGTGCCTTGATGGCTTCAATGTCAAGAGGCGTGGAATCTCCGCTATCTATCCCATTTTGTATCTCTTTTCGTAATTCCACCATGCGTAACTCACGCATTTGGTCACGTTCTTCCAACAGTCTCAAAGCATCACGGATAACCTCGCTTGCCGAATGATAATGACCGCTTTCAAGCTTATTTTTAACCAATTCTTCAAAATGAGGGGTAAGGGAAATATTCATAAACTTAAACTCCAATTTAAGTAGATAACAATAATTAGCAATTATTGTTATAACTTGATACTAGATAAAAGTCTATAAATTATTTGCCCCATTCTTTAATCTGCCCAGCTAGCTCTTACCTCGAAGTGTCGCAACGTTTGTTTTAACGGCTTTGTGTTATATTCTATGCACACTAAATCATTACTAGATGATGTTTTGCAATCGCTCCATGAAGCGTGTGCGAACGAGTGGCTAGGGGCAGTTATAAGGGTAGAGAATTGTGAGCAGAAAAGGAATCGATAACAATGAGTAATTTCACATTTATTCAGTTGGATTTTCCTCAGTTATACACTGATGCGATTGAAGCCGAGAAGTTAGTCTATGTTTCCCCAACTTCAACGGCTACGATGGGCCAATTTATCTAAAAGTAACTTGTTAGAAGTCACGGCGCATTTATCTAAGCTGATAGTACCTAATAAAGCGGATGACGAGCTGGCTAGACGTTTTGATATTTTAATTTTAAAGTATCAGTTGGCGTTATTAACCAGCACTTATCGTACAGATCAATATATCAAAAAAATAAGCACTACGGCACAAGCTTTATTAAAGAAACAAAATATTCCGGCCATTGCCTTGCAAGTCCTATTGCTTAACGAATTACAATCCACAACTTTTTGGGCAGCAGTTAATGTTAATCGGCTAGAACATGTGCGGGTATCATTGCGGGATTTGATTAAATATTTGGATAAAGAAAAACAAGTTAATGTCATTACCACCTTTAAGGATGACTTAGATATAGATCGGATTAGTGATCATGACTTAGTACCCACCTATACCAATTTACAGAGTTATAAAGATAGAGTGGAAGCTTATATTCATAATCATAAAGATCACTTGGTGATTCATAAGCTAAAAACCAATAAGCCGATTACTGAAACAGAACTTAATGTGTTGGAAGAAATTTTGTTTGATGGCAAAACCATCGGCACACAACAAGATTATATT
>Ga0214182_1000041_pt1 | contig 63787 bp, 55 predicted proteins | sample TroBogEpilimnion_8_FD_153020 | JGI IMG/M metagenome (GOLD analysis project Ga0214182, IMG submission 153020) | Freshwater microbial communities from Trout Bog Lake, WI - 14NOV2007 epilimnion | ecosystem: Environmental > Aquatic > Freshwater > Lake > Epilimnion/Euphotic zone | place: Trout Bog... | reverse complement strand
TTGATGGGTTTACCCATCCTAAAGATCCGGAAATCATACTGTAGGGGCGACACAACGCCCCGTTTCAATAAACGAATGTACTAGGCGAATCTGTCGCCCCACAAGCATAGGTATCTACACAAATAATTGTTAGCATTCCCACGCGCGAACGATAACATTGTGGTGAAGATCGTAGGGGCGTATTGCATACGCCCTTATAAAATAAGCTCTATAGCATTGGACTTTCGATGTTGGGCGTATGCAATACGCCCCTACGGTGATTTTTATCATTTCCACGCCGATAAGAAACTTGTGTACATACCTATGCCCTACAAGGTACTAATTTTTGAAATTCAAACATGGGTAGCTGTGTTTGATGGGTTTCACTTTGCTCTACCCATCCTACGATCTATTTGATGCGCCTGTCGGCAGCAACCTATAAAGAGTTTGTAGGGGCGACTTTTCAGTTTTATTGGAGGGTTAGGTATATGGTGGCGGTATTTTTCCTAACATTTTAAATTTATAACATGTAAAATCGCCGACTTGTTTTTTGTTAATTTGGGATGTTAATGTGTTTAGAGGAACTACCATTCTTTCTGTGCGTCGAGGCGACAAGGTTGTCATTGGCGGCGATGGGCAAGTCACGCTAGGTAATACGGTTATGAAAGGCAATGCCCGTAAGGTGCGTAGACTTTATCATGATAAAGTGATTGCTGGTTTTGCAGGTGCCACAGCTGATGCCTTTACCTTGTTTGAACATTTTGAAGGCAAGCTGGAAAAACATCGCGGCAATTTAACTCGTGCAGCGGTTGAGATGGCTAAAGATTGGCGTACTGATCGTGCTTTACGCAAATTAGAAGCTTTATTGACCATTGCAGACTCAAAAACCTCATTGATTATTTCTGGTACTGGTGATGTTATCGAACCGGAATATGATTTAATGGCTATTGGCTCAGGCGGTGCTTTTGCACAAGCTGCAGCTAGGGCCTTATTGGAAAATACCGATCTTAGTGCCCGCGAAATTGTCGAACGATCTTTAAATATCGCCGCTGATATTTGTATTTATACCAATCATAATCTCCGCATAGAAGAATTAGACGCAGAACCCAACGAGTAAACGCATGACACAAATGACTCCTAAAGAAATTGTAAGTGAATTAGATAAGCATATTGTTGGTCAAGCCAGCGCTAAGCGTTCCGTGGCGATTGCCCTTAGAAATCGTTGGCGTCGTCAGCAAGTTGATCCTGCCTTACGCGATGAAATCACCCCAAAAAATATCTTAATGATAGGCCCTACCGGTGTCGGTAAAACAGAAATTGCAAGGCGTTTAGCTAAATTAGCTAACGCACCTTTTATTAAGATAGAAGCGACTAAATTTACTGAGGTCGGTTATGTTGGTAGAGATGTCGAGTCTATCATTCGTGACTTGGTTGATACGGCTGTTAAATTGACTCGCCAAGTGGAAATGGAGAAGGTTCAAAACAAAGCTTTTGATGCCGCTGAAGAAAAGATTTTAGATATACTTTTGCCAGTAGCGGATGGAGGTATGCTATCTGATACCCAAGAAGCGACACGCCAGAAAATGCGTAAAAGATTACGTGAAGGCCAATTGGATGATAAAGACATAGACGTCGATGTGCATATTGCACCTGTGGGCGTTGAAATTATGGCGCCTCCTGGCATGGAAGAAATGACCAGCCAATTGCAAGGTATGTTTCAAAGCATGGGCTCAGGTAAAACTAGGTCGCGCAAGATGTCTATTAAGAAAGCCATGCAAACTTTGCAAGAAGAAGAAGCGGCTAAATTAGTTAATGAAGACGATATCCGCACACGAGCAGTTGATGCGGTAGAGCAAAATGGTATCGTATTCTTAGATGAAATCGACAAGATTTGTAAACGCTCTGAAATGGGCAGTGGTGGTAGTGATGTCTCGCGCGAAGGTGTACAGCGTGATTTGTTGCCATTAGTTGAGGGTAGTACCGTCAGCACTAAATATGGCGCGATTAAAACCGATCATATTTTATTTATCGCCTCGGGTGCTTTTCATGTTGCCAAACCTTCTGACATGATTCCTGAATTACAAGGACGCTTTCCGATTCGAGTTGAACTTAGTGCCTTGTCTGCAGATGATTTTGTGCGAATTTTAACCGAGCCAAATGCCTCATTAACGGAGCAATATATCGCTTTATTGGCTACGGAAGGTGTGTCCCTAAGCTTTGCTCCAGAAGGTATCTTACGGATTGCAGAATTAGCCTGGCAGGTGAATGAAAGCACTGAAAACATAGGTGCAAGACGATTACATACTATGTTGGAGCGCTTGTTGGAAACTATTTCTTTTGATGCCCCTGACTTAACAGAAAAAACCATCGTTATTGATGCCGTCTATGTCAATCAAAGTTTAGGGGAGTTAGTTCAAGACGAAGACTTGAGTCGCTATATTTTATAGTTTCTGTGCTCACGGCTTGGTAGCTATCAATAATCAGTCATAGCAAAATGTCGGGTTACGCTATCACTAACCCGACCTACATAACTTACCTTCAAATTGAAAATGCGTTTAACTGTAACACCTTGCAATACTTGGCCTACTGAAATTAAACTGCATCAAGTGTCGAATATACTTGAAATCAGTTTTGATGATGGCAGCGTTTTTAAGCTACCTAGCGAATATTTGCGTGTCTACACGCCTTCAGCAGAAGCGATAGGTCATGCGCCTGGTCAAGAAACGCTGCAACTGAACAAAGAAACAGTCAGTATTAGCGAAATAAAACCTATTGGCAATTATGCCATTTGTCTGGTCTTTAGTGACGGACATGATAGTGGCATTTACACTTGGGATTTATTATATAAACTAGGCGCTGAATATAAAGACTTATGGGCTAACTACCTGAATGAACTTAAAGATGCTGGCCATCAGCGCCAAGAATCACTTAATACACGGTATAACTAATGACAAACGATAACACCACCCATTTTGGTTTCAAGCAAGTTGCAACCGATGAAAAAGTTAATTTAGTACGAGGCGTATTTGATTCGGTTGCCGGGCAATACGACATCATGAATGATTTGATGTCATTGGGCATACATCGTATTTGGAAGCGCGTTGCTGTCCAACTCAGCAATGTGCGTCAAGGTGAAAAAGTACTAGATTTAGCCGGCGGAACAGGCGATTTAACCATACTCTTTGAGCAACGTGTCGGCAAAGAGGGTCAAGTCGTTTTAGCAGATATTAATTCTGAAATGTTGCGTACTGGTCGTAGTCGTCTGATTGATAAAGGCCTAGTTGGCAATATTCGTTATGCCCAAGTGAATGCCGAGTGCTTACCTTTTGAAGATAATACCTTTGATTGCGTGTGTATCGCTTTTGGTCTGCGTAATGTTACTGATAAAGACGCGGCGTTGCGCTCTATGTACCGCGTGTTAAAGCCCGGTGGTCGAGTGATCGTGTTGGAATTTTCTCATCCCGTTGATAAAGTCACTGAAAAAGTCTATGACTTCTATTCATTCAAGCTACTACCTAAAATCGGCAAGGTCGTTGCTAAAGATGAAGATAGCTACCGTTATCTTGCCGAATCTATTCGTATGCATCCTAAACAAGATGAGCTTAAAAAAATGATGGAGAATGCAGGCTTAGAACGCTGCGAGTACTTCAACATGACGCAAGGGATTGTTGCTGTACATAGAGGTTATAAAATCTAATATGGCTATTAAAGCCTTGTTGATGAATGCCTTGGAAATCGCTATCAATCAATATCTTAGCTTAGACCCTAATGCTTCTACTTTTTTAGCGCCTTTAGCCGGTAAAATCATTAAGGTGACGATAACGACCTTTAATGAAAGCCTCTATTTGTGCCCAAGCGTCGATGCCATACAGTTAATGGATTTCAGCTCAGAGCCCGTTGATACCCAATTAACCGGCTCTGTGTTTGCTTTTGGCTTAATGGGACTTAGCTCTAAGCCTATGCGTTCCATTTTTTCAGGTGATATTCAAATCGAAGGCGATACCCAAGTAGGTCGCAAGTTTCAAACGCTATTTTCTAAATTGGATATTAATCTCGAGCCGCATCTTGCTCGCTACGCCGGGGATAATGTGGCCCAGCATCTCAGTCAGTTTTTTCGATCGGGTCATGAATGGAGTAAAGAGTCTATTGAAAGCTTTAGACTGAATGTTTCGGAATATTTACAAGAAGAAACTCGTGACCTTCCCTCTGAGCCAGAAATTGCTATTTTTCATGCTCAAGTAGATGAAGTCCGCACGCAATTTGATCGTTTACAACGTCGCATACAGCGCTTAGAAAATAACCTAGTTGATAAATCTCTCAAGCCCAACACTTAAAGGTATCTCGTGATTCGACCTAACATTTTATTACGCCTGATCCATATTAGCTGGGTATTGGTCGTTCACGGTCTAGACGAAATTGTTTTAAGGACGCATTTATTTCGCCCTATACGCTATCTAGCTTTTATTACGCCCAGTTACTGGCTTAAGAAAAAATCAGAGCCGCGTGGCGTTAGAATCAGAAAGGCCTTGGAAGATTTAGGTCCTATCTATGTCAAATTTGGTCAAGCTTTATCGACTCGTAAAGATTTACTGCCTGATGACATTGCTGATGAGCTTATAAAACTCCAAGATCGAGTTCCGCCTTTTAGCAACGAGATTGCGCGTAACATCATCGAATCTGAGTTAGGCATGTCTATTGCCGAAGCTTTTTTAGAATTTGATGCTACACCTTTGGCTTCAGCATCGGTTGCTCAAGTTCATACGGCTATCTTGCATAGTGGCGAGAATGTGGTCGTTAAGGTCTTGCGCCCAGATATTGAAGCGCGTATTCGATCAGATATAGGCTTGCTTTATGAATTTGCGCGTTTTGCAGAGCGCTTTTGGCCGGATGCCAAACGCTTACGCGCCAAAGAAGTTGTTGCTGAGTTTGAAAAAACAACTTTAGATGAATTAGATTTAGTGAGAGAGGCGGCTAATGCCGCTAAGTTGCGACGCAATTTTGAAAATTCGCCGTTAATCTATATCCCAGAGGTTCATTGGCCTTTGACTCGTCAAAAAGTGATGGTCATGGAGCGCATTTATGGCATACCCGTCGGTGATATTGAACGACTAAAAGCCGGTGGTGCTGATTTTAAGTCGTTGGCAGAACGTGGCGTAGAAATATTTTTTACGCAGGTGTTTAGAGATAACTTCTTTCATGCGGACATGCATCCTGGCAATATATTTGTTGATTTGCCCGATAAATATATTGCGGTAGATTTTGGTATTGTAGGTTCTTTGTCACTTTCTGATCAGCGCTATTTGGCAGAAAACTTTTTAGCCTTTTTTAATCGCGATTACCGTAAAGTCGCAGAGATGCACGTAGAGTCGGGCTGGGTGCCGAGTACAACACGCATCGAAGAATTTGAATCGGCCATACGTAGTGTCTGTGAACCTATCTTTGAAAAGCCTCTCAAGGATATTTCCTTTGGTCAATTATTGTTGCGCTTGTTTCAGACCGCTCAACGCTTTGATATGCGTGTACAGCCGCAATTAGTCTTGCTACAAAAAACCTTATTGAATATCGAAGGCTTAGGTAGACAACTTTATCCTGAGTTAGACTTATGGCAAACTGCTAAGCCTTACTTAGAGCAATGGTTTCATGAGCGCATAGGTCCTAAAGCCAAAATCGAAAAAATCATTAAACAATTACCAGAGTTTGCTGAGCAATTTCCACATATTCCCTCATTGCTTTACAAAGCTTTAGATAATGCGGCACAAGGCCAAGCTAATGCACAAGCGCAGCAACTAGAATTAAAGCTATTGCGGCAGCAAATGGCAAATAATCATCGCACCACGATATGGGCAATGATTGTTAGTGCAGCAACCATTAGTTTTGCAATCGTATTTAATAATTTAGGATTGTTCGTAAACTAGCTTGATTAAGATTAAAGCTCAATTAATGCAAAGCCTGTGATCCAAGTTAAAAATGCCGTAGGGGCATATTGCATACGCCCAACATCGAAAGTCCAATGTTATAGAGCTTATTTTATAAGGGCGTATGCAATACGCCCCTACGATCTTCACCACAATGTTATCGTTCGCGCGTGGGAATGCTAACCATTATTTGTGTAGATACCTATGCCCCTACAGATGTAGTCAATCTTTTACTTAATGGCAGTGAGGGTTGGGGTGGATTAGTATTCAGGGCAGATGATATTGTTTTTGATGATTATGAAAAATACTTTCAAAGTCTCGAGAGTTCGTAAAGCTTTATTTCAGCCTGCAGTTATCGGGTGAATGTAACGATGATGTTAGGGACAGGTCGCGACCTGCCCCTAGTTAAGAGTCGGTGGAAAAAGTAGATTCATGAATAGAATCGTTAACAGCCGACTGGTCCAGCTTTAATAGCACTCGCTATTGTGGTGTTGCCATTGCTATCACAAAAAGTATAAGTGCCATTGCCATTGTCGTAGACCGTGTCGGTATAGGTTGAACTTCCGTGATACGTATAGTTGACAGTATTTCCAGTAATAGACCATGATCCTACTGGTGCGGTAGGGTCAGTCGTACTGGCATTACCATGATGGTAATCAATCAAATTATTCTGCGCACCGGAAGGTGCTTTATGATATTCCTGTGCTTGCCATAGACCTGCAGAGCCTACGCAAACCGTATTGCCCACTAATAAAGTACTTAATGTAATGCCATTACCTAATATCTGAATAGATGTTGTAACCGTCGGCATAATTTCGGGTGAGCTAGACGATATGGCGGGTGTATTCTGATTTGTATTGTCTACAGGAGTAAATGTTACTCTAGGTCCCGAAGCAGCCCCAGAATTCCAGCCCGATAAAGCGGTAGTTCCAAAATTATTGTTAGGATGTACCCCATTTAGATGATTGGCAAATTCTGCCGCTACTTTGTTAGGTTGATTATAAAGACCTGGGTTAGGTGCCGTCAGGGTTAAACCACCAACGCTAACCCACTGATTAGCTGCAAGCCCTTTAAAACTAACAGCAGTGTTTGTTATGGTAGTCGCAACAGCCATAACTTGTCCTGTTGTTGGACATGCTGCGGCCTGCGCTACATTTATCATGGTATTCAGCAATAACAAGCTGGTAATAAAAATAATAGGTTTCATTAGGATATTTCCTCTGCTAACTAAAGATAAAAAGATAGATTGCTAACGCCTAACATAGTGACACCAAATACTGTAATGCGCAACCTTCAATACTTATGATCTGTTTATATTTACAAGGGCGTAGGTTAAATACTAGCTAAATGTAAGTCATTGAAAGCCAAGCTACTACAAGCTACTAAGATTGGTCAGATTTAATCGACAGGCGGATGCCTAGAGTTAACACGGCTGTGCTAAACTATGCGCTATTAAAATCCACTTTTATCGAAGATTTACTAACCTGCATGGCACTTAAGTCAACTATTTATAAAGCCGATTGTCAGATTGCTGACATGGATAGAGGCTATTATGCTTTACATAACCTGACTATTGCTTTGCATCCTTCCGAAACTGAAGAACGCATGATGGTGCGTTTAGTGGCATTTGTTCTCAATGCTCACGAGCACTTGCAATTTTCTAAAGGTTTATGCTCAGAAGATGAACCTGATATTTGGCAAAAAAGTTTAATCGATGATATTGAGCTCTGGATTGATGTTGGTATGCCCGATGAAAAGCGCATCCGAAAAGCTTCTAGCCGTGCAGAACAGGCGCTGATTTACACTTATGGCGGACGTAATAGCGTGTGGTGGAGCCAAATTAAAAGTAAAATAGTGCGTTTTAAAAATATCAAGATCATCAACTTACTTAAAACAGATACTGACCAACTGGCACCGCTCATAAAACGAAGCATGCAATTACAAATTAGCCTTCAAGATGGACAGATTTGGCTTAGCGATGAGCAGCATACCGCTCACATAATCCCCGAAATATGGTTAAGTTAAACTATCTTAAGAAAGCTTTGGGGGCCTCTCTTTCTATGTCAATTATCTCTCACACCTAACTTTTTACTCTACCCTTCGGACTAACACCTTGATATCTACAGCTAACATCACTATGCAATTTGGGGCCAAACCCTTATTTGAAAATGTCTCAGTTAAATTTGGCGACGGCAACCGTTATGGTTTAATCGGCGCTAACGGCTGCGGTAAATCAACCTTCATGAAAATATTAAGCGGCGATTTAGATCCGTCTGCAGGCAACGTCAGCATCACTCCCAATGAACGTCTCGGTGTATTGCGTCAAGATCAATTCGCCTATGAAAATCACCGTGTATTGGATGTGGTTATGATGGGGCATGCCGAAATGTGGGCAGCCATGTCTGAGCGTGATGCCATCTATGCTAATCTTGATGCTTCTGAAGATGATTATATGCATGCCGCAGAGCTTGAAGCGGTGGTAGGCGAATATAATGGTTATACCGCTGAATCGCGTGCTGGTGAATTGCTGTTAGGTTTGGATATTCCTTTAGATCAGCATAATGGTCTAATGAGCGCTGTCGCTCCTGGCTGGAAATTGCGCGTTTTGTTGGCACAAGCCTTATTTGCCAATCCTGACATTATGTTATTAGATGAGCCGACCAATAACTTGGACATCAATACTATACGTTGGCTGGAAAATATACTTAATCAACGCGATTGCACCATGGTTATCATTTCGCATGATCGCCATTTTCTAAATAGTGTCTGCACACATATGGCTGACATGGATTATGGTGAATTGCGTGTTTATCCCGGCAACTATGATGACTATATGATCGCTGTTACCGAAGTGCGTGAACGCTTACTGGCTGGCAATGCTAAGAAGAAAGTTCAGATTGCTGAATTGCAATCTTTCGTGAGTCGTTTTTCAGCTAATGCCTCTAAAGCTAAACAAGCCACTTCACGAGCTAAACAATTAGATAAAATTAAACTCGATGAAGTTAAGCCTTCTAGTCGAGTTAATCCTTTCTTGCGTTTTGATCAAACCAAGAAGCTGCATCGCTTAGCCTTAGAAGTTGAAGACTTAAGTAAAGGCTATGAAGAAGAGCCTTTGTTTAAAAACCTAAAGCTTATGATTGCGGTAGGTGAGCGTGTTGCGGTTATTGGTCCTAACGGAATTGGAAAATCTACCTTATTACGAACCTTAGTGGGTGATTTAGCGCCGGATACTGGCGTAGTCAAATGGTCTGAAAATTCAGAAATAGGTTATTTTGCTCAAGATCACACTGAAGACTTTGCCGAAAACTTAACGCTGATCGAATGGATGGGGCAATGGCGTAAAGAAAGCGATGATGATCAAGCCATACGCGGCACTTTAGGACGCTTATTATTTACTGCTGATGATATTAACAAATCCGTTAAAGTCATTTCAGGTGGTGAACAAGGTCGCATGTTATTTGGCAAATTGATTTTACAAAAGAATAATATTATGGTCATGGATGAGCCGACCAATCACTTGGACATGGAGTCTATTGAGTCGTTAAATTCTGCATTAGAAAACTATCCTGGCACCTTAATTTTTGTCAGCCATGATAGAGAGTTTGTTTCGTCATTAGCAACCCGTATTATTGAGTTAACGCCTAATGGTATTGTTGATTTTAACGGCAATTATGAAGATTATTTAAATAGCCAGGCTTAATGTGATCTGAGTAAGGATGGGCCTACTGCCTATCCTTACTCTATCTATCTATCTAAATGAAAGAGCGTCTTCTGTGTAACAATAAAGCTAACAGACTTAAGGCTAATAAGGTCCAGGTTGAGGGTTCTGGTACGGTTAAAGGATTTTGCACAATTTGACGGGCATTGTAAGCAACTAGATGGCCATTATTGCTAATGCCCGCTAAATAGTCGTTTGCTGCTAGTGAAGCATCGTAATAAATAGTAAAGTTACCTGTTAGCATATTTAATTGACTGATACCGTCCATTAAATCAAGCCAACCTACCGTATAAATGCCACTCAAGTTAAGACTGGCGCCACTATCAATTTGTAGAATACCCCAATCGTATTGACCGAAAGCAGTCCCCATGGTTGTCATTTTATGCGCCGCCTCCGGCGATGCGGTGAACTCCAGCATAGCTGTCGAAGTAGCCCATAACCCGGATGTACTGTTGTTATAAAAATCCCCCTGCATCTTGAATACATCACCTGATCCACCTGTTAAATATCCATTTGCACCCACTATTAAGCCATTAAAAACATTGGTTGATGGATCACTATGATAAGCACCATTGTTGCGAAAGTTGCCTGTATATTCTACGGTTGTGCCCGTTACCTTAAAGTTACCCTCATTAATGACATTGGCAGATAGCGTCTGATTTCCTCCGCCATTGATAGTAACTTGACCAGCATTAGTCAAAATCCCAGCCCCTGAGCTTAAGGTAAAACTACCGCCAGAATAATTAAAAGTACTATCCGTACCCACGGTCATATTGGCAGCATTTAATGAGCCTCCGTTCTGATTAAATACTCCTGTTCCTTTAGCGACACCACCCTCATCACCGACCACCAAGGTATTAGCGACGGCTAACTGCCCTGTACCAGATAAGCTGTAGACACCCTGTCCACCAGTTATGCTACCGGCTTGACCAATGGTAAGGTTGCTGCCCACTGACAATTGACCACCAGACTGATTAACCACACCATTGATGCCATAGGCAGTACTCGCTATTGCTGGGCCATTAATTGTAGAGTCGCCAGCACCGATAACTGCAGAATGAGTAACGAGTAAACTGCCCCCAGATAAATTGACTACGCCTTGACTTACAACCCCAGTTGCAGCAAAAGAATTACTTAAATCGAGTGAGCTTGCTGCAGCACCAACAAATAAACTATTGATCGTTGAGGCTGTCGTCCCTGATTGGTTAAGTTCAGCATAGCCACCTCCCCCCACCATAGCAAGACCGGTCACATTAAAACTACCACCAGATAGATAAGCGTAAGAAACTGAACCTGGCGCACAGCCTCCCCCCGTAGCAGGATTGCAACCAGTAGCCATAGAAAATGCTCCCGTGGTTGCAATGCCACCTGTTTGATTATAAGCAGAGGTATTACTCGGGTCGTTCATAGCATTACCAATATTAGTTTGCTCAGTCGTTAATGTACCCTTGTTAAGGGTATAACTAACAGCTCCCTGAGCACCGTCATTATTGATCAGTAAATTACCCGCTTTATTTTGGCCGCCATTTTGAACAAAAACACCTACACCATCTTGCCCAATGATTTCGTTATGACTAACATTAAGACTAAGCTCATTGTCAGTGCTTTGATCAGTCATGGTATAGCTACCACTGGCACCATAATTATTGCCAATAATCATAGTCTGTACACTGACATTAGCACCACCCAAGCTATTGTCCTGAGTAAAGGCACCCGAACCTTTATCACCGACTATAAGACTACCTGCATTAAAGCTATTCGAATGCTGATTGAGAGTCATAGTCATTAAAGTACCCTCAACTATCAGAGAATTAAACGCAGTAACTGGAGTGCCACCGGCGCTGGTATTGCCAAAGTTGCTATAAGTCACCGTATTATTTGAGTCACTTATTAAATTAGTCACCAAAACGTCAGACCCTGCATTAGGTGCTATTGTCCAGTTTCCGATATCTGTCCAATTGCCACTGTTATTTCCAGTCCATTGTGCTTCCTCAGCTTGCACTGGCATAACATACACTAAACTTAGCGCCAAAAATGCTGCGTAAAAACCTAGAGATGCTCGTAATGACAGACTAAGTTCATTGATTTTCATAATGTTTACCTCGTTATTAGTAAGATCAAACCAATTTATTTTAAAAATTGACTACTTCATTAAATCTAAAGCAGTTTCTATGCCCAAGCTATAAAAACAATAAGCTACAATCAGTTAAAGATTTTTTTAAGCAAGGTTGATGAATGAGATGGATGGTTTTATTGCTTTTTGTAAAAAAAATAGACAGAGGAGTTGTTAGTTAGTTAGTTATTTGGTTATGCCACACAACAGTTATTGATCTGTAACTTATTAATTATGTTGTTTTGAGTTAGTGTAAAAACCTAATAATGCCTTGTGATCGTAATTCATTAGTTTCATCCTTAAAGTGAGCTTGTCATTGCTATATATCGAAGCGCTCATTTAGATTAAATTTGTCATATTAATAAATGGGTTAAAAATATTTGTCTTCATTGGATGTTGTAGTAATTAATTTTTTATCTCTAGTTCTAGGTAGTTAATATAAATTTATTCGATCAATTGAAGGGTTATTATCTATATGACATAAAGAGGAATTTTTATTTCTATTACTTTATTTCATTTTTATTTTCAGTTGATGCAGCAGGTTTTTTATTAAAAAGAAAGTGTTTGAATGAAATCTTCCTTGACTGAAAGTCGTTTGGAATTTATAGTGTTGGAAAAGTGGTAAAAAGTGGTGGTAAGTGGTTATTTTTAGAGTATTTTGGGGGTTTTTTGTTTCGTGGCATCAGTTCTATCAACTTAGATGATAAGGGTCGTCTTGCAATTCCAACACGTTATCGTGAGGAATTACAGGATTGCTGTGATCGTCAAATGGTTGTAACCGTTGCAGTAAACGAACAGTGCATTGGTGAGCACGGCTGTTTGTGGCTGTACCCACTTCCAGAATGGGAAAAATTAGAACTAACAATAAGTAAATTACCCACATTGAATAAAATGGCAGGAAAACTAAGGCGCTTTGTTATAGGCAATGCTTCGGAGTGTGAGATGGATGCTCAAGGTCGATTGTTATTGCCAGAAAAATTAAGAAAGTTTTCTCAGATGGATAAAAAAATTGTCCTAGTTGGGCAGTTAAATAAATTTGAGATATGGAATGATGATGCTTGGTTAGCTAAAGAGCAGCAATGGTTAGATGGTGGTGATAATGATGGCTTGGAAGAGTTAGGGTCATTGTCCTTTTAATAAAGGGGAATTGTTAATGGAACATTTGCCCGTTATGTATGCTGAAGCCTTGCAACAGTTAGCGATTAAGAGCGATGGAGTTTATCTAGACTGTACTTTTGGCCGAGGAGGCCATAGTCAGGGTATATTGGACATATTGAGTTCAAGTGGTCGATTGTTAGCGTTTGATCGTGATGCAGATGCAATTAATGCACAGCGAGCTAAAGAGATGTTACTAGACAAGCGCTTTGCACTTAAACATAGTTGCTTTTCTCAGTTAGAAAATATAGTCATTAGCGAAGGCTTAGTAGGAAAAGTCGATGGTATTTTATTGGATTTAGGCGTTTCCTCGCCTCAACTTGATAACCCAGAAAGGGGCTTTAGTTTTTTACGAGATGGCCCTTTGGATATGAGAATGGATAGCAGCGCTGGGCTATCGGCCGAACAATGGTTATCAAGTGTAGATGAAAAAGATTTGGTTAAGGTATTGTTTGAATATGGTGAAGAGAAATTCGCAAGACGCATAGCTCGAGCAATATTAGAGCAGCGTGTGAAATCTCCGATTACAACGACTAAGCAGTTAGCTGATTTAATTGAAGACGTAGTGCCGATAAGGGAAAAGCACAAGCATCCTGCGACAAGGACATTTCAGGCCATCCGTATTGAAATCAATAAGGAACTAGATGAATTGTCTATGGTTCTAGGTCAGGCAATACGAGTTCTGGCTCCGGAAGGTAAGTTAGTGGTGATATCTTTCCACTCTCTGGAGGATCGAATAGTAAAGCGCTTCATTAGAGATGAATCAGGTGCAAAACATAATCCTGGAAAACTACCTATTAAAGAGATTGATATTCTTAAGGGTATCCTAAAGAAACCAGGTAAAGGCTTTAAAGCCAGTGATCATGAAATTAGCCAAAACCCAAGAGCTAGAAGTGCAGTTATGCGGGTTGCTGAGAGAATTTAATGGTAATACATAGACTTTTATGTGTGCTAGGAGCAGTACTGTTATTATCGGCTTTGTCGGTAATTTATAGTAAGTACTATACTCATTTGCTTTTTATTGATATTCAAAGCCAGGAAAAGCAGTTGGATCACTATGAAATTGAGTGGGGGCAATTGCAACTAGAGCTGTCTATGCTAACTGAGCAAAATAGGATTGAATTGATGGCTCGAGATCAATTAAGGTTGATCATGCCATTACGAGAAAAAATTATTTATATAAATCCTTAAATGTTAGATTTTCGAGTCAGGAATGTAAGAAAGGCTTTAGTAAGTGATTTTTCTGGGAGAAGAAATTTCCTTCTTATCTTTATAATGACTTGCATGCTGATATTAATGGGTCGCGCTATCGATCTTCAAGTTTTTAATAAGCAGTTTCTCAAGGAAGAAGGTGATAAAAGGCAAGTAGATGATGTCGCTGTTTCTGCATACAGAGGCATGATAAAAGATAGAAATGGAGAGCCCTTGGCAATTAGTACGCCCGTTGAGTCGGTGGGTATCAATCCTAGAGAGCTGAAATTTCTTAAAGATGAGCAGCTCATGCAAATGGAAAAATTGCTGAATTTGCCGACTGGCAAAATAAAAGAATTGGTAAAACAATATGCTCAAAGACGATTTATTTATATCGCTCGTAGAGTTAATCCACAGATTAGTGAGCAGGTAAAAGCCTTAAAACTTGATGGCGTTTATTTTGAAAGAGAGTTTAAACGCTTTTACCCAGCAGGTGCTGTTTCTGCACATTTAGTGGGTTTTACAGATTTTGAGGATGTTGGGCAAGAAGGCATAGAATTTAATTATGAAGCACAGCTAAAAGGTAGCGAGGGAAGTAAAAGGGTTATCAGGGATGGGCAGCGTCGAATTATTGAAGATATAGAAAGTATAAAAGAACCTATATCTGGAAAGAATATTGAGTTAAGTATTGATCAGCGTATTCAATACTTGGCATACAGAGAATTGCAATCGGCGGTAAGTCTTAATAAAGCAAAGTCTGGAACATTAATAGTATTGGATGCGAAAAATGGGGAAATTTTGGCTGCAGTTAACCAACCTTCCTTTAATCCGAATACTAAAAGTAGTTTAACTGAAGGGTCACACAGAAATAGAGCTTTAACTGATATTTTTGAACCCGGATCAACGGTTAAACCATTCGTTGTTGCTGCAGCTTTAGATGGTGGTTATGTCAGTCCCAGTAGCATGTTTCTGACAAATGGAACCTATCAAATTGGTCGCAACACGGTTAAAGATGTACATAACTACGGCACATTGGATCTGACACATGTCATAAAAAAATCCAGTAACATTGGGGTTAGTATGATGTCATTAAAAATGCCACCTAAATATTTGTGGAATATTTACCATAAACTTGGTTTTGGTGTTTCTGCAGAATCAGGCTTTCCCGGTGAAGCCAGTGGCACCATGCGTGACTATAAAAAATGGACTGAGTTTGATCGGGCTATTATGTCATTCGGATACGGTTTAAGTAGTTCAGCTTTGCAACTTGCCAGATCTTATACGGCTTTAGCTGATGATGGTGTTTTACATTCAGTAAGTTTGTTAAAGCGCGAAGAAGATGATCATCCGGTCAGAGTGTTTTCAGCTAAAACTGCAAAAAGCGTCAGACAAATGATGGAAACTGTATTGATGAAAGATGGCACTGCATACGAGGCGAGAGTCGATGGTTATACGGCTGCAGGTAAAACAGGGACAGTAAAAAAAGCCAGTGCTGGTGGATATACTGAGAAAAATTATTTTGCAGTTTTTGCTGGAATGGCTCCGGCTACAGATCCAAGATTGATAATTGTTGTAATGATAGACGAGCCTTCTGCTGGCCAATATTACGGTGGATTAGTTTCAGCACCCGTTTTTTCTAAAGTAATGGCGGGAGCGTTAAGAATACTTGATGTTGCACCAGATCAAAAAGAAACGATGCCAATTTTATTAAGTAAGAAAACTCATTAGTTCTATATGACATTAAAAGAGCTTTTAAAAGATTGGGTTTCAAATATTGAAACAAGTGAGTTTGCCAATAATCCCATTGTCGGCCTAGCATTAAATAGTCGTGACATTAAAGAAGGTTATGTCTTTATAGCTTTAGCAGGATCTAAGCAGCATGGTATGGCTTATGTTGATCAGGCAATAAATAATGGAACATGTGCAATTATTTACGACCCTGCGGGTAATGGTTCTTCATTGGCCGAGCATATAACTCATATCCCTATGATTGCAGTAGATGAGCTGACAGAGAAGATAGGTTATATGGCTGCTCGTTTTTATAAGAATCCCTCGAAACAAATGAACGTTATTGGGATAACTGGAACCAATGGCAAAACTTCCTGTAGCCAATTTTTAAGCCAAATGTTAGATGATTGCGGCATCATAGGAACATTGGGCTGGGGAGAATTAAATAACCTACAGAAAACACACAATACCACGCCAGATGCGCTTGAAATACAAAGAATTCTGGCAGAGCTTTTAAACGCGCAGAAGAAAGTAGTGGCAATGGAGGTTTCATCACATGGATTGGACCAAGGGCGGATTAATGGCGTAGCATTTAAAGGTGCTATATACACTAATATAAGCCGAGATCATCTAGATTATCACGGCACGATGGAAGCTTATTTGCAAGCTAAGTTGTTGTTATTAAATACTCCTGGATTAGCTTTTGTAGTAGTCAATCTAGATGATGAATTTAGTAATCAAATTATCGCAGCCGTGCCAGAAAATGTTGAAATATGGGGTCATAGTGTTAAGGGAAAAAAACGCTTAGGTTGTAGCTGTACTAGTGCAGAAAACATATTGAATACAAATGAAGGCATCGAATTTGATCTGAATAGCCTAGGCAATAAACATAGGATAAAAATTCCCCTTTATGGTGATTTTAATGTGGAAAATGTAGTGGCAGTTTTCACAACCATGTTAGCAATTGGGGTAGCTGAGTCTGAAGCTATAAAAAGATTAGCTAATATAAAGCCCATAACAGGTCGCATGGAGCGCTTGGGTGGTCAAGGTGATCCTTTGATCTTTGTTGATTATGCTCATACTCCAGATGCTTTAGACAAAGTTTTAGCGAGTGCCAAAAAGCATTGTACCCAAGCTTTATGGGTAGTGTTTGGTTGCGGAGGCGATAGGGATAAAGGTAAGCGTCCACAAATGGGGCGAATTGCTTCTGAAAGAGCTAATCATGCCATTATTACCGATGACAACCCTAGATTTGAAAACGCCTTAGATATTGTTAATCAAATATTAAAGGGCTGTGTAAGTGTTGGCGATTCGATTACTCATTGTAATGTTGAGATTATTCAAAATAGAACACAAGCAATACAAAGCGTATTAGCTAGAGCATCAGCAAAAGATTGTATTGTTGTTGCCGGCAAGGGTCATGAACATTATCAGGAAGTCAATGGAGTTCGATTTGATTTCAGCGATAGCCTAGTTATTAATGATGAATTAAGAACGAGGAATGGATAGCATGAAAATGATGCTAAGTGACTGCGCTAAAGCTATGCAGGGCAATTTGATAGGCCAAGACAGTGCTGTTGAATCTGTCAGCATTAATACTCGTACAATTAAGCCTGATCAACTTTATATTGCAATTAAAGGACATGTTTTTGATGGTCACCAGTTTGTAGAGCAAGCAACCAATGCTGGTGCTTGTGCTGTTGTTGTGGAAAAAGAAACTGAAACTAAGTTGCCACAAATCATAGTTAAAGATACTCGATTAGCATTAGCTGAATTAGCAGGAGAATGGCGAAATTCTATTAATGAAGATAGTAATCGAGCTCTTTCAGTGATTGGAGTGACCGGAAGTAACGGTAAAACAACTGTAAAGGAAATGCTCGCAGCTATATTAGCTATTAATGATCCCATTTTGTTTACCCAAGGAAATCTAAATAATGATATTGGTGTGCCTCTAACTTTATTGGAGTTAAATGAGCAGCATCGATATGCCGTTATAGAAATGGGCGCAAATCATGCTAGAGAAATTGCCTATACTAGTCACTATGCAAGGGCTGATGTAGTGATTATTACTAATGCTGGTGCTGCTCATCTCGCTGGTTTTGGAAGTCTTGATGGCGTTGCAAAAGCCAAAGGCGAAATTATAGAAACCTTGAAAAAGACAGGTACTGCAATTATCAATCATGATGATGAGTATTTTGCCTATTGGAAGTCAGTCGCAGCCAATAGAAGTACAGTGTCTTTTGGTTTAAATGCAGGAGCTGATGTAACAGCCAATGCAATCAAAGAAGATGTTAATAATAAAACTTTTATCACACAATTTGAATTAAACACGAATCAAGGTTCAGTTGGTATTACCTTGAAACTAGCTGGACGACATAATGTTATCAATGCTTTGGCGGCATCAGCGGCAAGCTTAGCCTTGGGACTTAATTTAGAGCAGATTAAGCAAGGTCTGGAAAGTATAGTTCCCGTAACTGGAAGATTACAGCCCTTAGTTAGTCGCACGGGAGCAATCATAATAAATGATACCTATAATGCAAATTCGTCTTCGTTGAAAGTTGCTCTTGATGTATTAGCAAATATCAACGGTAAATCATGGTTAGTTTTAGGTGCCTTTGGTGAACTAGGACCAAATAGTCCAAAAATGCATAAAGAACTAGGGGCGTTGATTAAATCTAGTGGTGTTGAAAGATTGATGGCAGTCGGCGCAGATTGCAAAAATACAGTAGAAGCTTTTGGTGAAGGAGCTACTTATTTTGAACAGCAACAAGATTTAATTACAGCATTAAAACAAGAATTAAAAGGTGATGAAACCATTTTAGTTAAAGGTTCAAGAGCACAGCACATGGAAACTGTAGTGGCTGCTTTAGTAGATGATTTCAGGAATTAAACGATGTTACTTTATTTTGCAGATTATTTAATGAGTTTTGATGGTGGATTTCGGGTATTCCATTATTTAACTTTTCGAGCCATTCTTGGCGCTTTAACGTCGCTACTGATATCTTTTATGATCGGGCCAACAATGATCAGAAAGCTAAGTAATAGGAAAATTGGACAAAGTATTCGTGAATTAGGACCGCAATCGCATTATGAGAAATCTGGCACACCTACAATGGGCGGCGCACTAATACTGGTTGCTATTGCTATTAGTACCTTACTATGGGCTGATTTATCTAATCGATATATATGGGTTATTTTGTTAGTAACAATGGGATACGGTGTTATCGGTTTTATTGATGATTATCGAAAGGTTATTGAAAGAAATAGCGATGGTTTGTCAGCAAAAGCAAAATATTTAGCTCAATCAATTATTGGCTTAACAGCCGCGTTATTTTTATATAATTCAGCCCTATTGCCTGCAGAAACTCAATTCATTGTGCCGTTCTTTAAGGACATTATGCTGGATATGGGTTGGACTTATATCGTATTAACGTATTTTGTAATTGTTGGAACAAGCAATGCAGTTAATTTGACTGATGGGCTTGATGGTTTAGCGATTATGCCAACCGTAATGGTTGCCGCAGGTTTAGGTATATTTGCTTATTTATCAGGACATGTGGCTTTTTCAGAATATTTAGCCATTCCTTATTTACCCAATGCCGGAGAACTTATTGTATTTTGTGCCGCTTTAGTGGGTGCAGGGCTAGGTTTTTTATGGTTTAACACTTATCCCGCAATGGTATTCATGGGTGATGTTGGTGCCCTAGCCTTAGGTGCAGCTTTAGGTGTATTGGCAGTTTTAGTAAGGCAAGAAATTGTATTAATGATTATGGGAGGTGTTTTTGTTATGGAAACAGTTTCAGTCATTATTCAGGTTGCTTCGTATAAGTTAACCGGAAAACGGGTGTTTCGTATGGCGCCTATACACCATCATTTTGAATTGAAAGGCTGGCCAGAACCGCGTGTAATAGTAAGGTTTTGGATTATTACTGTAATTTTAGTGTTAATTGGATTAGCCACTTTAAAACTAAGGTAGTCATTATGTTCAATGGTTATCGCTCTCAAATTATGATTGCTATGAGTTAAAGAGATGAAAATGGATAGTGCGGCAATACTACATTCATTAAAAAAGAAATTAGCTATGGATCCAAGCAATGCCAAAATATTGGTAGTTGGCTTGGGCACTACTGGAATTTCTGTTGCACATTATTTACAAAAACTGGGATTTAGGTTTGCTATAACAGATAGTCGAGACAAGCCACCTTTACTAGATGAATTTTTGCAAAGTATGCCTGATACACCAGTATTTACCGGCGGCTTTGATGAAGCAGCTTTTAAAGTAGCGACTCATTTGGTAGTGAGCCCAGGTGTTGCCTTAACTGAAAAATCAATTGTTAAAGCAATTGCAAATGGTTCAAAAGTTATTAGCGATATTGATTTGTTTGCTTGCTCAGTAAATGAGCCAATCATAGCTATTACAGGCTCAAATGGTAAAAGTACAGTCACTACCATGTTAGGTGAAATGGCTGAGTGTAATGGTAAACAGGTTGGAGTCGGAGGTAATTTAGGTACCCCAGCTTTAGATTTATTAGGAAAGGATGCTGAATTATATGTGCTAGAGCTTTCAAGCTTTCAATTAGAAAGAACCACTTGCTTGAATGCGGTTGCTGCAACGGTACTAAATGTTTCAGCAGACCATTTAGACCGTCATGTCGATATGATTGAATATGGTCAAAGCAAAAATCGTGTCTTTAGTGGAAACGGCGTTATGGTCATTAACGTTGATGATCCTGTTGTAGATGCGATGACAGAAACAGCAAGGACAACCATAACGTTTTCAATTAAGGAAAAAGCTGATTTTTGCCTTGCTTATAAAGAAGGTGCTGAATACATGATGCACCTAAACCAACCTTTAATGCCAATATCAGAGCTTCCTTTGGAAGGTAGGCATAATGTCGCTAATGCGCTTGCTGCGATGGCGTTGGGAAAGGCGATTGGTTTAGATCAGCAAGCCATGTGTGTGGCACTTAAAAAGTTTAAAGGTTTAGATCATCGTATGCAGCGTGTTGCTCAAATAGCCGGAGTGACATGGGTCAATGATTCAAAAGCTACCAATATCGGTGCGTGTATTGCAGCATTACAAGGTTACGATAGTAAAGTTATTCTAATTGCTGGTGGCGATGCAAAAGGTGCTGACATGAATGAATTAGCGCCTATTATTAAGGATAAAGCCAAGCATGTTGTATTAATCGGTAAAGATGCTGGATTAATAAAACAATCATTAGATCAATCCATTCCAGTTTATAACGCAGAAAATATGCCTAAGGCTGTCAGTATTTGTGCAGAATTAGCAAAGTCTGGGGACTGTGTATTGTTGTCTCCCGCATGCGCTAGCCTAGATCAATATAAGAGTTATCAAGATAGAGGTAATCAGTTTTCTAAAGCTGTTTTGGGTTTGCTTAAGTGAATTTTTCAACAAAAGGCTCGAAACTAGGACGATTTCATTATGACCCAATATTGGTCTTAATCTGTTCGAGTTTATTGTTTATTGGCTACGTTATGGTTGCATCATCATCATTACATTTAGGAACGAAAGTGACTGAGAATAGCTTTCAATATCCAATAAGGCAATCAATACATATAGGACTGGGTCTTTTTTTAGGCTGTGGAGTTGCTCTAACACCGATTAATACATGGCAAAAGTCGGGACAGTGGTTGTTTATAGTGGGATTAGTATTGTTAGTAATAGTACTAATACCAGGGCTTGGCGTAAAAGTTAATGGCAGTACTCGATGGCTTTCCTTAGGAGGCATGCGGATTCAAGTCTCAGAGCTCGTTAAATATTTTGCAGTTATTTATATGGCCGGTTATGTGACTCGACATCAGAAATCGATACGAGAGTCTGCTCTTGGTTTAGTAAAGCCTTTGTTTTTATTTTCAGTGACTAGTTTGTTGCTATTAATGGAACCAGATTTTGGCTCCGCAGTTGTAATATTGATAATAGCAATGGGCATTATGTTTTTAGCGGGTGCAAGGTTATCACAATTTATTATGTTACTTACTTTTGTGGCAACTCTTGCAACTCTACTGGTTATTTTTGCACCCTATCGTTTGAAACGCGTAACCAGTTTTATGGATCCATGGGCCGATGCCAAGGACTCTGGTTATCAATTAGTCCATGCGCTAATATCATTTGGGCGTGGTGAATGGTTTGGAGTAGGCCTAGGTAGTGGAATAGAAAAACTCTATTATTTACCTGAGGCTCATACCGACTTTTTATTTTCAGTCATTGCTGAAGAGTTAGGTTTGTTGGGTGTACTTACCGTTATTAGTTTATTTTCTCTATTGGTTTGGCGTACCTTCAAGATTGCCATGGCCGCTGAAAAAGCTGGGGAGCAGTTTTCTGCTTATATTGCCTATGGTCTCGGCATTTGGTTTGGTTTTCAATCATTTGTGAATATGGGCGTGAATATGGGTATTTTGCCCACCAAAGGACTGACGTTGCCACTAATGAGTTATGGCGGTGGCAGTATGATGATAATGTGTTGTGCTGTTGCTTTATTGTTTCGTGTGCATAGTGAAGTCACTGAAATAAATGCTAATCTTCCCAAAGAAAAGTCGAAATGGATAAACGTATAGTCATCATGGCCGGCGGTACCGGTGGCCATGTTTTTCCAGCATTAGCGGTAGCGGAGTTCTTAAAAGAACAAGGCTGGCATGTTAGTTGGCTAGGTACGCATAAGGGAATAGAAAGTCGAGTAGTGCCAGAAAGTGGCATCGAAATCGACTGGCTATCGATTGCAGGTATTCGTGGCAAGGGTTTAGTCTCAAAAATAGTAGCTATAGCTATTTTGTTTAAAGCCTGTGTACAAGCCATTAGCATATTACGCAAGCGTAAACCAGATGTTGTGTTGGGTATGGGTGGGTATGTTGCAGCACCAGGTGGCTTAATGGCAAGACTATTAGGAATCCCCTTGGTTATTCACGAACAAAATAGAATTCCAGGGACAACAAATCGCTTACTCGCTAAGATTTCTAATCAAGTTTTACAAGCATTCCCAAATAGTTTTAAAACTAAAGTCGATGCAAAAAACACGGGCAATCCTCTGAGAAAATCTTTTATATTGGCTTCGGGAATAAAACGTAGACAGATAGAAAATGAACTAAGAATTTTGATTGTTGGTGGCAGTCAAGGTGCCCAAATATTAAACAATATTGTCCCTGAAGCCATTGCAAATTTTGTAGCAATAAAAGCTAAAGCAATAGCCGTAAAAATTATTCATCAGACTGGTGAAGTACAGTTATCACAGGTTAAAAATCGTTATGAGACCTTAGATATTGAAGCAAAAACCTCTGCTTTTATAGGAGATATGGTAGAGGCCTATCAATGGGCAGATTTAATAGTTTGTAGAGCTGGAGCGATGACAGTAAGTGAAGTGTCTGCAATGGGATTGCCAGCGATATTTATACCATTACCAACGGCTATTGATGATCATCAAACGGCTAATGCGCGTTATTTAACAGATAATGGTGCAGCCCTACTATTAAAACAGTGTGATTTAAATCCAGAAGTATTAACTGAGTACATTTTAGAAATACTTAATAAAGCTAGTTTAATGCAAGTTGCGACCCAACAATTAGCACGTTTAGATGCTACGGAACTTGTTGCAAGTTATTGCAACGCAGAGGCAGAAAGATGAAAACTCCAAATAGTGTCCATATTGCTTCAACACTTGGCAATATCAAACGCATACATTTTGTTGGTATTGGTGGTACCGGTATGAGTGGTATTGCAGAAGTATTAGCAAATTTAGGTTACACCATATCGGGTTCGGATATTAAAGAAAGTGCAGTTACAAAAAGACTAGCTGATTTAGGACTGACCATTAGAATTGGTCATCGCCGTGAAAATGTTACTAAGGTTGATGTGGTGGTGGTATCAACAGCAATCGATCGAAGTAACGAAGAAATTGACCAAGCTTATATAAATAGAATTCCCGTCATTCCAAGAGCCGAAATGTTGGCTGAATTGATGCGTTTTCGATTTGGAATAGCGGTAGCGGGTACCCATGGAAAAACCACAACAACCAGTTTAACTGCCAGCATAATGGCTGAGGGTGGTCTTGATCCAACATTTGTTATTGGTGGTCGTTTAAATAGTGCGGGTAGTAATGCAAAGTTAGGATTGGGGAATTATTTAGTTGCTGAGGCTGATGAGAGTGATGCTTCGTTTTTATATCTCCAGCCTATGATAGCGGTGGTCACCAATATAGATCAAGACCACATGGAGACCTATCACAATAGTTATCAACGATTAAAAGAGACTTTTCTAGAATTTTTACATCACCTACCCTTTTATGGTTTAGCCGTGATGTGTTTGGACGATGAGGGCATAAGAGAAATTTTACCTGAATTGTCTAAGCCAGTTATAACCTATGGTGTCCATGCAGATGCTGACATTAGGGCTGTCGACATTAAACAGATCGGCATGCATTCAATATTTACAGTCATTCGTTGGGGAGAGTTCCCCCCTTTGACTGTGACATTAAATATGCCTGGCTGGCATAACATGTTGAATTCACTTGCCGCTATTGCTGTTGCAACCAAACTTGGGGTTGCTGATGAAGCCATAATTAGAAGTTTAGAGTCATTTAAAGGCGTAGGTCGGCGATTTCAAATTCAAGGAGATCTTGATATTGATGATGGCAAACTGACTTTAGTTGATGATTATGGCCATCATCCTCGTGAGATAGCGGCTACTTTAGAAGCAATGCGACAAGCTTGGCCGACACGACGTTCAGTTATTATATTTCAACCACATAGATATACACGTACCCGCGATTTATTCGAAGACTTCGTATCCGTTTTATCAACAGTAGATGTGTTAATTTTATTGGATGTTTATTCAGCCGGAGAAACAGTGATAACTGGAGCTGATGGACGAGCATTGAGTCGTGCTATTCGTATGCGTGGCCAAGTTGATCCTGTATTTGTCGATGATTGGAAGGAATTGCCTAAAATATTAGCAGGCTTAGTAAAACCTGATGATGTGATCATGACTATGGGTGCAGGGAATGTTGGGCATATAGCAACTCAGTTACCAGAATTGTTGGCAGATGAAATTGCATTAAGAGTTAGTTCAACCTCGAATAAATAAGCATGAAAGGTAAATTGTTACTTAATGAAAAGTTGATTAAATACACGAGTTGGCGTGTAGGTGGTTGTGCAGAAAGGCTATATATCCCTTTTGATAAACAAGATTTATGTGAGTTTATTGCAGCATTGCCACATGAAGAGCCTGTATTTTGGATGGGATTAGGCAGTAATTTATTGGTTAGGGATGGCGGCATAGCTGGCACAGTTATTAATACCAAAGGTCGCCTTAAGGAAATGAGGCTGTTAGAAGATCGTAACGTCTATGTAGAAGCGGGCGTGCCATGTGCTCATGTAGCCCGCTATTGTGCAGAACAAGGATTAATTGGGGCGGAATTTTTAGCTGGCATACCAGGAACTATGGGGGGCGCATTAAAAATGAATGCCGGAGCCTTTGGCGGAGAGACTTGGGGTATCGTTAAGCAAGTAGAAATGATCAATGCTTCTGGACTCGTTAGTAGTCGATATCCAGTTGATTTTAATGTTAGTTATCGTTCTGTACAAAGCGAGAATCAAGAATGGTTTTTAAGTTGCCAGTTACAATTACAATCAGGTGATACAGCAACAAGTCAGAAAAAAATAAAATCATTGTTAGAACACAGGGCCAATACTCAGCCTACTAATCAACCAAGCTGCGGGTCTGTTTTTAAAAATCCTGAAGGTGATTACGCGGCAAGACTTATCGAGAAGGCAGGCTTGAAAGGCTATGCAATAGGTGGTGCTAGCGTTTCAGAGAAACATGCCAATTTTATAGTGAATACTGATAATGCCAGCGCCGCAGATATAGAAGATTTAATTTATTTGGTACAAAAACAAGTGAAGGAACAGCTAGGTGTTGAATTACAAACAGAAGTTTGTATGGTAGGTAAGCGAATGAAGGAAATTCAAATGAGTGACGCCCAACAAAATCCTGAAAAATTCGGTCGAGTTGCTGTTCTGATGGGGGGCATGGCGGCAGAGAGACCTGTTTCATTAAGAAGTGGAAAGGCTGTTTATGAGGCTTTACTACGTAAGGGCGTCGATGCGATAGCCATTGATGTTACCGGAAGTGCAATTGATGCATTAGCTGAAATAAAAGTAGATAGAGTCTTCAATATAATGCACGGCCGAGGCGGTGAAGATGGTGTCCTACAAGGTGTTCTGCAAGTGATGGGAATCCCTTACACCGGTAGCGGTGTTATGGCTTCTGCCTTATCGATGGATAAGCTACGCACCAAATTATGTTGGCAGGGTTCTGGATTGGTGACACCACAGTGGTTTCTATTGCAGAGCGAGAGTGATTTGGATGCCTGCATAGAAAAATTAGGCTTTCCTGTCATAGTCAAGCCTGCTCAAGAAGGCTCTAGTATAGGAATGAGTAAAGCTAATTCGCGTGATGAACTACAGAAGGCCTTACAGACTGCAATGGCTTATCAGTGTGATGTCTATGCCGAAAGTTGGGTTACAGGGAAGGAATATACCGTTGCGCTATTAAATGGAGAAGCTCTTCCTGTTATACGTGTAGAAACGCCGAACGTTTTTTATGATTATGAAGCAAAATATAATGCAACAACAACCCAGTATCATTGCCCCTCAGGTTTGAATGACGAGCAAGAATCCTTTTTGAGAACCTTGGCTACTAAATCTAGCAAAGTCTTGGGCGTTAAAGGATGGGCAAGAGTTGATGTGTTTTTTGATGAAGACGGACAGTATCAATTGATTGAAATTAACACTGTGCCTGGTATGACTGATCATAGTTTAGTACCCATGGCAGCAAAACAGGCAGGCATTAATTTTGATGATTTAGTCTGGCGTGTATTGGAGACTAGTTTAGGGTAATGAACAATATTGGCATTAAAGCCTGGTTGACTGGATTATTCATGATAAGTCTAGTTGGAATAATAGGTTATGAATTTACAAAGGAACGCTTAAAGTCTCTGTCGATTAAAAGCGCTTCATTCCCTATTAAGTATGTTCGGACTGAAGGTGAGTTTCAATATCTGAGTAAAGATGATGTGAAAGGTATTTTACAGCCCTTAGTCATGGCCAGTTTTTTTGATGCTGATATGCAAGCAATACATGCAGCCGTTTCAACGTTACCTTGGGTCGATGCTGTGACGGTTAAGCGAGTATGGCCTGATGCAATTGATATAAAAGTACATGAGAAGCAACCTTTCGCTCGCTGGGGTAAAGAGGCTTTAATTACCGAATCGGGCGTTATTTTTACGCCAAAAACAAATAGTCCGATTCAGAATTTGATTATTATGACTGGACCAGAATTAGAACAGGTCAAAGTATTAGAGATAATGAAAGGTATTAAAACTGCGCTCGATGATCAATCAATGGAGTTAGCGGAATTTCATGTGAGCGATCGATGGGCTTGGAAAATAAAGTTAGTCTCTGGAATGGAAATATTGTTGGGGCAAGATGAACAATTAAAAAAATTAAAACGTTTTTTAAAGACATTGGCAGTCTTAAGCCAAGGGCAAGTAGATGCAATTGCAGTTGTTGACTTAAGGTATCCCAATGGATATGCAGTGTCTTGGAGACCAGGAACCATTGAAATTGATTGGAAAGCTTATGCAAATCCCGATAATGAACAACAAGCGCGCGATAAAGCGTTACTGAGTAGATAAAAATGGCAAAGAAAATAGAGCGTAATTTAATAGTCGGATTGGATATCGGTACGTCAAAAGTTGCGGCTATTGTCGGTGAACTAAGTAGTGACGGCAGCATAGAAATAATAGGTATAGGTTCTACTCCATCAAGGGGATTAAAGAAGGGGGTCGTTGTTAATCTCGAATCGACTGTCCAATCTATACAAAAAGCGATAGAAGAAGCTGAGTTAATGGCAGGCTGCCAAATTAAATCAGTTTTTGCTGGCATTGCTGGAAGTCATATTCGAAGTCTAAATTCACATGGCATAGTCGCTATTAGGGATAAGGAAGTGACTCGATATGATATCGATAGAGTCATTGATTCTGCACAGGCCGTTGCGATACCCGCTGACCAAAAGATATTACATATCCTGCCTCAGGAATTTGTTATAGATCTGCAAGACGGAATTAAAGAACCTATTGGTATGTCGGGTATACGTCTTGAAGCTAAGGTTCATATGGTCACTGGGAGTGTTAGTGCCTCTCAGAATATCATCAAGTGTATACGTCGCTGTGGACTTGAGGTTGAAGATATCGTCTTAGAGCAATTGGCTTCATGTAACTCGGTCCTGACGGAAGATGAAAAAGAATTAGGGGTTTGCTTAATCGATATAGGTGGCGGTACTACCGATATCGCTATTTTTGTAGAGGGCGCCATTAAGCATACCGCAGTTATCCCTATAGCAGGTGATCAAGTGACTAATGACATTGCGGTTGCTTTAAGGACCCCAACCATTAATGCAGAAGAAATCAAACGTAAATATGCCTGTGCATTGACACAATTGGCTAGTGTAGACGGAAGCATAGAAGTGCCTAGTATTGGCGACAGGGCACCGCGTAATATATCTATGCAAAATTTAGCTGAAATTATTGAGCCACGCTATGAAGAACTGATGTTATTGGTTCAATCTGAACTTAGACGCAGTGGTAATGAAGAATTAATTGCTGCAGGCATTGTATTGACTGGTGGCAGCTCAAAAGTTATGGGCTTAATAGAATTGGCTGAAGAAATTTTTCATATGCCAGTCCGAATGGGCGGGCCACAAAATGTTACAGGTTTAATTGAAGTGGTAAAAAATCCCATACATTCAACAGGAGTGGGCTTGTTAATGTATGGAAGAGAACATCAGAGTTTAGGTAGAAGCAACGATTCTGAAGGATTGGGTTGGTTTTCTAAGATGACAAATTGGTTTCAAGGTAATTTTTAATAGTATTTATTATTGAGTTAAGGGGTGGTGTCGTGAAATATGAATTAGTAGATAGTTATAGTGAGTCAGCCGTCATTAAAGTAATCGGTGTAGGCGGTGGTGGTGGCAATGCAGTTAATCATATGGCAGGCTGTAATCTTGAGGGTGTAGAATTTATTTGTGCTAACACAGACGCTCAAGCATTAAGGAAATTGTCAGTTGATACGATAATTCAGTTAGGTGTGGATTTAACTAAAGGTTTGGGTGCGGGTACTGATCCAGAAATTGGACGTCATGCGGCTGAAGAAAATAAAGACCGTATTAAAGAAGTATTGCAAGGTGCAGATATGATTTTCCTGACTGCTGGAATGGGTGGTGGTACAGGAACAGGTGCAATTCCTGTGATAGCTCAGATTGCAAAAGAAATGGGCATTTTGACGGTAGCTGTAGTGACCAAGCCTTTTCTATTTGAAGGTAAAAAGAAACAAATCGCTGCAGAACAGGGTATTTTGGAATTAGAAAAATATGTAGATTCTTTGATAACAATTCCTAATCAAAAATTATTACCTGTGTTAGGTAGTAATGTATCGTTAATCAATGCCTTTAAAGCAGCTAATGATGTGTTGCTTGATGCCGTGCAAGGTATTACTGAGTTAATTATTCATCCAGGTATGATTAACGTCGATTTTGCGGATGTTAGAACAGTGATGTCAGGTATGGGCGCAGCCATTATGGGTGTAGGTACAGCATCAGGTGAGCACCGCGCACGTGAAGCGGCTGAAAAAGCGATTGCTTGTCCATTGCTTGAAGATATCAATTTACAAGGTGCAAGAGGCATACTTGTTAATATCTGTGCTGCAGATATGGGCGTAGCCGAGTTTAATGAAGTCGGTGATATCGTGCATGAGTTTGCTTCAGAAGATGCCGTTATTAAAATTGGTATGGCTATTGATGCTAGCCTAGGTGATGAAATTAAAGTGACTGTAGTTGCGACTGGAATGGGATTACCCCCAGTACAGCATAAAGCTCCTGTTAAACTTATGCCGAAGTCTATGGCCAATCAAACAAATTACGAAGAGCTAGAAAAACCAGCGGGTGTACGTCAAGGTGCTAAAACCGAAGGTAGAGAAACTCGTTTCGGTGCCCAAGCTAAAAAAGATATGGACTTAGATTATCTAGATATTCCTGCCTTTTTAAGAAGACAGGCGGATTAATAGGGCTGCAAAATTGTTGCGTGATAAGAAGTCATTCTTGTTACGCAACAAGCGTTTTTTAGATTATAGGATTCATTTCAAAAATTAAATAGGCGTAATAAAAGATGAGTCGATTTCTTTCAATTTTATCGTCTTATAAGTTCTCGCTAGCTTAATCGACCCTACACCACTGGTTATTATAACCCCCTTCCGCCCTACCCTTGTCAAGGGGAGACTGGGGCACTGTCAGGGCAATCGCGCACGACCCACCACCAGAGATAAAATGAATTAAGCACTTACGATTAGTCGAAGTGCTTTTTTATGCCTGTATATTTCGGTGATAGCTACAGGACAGAATGTTAATTTTTGTCTTTAAATCAATTGATTAAAAGTGCTTGGATTCGCGATATTTATTAGCATATCTAAATATGCTCTCCAGCACTATCTTGATTTAAATAAGTTAGTATTTGTTGTTTATCATTAAAGTTTCCATAAGCCAGCATTAGTTTGATGTAAGCGCTTTCTATGGACATATTCCAAATCATTTCTGCCCCTAAATCTAATAAGGCCCGAGTGCTTTGATAAGCATCGCTTGATTGCATCGCTGGTGCTAGATAAACAGGGATGTTTTTGTCATTACAGCGCTTTATAAAGCTAAGTAATGAATGGTTTTCGCCCCACTGCGTTGACGTACATGCTGTACCTGAATGATATAAATCATGTAACACAGCATCAACAAGTTCAAGATTAAAAAAGCTGTAATCTAGGCCAGGATAAGGTTTGATCATTAAAATCCGCGAACAAAAACGTGCACTGATAGCGGGTGACGTTAAAGTATTGATCTCTTCATCGGTGGGTGTAGAGACTGGCAGATTTGAAAAACAATTATTTTCAAATTCTATGAAGTAATTGCCTTGTACGCTGTAAAAATCACCGGTTAATTGTGGAGAACACGTTAATCGTGATGCTTTATGAACTAGGGTTTTTTGCTGTTGTTGATTTCGATAAGGTACAAAAACACCTGATTGAATCTTTTGCAAGATAAACTCAACAGCGCAACCAAAGTTAGCAAGTCCATTTGCCCTAGAATCATCTAAGGGATAATCACTAGAAACCAACAGCATCGGCACGTTAAGACTATTAAAGTAAAAGTTTAACACCGCTGCAGTATAGGCCAAGGTGTCAGTACCATGAGTTATGATGACACCATCAAATTGCTCAATGTGCTCTGCTTCTAAGGCGGCAATTAAAATTTTCCAGGCAGGAGGGGCAAGATTCTCACTTAAAATCTGCAAGGGCTGGCGCGTAGTAAAATGAATATCTTGATGATTCGGTGTCTGTTGTTGAAATAGTTGCAATAGTTTAAAGGGTGTTCCACCCGAAATATCAATGGTTCCTGCTGCGACAGTAGAACCAATAGTTCCTCCGGTAAATAGAACTAGAATATTTTTCATAGTATCATGCTGCATGTTATAGGATTCACTTAAAACAGATAAGCGGAAAGCTTAATGGTTAGCTTAGTATTTTGCAAAAACTATACTTAGTTTTAGCTATATTAATAAAAAACATGGCTATCAACTTAAGAAGGTACAGTAAAAGGTTAAGCCTTGCCCCGTCTTAATTTGATAGCCAAGAATATCAAAGCACATTTATTAAAATCATGAAAATATCACTTATTGTTGCAATGGCTACTAATCGGGCTATTGGGCTGAATAATAAAATGCCTTGGCATTTATCGGCGGATTTAAAAAAATTTAAAGAAATTACCATGGGTGCGCCCATTTTAATGGGCAGAAAAACCCATGAATCAATAGGTCGTATCTTGCCTGGTCGCAGCAATATTATTATGAGTCGTAATCTCGATTATCAGCGAGACGGTTGTATAGTTGTTAATAATATAACCGTGGCTTTAGAAAAAGCCAGTGTAACGGCAGAAGAATTGTTTGTTATTGGCGGTTATGATCTTTATAAATCAACTTTACCATTGGCCGATACACTATATTTAACCCTGATTAATAAAGCCTTTGAAGGTGATACTTTCTTCCCTGAGTTTAATAGTAATGAGTGGCTGGAAGTGCAGCGCTTAGATATTAATGATGATGCTGATGTTGACTTTAGTTACAGTTTTTTGAAATTAGAAAAGATAAAACTAAGCAATAACTTACCCGATAGCGCTGAAAACAGTTAAAATGCACAGTTATAGCGGTGACTCACTTATTAGTGTTGATTTAAAAATCCTAGCATTTAATGTTAAGGCATGGAGTATTTAATTAAAGCTAATGTACCGCATTCAATATCGCTAACTTAAGAAACTTCTTTAAAAGCAACTGCTTGGTAGCCACATGCAAACAAAATATAATACTGATGACCTTAGAATTTGTGCGACTAAGGAAGTTATTCCACCTGTTCAGGTACATGATGAAATACCGATCAATGACATAGCCGCTCAAACAACCCTTCAAGCCAGAGCAGAGATACATGACATCTTAAGCGGCAAAGATGACAGAGTCTTAGTTGTTGTGGGGCCGTGTTCAATTCATGATCCTAAAGCGGCATTGGAATATGCAAAGCTTTTGAAAGTGCTTAAAGATGAACTCAAGGATGAGTTATTAATAGTTATGCGTGTATATTTTGAAAAGCCACGCACAACCGTGGGCTGGAAGGGCTTAATTAATGATCCTGATCTCAATTCTAGCTTTAACATCAATAAAGGTTTACGTGCAGCTAGGAAAATATTGGTAGATGTTGCAACCCTCGGCGTTCCAGCGGCTACTGAATATTTAGATTTAATTTCTCCGCAATATATATCTGATCTAGTGGCTTGGGGTGCAATAGGTGCAAGAACCACTGAAAGCCAAGGTCATCGTGAATTAGCTTCGGGGGTTTCATGCCCTATCGGCTTTAAGAACTCAACGGACGGCACTATAAAGATTGCTATCGATGCGATTAGAGCAGCGATGAGTCCTCATCATTTCTTATCATTGACTAAAGCGGGACATTCTGCCATTTTTTCAACCACGGGTAATGATGATGTACATATCATTTTAAGAGGCGGCAATGGTCGTCCTAATTATGATGCTGTCAGTGTTGAACAAGTAGCAGAAGGTCTAAAAAAAGCTCAACTAAGACCTAACATCATGATTGATTTTAGTCATGATAACAGCCTAAAACAATGCCAACGTCAATTGATAGTCGGTGATGATGTCGCAGGGCAAATCGCTACTGGTGATCATAGAATCATGGGCGTGATGATAGAAAGTCATCTTAAAGCCGGTAACCAATCAGTTATTGAAGGCCAAGAATTAGTTTATGGACAAAGTATTACTGATGGTTGTTTGTCATGGGAGGATACTGCTCCTTTGTTGAGAACGCTGGCTCAGGCCGTGCAAAAACGCAGAACTATCGATAGCAATCGGAGCTTAAACGTATGATTATTTATGTTAATGGCGAAGAGCATCACTATGCAGATAATACCAGTGTCGCTGATGTGATTGCGAATTTGGGTTTGACCACTAAGAAAATAGCTGTTGAATTGAATAAAGAAATTTTACCTTTCCAGTATTACGCTAATCAGATGTTGCAGACTGATGATCGCTTAGAAATTGTTCATGCCATAGGTGGTGGTCAAGACGATACTTTCGTACTAGCCGGTGTCACGTATCATTCGCGCTTATTGGTGGGTACTGGTAAATATAAGGATATGGAAGAAACGCGTTTGGCGATTGAGGCGAGTGGCGCTCAAATTGTAACCGTCGCCATTAGACGTACCAATATTGGCCAGCATCAAGGCGAACCTAATTTGCTCGATGTTATTTCTCCTGATAAATATACTATTTTGCCTAATACAGCGGGTTGTTACACCGCTGAAGACGCTGTGCGTACTTGTCGTTTAGGACGAGAATTACTCGGTGGTCATAAATTGGTCAAACTGGAAGTATTGGCCGATCAAAAAACACTATTTCCAGATGTTGCCCAAACGTATATCGCGGCTGAAATGTTAGTTAAAGAAGGCTTTGATGTCATGGTTTACACCAATGATGATCCTATTGCTGCAAAACGTTTAGAAGATATAGGTTGTGTGGCAGTCATGCCTTTAGCAGCACCTATCGGTTCAGGTTTGGGGATCCGTAATCCGTATAATATTCTGACTATCGTTGAAAATGCTTCTGTGCCTATTTTAGTCGATGCTGGTGTAGGAACAGCGTCAGATGCGGCAATAGCGATGGAATTAGGTTGTGCCGGCGTGTTAATGAATACTGCCATAGCTGAAGCTAAAAATCCTATACTCATGGCAACAGCTATGCGTAAAGGCATTGAGGCAGGAAGATCGGCATTTTTAGCAGGACGTATGCCTAGAAAGCGCTTTGCTTCAGCGTCATCGCCTATTGATGGTTTGTTTTTCTGATCATGACGGATTTAGTTGAAACGCTGCCCCAAAGAATTCGTAGTTTCATTCGTAGGCAAGGTCGTCTGACTCCTGGTCAGCAGTTGGCCTTGGATCAGCATTGGCAGCTATATGGTTTAGAGCCAAATTTAGATTATGATTTTAGCCAAGTTTTTGGACGTCAAGCACCTTTAATACTAGAAATCGGTTTTGGTAATGGTGATAGCTTAGCCAAAATGGCCGCAGCTAATCCAGATCAGGATTATATTGGTATTGAAGTTCACAAGCCCGGCGTAGGTCATCTACTGATGTTGTTAAATGAGCAAGGCTTAACGAATGTTAGAGTTTATTGCCACGATGCTATTGACGTGTTGGAACAAAAATTACCTGATCATAGTCTAGCGGGTCTACATCTATTTTTCCCTGATCCTTGGCATAAAAAGAAACATCATAAACGTCGCATTGTAAGGCCTAGTTTTGTTAAGTTATTAAATAACAAATTGCATAAAGATGGCTACTTTCATGCGGCAACAGATTGGCAAAACTATGCAGAAGCTATGTTGGAAGTACTGTCAGCCAGTAATAATTTTAAAAATACTAGCCCCACTCAAGATTATTGTGAGCGTCCAGAATATCGTCCTCTTACTAAGTTTGAACAGCGTGGTTTGCGCTTAGGTCATGGTGTCTGGGATTTGATTTTTCGTAAAGTTTAGTTTACCCCCAAGACAAGAACAGTCGTCTCTTAGGCTATCAGCTTAACAAGGGACAAAGCCTATACGTAGGTCGGGTTGCACTAGCCGTAACCCGACACACCACAGCGCAGCAAGCGGGGTTGCAAACCTCGTCCCGCCTAGAAGAACATCAAACTGCCGAAAAGAACATCAAACCGCTGAAAAGAACATCAAATCGCCGAAAAGAACATCAAATCGCTGGAAAGAACATCAAATCGCCGAAAAGAACATCAAACCGCCGGAAAGAACATCAAACCACTGAGAAGAACATCAAATCGCTGAGAAGAACATCAAACCGCTGAAAAGAACATCAAATCGCCGGAAAGAACATCAAACCACTGAAAACAACATCAAATCGCTGAAAAGAACATCAAACCACTGAAAAGAACATCAAATCGCCGGAAAGAACATCAAACCACTGAAAACAACATCAAATCGCTGAAAAGAACATCAAACCGCCGGAAAAAACATCAAACCGCCGGAAAGAATATCAAACCACTGAAAAGAACATCAAATCCTATGCCGGATGGTGTTTGTAACCCCGTTCCGCTTGGGAAATATTTGAACTAATTGTAGGCCGGAATAAGGCTTTTCGAGCGACAGCGAGTAAAGCGTTTCCGGCATGGGCAATGCTCCTGTGCCGGAAACGCTACCACGCGCTACGCTTGAGTAGTCTTATTCCGACCTACAAAAGCTTAACCGTGGACAGTAAAATAATAATGACTAGTTATTGGTTTTTACTTTCTAACCAATTATTCACTTCATGCAAATTTTCTTCGCCTATAGAACCTATGGCATACATAAAGCGGATACGGTTTTTAATGTAGTTATATTTAGCGATGGCTAATTCTTTCTTAGCTGAAAACTCATCTTGCTGGGCTTTTATCAGGTCGCTAATGGTGACAACTCCTAGCTGATAACCTTTTTCCATAGCTTGCCGTGATTTGCTAGTAGATTCTAAGGCTCTTTGCGAGGCTTTAATACTATGAGTCGCGGCATTAGTGCTTAAAAAAGCATCGCTGGTTTCTTTAATAATAGAACGCATAGTGGCTTCGTTATCATTTTTACTCATTTGTAAGCGATAACGCGCTTCTTTCACTTGATTAGTAATTATGCCACCAGAAAATATAGGTACATTTACGTTTATAGCAGCCGTCTCTACATTATAAGGGAGTTGCTGACTGCTTTGATAACCGGTATTGGTATTGTAGTAATTGAGTTGTAAGTCAGCAGTTGGTAAATGCTTTGCATTTTGCGCTGTCACATTGGTTGCTGCAGCAATGACGGCTTTTTGTTTGGCAGAAATAGCTGGGTTTTGACTTTGCGCCATGTCTATCCATTGTTGTAAATCCCCTTGGATTTCTAGATAATCAACTTGATCTCTGAGCTTACTGAGTGGAGCAGGAATACTGCCAGTTAATTCTGTAAGTGCTGCTTGTGCAGTTACCAACTTGCTTTCTGAGACAATTTCAGCCGCCTTAAGCTGGTCTAGCCGTGCTTCCATCGCATAAAGATCTGTTATTTTTAATAACTGCTTTGCATATTGCTTTTGTATTTGTTCTAATCTTTTTTCTGTGCTTTGTTTTTCGGTCTGAGCAAAATATAGCTCGTCCTCAGCTTGTAATTCACTAAAGTACCGATCAACCACATTAAACATAAGTTGGTTATGTGCTTCTATGGCTTCAGTTGCATATTGATCTTCAACTTTAGTAGCTTGTCGCCATGCCCAAAACTTTCCAAAATCCATCAATGATTGGTTCAAAGATAGATAGTATCGCGTACCAGGATAATTACTGATGGCATCATGACTAACTGGGTTTGCAGCTGTTATCACGCCTGTTTGAGTATACCTATTTGCTGACCAATTCCCAGATAGCGATACTTGCGGCAACATTTGTCCTAAAGCTTGGCCTTTTTGTGTCGCTCCTATCCCTGCTTTTTCTTCGGCACTTCTGGAATTGGGGTCAGAGTCTAATGCTTGCTGATATATAGATAGTAAATCTTCAGCTTGCACGCTAGACGAGCAAGCAAAAATCAAGGTCAACACTCCGTACTTAAATAGCCTCATGTTTATCAATCTTCTATAAATGAGCGGGCAAAGAAATTAGTTGCGGGCTGAGCTAAGTATCTAAACAAAGTTCTTTCACCGGTATTGATGAGCACCTCAGCAGGCATACCCGGCAATAATTGTAAATTACCCAGTTTTTTTAGGCTTTCGGGAGTAATTTCAACTTTAGCGAGATAATAAGCACTACCGTTTCTATCATCGGTAATACGATCAGGCGAAAGACTGATAACCTTGCCTTCCATTTTTGGCGTTTGAGACTGCTTAAAAGCACTAAAACGTATTTCTGCTTGCAAACCTACCGTGACTCTGTCGATATCCATAGGAGATACTTGGGCTTCAATGATGAGCTCAGCACCTTGAGGCACAATATCTAAAATAGGATGGCCAGGAGTAATGACGCCATTTTCAGTATGTGCGGCCAAACCTAATACCATACCGCTGGCTGGTGCTTTTATAATCACACGCTCTAGTTTATCTTGGCTTGCAGCGACGCGTTGCTGGGCATCATTCAGTTGAGCTTGCGCTTCACTGAGTTTACTGGCTACTTCTTCTTGAAATTGTTTTTGTATTTGCAAAATTTGTAAGCGAGTTTCACTTATCAGCATTTGATTGGTCGCAATCTCAGCTTCTAATTGAGCGATATCACCGGATTGTATGGCATGATTACGCTCTATTTCTCGTAAGCGCTGTTTGTCTGCAAAACCTTCGGCCAATAGCTCTTTCAGGTCTTTTATTTCTTCTGAATATGAACTGACCAATTGTTTCTTACTGGTTATTTGACCTTGTAAGCCATTTATTTTGCTGGAAATTTGGCTGATGCGCTCGTTGAGCACACCCATTTGACCTTCTTGAGAGCTTTTATGAGAATTAAAAATATTAGTCTCGGCCAGTTTAGCTTCTAAGGCTCTCGCATTAGTGGGATCAGCCAGCAAAGCCGGATAATCAACTTTTTTTAGCTGATCTCTTTCCGTGCTGAGGCGTGCCACTTGAGCGGCTAAGGTCATGTTTTGGCCTTTTGCAATTTCTAATTGCGCTTTAATTTGCGCATCATCCAATATAATGAGAGCTTGACCTTCTTCAACAATTGCTCCATCTTTGGTAAGAATTTTTGAAACGATACCGCCATCTAAATGCTGTACAGTTTTCTTATAGGCTTTTACTACGATGACACCGGGGGCTAATGCGGAGCTATCTAGTGGAGCAAACCCCGCCCAAATACCAAAAATACCAAAGGTAGCAAAGACGACAAACATGCCTATGTTACGAATCGGCTTATCGTTAGTACCTAAACCGGATAAGTTATTCTTATCTGTGATTTTATCTATCATATTACTTAAGCGATCTTAGGTTTTTCGGAGGGAGTTGCCGCTTGCTGTTGTTGCTGCAAATGCGCGATAACCTGATCTTTAGGGCCATAAACTAAAAGCAGGCCATCATTAAGCACCAAAAGTTTATCAACTTTTGACAACACACTATTACGATGAGTAATGATCATCACTGTAGACTTCTTTTCTTTAAGTTTAATCAACGCTTTTTCCAGCGCGGCCTCACCCAACTCATCCAAATTAGAATTAGGCTCATCAAGCACTACCAACACGGGATTACCATATAAAGCTCTAGCCAAACCAATACGCTGACGCTGCCCACCTGAAAGATTACCACCAGTATTACCAATCACGGTATCGTAGCCTTCGGGCAATCTTAAAATGAGCTCATGTACATCAGCCATTTTTGCGGCTTCTACCACTTGTTCAGGATCAACATTACCAAAGCGAGCTATATTTTCACCGATAGTACCTTCAAAAAGCTCAATATCTTGAGGCAAATAACCAATAAATTGACCTAAGTGCTCACGATCCCAATTAAACACTTCTGCACCATCCAATCGTATCGCACCGTTGGCAGTTGGCCAAATACCTAATACGGCTCTGGCCAAGCTTGATTTACCCGCACCGCTAGGTCCAATAACACCAACAATATCGCCTTTGTCTATGGTAAAGTTGAGACCTTTAAGTACTGGAAGTTTACTACCTGGGGGAACAATTACGGCATTTTCAAGCTGTATGCGTCCTTCAGGATCTGGCAATAACATGTGCTCTTTGTCTGCCGGTATTTGCTTCAAAAGATCATTAAGACGTGAGTATTGATCTCTAGCGCCAATAAAGCCTTTCCAAGTACCGATAATCATGTCAATTGGTGCAAGTGCCCTACCCATTAAAATAGAGCCGGCAATCATTAAACCTGGGGAAATTTCACGCTCGATGACCAGATAAGCACCTAAACCCAAAATGAGTGATTGTGAAGACAATCGAATCACCTTAGACAGTGCCGTTAATAGCCCCGCGCGGGAACTGGCTATCGCTTGCAATTCTATAACTTTAAGTGCGCCTACCATCCAGCGCTGTCTAATTTTATCGAGCATACCCATAGACTCGATGACTTCTGCATTACGTAAGTTTCTACCTAAAGCACCACGAGTTTGCATAGCGATGTTATTGGCTTCACTGAGGATTTTAGTCGTCGCTTTTTCGGTAGCGGCCGCAACGATACATAGTAATATCCCAGTGAAAACAGAAAACCAGCCATACCAAGGGTGAAATATGAACAACATACCCAGATAGATAGGCATCCATGGCGCATCAAAGAACGCAAACAAGCCATTGCCAGTCAAAAATTGACGTAAACCAGTTAAATCATCTAAAGGCTGAGTAGTCGCTCTTTGGCCGCCTGAGTACAGAGATTGTTTGAAAGCTATTTTAAACAATCGCTGATTAAGCAAGAGTTCTAGGCGACTACTGACTTTAACCAGTATTTGTGACCGCACCCATTCTAATGCAGCCATAGTGATAAACAACACCACAACGATGAGTGTCAACATTAATAATGTTGATTTATTACCCGTAGACACGACACGATCGTAGACCTGGAGCATGTAGATAGAAGGAACTATCATTAATGCGTTAATGAGCAGACTAAAGCCCGCAGCTGATATAAATGCGCCTTTACAGAGTAATAACGCTTCTTCTAAATCTGATTTTAGGCTGGCTCTCATTTGCACACAATGATATTAAAAATTATGCAATCCTAACATAGAGTAAAAATTAATTCATAACTGATAATAATCGTATCACAAGCTCTCGCTGTGTTAAGCGACTATTACTTCATTTAAGAAGCCCTCCCAACCTCTCACTGCCCACATTTAAGAGAAATTCAAATAAAGCAGATAGTTACGTTGACAAATGCCCCTAGCATCCCTAGGCGCCAACTTAAGGCAGTGCACGGAAGGCTTAACCTTGTAATGTACCGTGCCGTAACGTCTTAAGTTGGCAGCCTGATTTTTGGTATATTGACCTTATAAAGCGACTAATGACAGTCTTAATAACTATCTAATGTTACGCAGTAACGTGGCTTTACTCTCGAGGCTGTGAAAGTATTCTTATTATTTCCCCTCTTTAGCAAAGAGGGGTTAGGGGAGATTGGGTCTATTAAATAATAATCATTAAATATCAGTGACCTATGATTTATGAAAATCCCCCTCGATCCCCCTTTTACAAAGGGGGAAGCCAAAAATGAAAATACTTTCACAGTCTCTCTCGTTTGCCGCGCCGATCACCGCAGGTTTGGTTGGAATTAGCCCGAAGGGGCGCGGCATGGATGCCTCGCGTCGGTAGGAGCACAGGAAGCAGCGGCAATCGAGCCGCCTTTTCTTTGGATACTTTCTAAAGGCTGTGCAGAAGAAAGTATCTCGCCTTCGAGTACGATAACCCGATTAACACATCGTCGCGATAGCGACCTCATTATGTGTGTTTTTTTAAACCGCTGAATGGCGATTGCGCAACATCAGTAACCATCTGTTATTTAAGCTGTAATTCTTAAGTTGGCGCCTATTCCACTACCCCTCTCAACAAAGACATAGGTATCTACACAAGTAAGTTCGCATTATCGGTATATACCACACCGATCGGGACAGGTTGCGTCCTGTCGCTACATCGCGATTGACCTCTAGATTAAGATCGACATCTACTTATACACACCCACCACATCACTGCCATTAAGTTAAGCATTTGTAGGGAGAATTTGTCGCACCTACTTTTTTCTATTCCTCACTGTGGGCAGTGACTACCTGCCTAAGTTTAAGCACCTAACAAGAATTATCTGTGAGCGTGTGGGAAAGTTAAAACATAACCTTCACCACTACAGTCTCAATTGCTCTACTTAAAGCCTGTTAACCCATAATTCAAGTCTATCACTATAAACAACGCTGGCTTTATGGCTGTTGTTATTGCGCTAATACGGCAAAAGGTTGGATAATCACCCACCTTTTAAATAGCTATCAATCTGGCATGGAATTTAATTTACTCAATACTGACGGCCATGCACGGCGTGGACGCCTTAACTTTACGCGTGGCGTTGTTGAAACACCGATCTTTATGCCAGTTGGCACTTATGGCGCAGTTAAGTCCTTAACACCTGAAGACCTAATGGGTGTAGGCGCACAAATTATACTCGGCAATACTTTTCATTTAATGCTAAGACCCACTACGGCGGTTATTAAAGCGCATGGTGATTTGCATGATTTTATGCATTGGCAAAAACCGATCTTAACTGATTCCGGCGGCTTTCAAGTCTTTAGCTTAGGTGCACTCAGAAAGATTACCGAAAAAGGTGTTACCTTTAAATCACCACTCAATGGTAGCGCCATTTTTATGGGGCCCGAAGAGTCTATGCAAGTGCAGCGAGATTTAGGCTCAGATATCGTAATGATCTTCGATGAATGCACACCCTATCCGGCCACAGTCGATGAAGCCGCTATTTCGATGCGCTTATCGTTACGCTGGGCTCAGCGTAGTAAAGACGCGCATGGCGACAATCCAGCGGCTTTATTTGGTATCGTTCAAGGCGGCATGTATGAACATTTGCGTAAAGAATCCATAGACGGCTTATTAGATATTGGATTTGATGGTTATGCCATTGGCGGTTTATCCGTCGGTGAACCCAAAGAAGAAATGATGGCGACCTTAGATGTCATTCATAACAAAATGCCTATCGATAAGCCTCGTTACTTAATGGGCGTAGGCACACCTGAAGATTTAGTCGAAGCCGTTAGACGTGGCATTGATATGTTTGATTGTGTGATGCCCACCCGTAATGCCCGTAACGGCCATTTATTTACTACTTTTGGCGTAGTAAAAATTAGAAACAGCCAATATGAATTTGACAATCAGCCTTTAGATTCAGATTGTGCCTGTTACACCTGCCAGAATTATTCTCGAGCTTATTTACGTCATTTAGATAAATGTAAAGAAATGTTAGGTTCACGATTGAATACTATCCATAACCTTTATTATTATTTGAGCCTGATGCAGGGCTTACGTGATGCTATTGAAAAACAAGAACTAGATGTTTTTGTTAAACAATTTTATCATCTACGAGGAAAAGCCATGCCGTCTATGGCATAATGATCCAATTTTTTTAATAACAATAACCATTGAGGATGACCATGAGTTTTTTTATCTCTGACGCTTTAGCCGCTGCGGCACCTGCCGCCCAATCACCTGGCATGGAAGGTATGTTATTTCCATTGGGAATATTAGCCTTCTTTTACTTTTTATTTTTGCGCCCACAATCTAAACGCGCTAAAGAAAAGAAACAAATGATCGCCGCTATCAGCAAAGGTGTTGAGGTCGTTACCAATGGCGGCATTTTAGGTAAAGTCGCTGATTTAGATGAAAACTTTGTCAAACTTGAAGTGTCTGACAATGTTTTTATTCAAGTACAACGTCAAAGCATTGAAAGCATGATGCCTAAAGGTACCTATAAAGCCATCACTAAAAAAGTAGTCATTAATAAAGCTTAATGAGTTAAGCGTAAGCTGGGTATGCGACGTAAACGCTAAGGCTTTACGTCGAAACTCGGCGAGATTACTCGCCACAACCCGCTTAGGATCTGCTGCAATTATTGGAATAACACATGCAAAATCACTACCCTCTTTGGAAAAATATTTTAATTCTGTTTGTTTTTGGCATTGGGATTATTTATTCATTACCCACGCTATACGGCGAAGACCCCTCTGTTCAAGTTTCATCTACCCAAAGCGACACCATTAGCCAAGGTCAAGCAGGCAAAATGGAAGCGGATCTTAAAGCCATGGGCGTCGCACTTAAAGCTTTCGAATTTGTAGACGGACGGGTTTTAGCCCGTTTTAATAATACTGACGACCAACTTAAAGCCGCTGATTCTTTAAGAGACAGCTTGGGCAATAATGTTACTGTTGCTTTAAATCTTGCTCCAACCACTCCACAATGGCTACGTGTTTTACACGCCAATGCCATGTATTTGGGTCTGGATTTACGTGGCGGCGTGCATTTCTTATTAGAAGTAGATATGGATGCGGCTGTTAAACAAGCTGAAGATCGTTATAACGATGACCTACGCTTAGCACTACGTAACGAAAAAATACGTTACCAATCGGTTGCTAAAGATAATGGCTATCTTAAGATAACCCTTAATAGTGCTGATGATAAAGCCAGCCTTTTTACGCTATTAAATAAAGACTTTCGCACTCTAGAAATCACTGAACCCGAAAATAAAAGTCAAGTTTGGCTAAAAATATCAGTTAAGGAAGAGCGCGAACTTAAGAAAAATGCCGTCGCGCAAAACATGACGACTTTGCGCAATCGTGTCAATGAATTAGGCGTGGCTGAGCCAGTTATTCAACAACAAGGTGAAAACCGCATCGTAGTGCAATTGCCCGGTGTACAAGACACTACACGCGCCAAAGAAATTTTAGGCACCACAGCGACTTTAGAATATCGCTTAGTGGATGTTGAACATGATGTACAACAAGCCGTTGCAGGGCATGTTCCAGTCGGCAGTCGTTTGTATTATGAAAGGAAAGGCGCTCCTATCTTATTGGATAGACGCATCATCGTTACTGGTGATCAAATTGTGGATGCCTCATCAGGTGTTGATCAGGACGGCAGACCTTCGGTAAATATATCTCTAAATGGTGTGGGCGCTGCAAAGATGGCTAAAACTACACAAGTGAGTGTCGGCAAGCCCATGGCTGTAGTGTTTATTGAATATAAAATAGACACCAAAATCGTTAATGGTGAAAAAGTACGTCATAAAGAAAAAGTTGAAAAAGTCATTAATGTCGCGACCATTCAAGGCGTGTTTAGTAAACGTTTTCAAACTACGGGTTTAGATAGCCCTCAAGAAGCCAGAAACTTATCACTATTATTAAGAGCCGGCGCGTTAGCTGCCCCTGTGGATATCGTTGAAGAACGCACCGTAGGACCTAGCTTGGGTCAAGACAACATTGACAAAGGCATGTTGTCATTTGTGGTTGGTTTTGCTTTAGTCGTGTTGTTTATGGCCGTTTATTACCGTTTATTCGGCATGATCGCCAACTTCGCTTTAGCGTTTAACGTGGTTATCGTGGTCGCTATTTTATCAATGTTACAAGCCACCCTGACCTTACCAGGTATTGCCGGTATTATCTTAACTGTAGGTATGTCGGTTGATGCTAACGTGTTAATTTTTGAGCGTATCAAAGAAGAAATCAAAAATGGCAATACCCCACAATCAGCGATCTTTGCGGGTTACGATAAAGCCTTTGCTACTATTCTTGATTCGCATTTTACCAACCTAGTGGTTGCCGTCGTGCTGTTTGCTTATGGCACGGGTTCGGTTAAAGGTTTTGCCGTCACCCTCATTATCGGTATTTTATCCTCTATGTTTACGGCCATTACCGGGACACGAATGGTGATTAACTGGGTCTACGGTAACCGTAGAGTCGAAAAATTATCCATTTAATAGCCGTTATTTCTAGGAAGATTTATTAAAACCAATCTCCCCTAACCCCTCTTTTTTAAAGAGAGGGGACGCCCCTAACACTAGTGATGGAACTTAAGTTCAAGACTGAGAAGATTAATAACATGAAGACTACTAATATAAATTTTATAGGTAACAGAAATATAGCCATGACTTTTTCGGGCATATTGATGGTACTGTCGATTATTTCGTTATCGACACGCGGCTTACAAATGGGTATCGATTTTACTGGTGGTACCTTAATTGAAGTCGGCTATCAAAAATCTGCAGATTTAACAGTACTGCGTAATACCTTAGATACCGAAGGCTTTAATGATGCCACCGTGCAAAACTTCGGTACCGCTAAAGATGTACTGATACGCTTAAAACCCCATGATGGTGTCAGCAGTGCAGATTTAAGCACTAAAGTTTTAGAAGCTATTAACAAAACTACTACAGAACCTGCCAGCGTAAGACGCGTGGAATTTGTCGGCCCACAAGTGGGTGATGATTTAGCTGAAGACGGCTTTTTAGCTTTACTGTATTCAACTATCGGTATTTTGATTTATATCGCTTGGCGCTTTGAATGGAAATTCTCTACGGGTGCAGTTATCGCAACCTTACATGACGTTATTGTCACTTTAGGATTATTCTCGGCTTTAGGCTTAGAATTTGATTTAACAGTCTTAGCGGCGGTACTGGCTTTAATTGGTTACTCCTTAAACGATACCATCGTTGTTTATGACCGCATACGTGAAAACTTCCGCTTATTTAGAAACACCTCGACCGAAGAGATCATGAACATTTCGGTTAACGTGACTTTAAGCAGAACTATCATGACTTCATTAACCGTTATCTTGGTATTAGTGTCTTTGTTTTTCTTAGGCGGCGAAATCATTCATAATTTCTCTATCGTCTTATTATTTGGCGTATTTTTTGGTACTTATTCATCGATCTTTATCGCAAGCCCCATGGCTTTGATATTAGGTGTTAGCCCTGAAGATTTAATGATACCGGTCAAAGAAGGCGCCAATATCGATAATAGACCTTAACGGGTATTTGATGTAAATCGGGTTAGCGCTAGAGACTGTAAAAGTATTATGATTTTAGCCTCCCCCTTTGTAAAAGGGGGGTAATGAAGGGGTTTTTGTCATAAGCTACTGATATTTTATGATTATTTTTTAATAAATCAAATCGCCCCTAATCCCTCTTTGCTAAAGAGGGGAAATAAAAAAATACTTTCACAGTCTCGCTAGCGTAACCCGACAACTTTATTATTAACCTTGAATCTTAATCCTTGCAGTGCTACTCAAACGTTAATCCGCTATAATCACCAATCTTTTTTATCAATTCGGAGTTTTACCTCAACATGGCTATAGAACGCACTTTCTCAATTATTAAACCTGACGCTGTTGCAAAAAATGTTATCGGTCAAATATACAGTCGTTTTGAAAGCAATGGCTTGCAAATCGTTGCTGCAAAAATGTTACATTTAAGCCAAGCACAAGCTGAAGGTTTTTACGCAGAACACAGCGAGCGCGGTTTCTTTAAAGACTTAGTGGCTTTTATGATTTCAGGCCCAGTTATCATGCAAGTATTAGAAGGCGAAAACGCTGTTCTTAAACACCGTGAAATTATGGGCGCTACTAACCCTAAAGAAGCTGCAGCCGGCACTATTCGTGCTGACTTTGCGTCTAGCATCGATGAAAATGCTGTACACGGTTCTGATGCGGTAGAAACAGCTCAAAGAGAAATCGCTTACTTCTTCGCGGATAATGAAATCAGTGCAAGAACCCATTAATATTGAATCTGTTAATCCTAAACGGATTAATTTGCTAGATTACGACAGAAAAGGTCTTGCGGCCTTTTTTGTCGCTTTAGGCGAAAAACCTTTTCGAGCCACTCAAGTACTTAAGTGGCTCTATCAGGAAGGTGTTGAAGATTTCGACCTGATGACTAATTTAAGTAAATCTTTGCGTACCTATCTCAATGAAAATTGCTATTTAGCGACGCCAGAAATTGTCATAGAACAAATCGCTAGCGATGGTACTCGTAAATGGGCTCTGCAAACTAGTTGCGGTAATCGTATCGAAACAGTTTTTATTCCAGAAGAAGGACGCGGCACTTTATGTGTCTCTTCTCAAATTGGTTGTGCGCTGGCTTGTACCTTTTGTTCTACCGCTCAACAAGGTTTCAACCGGAACTTAACAACCGCTGAAATTATCGGCCAAGTGATTGTTGCCCAAAAACGCTTAGGAACTTCTAAAAAAATCACCAACGTGGTCATGATGGGTATGGGCGAACCCCTGCTAAATTTTGATAATGTCGTTGCTGCTATGAACTTAATGATGGATGACTTCACCTTTGGCTTGTCCAAACGCAGAGTAACCATTAGCACCTCCGGTGTAGTACCCGCAATGTATCGCTTAAGTCAGGCTTGTGATGTCAGTCTTGCGGTATCTTTACATGCTGTCACCGACGAACTACGCGATGAATTAGTCCCTATCAATAAAAAATATCCATTAAAGGAATTAATGGAAGCCTGCAGGGACAACGCTAAAATTGCGCCACGACGCACCGTCACTTTTGAATATGTGATGCTAGCCGGTGTTAATGACTCTATGCAAGATGCCAAGGGATTGATTAAATTATTAAAAACCGTACCATCAAAGCTTAATTTAATTCCGTTTAATCCGTTCCCTAATAATGATTATCGCTGTTCTAGCAGTGAAACTATTCATCGTTTTAAAACGCTATTAAACGATGCCGGCATTATCACCACTGTCAGAAAAACACGTGGCGAAGATATTGATGCGGCTTGTGGACAATTAGTCGGCCAAGTGGACGATAAAAGTCGTAGGCATTTAAAACTCAAACTGGTCAATTCAGAAAGTGCAGCCTAACTGTTCAAAATTTTGCCTAAGTTACGCACTAGCGCTATTAATAACGACTAGTTTAAATTCCTGCGCATTATTCACAGACCATAGCGCCGAACGCGCTGACTATACACGCATCCATTTACAACTGGGTGTGCGTTATTTAGAAATGAATAAACTAGAACTGGCTAAAGAGAATCTATTATTAGCAATCGAAGAAGATCCTAATAATGTTCAGGTACAAAATTCGCTCGCTTTTTTGTATGAAAAACTCAATAACACTGAACTGGCTAATAGCCATTATCAATCAGCACTTAATTTAGCTCCTGACGACTGGAGCGTGCAAAATAATTATGGCCGATTTCTTTGTGAGCACGGTAAAAATCAGCAAGGTTTAGATTTACTGACTAAAGCAATCGCCACTCCTTTAAATGACAAACCTTGGTTAGCACTGACTAATGCAGGACGCTGCGAAGAAAGCCTGCAACAAATTCAACTTGCTGAAAATTATTTTAAGCAGGCATTAAACTTAAATAATAACTACGCTCCTGCTTTGCTGGAAATGCAAAAAATTAGTTACCAAGGTACTGATTATTGGGCGGCAAGAAATTATTTACAACGCTATCTAGCCGTTGCTAATCAGTCAGCGAGCAGCTTATGGTTTGCTCTACAAACAGAACATGCCTTAGGTAATAACAGCCTGGCGAAACAATATCAAAAAGAATTACTAGAAAAATTCCCGCTTTCTGATGAAGCACAAAAGAGCGCAAACATTAAAGACTTTTAAAGGGTTATTGCAGTAACCTCTACAGCACAAACATAAGACATGGCCAATAATATACAAGCAATACGCGGGATGCACGATGTACTCCCTGACCAAACGCCTTTATGGCAAACCACTGAACAAATACTACGTGAAGTATTAGGCTGTTATGGCTACAGTGAAATTCGCTTACCTATCGTTGAAAAAACTGAATTATTTAAACGCTCTATCGGTGAAGTGACTGATATCGTCGAAAAAGAAATGTACACCTTTGAAGATCGTAATGGCGATTCATTAACCTTACGACCTGAAGGCACAGCCGGTTGTTTAAGAGCTTGTTTAGAACATGGACTGCTACATAATCAAACGCATCGTTTATGGTATTACGGACCTATGTATCGTCATGAACGTCCACAAAAAGGTCGTTATCGTCAATTTATACAATTAGGTGTTGAAACCTATGGTATGTCAGGACCTGATATTGATGCCGAACTCATAGTCATTATGGATAGACTCTGGAAAAAACTCGGCATACGCGATAAAGTGCGCTTGGAGTTAAATTCCTTAGGTACGGTTGCTGAACGCTTGGTGTATCGTGAAACGCTGGTCGATTATTTTCAAAATCATCTTGATAGCTTAGATGAAGATAGTTTACGACGCTTAAAAACTAATCCTTTGAGGATATTAGACACCAAAAATCCTGCTATGCAGGAGGTGGTTGCCAATGCACCTGAACTCATGACTTATTTGGGTGAAGACAGCTTAACGCACTTTACTACCTTAACAGCAACTTTGGATGATTTAGGTATTAGCTACACTATTAATCCACGTTTGGTACGTGGCTTAGATTATTACAGCAAAACAGTTTTTGAATGGGTTACCGATGAACTTGGCTCGCAAGGTACTGTCTGTGCTGGCGGGCGTTATGATAGCCTCATCGAACAATTAGGCGGCAAACCTAATTTCGCTGTTGGCTTTGCCATGGGTATAGAACGCTTATTAGCCTTATTAGAAAACTCAGAAACTCTTCAATTGAACAGCACTGTTGATGTTTATATGATTCGAGTGGGTGACCTAGCTGAAAAAGTAGGCTTTCGTTTTGCTGAAGAAATCAGAAATGAACTACCAGGACTAAAGCTACAAGTTAATTGCGAAGGTGGCAGTATTAAAAGCCAATTTAAAAAAGCCGACAAATCCGGTGCACTCTACGCAATCATTTTAGGCGAAGATGAAATCAATCGTGGTGTAGTGAGCATTAAATCCTTACGTAATACTCAAGATCAACAACAAACACTAAGCCAAGCACAAACTTGTGAGTATTTAAAACTAGCCTTCAATAAAAGCTAGTGGCTTACTAAAAATCAACCAAACTTTTTTAAAATATAACCATAGAGAAAGCTAGTGGAAATTTACGATACTGAAGAAGAACAACTCGAAGCCCTTAAACGCTGGTGGAAAGAAAATGGACAAGCCACAATTCTTGGCTTAGTGATGGGCATAGCTGTGATACTAGCCTGGAATTTTTGGCAAGATCATAAAAAAGAACAAGCGGGACTAGCCTCTGCTTTATATAGTGAATTGCTGCTAGCTACAGACAGCAATAAATTAGATAGCGCAGAAAAACTCGCTGAGCGCCTGCAACAGCAATATCCAAAAACAGAATACGCAGCTTATAGCGGTTTATTATTGGCAAAAGTCAAAGTTCAACAAGGTGATCTTGCAAAAGCTCAAACTATTTTGACTAGCATTGCTAGTGGCTCAAATAAAGAACTGGGTAATATTGCTAATATTAGACTTGTCCGTTTAATGATGGCTAATGGTCAATATGAGCAAGGTTTAAAACTGATTAATAGCATTGACCCTGCCAATTCAGCTAGTTATTCAGGTAACTATGATGAATTAGTCGGTGATTTATATGTTGCACTTGATCGTATTGAGCTAGCTCGCAGTTCTTATCAAAAAGCCTTAGAAAGTGGCTATCGTTCACCCTTGTTGCAACTCAAAATAGATGACTTAACAGCACCTGAAAAAGATGCAACTCCAGCCACTGAAACTCAAAAATAATGCGCTTAATTTCGATTTTATTTATAAGCTTAATCTTATCCGGCTGTTCAGGATTTGATAGTGTTAAAGAAGCCTATTCAGGCATCACCGATTACTTTAAAGGTGGTGAAGATAATTCAGAGCCCCCTTCTGTGCTCATAGAATATCCACCTGAAATAACAATCGAAGAAATTTGGCGTGAATCGGTCGGCGTAGGCTCTGATCAACAGTCGCTTAAACTAATACCCACTATCACTGCCGGTAATATTATAGCCGCCGATAAAGAAGGTTTAGTTGAAGCTCATGATTTAAAAACCGGCCGATTAGTTTGGAAAGCCAAAACTCAACTTAATCTTTCCGCAGGCCCAGGTCTTGGAGCTAGCTCACTGCTCCTAGGCTCAAGTGATGCAGATGTCGTTGCCTTAAATATAGAAAATGGCGAGCAATTGTGGAAAACCAAAGTCACTAGTGAAGTACTTTCTGTACCCTTAGTTTCTCATGGCATCGTAGTGGTACGAACCACCGATGGCGCAGTGACTGCTCTCAATGAAAAAACGGGCGCTAAACTTTGGCATTATGAACTCACCTCACCCGCTTTAAGTGTTCGCGGCATAGGATCACCTATAATTTATGAAGACAATGTTATCGCAGGTTTTGATACTGGGAAATTAATGTCCTTACGTTTATTAGATGGTAAATATACCTGGGAAACCAGCATTGCTATTCCTAAAGGCCGTACCGAAGTCGAACGCTTAGTTGATATCGATGTAGATCCCCTTGATGTCGCTGGTACCGTTTTTATTACCGGCTATCATGGCGGTGCGGCAGCAGTTTCTGAAATAGATGGCGAGATCTTGTGGCGCAATGAAACATTATCATCCAATACCGGCATCAGTCATGATTTCAGATACCTTTATTTATCTGACGCTAATGATAATATTTTGCAAATTGAGCAGCGCACAGGTTCCGGTCTTTGGAAACAAAAAGAATTACAATACAGAAAACTCACTAAACCTGCTATTTATGACCAATATGTAGTAGTTGGCGACTTTGCTGGCTATGTTCATTGGCTAGCCATTAATGATGGACGTCAACTAGGTCGTTTTAAAGTCACTAAGGAAATTGGCATCGATGTGCCCCCTATCGTAGTAGATAATACTGTATACATTTACGCAAAAGACGGCACTCTCGCCGCTTTAAGAACTCGATCACACTAAAACTATGTTACCTGTAATTGCTCTAGTAGGGCGCCCGAATGTTGGCAAATCAACTTTATTTAACTTCCTAACCCGTAGCAGAGAGGCTTTAGTGGCTGATTTTGCTGGTTTAACTAGAGATCGTCAGTATGGTCGTGTTAAACACGGAGATAGGGCTTGCCTAGTTGTTGATACCGGCGGTATTGCTGATGATGCCGAAGGTATAGAAAGCTTTGCCAGAAAACAAGTACAAGTAGCCTTAGAAGAAGCTGACCTCGTATTATTTTTAGTCGATGCCCGTGAAGGTCTTAGTGCCTCTGATAAAGTCATTGCTGATACGCTAAGAAAACTAGACAAACCAATCTTATTAGTCACTAATAAAGTCGATGGTATTGATGCGACCATTGCTGCTGCTGACTTTTATTCATTGGCTCTAGGTGAACCTATTCAAATTGCAGCGTCACATGGCAGAGGCATACCTGAGTTATTACAACGCGTAGACCAACTTTTACCAGCCGCTGATTTAGAATTGGCCGATGAAGAAAGCAAGGGTATCGCCATTGCTGTCGTTGGTCGCCCTAACGTCGGAAAGTCTACACTCGTTAATCGTTTATTAGGTGAAGAACGCGTCATCGTATACGATGAACCAGGCACCACGCGCGACAGTATTTACATTCCCTTTGAACGCAATGGCAAACAATTTACCCTGATTGATACAGCGGGTATGCGTAGACGTTCCAGAGTTTCTGACGTTATAGAAAAGTTCAGCGTAGTAAAAACGTTACAAGCCATCGAAAAGGCTAACGTCGTTATTTATTTAATTGATGCTCGTGAAGGCATCACCGATCAAGATGCACATTTATTGGGCTTAGTATTAGAAGCTGGACGTGCCTTAATCATCGGCTTGAATAAATGGGATGGCATTAGTACTGAGCAAAAAGATACCATTAAACGGCATCTGGATGTAAAACTGTCTTTTCTTGAATTTGCTGAAAAACATCCTATTTCTGCCTTACATGGCAGTGGAGTCGGCAAGTTGTTTGAGGTCGTTGGTCAGTTATATGCTGCGGCTATGATCGATATGTCAACACCGGTATTAACTCGAATCTTAAAAGAAGCGACTGACGCACATCAGCCACCGATTATTCATACTCGTCGAATTAAATTAAAATATGCCCATCAAGGCGGACGCAATCCACCTGTTGTTATCATTCATGGCGCACAAACCGATGCCTTGCCGACCTCTTATAAACGCTATTTAATGAACTACTTCCGTGACAGACTCAATTTGTCAGGAACACCTATACGTTTAGAGTTTAAGTCACCAGTCAATCCTTTTCATGGTACTAATAAAGCCAAGCTAACTGATTGGGCAGTAGAAAAACGTATACGCCTAGCAAAACGCGCAAAAAGTAAAAAAGACTCTTAAGTATCCTGTAAAGACATAAGTATCTACACAAGTAATCATCTCAGCAAGTCCTCACTGCAGGGATGAAATTGTTTAGATACCCATGCTTTAAGGGAGAAAATTTGAAGCTGTAGGCCGGAATAAGACCAGACTAGCCTAGCGCGTGGTGGCGTTTCCGGCACTGGATCTGCGGCTATGCCGGAAACGCTTCCCTCGCTTACGCTCGAAAAGTCTTATTCCGGCCTACAACTACTATACAGGTAAAAGTAGCGACATTCTGACAGTGAGTTAAAGTTTTACTTACCGCATTAACCTTATACCTTAAGGCATTTGCCTTAAGCCTCTTGAACCCTCAACCTAAATCATATCTATGGCCACTATCAGCTTTCAAGGCAAACCTTTAAACACTTCAGGTGAATTACCGGCAGTAGGCAGTAAGGCTCCTGATTTTTCATTAGTTACTAATAAATTAACAGATGTATCGCTAGCAAGCTACGCGGGGCAAAAGAAAGTATTAACCATAGTACCGAGTCTGGATACACCCACATGCGCCGCTTCTACCCGAAAGTTTAACGAAAAAGCATCGCACTTGTACCATACTGTCGTGCTGGTGATTTCAGCCGACTTACCATTTGCACAATCTCGCTTTTGTGAAACAGAGGGCTTAAAAAATGTTATTCCCTTATCAACTTTCCGCTCTACGTTTGCTGAAGATTACGGCGTAAAACTGCTGGATACATTTTTGGCGGGTTTGACTGCTAGAGCCATAGTGATTATCGATGAACATGATACGGTCATTTATAGCCAATTAGTCAGTGAACTTGCAAACGAACCTGATTATGAGCAGGCTTTAGAAGCACTGCATAAGCATTAATCATTAATGATGGCTACGCTGTTTGCTAAACAGCGTAACGTACTTAGCCAAACCAAGCCCTAATCTTCTCTTTAATTTCTAGCTTAAACTGCTTAGCCCATCTATAAATGGGTGCATCGACGACTTTATCATGCGCCCATTTCAGCCATTGACTAATGAACTGATAAACTCTACGCAACAAACTAAAACTTAATAGTTGTGGCTTAGTTAAGGCAAAAACTCTAGCCACTAAAAGTGTCGCCAATAACTTAACAAAAACTTCCATCAACAAGCCTTGTAAAATCATACCCCTAGCCAATAAGCTAATGGCAATAATATTTAATGGCGTAACAATCATCAACGGAATACTAAAAGCTATCAAGGCTTGATTGGGGGTTCTTTGGCTTAACCAAAACTCAAAAGACTCCAGTCTTAGCCATTTTATGAAACGATGACCCAAGGCGTTTAAACCATCCCAAAGCCATTCTTCTATAATTAATAGAATAGCCAAACCAGCTAGCAATATTTTTCTCATCATCTGACACTCACAACCATTTCACTATCATAAAGATGAGTATTGTATGCTCAGCTAAGATAAAGCTAAGCAAAAACTTTACTTTTCCATACTTTTAGAATTATTTTAAAGATTTAATGTAGGCCGGAATAAGACTTTTCGAGCATAAGCGAGAAAAGCGTTTCCGGCATAGAAGTTTCTTATCGGCGTGGAAACGATAAAAAAACACCGTAGGGGCGTATTGCATAAGCCCATTTATTTAAAATCCAATGTTATAGAGCTTATTTTATAAGGGCGTATGCAATACGCCCCTACGATCTTCACCACAATGTTATCGTTCTTGCGTGGGAATGCTAACAATTATTTGTGTAGATACCTATGCCCTACAGATATACGCTTTCTTGCTATCCTTAACTGTCCCAATATGATGAACTACAACGGCATCGCTAAAAAATCTTTAATTGCGCTTTCAAGTACTAATGCCGCATCGGTTTCAGTGAAAATAGTTTTTTCAGAACTATTTTCCGCTTCCACATAAAATAAGGTCATTGGCTTTCTTGGCGTAATCAATTGCATAAAAGAATTCATCAACTGATGGCTAATTGCATTTTCTACAAATTGTTGGTCATATAACAAAGCATAAGCCGCTATAACAGGCCTTGATTCATTGGCTAGCAATTTAACGGGGATATTAGGTTGCTCTGAATAATTGATTTCTCCTACCATTCTTAGATCTTTACCATAAGATAAAGCAAGCTCTGGATGGTGATATAACCGTTTATGATCATAAGACCGTCCGACAAATAAACGAACTAATTTGCCATTCTGATTGCTGTACAAACGTTCTATCCAATCGTAGCTAGCAAAAGTTTCTTCACCCCAGCCAGGCTTACGTTGAGTAGGTTTTGATTGATAAGAGCCTAATAGTTGGCTAATTTTCTGTGCCGATAAATGATCATCTGTTTTTAAATCCAAATAACTATGAATAATAGTTGGAATCAATGCCAACATAATGATGATGATTACTGAGCTAGCATAACGAGTAGATATCATTTTTTTATCAGATATTTTCAGAATTGATTGGATTTTTTCCTATAATGAACAATATAGGTAACGCCACCATAAAAGTTAATAAGCCTGATAACTCATGAGCTGATGTTGCCAGAATATTTAGGCCATAGTAATTAACTAATAATGCGAGCACTAACACCCTTATTATATTGACAGCTACAGCAAGAGGAGCTGCTATTAACAAGAGTATTATTCTTCGTTTGCTTGAGTTACAAAAATAAGCTGTCAATATAGCAATCGTTATGGCTGCATAAAGCGTTGCAAAACCACTACAGGCATCAGCCACCATCAATGTACCACCCTCTATTTCTAATACTGTTCCACTGGAAAAAACAGGTATACCCATTTTACTTAACAAGAAAGCAACACTTTTTGTCGCAATATGCCTGAGCATTAGATGCATCGCTTCTGTAAAAACTAAGGGAATCGGTAAGGTCAGTATCAGTGATAATAATGGGAAAAGTATGGTTTTTGTTTTTACACCGCCTAAAAACAATAGGGATAAACCTACGAACGAGGAAATCATTGCTAAACTAGAAAGTAGTTGAGTGTTAATGCCCGTATCTAGCATATATAACAATAAACTTGGAATTAAGATAATGAATCCCCAGCCATTAGCACTAGAAGGTAAATCTTTTAATTTATGTAATTCTCTACCCATTAAATACATCACTAAGGCAAACACCAAAATTCCGTGGCCATTTTGCCAAACACTCATCGTCCACCTGCCCCAAAGCCATAATAAAGTGGGCAGATATAATATCAATAACAATATTATAAGGACGCCTAACAACCATTGGTTTCGAGTGTTTATAGAGATATCTTTATTAAAAAACTTATTATCTGCTATTAAATTATTCATTTATTTGGATTCTATATTTTTCAAATAGGCTATATAAGGTTGGCCGGGTCACACCTAATAGCTTTGCAGTGTTAGAGATATTATTTTTGCTATGGACTAAAGCTTTTTTTATGGCAATGATTTCCGCTGATTCTCTGACTTCTTTTAAATTGACGCGCATTGCAGACTCAGAGCTCTTTTCAAGCTCCAAATCATGGAGTGTAATATTGATATCTTCCGACAAAATGACAGCTCTTTTGATTTTATTTTCAAGCTCTCTGATATTACCCGGCCATGAATAGGACTCTATTGCAGCAGCGGCTTCTGAACTAAAGCTTTTTATTTTCTTATTATGTAATAGGCAATAGCGTTTTAAAAATGCCGTTGCAATAGTAATTGCATCGCCGTCTCTTTCCCTAAGTGCGGGGATATTAATCACTATCTCGCTAATACGATAATATAAATCTAATCTGAATTTTTCTTTTTCTATTTGCTCTTCTAAATTTTTATGAGTAGCACAAATAATACGCACATCAACAGGAATTTCTTTTCGCCCACCAATACGTTCTATAGTTCTTTCTTGCAAAAAACGTAATAATTTGGACTGTAATAAAATAGGCAGATCACCAATTTCATCTAAAAATAGGGTTCCATTATGAGCATATTCTATTTTCCCTTTTGTTTGCTGAGCTGCTCCAGTATAAGCACCTTTTTCATAACCAAATAGCTCACTTTCCAGCAAATTTTCTGGTATAGCAGCGCAATTTACGGCTACGAAAGCTTGGGTTGAACGATCACTTAATCCATGCATCGCTTTTGCCAGCACTTCTTTTCCAGTACCACTTTCTCCCAGTAATAAAACAGTCGCATTAGTGGGAGATATTTTTTCAATAGTGCGGCATAACCCTTGCATTTTTTCACAGGAAGCAATCAGACCAACTAAAGGTTCTGTTGATTGTTTCTGTAGCAATTGATGCTCATTTTCCAACTGATTTAATTGAAAAGCTCGGTCTATGATTAAATTTAATATATCTATATCAATAGGCTTTTGATAAAAATCGTAAGCACCCATTGCCACCGCTTTAACAGCATTAGACCTATCATCATTACCCGTGACCACAATAATCTTGCTAGCAGGTGCAAGATCGAGCAGTTCTTGCAAGGTTTTCAGACCTTCACTGGCATTAGCTGCATCGGGAGGCAAGCCTAAGTCTAGGGTGATTACACTGGGTACATATCGTCTTAACGCCGCCACAGCCTCACTTCTATTACCGGCTATGACCGTTTGATAGGCCTCAAAACTCCATTTTAATTGTTTTTGTAGACCCAGATCGTCTTCAACAATGAGTAAAACTTTTTTATCTTCCATGCTGCTACCTTCTGCTTAATTTGATTAAGTGCATGCCACTATTGATCAACACCTATTTTAGAGACTCTCATCTAATATGAGGCGCCAACAACATTAACTCTCTATTTCATAACCTTAAATTAAAGCGACCTCATGAGTAATCAACCACTGCTCTAACATAATTAATAACCAAATCATCACCCCATAATACGAAGAATGACCTTTTTCATGTAAGTGAATGATATTTTTTATATAAACCGGATTAACAATGCCACGCTTTGAAAAGCTGTATAAATTATCTAAAGAAAATTGTTTTAGTTCTTTATCCTGAGCCATCCAAACTCCAAAAGGTAAACCAAAACCTTGCTTAGATTTACTTAAGGTTTGTTTAGGTAAATAGTTTTTCATACTTTCTTTGTAAAAAGATCTTAATTCAAAACCTCGCATTAACCATTTTGAAGGAATACCCGCAGAAAACTTCACAAAATCTTCTTGTAACATCGGATAATGAACGTCTATACCAGCAAGCTCACACATACGATTTACTTTTCTTAGATCATTATCTGCTAATGTAAACTTGCCATCTAAATGCAACATACGTTTTACTAAATCATTTGTATTAGCTCGATTATAAGTTGATCGACTGTTTGCTATCGGCAACTCAGAATCTATTTGTTTTAAAAAATCTTCAGTAAAAAATTCTTTTAGAGGACTACGATGTAAAAAGTTATACGTTTCCAAACGATCAGGCATATTGATAGTAGCCTGTTCAATATAACTTTGTAACTTACCTAAAAATGCTAAGTTATTCGCCATAGGTGCTATGACTGCTTTAGCACAATTAGGTAGATAACGATAATAGTCAAATAGCTTTTGCTTAGCATATCGACTATTGCCGGCAAATATTTCATCACCGCCATCTCCTGCCAACAATCTGGTCATACCTCTTTCCCTAGCAAATTTTGCGCAATAATAGCTGGGTACAGCTGAAGCATTTCCAAAAGGCTCATCATAGGTTTGAGCAATGAGTGGTATTGAATTTAAAACATCTGCGGGTGATACATAATATTCATGTAAATTCACCTTAAAATGAGCAGCGACTAATCGAGCATAAGCCATTTCATCATAGCCTTCGGCATCAAAGCCCATCGTAAAGGCATCCACTTTATGATTAGCAAATTGTTGGTAAAAACCTGTTACCGTACTACTATCAAGTCCTCCACTTAAAAAAACACCGGTTTGTTTATCCGGTAAACAGGCGGCTATAGACCGATCAAGTTGCCTATGCAGTTGTTCCATTAGTGCTTGTTTTGTAAAAGTACTTTCAGTGTAATCAGGCTGCCAGTAAAAATCATTTAGCTGCTGCTCATTATCAATCTCAATAAATTCACCGGGTTGTAATTTTGAAATGTCCTTATAAATAGATCCAGGACTTGGAATGTTATGAGCATAAAGATAATTAAAGATGCCCTGTGGATCAATAACGGCTTTAACGCCAGGATGGGCAATAATATGATCTAATTTAGAACCAAAAACCAATAAACCCTGCTGATAATAATAAGCCAAAGGTCGAATACCAAGCCGGTCATTGGCAAGCAACGCATAATGTCGGCCAGGTTCTAAGATACAAAATGAAAAAGGACCATGAATCTTATCAAGCACTAAACGTCCATATTGTAAAAATCCAATAGCTAATGCCTCAGCTGAGTCGCTACTAATTGCAATTTTTTTTAATTGCTCATCACTCCAATAAGGATCACCCTCGATTATTACCATGAATCGCGAAGATTGATAGACATTAGGTGCTTTCTTAAGCCCATAACCAGCCATTTCTGCAACATTTTGATGCTTAGCTACGCATGAATAAACAGAGTGCAAAGCTTGTGATGCCGTGTGTTGTTGATCAATACCACTGCCGTCAAAAACTTTTTCCGTAGTTGAAAACCAACCATAAATACTACTCATAATGCTTACTCGAAGAGGGTAGATATTGCTTATACTGAGTCAAAACTATAATAGTTATGAATATGAATTATTGCTTTTTTCTGAGCTAACGCTGTGTTTAATTAAAGTTGCTATCTAAAGAGAATGCATTAAATTCTAACACCAAAGTTCTACTTATGCGTAATTAAAATATCAAACTATCTCAACATAATCAAGTTATGTATATTATTTGACGAATTCAACTCTGAAGTATCAATATCCACAGTTAAGGCATTTTATAGAATTGTGGGAGAGCTTTAGCCACGATTGTCTTAGCTAAAGCCACTCCCACAGTAGACTTTTTCCTAAACTGTTAACAGTGACGCGGAGCGTGCGAACGATATACTCTTTACACTGTGCCGCCTTAAGTGGGTATCCGTATTAAAGAAATGCTTAAATGACAAACTGAACAGCAGAAAAACAAGCTTTAGCGTTTAAGTCGCGCTGTTTAATTTAATGATCGGCATTGAATTATTACTGTCGTGATGAAATAGATTGGCTATTCGGTAACATCCCATATAAGCCCAGCTTATGCCTTAAAACATTACGACTGATATCTAACAAGCGTGCAGTTTGAACCTGATTTTGCTCGCAGTATTCAAAAGCTACTTTAACAATAGTCTCTTCTAACAGCTCAAATAATTTAGGAGGTGCATGCTCACAAAGGGTTTTTATAGATGTTTCCAGAGAGGTTGTTGAAACAGCAGGGGCTTGATTTTGCACTCTAATCCCTGATAATTTAAAATCTTCAGGACGCAAACGATTACTAGGGCAAACTAATAAGGCACGATGAATTGCATTTTCTAATTCACGAATATTACCCGGCCAATCGTAATTCAATAGCGTCATTTCAGTTGATGGCGAAAGGCTCACCTCGCTATAACCCAAACGCTCACTGTAAATTTTTAGAAAGTGCCTCGCCAAAGGCAGAATATCTTTGGGTCTTTCACGCAAGGGGCTCAGATGAATCATCGCTACATTAAATCGATAATATAAATCAGCTCGAAAATGCGAAGCCGCGACAGCTTCTTCAAGGTTGACATTCGTTGCCGCAATAATTCTCACATCGACAGGAATAGGTTGCCTAGAACCCACTTTTACAACTTCGTTTTCTTGTAGCACACGCAGTAATTTAGCTTGCATGGCAAGGGGTAAATCACCGACTTCGTCTAGCAATAAAGTACCTTTGTTGGCATTTTCAAACCAACCTTCTTTGCTCATCAAGGCACCGGTAAATGCGCCTTTTTCATGTCCAAACAATTCGCTTTCAATCAAGGTTTCACTGAGTGCCGCGCAATTTAAGGCGCCAAAAACATTATTTCTACGGTTACTAAGGGAATGAATGTGTCGAGCCACCAGCTCCTTACCCGTCCCGGTTTCTCCAATAATAAGCACCGTTGCATCGCTGGGTGCGATACGCTCAATTTCTTCTAATAAACGTCTTGACACAGGATCTTCAAAAACTAATGCAGTCGCTCGAATAGAAAGCGACATTGAACGTGATTGCAGTTCATCAAAGGTTAATAAAGTTGAAGACTTTTCCTCCTGCTTTTCATCAAGAAGTCGTTCTAAAATTCTGTCCATAATAAGGTACTCATTTATTTCAAATAGGGGCATCGCCATAAGCTCAATCAGTATTCAAAATAAAACTATTCGCTTTATATCTGATACCACACGTAACAGCTTAATCTTTTTTTTCTACCTAGAAAAACAACATATAGCGATATATATATGCCTTAATTGAATAGCGGAGGAAGCTTAAAAGTGTTTAAGCTGTAGGGGCGACAGATTCGCCCAGTAATTCGATGTGCCAAGATACAGGGCGAATTTGTCGCCCCTATAAATGAATAACTGTGGGCAGTGACACGGAGCATGGGAACGAAAAAACGTATTATCAGTTCATTTCTCACCGTAGGGACAGGTCGCGACCTGTCCCTACATTACGATCGGCCTCTAGGTTACGATCGATATCTACTTATTCACACTCACGATCTGTATAGGCTTATCCTACAGGCAAGAACTTATTTTATAAGGGCGTATGCAATACGCCCCTACCTTCTTCACCACAATATGATCGTTTTTGCGTGGAAATGATTTGTTTTTTACTTGCCTAGATACCTATTCCTTGTAAGGGGGAAGAGTTGCTTATCCATTTTAAAATTATTTTGGACGCTTATCATTCGGATACCAAAATTGCGTATGGCATTGCTCGCAGGCTTGATCGACTATTCCGCCGGCTTTTTCCAGCTCATCAACATTTTTGGCATCAATTGCAGCAATAGTAAGCTTCAGCGCATGCTGTAAGGCTTCTACTCGCTTAACGTACTCACTACGATGTGCATCAATCGTCTTTTGAATATCTGCCGCACTTAACTCCACAGGATGACTTGATGTATTGGCATTAGCATCGGCCACTTTAGTATCTTTAAGTAACAACTGTTTACTACCCTCAAACACTGCAAGGGCATGCTGTTTTACTTCTTTCCAATCTTTATTAGTTTTGGGGCGACGTTCTTCTGTGCCTTGCGCGGTATTGACGGTGGCAACAGAATTCCAAACAAAATCAATATTAGGATCAATCACTGACAACATAATGTTTTGAATGGTAGTTGCTGGCTTTTTAAGGTCGGATTTAACCTTGTTTTGTGCATAAGCGCTTAGAAATAGGTTAGTGATTAGCATTGAAAAAATGATTATATTTTTCAAATTACCCTCCTCGTTAATTGATTAAGAAAAATACCACGCCTAAAAAAAGCCAATAAAACGACCTGCAAAGGCGACCGAAAACCATAACGATAAACTCAGTACAGCCGTGGTTTTGGCGATAAAGGGATTAGGATTTTCCGATGTAGTGACTTTACGAAACAAAGTGACATGAAGCAGCAGTGCTATCGCCAAAAGAATGAATTTACTCCAAAAAAAAGTATTGGGCGCGTAATTAGTAGCGGCTGGGACAAATATGACAATTCCAGAAACTGTCAACAAACCTAGGCCGCTCCAAACTAGCCATTTAGTTGCTTTTGAAAGTTGTATTACCGATAGATTCGGTAGCCCTATTCCTAATAAACGTAGGCTAACCAGCACTATCGAGGCAAGAAGTAGGATTAAACCTGCAATATGGAACATTTGTGCCACGGCACAAAACAAATGATTTTGACTACCGATAAAACGACTTAAATCACTCGTTTGAATAGCTTTAAACAGCTCAAGTATAGACATTATTGAAACTCCTTTAATATTTAAAAACTCGGGTGACGGGCTTATTCATAGTTGAGATAAGGAATAAGACGACCCGTAATAATGACCGCACTCCAGAGCACAAGCGAGACTAATCCTGCATATTTGATACTAGTTGGCAACACAGATTGCGTCCCCCAAACATCCACATTTCGTCCCCACTTAAGTTCAAAAACAATAGCATTAATGCCTGCTAGGACAATTAAAGCCAGCTTAATATAGAAAACGGGCAATAAAATAATCTTGGTTGCGGTAGCAATAAATAACAAAATACCTGTCGCTATAGTGATTAAAAAACCGCCTAGCAACCACGGACGCAATGAATACAGTAGATCTTGAGCTGGAACTGTTCTTAAAAAGACGCCAAGCAGACGTAAATCTATGAACATTAGTAAACCGAACGAAAAAGCGAGGCCAATGAGATGCAGTCCCTCAACGATTGGAAACGCGTAAATTGATTCACGAAGAGCAGTACCCGTTTCAGAATCATAAAGTACCTGAGCAAACTCTATAAGAGACATAATATTTCCTTTAATAGATGTTATTTAAACGATTGCCTATTGATCGTTTGGATAATTAAGCAATGGAGTCCAGAAGTATCAACATGACTCCGAAAATTTTTACCGCTAGCGTGTTGATAGTAATAGAGACTGTGAAAGTGTTTTTCACGACTTGCCTAGGTCGGATTAGGCTCTAGCCGTAACCCGACACACCATGACAAAGTGTCGGGTTACGCTATCGCTAACCC
>Ga0214182_1000040_pt1 | contig 64025 bp, 60 predicted proteins | sample TroBogEpilimnion_8_FD_153020 | JGI IMG/M metagenome (GOLD analysis project Ga0214182, IMG submission 153020) | Freshwater microbial communities from Trout Bog Lake, WI - 14NOV2007 epilimnion | ecosystem: Environmental > Aquatic > Freshwater > Lake > Epilimnion/Euphotic zone | place: Trout Bog... | reverse complement strand
TAAATAATATTATGGGGTTTACGGTATGAGTATGCAGTTAATACACGGTGATTGTCTGGTTGAAATGGCTAATATGGCGGATGGTAGTGTGGATTTAATCGTAACTGATCCGCCTTATTACTCTACTGAGCTGGCATTTGATAAAGCGCCTAGAATCGACTACAAACAATGGTTAATCGACTGTAAGCGAGTTTTAAAAGATACGGGCGTTCTAGTTTCGTTTTGTGATTTAAACCTACTGATTGAGCTTAAGGGCTATAAAGTTTTTAAAACAGCTTATGAAATTGTCTGGGAAAAGACAATGCCTGTTGGTTTTTTAAACGCAAATTTACGGCCAATGATGGCGCATGAATTTATTGTCGTGATGACTAACGCGCTTAAAAAATCGACTTATAACCCGCAGAAAGTAGCGGGTAAAGCCTATACTGCTACGCATAAAGCTGACCGTCATAGACACGTATCGAAACATAAAGGGTGTACTACGATTAACACTGGCGACCGTCACCCTAGATCGGTGCAAAAATTTAGCAACAATAACCATAAATCATTACACCCTACACAAAAGCCCATTGATTTATGCCAATGGTTAATTAATTCCTATTCAAATGCAGATGATGTGGTGCTGGATTGTTTTATGGGGGGGGGTAGCGTGAAAGTTGCAGCCCAGCTAACAGGCCGCAGATTCATAGGCATTGAACTTGACGCTGGCTATTTTGAAATAGCCAAAAACAGAATTGAAGGCGCTCAAGGTAAAGAGGTAGAGGCGGCATGATTAATCAGGCTACCTCTAATAATATTTCAGGGTATTTTTCTGCTACTCTCAGCAGAGTTTTAGCTGCCCCTGATGGTTGTTTACGGCCTTGCTCCCAGTCTTGCAATGTACGTACTGACACGCCTAATAATTTGGCAAATTCAGATTGCGATAGTCCTAGAGACTTGCGGGCGACTATGGCAGGGGAATGTACTATAACACCTTGCCCTGCTGCCATTTCTTTTGCGGCTGCTAATAGCTTTTCGCCTAGTTCTTTGCCAGTCATAAAATCGTTATTCATGTTTAAATGTGGGCAATTCGATTATGGTGTACATAACCGCAATTATACGGTTAAGCCGTATAGAGTCAATCAATTTACAGTGGGTTAATCTATGGATATTGAAAAACTAAGAAGTTCACTAGCCGAAAACGACTCTATGATGAAAAAGTCATTAGATTACGACGATAATTTAAGGCGTCATGCCGAAGATGAGTTGAGTAGGGTCGATGTAAGACTACAATCATTGCCTTATGGTCATGTGGCCCATGATAGCGCAACAGCTTATGAGTACAGGCGCTTGCTTGATGAAAAGGCTAGGCTACTAAACTTGGTTTCAGGATATTAGCTTGGTGGGGCAGTTAAAACAAAAGCTTTGTCAATAGGGCAATCGTTCTTGTTGGCAGGGCTATTGATATGCCTACCATCCGGCGTAACAATTTTAATTCTCCGTTATCGATGATCAAGCATGTTAAAAGTTATAGTAGTTATTTTTGTAGCTTCTGTAGGTTTAAATTAGAGCAACTTAATCAGTGCAGTAATCATAGCAAATTGGCCTAAAGCTAAGACAATTCCCCATTTAACCATTAATGAATTTGTGAGTGTCGAAGGTAATAGTCGTCATAAAAAATCCTAAATTATTTTTTAATAGTGCACCTGATTTGATCGCTAAATTTGTAGATTAATTACCGTTTTGTTAGGTCGTGACAAAATAATAATAGCTATGAAAATAGATTATTTATCAACTGAAGATCGTGGATTGCTAGATGCAGTGCCGTCTTATCTAAGCATTACCCAAATGCTAAAAGCATCGCCTGTTACGGAGGGAGTTGATCGCTTTATTTATCTGGAAGCCTCTAACGAGTCGTTAGATCAGCAGAATGAAGTAGTGCTTGCAAAAGCGCTTGAGGAATCGGCAGCTTATTACCTAAAGTTTGGCAATCTTGATATAGATCATTTCACTCAAATTGGTGCAAAAGCCGGGATTCCTAATTATGAATTATTTGAAATTGGCCGTCCTGTTGATGTGGCTGTACGCGACGGGGCGACCTTTGTTAAGGGGCAAATCTATTCAGGTTCTGGATCAGCTGCCGAGCGTGCAAATTCTTTCTGGTCATCATTAACCGAACTTAACCCTCCTGCTCGCTGGTATCCCTCTGTGGGCGGCTCAGTCATTGCTAAGTCGGTGATTATTGATCCTGAAACTAAAGCAAAGCGTGCCGTTATCAATAAAGTTAGGTGGTCAAACATAGGTTTCTCAAAAACACCGGTTAACGCCAACCTAGCTACCGTATCTACTCTTCCTTTTGGCGCATTAGCAAAATCTTTGTGCGCTGAAGGCTTTGACTTCATCAAGGCCATTGAAGCGGGTTATGGAACAGATTCCGCAGCGCTATCAGGTGGTAGTGCATTGCGTAAACAAAGTTTGGAATCGAATCTTCTTAGTTACTGGGACTTTCGAGACCATCTTGCGGATGCTATCCGCAAAAAAAGAGTCAGTGGCGCCAAGCCTGCTGAACTTGTTAATTTCGCTCATAAACAGTTTGGCATGTCGGTTGATGTTGCCGCAGCTTCTGTTGAGCGTTTTCTAAGTGACCTAAAAAGAGGCTTGAAACAATGAGTTTTGAAAAACTATTGGGCGAACTGGAAGAACTCCAGTCCATGCATAAATCTGAACCTGCTAATGAAGATAAAGGCGGCGGTGATGAGGATGATAAAAAAATCGCGGAAGCGGCTGAATTAAATGACCAAGAAAATCATGATGAGCCTGCTGACGATAAAAATGAAAATGAAGACAAAGACAAAGATGATGAGCCTATGGGCAAGTCATTTAATTTCAAATTAGATTCTGGCGAAGAGATTGATGCTGTTGATGGCACAGAATTTATTAAATCGTTAATGTCAAAAATTGATGGTCAAGAAGTATCTGTGAAGAAGTTTATGGGTACTGCGCTGGATCTTATTAAATCTCAAGGTGAGCAAATTAGCGCACTTAAAACCGAAATTACGAAGCTTGGCTCTGAAGGTCGTGGTCGTAAAACTGTTGTTTCAATAGCTGAAAAACCTGCTGCTGGAACAATGGCAAAAAGTGAGCCTGAAGGTTTATCTGCCGAAGAGTTTATGGCGAAAGCGTTAACAGCACAAGCTGCTGGCCGCTTAACCGCACTCGATGTGTCGATAGCCGAGGCTTCATTCCTAAAAGGTCTGCCCGTTCGTGCCGACATTGTTAATAAAGTTCTAGTGTAACTAAGGAAAATATATGTTAAATCCTGCTCTGTTGCCCAGTGTCGCCAATGGGCAATCTGTTTCTGGCGAAATGTCATTTGGTGAAGTTGGTGAACTAAAGAAAGCTCTTGAAGCTGGCTATGGTTCTGATGTTGCTCAATTGCAAGGTGCTGGTGCATTACGTATCCAGTCTCTTGAGAAAACCATGTTATCTACCATTCAAGAAAACAAGCATTTTGCTTTGTTTAATGAGATGGCAAAAACTAATGCTACTGCAACTGTTGACGAATGGACTGAACAGTCTGGAGTTGGCGGCTTTTTGGGCGGCTCAACTAACTCTGAAACAGGTATTATTGCCGGTGCTCAAGGTCAATACAATCGTAGGGTTGGCTTAGTTAAATACTTAATGACTCGTCGTGAGGTATCTTTCGTTTCTACTCTGCAAAATTCAATTGTAGAAGCTGAAGCAGTTGAAGCGCAAAACGGTGCTTTGCAGTTATTGACTGATGCTGAATTCTTAAGTTTTGAGGGCGATAGCTCAATCGTTCAAACTGAATTTGATGGTATTTATTCACAAATCGCCTCTTTGGGCGACAGTGAGCATATTATTGATGCAGCGGGCGAGCCATTAAATAGCATTAGTGCTATTGACCAAGCGGCAGCATTGATCACTGGCTTTGGTAACTTTGGTACTCCAACGCATTTGTTCATGTCGCAATTAAATCAATCTGATTTCAACACCCATCTTGATCCTGCTTTCCGTGTTTCACTGAATGGCACATCTCAAGAATTGATGTTAGGCGCACCTGTTAAAGGTATTTCTACATCATGGGGCGATATTAAAACAATTCCTGATGTATTTATCCGTGATGAGCGCCAACAAAAGCCTTTTGAAGTTGAGTTCCCAACTGTAGCTTCTCAAAATGCACTTTTCAAGCCTGCTACCGTAACTGCTGTTGCAGATGCTGGCGGTGCTGATTCTAAATGGAAAGCAAGCCAAGGTGGCAATTACTATTATGCAGTTGCTGGCGTTAATGCTGCTGGTCAGTCAACCGTAGTTGTTACAGGTCAAATTGCTGTTTCTGCTGGTGATGCAGTTACTTTAACAATTGCTCGTTCTGCTTCTGGTGCTGAGACTGGTTATGCGATCTATCGTGGTCGATTGAATGGTTCTGATGCTGTTGATGATTTGCGTTTGATGTGCCGTATTCCTGCATCAGGCGCAACAACTACTTTTGTAGACAAAAATCGCAAGATACCAGGTACTACAAAAGCATATTTATTGAATATGTTGCCAGGCCAGCAAGCAATTACATGGCGTCAATACTTGCCTATGACTAAATTCCCATTGTATCCAACTAATGCAGCGACCGTGCCATGGGCGCAATTGTTGTTTGGTTACCTAAGAATCGGCAAGCGCAAGCATCATGTTGTTATTGAAAACATCGTTCCATCAGGTGCTTTATGGAAGCCTTTCGGATAACTGATGTGATTGGTTAGCGCAAAATAAGTGCCGTGAAATAAGTAGCGGCACTTTTTTAGCATCTGAATTTGAGTCAATAAAGGCAAATGCCTTTGTTCTGGATTAGAGGAATAGTTATGCCGCAAGTTATTTGCACTTTACCTAATGCCGCTGATGTCATTAGCGGTTACAAATTTTTACAACATCCAGAAGGAAAGATCTCTGAAGATTTGCCAGTGGATGTTGCCAATCGTATTTCTTCAATTGCTGGCTATAAGCTGGCAGATAGCAAAGCTACGCCTAAACAATCCCAAGTAGCTCAAAAGCCTAGCGTTGATGACGTTATTCATGCTGATGAAGTTACATCGGCACAACCAGCAAAAAAATAAAATATAAATTTTTAAATGCCTAATTTTTATTAGGCGTTTTATTTTGCGTGGTCGTGACACGATGATGTGAATCGAAAGCAACGAGTGTCCTATTAATGGTCGTGACGAGAGTATATGAATGAGTATCACAGAGAGCTTGGTATTAGATGATGGTCTAAGCCTAGTCCTGGATAGTGTCGAGCTTTATAGCTCACCTGGAGATTCCGTAATTAGATATGCCTTTACGGACTCTATGGAGTGGCTAGTTCAGCACAATAAAGGCACCTCTTTATTTATAGAGAGGCTTACAGATTTAGATGGATATAGGTTTATGGCATCCACAAAAATAATTGATGACAATTCGTTTGTTGTGGAATTAACAGAAGCTACAAGTGGATTTGTCGATGTTATTTTCAATACAACATTCTGATGGAGCGACGAATGGATAAGTTTTCATGTAAGGAGTTACACCTTGCTGCATTTATAAAAAGTAATGGCGCAGAATTTTTAGGCTTTGAGAGCGGATCGTTTGTTTTCGAGAGCGATAAATCATTAGGCCAGTGGAGAGTGGAGCACAGCAATAGCTGTTGTCGCCGAGTGGATCAAGAACTTATTAACCTTCGCAAATTTTTAAAGAGATAAAAAAATGGCACAATTTCCAAGAATTCACGGCATTAACCTTGCTAATAATAGCTGGATCGAAAATCTTAACGTAGAGCGTTTGGCAGCTGATCCAGTTCCCGCTCAGCCTGGTAGAGTCTGGTTTAATACAGCTGAAAGAAATTTTAAATATTCATCATTAGATGCAAATGGTGCGGTAATTATACGCGCATTTATTCTTGATTCTGATGTTGCTAGCGCATTGGCATCAGCTGAGTCATATACTGATACAAAAATTGCTCAGTTAGTAGATGCAGCTCCTGCATTATTAGATACTTTGCGTGAACTTGCTCAAGCAATTGCTAACGATCCTAATTTTGTTACTACAATCTTAAATGATATTGCCCAGGCAAAAGCTGATTTGCAAGTTGAAGTTGATGGCTTATCGGCTGCTTTGGCTGCTGAAGTTGCTCGCGCTTCTAATGAAGAAAGCGTTTTGCAAGTTGCTATCAACACCGAAGAATCACGCGCTATATCTGCTGAAAGCGCATTAGATTCTCGCGCTACTTCATTAGAAGGTCGCGCAACAAATCTTGAATCAGGTTTGGCTGCAGAGGTTTCTCGTGCAACTGGCGCTGAAAATACTCTTCAAAATAATCTTGATGATGAGGCTGCTACTCGTTTAGCTAATGATAACACTCTGCAATCTAACTTAAATAAAGAGATTGCTGATCGTTCGTCAGCTATTACTGCTGCAACAAATTCATTAAACGCAGAAGTTGCTCGCGCTACAGCTGCTGAAAACCAAGTTGCTTTAGATTTATCTAATGAAGTAACTCGCGCAACAGCTGCTGAGGCTGGTTTAACTGCTGCCGTTGCATCTGAATCAACTCGCGCTCAAGCTGCTGAAAGCAATTTATCTGCTGAGATTGCTTCTGAGACTTCGCGTGCTCAAGGCGCTGAAAACCAGCTAACAACTAATCTGTCTGCTGAAGTTGCTCGCGCTCAATCAGCTGAGTCTGCAATTACTTCTAACTTAACTGCTGAAGCTCAACGTGCAACAACTGCTGAAGCTGGCTTATCTGCAAGCATTTCTACTGAAGTATCGCGCGCTCAATCTGCTGAAAATACATTAACAAGTAATTTGGCTGCTGAAACTTCACGCGCACAAGGTGCGGAAGCCAAATTAACTTCTGACTTATCTGCGGAAGTAACTAGAGCTACTGCAGCGGAAGGCGTCTTAACTACTGGCTTAAATGCTGAAGTTATTCGTGCAACTGCAGCTGAATCTGCGTTAGGTCAACGTATTGATAATGTTATTTCTAATACTGATCCTGCCGCAATTGATTCTATTTCTGAGTTATTGTCTTTAATCAACAAAGACGATGCTGACTTATTGGCGTCAATCAATACGATGTCTACAAGCGCGGCTTCTGCACTTGCTGCTGAAGTAGCTCGCGCTAAAGCTGAAGAAGCTACACTACAAGGCAGTGTAAATGCAGAAGTGATTCGTGCGACTGCAGCTGAAGGTATTTTAACTGCGGCTTTAGCTCAAGAAGTTCTTGATCGTACTGCTGGCGACTTAGCTAATTCTAATGCAATTTCCGCTGAAACAACTCGTGCAACAGCTGCAGAAGGTGTTTTAACTACTGGCTTGACATCTGAAGTTACTCGCGCTCAAGCTGCTGAAAGCAATTTATCTGCTGAGATTGCTTCTGAGACATCTGCTCGTATTGCTGTCGACTCTGCTTTAGACACTCGCGTAACGACTGTTGAGGGTCAAGTTAACGGCAAAATTGGCGACCTAACTACTTTAGCAACTAATGCTAAAACTACTTTAGTAGCTGCGGTTAATGAAGTAGATGCATTAGCTTTACAAGTTAAGTCTGATCTTGCAGCAGAAGTAGTTAGAGCAACGACTGCAGAAGCTTCTGTACAAGCAGCAGCTGCGGCTGATGCAACAGCTAAAGCTAGTGCGGCTCAAGCAGCAGCGCAAACTTACGCTGATGGCTTGGCTGCAAATGAAACAGCTGCGTTGCAAGCGGCTAGCTTGGCTTTGACTAACGAAATCAATAACGAAGTTACCAGAGCAACTGCTGCTGAGGCAACTTTGACAACTGGTTTGTCTAATGAGGTTGCGGCACGTACTGCTGCTGATACTCAGATCCGTTCTGACATCAATGCAAACATCTTTACATTCCAGTCAGGTGTTTCTGCAACTACTCACGTTGTTGCTCATAACCTAAATGCTGATTTTGTAGACTTTACTGTACTTACTCAAGGCGCAGATGGCGTTTATAGAAATGACATCGTTTGCGTTGAAGAGACTAATGGCAATACATTGACTGTTTATTTATCAGATGCTTCAAAAGTTAAGGTTGCTGTACAAGCAATAAAATCTATTTAAACAAGTCCCGCTGTAGTAACAGCGCCGGTGGTAATTCCACCTGTTGTAACAAAAACAGCGGTCTCTGTGGAGACTGTATATATAGGATGGTTATCTGCTGCCGATCAAGCGGCACTCCATCTTAAATATGACACCTATCATCCTAATGGTAGTGTTAGTTGGTCTCCATATTGGATAAAGAAAACAACGTATAGCGATGGATCAATTTCCTACACTATATAAGTTAATGTTCAAAAAATAAGGTTAGACGGTGGGTTGGGCAACTTGCTCACCGTTTTTTTAAAAGTGCTTGTGACTGTGCTGTTATGAAACAAATGCCGAATGTTTGGTTAGACACTTTAACCACTTTTGATGACGCTTTAGTACATATTGAGGGGTGTCTTAATACGCTCAAAGAAAACGCCATTGAGGCTGATTTTTATAAAAAGCCAGTCAGAGAGCAGTTTAAAAATGACGTTATTTTTATGAAGCAGTTTTTTGAAAAAGCTGAATCCTTGTCAAGGGCGAATTAATGAAAGAACACCACTTAAATCATCATATATATGGATGGCTAGAGAAGATCCAGGAGAATATTGATACGTTTAAATTAAGGAGCGATGTAACTGATACTGAAAAATTGACGTTTATTTCTCATCAATATCATTTGGTCATGCTGATTTATAAGACGCTTAACGGGCAAGCAATTTATGTTGGCGCTAAAAAACCAGCATCCTAATAAATAAAGGAAATAAATATGTCAATTCGTGTTTTAGGTGACTTAGAACTTTCCGGCGTACTTCGTTGGAAAAAGAACCTTTCTGATTTTCCGTTAAACCCTGAGCCCTATACGCTTATCACAAAAGACGGTATTCCGTACTTTTACACTGAGCTTGTTAATAATTCAGGTTTTTTCTCATGGCAACCTATTGGCATTAAGCAAGCATCTTACTTGCATGTTCAAGGTGTTGCTTCATCGTTGTGGACAGTAACCCACAATTTTAATACAACAGATTTTGCTTATTTTATCTATGACAGCAACCACAATTTAATGATTGCGGATATTGCTATTGTTGATCTAAATACCATAAAAATTGAGTTATCTGAGGCAATGACGGGAACGGTTGTTCTTTTCTCAATGCAATATTTAAACTCAACAACTGTTTCTGCAACACAGCAATTAAACCTAGGCTCTGCCGTGTTAACCAGTAATGCTGGCGTGCTAGAGATTAATAACAATCCCGTTGCATTTACGCAATATGTTGATGCTCAAGATGCAGTGCTAGGCGCTAGAATCGATAATTTGGTTAGCAATGCTGATCCTTCTGCAATCGACAGTTTATCTGAAATTGTTGCAGCATTTAGTAATGCTGATGGTGATTTAAGTGCGGCTATTTCATCAATGAGCACTAGTGCTGCTTCTGCTCTGGCTGATGAGTCTACAAGAGCACAAATAGCTGAAAATTCATTACAGAGTGCATTAGATATTGTCAATTCTGTTCTTGTAACTAAGGCTGATTCAGCTATTGTTGATGCGCAGATCTCAGCATTAGAGGCTCAAATACTTTCAAATATTCAGGTTTCTAACTCTTCATTATCTAATAGTATTCCAACAGCTGTTAGTCAATTGATTAATGATGCCAATTATCAAACCGCAAGCAATGTCAGCGCCTCAATTGCTGCAGGAATCTCTGGCAAAGCTAATGCGTCATCTTTAGCTACAGTTGCAACATCTGGTTCATATTTGGATTTGATAAATAAACCGACCATACCTGTTGTTCCAGTTAATGTTTCTGCATTTATTAATGATGCTGGTTATCAAACATCAGCTCAGGTTGCCAGTGCTATTGTTTCAGCTTCAGCTTCTGCTACTGGTAGTTCCTCAAATAATTTTGCTGTAAATACATTAACCGTGTCAGGCAACATTATGCCTGCGGTATCTGGGGTGTCTAATATTGGTTCGCCGACTGATAAATTTGATGCGATCTATACTAAAGAGCTTCATTTAGATGCCAATACTTTGTATTTGAATGGCGTTCCTGTTCTTGGTTCTACTGCAGCAACAATGAATTTTACTGCTGATGTAAATCAAGGCATTACTATTTTAACAAGTGGTACAGGTGAAACAGTTCTTAATTCACAAGCGGCCACTATTATTCAGGCTAACGGTCAAAATGCGGATGTAGTTGTACAGTCTGGCGGCCAAGGCTCAATGACGCGCATATCATCATCAACTCAAGTTGTTTTGACCGCTCCTGTCGTCAACATTCAAGGTGATCAAAGTATATCAGGTGCATTAACTGTTGCCGGCAACTTTTCCGTTAATGGCACAACAACTTTTGTTAATACGGCAAATATGTCAATTAAAGACAATATTATTACTGTAAACAAAGGAGAGGCTGGATCTGGCGTCTCGTTGCGCTATGCCGGTATTGATGTTGATCGCGGTGATTTGGCTAGGCAAAGATTGGTATGGGATGAAACTGTTGGTAAGTGGGTTGCCGGGCAAACAAACCAAGAAGTTGCATTGGCAACTGAGCCATTTGTGACAGCTGCTATTGCCTCATCAACATCTAGCGTTTCTAAATCAAGTCTAGGCTTAAGTAATGTAGACAACACCTCGGATGCCAATAAGCCTGTATCAACTGCCACTGTTGCAGCTATTTCAGCAGAAACATCCAGAGCAGTTTCTGTAGAGAGTGCGTTGAGAAGTGATTTGAATGCTGAAATCACAAGAGCAGAAGCAGCTGAGGCTTTGTTTTCACAGCAAGCTAATACTTACACTAAATCAGAGGTTGACGCAGCTATTGCTGCCGCAATTACAAAGGCATTGTCTGATTTTGCAGCTACTTTATACGATTAATTTTTTAGATAACTTACATCAATTTAGGAACATAAAATGAGTACAACAATTGTAACAAGAGCATCAAAGGGAAGCCGTTTATCTTTTACTGAAATGGATAGCAACCTTACTAATTTGCAAGCTACTGCAGATGCGGCTGCATCTCAAGCGAATACTTATACAAAAACACAGGTAGACGCTAATGTAGCTGTAGTTGCTGCCAGTGTTTCTGCAGAAACAAGTAGAGCAACAGCGGCTGAAGCATTAAAGGCTCCTTTGGCGTCACCAACATTTACCGGTACTGTTAGCGGTGTTACTGCAGCAATGGTAGGCTTAGGTAATGTCAACAATACGTCCGATACTGCTAAGCCTGTCTCTACTGCTACTGCTGCAGCGATTGCTGTTGAAACATCAAGAGCCCAAGCAGCTGAGGCACTATTAGCGCCACAGGCGACTACCTATACTAAAACCGAAACTGACGCCAAGATCCAAGCTGTTGTCGGCGCAGCTCCTGCTGCTTTAGACACATTAGTTGAGATCGCTACACAGCTTTCTTCTGATGAGTCTGCTGCTGCGGCTTTGACTACTGCTGTTTCTTTGAAAGCACCTTTAGCGTCACCAACATTTACAGGCACAGTATCTGGCATTACTGCCGCCATGGTTGGGTTGGGTAATGTTAATAACACGTCTGATTTAGCAAAACCTGTATCTACTGCTACAACTACAGCAATTGGCGTTGAAACTACAAGGGCGACTGCGGCTGAAGGTACTTTAACAACAAATCTAGCGGCTGAAGTTTCAAGAGCTCAAGCTGCAGAAGCTTTATTGGCTCCACAAGCGACTACCTATACTAAAACGCAAGTAGATTCTGCGATTGCAGCTCTTTATACAAAAGCTCAAGTTGATGCGGCTATTGCCACAGCTATTACTAACTTTGCAGCAACTTTATACGTTTAATTTTTCCCGAGTGGGTAGCAAGCTACCCACTCCATTCTCTATTATTGGAGCCTAAAAATGAGTACAACAATTGTAACAAGAGCGTCAAAAGGTGGCCGATTATCTTTTACAGATATGGACAACAACCTTATTAATTTACAAGCTACTGCAGATGCAGCTGCTCCTAAAGCCTCCCCAACATTCACTGGCACTGTTTCAGGAATTACAGCAGCCATGGTTGGGTTGGGTAATGTTAATAACACGTCTGATTTAGCAAAACCTGTATCTACTGCTACAACTACAGCAATTGGCGTTGAAACTACAAGGGCGACTGCGGCTGAAGCAACACTAACTACTGCTCTAAATGCTGCTGTAGCGCGTATTACCGCTTTGGAAAATGCATTGTTGAGCATTACTTGGTCAACATCAATCTAATTAATTGAGGGGTTATAGATGCCAATTATTAGAGATCAAGATCAAACTGTATCGCTTACCTTACGTTCAGGCGGGGCTGCGATTACTATTGATCCTACAGCATCTGTAACTGTTCAGTTATTTGCGGCCAACGGAACTACGTCTATTTCTGGCGTGGTTTCTGTTGATCCGTATGCGATAGGGGCTAATTGGGCGCATGGTATTGTGGTCGTTGATTTGACGGCTGAGGATACGATTAATGTTATGCCTCCGTCTGTTGTTTTCTTAGTTACGGCCAAGATCAATGGACATACTAAAGTGTGGTCTGCTTCTGTGCAGTCTATAGATAGTGCGCCTGTTGTTATGTCTGCATTAAGTGATAAAACGACAGCCATTAGTAGATTAAGATCGGCTTTAATGCTAGGTGTAGCAAGTAAGCTCAATGTTGATACTTCGTTAATTCTTGATGATGAATTATGGGATTATTGGAATGCTGCTGAGGCTGACGCGCAAAGACGATTAGCCGTCCCTTTGCAACCTACACAAATATTTGATCATCAACCGACTCAGGATGAGATTAGCTCATTGGCGGGAATGCCTTATATGGTTGAGCCTGGCTATGATATGCCACCCGATTTTTTTGGATCGCAATCTTGGGGAGCGATTAAGTTACGCTATTGCCCTGCGATTCAGGTACAGAGAGTAAGGCTTATTTATCCTTCAATGGAAACGCAAATGTTCGAGATTCCGTTGAACTGGATTAAGTTAGATAACAAATACGGAATGATACATATTATCCCGGGTCCAAATCTAAATACTGCGCCATTGTCTATTTTTATGATGCAGGCGATAGCTTCAGGTGTGCAAATACCACATGTGTTACGCATAACCTATCAAGCTGGCATTAATGGACAAAGCCCTGAGTTTTACGATTTAGCTGACTTGGTTAAGCAAATGGCGTTACTGCGTATTATGCAAAATGCTTTTGCACCTATGTCTGGTTCAATATCGGCTGATGGTTTGAGTCAGTCCTATTCGATGGATATTATCAAATTTCAAGATGATATTGAAAGGCGTTTAAGCGTTATTCGTGAGCGTTTAATTGGCCCTACTTGGGGTGTTTTGTAATGAGGCTTAGTCCTAGCGCATTTAATTCACATTTAAATGTAATGGGGCAGTCATTTGGCTGGCGCAAGGCTTTTGCTTGTCCTTGCATTAATCCACACTCTGGAGCAGCTAAGCCTAATTGTCCTTATTGTGGGGGTAAGGGCAGGCTTTGGTCTGATTCTGTCGATGGTAAGGCGGGTATTATTGGTAGAGATGCTTTAAAAGATTTTGCCTCATTTGGCGTTTGGGATCAGGGCGATATTATGCTATCGATTCCTTCTGATTCGCCACTTTATCAAATTGGTCAATATGATAGAGCTATGCCAACTAATCGTAGTGAGCCTTTTTCTATCAATATGACCAGAGGTCAAAATGATATTATGAGAACACCAGTGCTGTCGATAGATAGGGCATTTTGGCTAGATAGCAATAATATTATTCAAGAGGCAGGAACTCCTGCTGTTGGGAAGGACGGTGTATTGACATGGAATACCAATGCGCCGCCTGTGGGAGCAACTTATTCTTTAACCGGTCGTCGCCGTCAAGAATATTTTGTTTATGCAGAGATGCCGTTTGATAGACCTATTCATTACGGCTTAACCTTACCCCGTCGTGTCGTTATTAGACGATTTGATCTCTATGGAAAATAAATATGTCCCACGAAATGAAGCACTCTATCACTGAATTTATTGTGATACCTGATCATGAAAAAAGAACTGAATCGGCATTGTTTGCAAAGAATAAAAGAACGCTAGTTAAGCAGCTTGATCTGCCTTGCTGGGTATGCGGTAGTCGTGATTCTCGTGAGGTTCACCATTTGCATGAGTGGGCTTTATGGGGCGCACTTGATCCTGAAAAAGTATTAGACACCTTGCATATTTTTGATCCTTATGGATACACGCACAATATGGGTGAAAAAGACATTGAGTCTCCTGATGATATTCGCAATCTGCTTGTGTTATGCGGGCATTGTGAGATTGATGGTATTCCTGTTGCGGGCGGTCATCATCGAGGTGTTGATGCTGGTATTCATGATTTAACATTTCCGACATGGATAGCTCAACGAGCCACTAAAGATGGAATCTCTATCACTAAGGCTATTTTGCATGTTAAAAATCTTGATTCTAAACTAGCTAATAAGCATGACTAAATACAATGTTTCTATAGATCTGTCTGAACTATATGAGGCTAACGGCGCTATTGCAAAGGCTATTTTCGGCAATGTGGCAACTTCAGTTAAGTCGGTAGCTCATGAGGGTGCTTATAAATGGAAAGATTCGGTCAATAAGGCTAAGCTTTGGTCGGGTGAGAAAAAGCCTTATATCAAGTCAATCAATGTAGTTAGTACCGGTGATTTTTCAGCTGAAATTAGCTCTGAATATGAGTATGCTGCTGAAATAGAAAACGGTAGGCCGCTCAAAGATTTAAAGCGAATGCTTCAGACTTCGCAAAAAACTCGCGTATCTAAAAAAGGCAATAAATACCTTATTATTCCATTTAGACATAATGTTCCTGGTAGTGATGCTCACGCTATGGATATGCCATCTTCAGTTTATGCGTCAGCCGAAAGTTTAGCGCCTTCTTATGTTTTGCCAACCATGTCAAAAAACTCGGGGCTTAGATTGTCAGCAAGCGGACATCATGTAAAAAAATATTCGTATGAATGGGGTGGAAGATTGCCAGAAGGCTTAATGCCCAAGCTTAAAGATCATCATAAAACGGATATTTACGCGAGCATGGTTAAGTTTGATACTTCTACTCCTCATGCTAAATCATCTTCTTATATGACTTTTAGAGTCATGTCTGAAAAATCCTCTGGCTGGATTATTCCTGCTAAGCCAGGTCTTTATTTAGCTCAAAATGTCTCTAATCAATTGCAGCCTTTGCTTGAGACAGCAATAGGTGGGGCCGTTACACTGAAGTCATTAAAGCTTTAATGGTCTAATGGAGTTTTTTGTGCCTTACAAATTAGATTTTGCCCTAGATACCATATTTCGAATTGACTCACTCATATTTACAGGAACTAACTTAGTGTCTGCATGGGAGTTCTGAAAGACTCTAAACACTTCGTCTGAAAAAGCTTGGCCTATTTCTTCTACACCTGAAAAATCAAGTATCACTGTTTTAAATTTCTCAAATCTAAAAATTAACCGCTTGGCTTGTGATCTTGATACCAGCTTTTCACCCTCATATTGAGCAAGCCTAACGGGTACAATAGTTTTAGCGAACGTGTATTCTTCATCCGTTGTAAACTTATCAAAGACCTCTTTGTTTGTGCGCGCAGAGTCATTAAATAACCTCATCACTACCATAGTACCCTCCGCATTATCATCACGCTCAATCAGCAGGTCATTGAGCCCATCATCGTGCATAAAGTGCAGACTTCCTGATCTAATATCAAATAAATCAAATACCTTACTAGAAAAGAAAATGCCCTCACCGGAATGATTAGAGGGATCAGTCGTTAATTTCCCTTTGGCCAATTCAAGTATAGATTCTCTTGGATCAAATAAATTGAGTGAGCGCTGTATCTTTAAAAAAATACCGACACCATCATCTGCAATCCATGCCTGGGTAAATAGTGGATTTTTAACAACCCACACATAAACAGATTTAGCCTCTGAGTGATCGATGGCATTGTTAACCATTTCTGTGAATCCGTAATGCCATATATCACGCACATTTACAGGGAAATCAGCAATGATAGGCGCTAAAACCTCCCGCCAGACATGATCTTCAGACAAGCCAGATCGAGTAAACTCTTTATGAACGCGGGTTAGTTCTGCGAGACTATAGCAAAGCCCCCGCCCTTTACCATTACTCACTACAAAACCATTTTTAATAGCACTTCTTATTCTTGAGCTAGCTGCTTGTCTTGATATCCCCGCTTGTTCAGATAGCCTAGCGGCTACATTTTTCCCGCTTATCGATATTAATAAGAGCGTTTCCTTAGTTATTAAATTCATTTTAAACCCCTATACGTAAAGTATTTTGAAATTTATTGTAAACCTTTTGTTAGTCAACCGTAAACCATTAGTTATTTTTTTGCGGCCTGTATAGGTCGTGACAACAAACTATCGTCATGATAGCAATGATTCAACTCATTCCAGCTGGAAACGGCTTAAAAATAATCCTACACCCGCCTGCCAAGACGGTCAGGATTCGTTTGCTTCGCAGAGACGATAGCGCCTTTACAGGGGAATCTGATCCAGCAGCGTTATTAATTAATGATGGCAAAGAAACCTATATTGTTGATACAGCTGCGCTATACAACGGCCACGTCGTTTATTACTGCGCTTATTACTTTGACGGCACCAATTGGACAGCTTCTGCGGTAGTTTCTGCTACACCTAATGCTAATTTTGCTGATATGTCATCTGATGCAATGACTGTTGTGCGCGATCGGATTGAGCTTGGCTTGCAGGTTTATGTAGATAGAGGGCTTATTACGCCATCTAGCGGAAGAATACCCGTTATGACTGCTTCGCCTTTGGTTGAAACAACACCTATGCCATTAATTACTATCCATCTAGCCAGCGATTCATCTGAAGATCGTTTTATAGGCGATATGGTGGCTAATGATATTTTCGACTCAACAGAATGGAAATGGCATTCGCAAGACGCCTATTTTTCAAGAGTGCAATTGACCATTATTGCTTGGTGTTTAAATGCTGACGAAAGAATCATTTTAAGAAACGCTTTAAAGACAGTGATGATTTCTAATTTTGCTGTTTTTGATGCAGCTGGGCTAATGCAAGTGGATATACAGTTTTCTGATCAGGAGGATTTTGTATCTTATGCAGCGCCCATTTATCAAGCTGTGTGTAATTTTACATGCTATGCAGCTTCTGTGGTGGACAGCGTTGATCCAGCTATCCGCGACCTTACTTCTAATCTAACCCCAATTATATGAGACTAAACCATGGTTAATGCTGACAAACAGGGCGCTGTTATAGCGCCAGCTATTCAAAGTGTTGTTTTAAATGCAACCTCTGTAAATGATGAGTTCCCCTTGTCACTAGACGAATTTTGCTCACGTTTATCATCATCTGATAAGCGCGTCGAAATGATTGGCGCTTTTCATCACACTGAAAAAGCAGCCGGTCGTAATAAAGATATTGAGTCAGCTTATATAGCTCGTTACTCAGATTTCATCAATCAGCCTGCATAAGAAGGGGCATAAAATGAGTGTATTTTTTAATGGAAGATTATGGGTTTCGCCCGTAACTGCATCGGTTGTTGATGACTCTGCAATGAATAACACCAATGTTGGCGTAAGCAATGTCTTAGCTATCATTGGTAAATCTGAAGGTGGACAGCCTTTTACAGCGCTAAGCTTTGGTTCTGCAACAGAAGCAAGAGCAACATTGATTTCAGGAGAGTCACTAAAAGCTATTGAGAATGCTTTTGATCCTTCTGCACAAACAACTGGACCATCAACCATCATTTTTGTACGCGTTAATCCTGCATTGCAATCCAGTTTAAATTTGTTAGATGCAAATGGTAATGTGGCAATTAATCTTGTGTCGCAAGACTGGGGTCTGCATACTAATGGCATAAAAGTTAAGATTGAATCTGCATCTTTGGTCGGCAGCAAGGTAACTAGCCAATTTGGCAATAATTATTATTCTGCTGACAATATCCATAAGAATGCTTTAAGTGTTCATTATACTGGAGCTGCTGCTACAGCGACTATTGCTATTAATGCAGATACAGTTACTTTGGTTTATGACTCAACAACAACAGCCATTGACTTAAATACCTATAAAACAGTTGGAAGTCTAGTTGATAGAATCAATGCAGAGGCTGGTTTTTCTGCTGCTGTATTGGATGGTAATATTGAGACGCCTGCTTTAAATGGACTTGATTTTGTAGCTGCTCAAGATGTTAAATCTACTTCATTCACTGTGACTGGAAACTTGCAAGCTATAGTTGATTGGATGAATAGCATGGGCGAAGGTTATGTAACTGCAACTCGTGCAATTAATGCTGGCTTAGTTCCTGTCAATATTCCATTCAGTTATTTAACTGGCGGCACTGATGGCATGGTAACCATGAATGAATGGCAACAAGCTTATGATGCTCTTCAATCTGTAGATGCTCAATGGGTAGTGCCTATCTCTTCAAATCCTGCACTTCATGCTATGAATGATACGCATTGTTCTTATATGTCAAACATTGCACGCATGGAAAGACGCGGCATTGTTGGTGGTGATATAGGTACAACAGATCTGCAAGCCATTGCTGCCGCAAAAATGCTGAACAGCGATAGAACTTCTTATACGCATCTAGGTTTTTATGATTATGATGTGAATGGTAATCTAACACTATACCCTCCTTATATTATGGCTGGATTGTTAGCCGGCATGTTCTCAGGTGTTAACCCTGGCACTGCTTTGACAAACAAAGAAGTAAAAATAAGAGGCATCGAGCGTAGTCTGCGCAATCCTACTGATACTGATATTTTAATTAATGGCGGTGTATTGTGTGTTGAAAACACCAAGAAAGGCTATAAGGTTGTTAAATCGATCACTACTTGGCTGATTAACAACAATTATAACCGTGTTGAGGTTTCAGTCGGTGTGGCTTGCGACTTTACATCGAGAGCAGTAAGAGATGCGGTTGATGATTTGCGCGGTGCTAAAGGTTCGCCATCATTATTGGCTGATGCTGTATCGAGAGCTGAAACAGCTCTTAGACAGCTATCTGTTCCTGAGCCTATGGGTCCTGGCGTTCTTGTTGGTGACAAATTAAACCCTCCATACAAAAATATTACAGCGACTTTATCGGGCGATGTGTTACGTATCGAGTATCAAGCAAGCCCAGTTATTCCAGCTAACTACATCTTGTTAGTGATGCACGCCGTACCTTACTCTGGATCTGCTAGTTTGTAATTGATTGGCATCTAAAAAAGCCCTCCTAGTGAGGGCTTTTTATTATTATTTTAATGCTTTAATTTTAGTTTAAGAAGTCGTGACAGCAACATAATCAGAATTTATTCTTTTTATGGTGCGACCATGACTATCATCCTTTTGAGCAAAGCATTTGTTAAAGAACATCAACGTCACAAAAAAGATGGTTCCGTTTATACAGTTTTGGCGCATTACAATAAGCGTGTTAAGAAAAATACCGAACATGCACCAGAACACGGTCATGATCTTAGCCACTTAAATGATGATGACAAGGCACGTTTTAATCAAATGCACGCTGAGCAACATTTAGCTAAGCATTATGATGAGCACGCGATTAAGCAGCAGTTACAAGACAGTAGGGCTGAGCACGACAAGCTTATTCGAGATGCTGATGTACAAGACAAGTTGGGAGATCATAAGGCTGCAACTAGGCTACGCAACAAGGCGATTAAAGTTAATCAGCACATGATGCGCTTTCAGCGGCAATTATCCAAACTAGAAGAGACAATACAAGGTATTGGTAAAATGAAGGAGAAGTTAGTCGCAGGAAGCGGTGAATTAGTTCATGATGCGGCGGCTCATGCACATTATGTGAGTAAGCTAGGAGCTAAGTTTAAAGGCCGCATTATGTTCATTAAAAAGGTCACAAAACCTAAGCAGCCTTTTATACCGACTCATACGCTATCAGATGGCGTGCCTGCCAGGCATGTTGAAGGCAATATTTATATCGATAAAGACGGCGATGAGGTGCAAGATTATTATGCTGAGCCGGTTGATAAAATAGATGATTCAAAGGGTAGCGATAAGGTAGACCCTCATAGTTTTATCACTGCGCCTGATGGCTCAAAAGACTTTGGTGAAATTACATCAGAGCAAGCTGAAAAAATAGGAAATAAATCAGGGAAAATAAGGCTACAGCAAGGATTTCATAATGATGATGACGGTAGTGGATATGGAAAGATTCATATTGACAGGGAATTGAGGAAAGATCAGCTTAAAGACAATGGTTATCAGTCGACAGAAGAATTAGTCGATGACGTTGCTAAAAACCATAATGCTATCTATCAAGGCAAGGGAGGTTCATATATTTTAGCTAAGCTAAATGGTAAGGCTAAAATAGCTTATGTACTGGTTAAGGAAGGTAACGATGGTATTTTTTACAGTATTGGAAGCGGTTTAGTTACAAGAGATGGTTATCTTAAAAACAAGCCGTTGCTTTGGGAAAGGGCGCAGACCAATCAACTCAAAGAGTCCCCTAGCGCGGTCACAGGCAAAAGCAACGGCCCGAATAAAACTATACCCCAATTACCAAAAAATGCAACAGAAAAAGACAGTCCCAAAGAAGGCGAGCGCAACGCCGAGGGCTTGGTGTTCCATGATGGGCGCTGGCATAGGGAAGGCGATAATGCGGATAAGAGCGCAAGATTCCATGCAGACATTAAAGCTCTGAAAGAAACAAATTTTAAATACAAAGCAGGTGATAAGGTAATTGACAAAGAATCTGGTAAAAAATATATGGTGTTAAGCTCATATATTCAAGATGGACAGGTTAGATATACTGTTTATCCTCCAGGCAAAAAATCATCTGTTGGCCACCATATTTGGATTAAAGAGTCTGACTTGGTTAATAGTGGGAATGATGAAGCCAAAAAACCAGCCAAGGTTGTTTCTATCAAAGAGGTTGCTCGTAAGCCTGAAGCTGAAAAATTAGCGGATGAAGACAATCCCAATAGCCCTAACTATCGATTCCGTGATACTGGCTATATAGGCGGCAGTCGTAAAGAAGATGCGGCGTTAATGATTAGGTCTGCGGCTAAAGGCGGGGTTTTAGTCAGATCAACAGCCATTGACTGGGACGAGATAGAAAAAAATCCACGGGAAGCGCATCAGTTAATCACTAAATCAAATTTGTTCGGCAAAGTAGATTGGGATAGTTTAAAAGTAGAGGGTATGGAGCCTAGCGCCGGATTTTTAGTTGATAGAGTCTATGCTAGCGTCGCTAAAGAACCGGAAGATAATGCGCCTATGCGTAAGGATTATGCAGTGGGTATAGAAACTCTGCGTGATCGCATGGAGGCATGCAAAACACCTGATGAAGTCGTTAAGGTGCTTGCTGAGATTAGGGGCGAATATGAAGGCACTATGCTTTCTGCTACTGAGTCAGAGGAATATCAAAAGGCCAATGATGAAGTAAACAGGCTTCGTGGCATATTAAGAGCGGCTAATGATGAAAAAGATGTTTTTTTTTCAGAGATGGTATAGCGCTCAGATTAATGCCAACAAGGTTGGCTATGAGCAAGAAGCTAGAAAAAGACGCAAGTGGAAGCCTAGTCCTGAGCTAGATGCGCGCTATGCTGAATTAAGAGGTATTGAATCTCAATATAAAAAAGATTATATGGATTATTTAAGCGCACACCCAGAGCTTAAGTCAGTTCCAAGGAACAAGATTGATGGCATCTATATGAATTTTGACAATGAACTTGAGCATAATTTGCGACAAGCAAGAGGCAGGGCTAATACTATTCTTAACTCAGCTAAAGCTAAAAACCTCTATGAAAATCCAGTAACAAGAGCGTGGATTTCTCTTGGGCCTAAGTTTCATGCGGTTCTTAATTATCGTCAATACAAAGGTTCTGGCGCTTTTGGTGGTCATGTGACTAGCGCAAAGACTGGAAAAATAAATGATTGGTCATGGGCAGAATCAAGCGGCGCTACAAAAGCCCCTAGATCTACTGAAGCACAGGTTAAATTCCAGCTTAAAGTGGCTGATAGCTATGATCGAATCGGTGGGGCGGATATTAGTAGTGACTCAACAAGCTCGCTTAAAGACATGTTTAATTTACGTGATGTGCAGTCGGGTAATTGGGTATTAAAAGACATTAATTCAGCTAAATTTCATGTGCAAAGATCGGCAGAGGCTTTTAGTGATTTAGCTGATATCCTTGGCTCAGACAAAGAAAAAGTGTCCATGAATGGCAGGCTTGCTATGGCATTTGGTGCGCGTGGCAAAGGTAATGCTGGCTTTGGTGGTGCAGCAGCTGCTCATTACGAGCCTGTGCAGAGAATTATCAATCTAACCAAGATGGGCGGAGGCGGATCTCTAGCGCATGAGTGGTTTCATGCTATGGATAATATGACCAGTGCCGCTGTCAATGGAGTTGATGGCAGTGCTAAAGACTTTGTATCTGAAAACTTAGACTTGTTGCCGCAGGGTGAGTTGCGCAATGCTTGGGGCAATCTTATGCAGGCCATAAGCCATGGCGATCATTATGCCACCAAGAAAATTGCCTATACAGATAAAGACTATAGGCTAGCAATACATAATATTGATCGTCCATCACCAGGTAAATTAGCCGCAATGATTAAGGATGCGCCAGATGTCCATGCCGCTGTTAGGGCTGTTGAGAGTTATTTAGGTGACTCAACTAGCAAAAGAAGCATCAAGAACATGAATGATTGGATAAAAGTTGCCGCTGCGTATCATGATAAGAATGCGGCCGGTGGAAGTGCTTTTGTAAAAGCCGGTGCGCCTATGTCTTCATTTGCTGCTGAAGCTAGGTCTTTAGATGGTGGCGTTGCTGGTAAGTTTTGGTCGCAGTCGGCAGAAATGGCGGCTAGAGCTTTTCAAGCCTATGTTGAAGATAAGCTTCAATCTATGGATAGAAAGAATGACTATCTATCAGCATTTGCCGATAACAAATATTATAAAGATCCTATATTTGGCGATACCTATCCCTTCCCGGAGGGTGAAGAGCGTAAGGCTATTAATGCATCATTTGATGGCCTTATGGCGGCTATGAAAAAAGAAAATGTCTTGGCAAAGGCGGCAAATGCTTTTTCTAAACCCATGATCTTACTCAATGTCAGAGTTAGGCGGGCAGTTGCGTAATTTTTAATCATCAGGCAGCCAGTCGGTAGAAAGTACATCATCGATAGACCACGGGCAGTTTTGCGGAAAGTTGTCTAGGTTGGTTTCTTTTTCTGCAAGCAATCTTCCGTCTAGGTAAGCATCATCAAAGCGATCTTCTTCAATGAAGAAAGCCTTAAGGCTGGGCGTTCTTTTAAGTCTGAGCTGTATGCGCTTTCGTTGTTCTTTTATGGTCAGTGTCCAACTGCTTGATCTGCGTTCAGGTTGATACTGGTATTTCAACAAATGGCCGATGAGTACGGCCATTCTGTTCTCAAGTTCTCTTGCTTCACTTTTTCCCACGTCGTTTATTTCATCCGCTATATGTTCTAGGTCGAGCAGGTCAAAACGCCCTGCGCGGATAAGGTCAGCTTGCTCTCTAGCCCAAGCAACAATGTCTTGCTGATAGGTAGCTAAGGATTGTTTGTCAAAAGCTATGGTAGACATGATTATGCTTACTCCAATTAATTCATATTTAATGTATTGATTGTACCCCAAAAGAAACAAATTACAGGCAGTGTTTAATTAATTAATTTAACACTCAAAATGGTCGTGACAGCACCCTTTAGACGTTCCTTTTTAACGTCTTTAGTGGAGTTGTACGATGTCCTCAATAAATCTCAAAGCCAGAACTGGCAATAGAGTTATCGTCAAATTTGATGGTATGCAAATTGGTTTAATTCAATCAGTAAGACAGTCTGATGAGTATGGTTTGGAGCCAGCCAGCGGTATAGGGGATATTCATGTCGTCGAATATGTCCCATCGATGGCTAGGCACAGTATTTCTGTATCTTCAATGGTTTTATTTGTAGGAGCTATGCGAGAGGCTGGTATTACAGCTCTTAATGGTGACGATGTATTGCAAGGCAAGGTCTTTGATATTGTTGTTCAGTCTAAAGACGATGGCTCTGAGCTTCGTAAGTATGTGGGCTGTTCTTTTGCATCAGGTGATATTGATATTCAAAAGCATGGCATTATCGTTTCTAACGCTCAATTCAATGCGTTAGACGTTACTGGCTCAGGTCTATAGTTATGATGCCTAATTTCCGCAGAGGCTTTATTGCTGATTCAAGGTTATGGGTGTTATTAATTCCTGCGCTCGGCATATTGGCTGCAGATATTCCTGTCATGCTGACCTTGCTCTATTCGCTATCAGCAATGATGGTTGTATTGGCGATGACACACTTCATGCGTCGTATTTTAATGCACTACATTGATCTTGAAGAAATGGCTGACATTGCTGCTGATACGCCTTTAGGGGCTGGATTAGTCTTTTGTGGCGTTTGCTTAATTATTTCTGCCATTGTATTAGCTACGGCAATCTGGATAGCAAAATGATTCCGGCTCTTGCAAAGCTATACATTCCTGTTCTTGCATCAGTATTGACGACCATGTGGCCGTCTATGCCCGATAAGCCTTTGTTTGCTGCGCAAGTTGAACAGGAAACTTGTGTATCTTTGACTGGCAAGGGCTGCTGGAATCCAAAGACAGAGTTAAAAACAAGTAGAGAGTATGGGTTTGGGCTTTCTCAGTTAACCATAACCAAACAGTTTAATAATTTTACTGCCGCTAAGGGTTGGGATAAATCATTAGCAAATTGGCAATGGTCTGATCGTTATGATCCAGAGATGCAGTTAAGATCCTTGGTTGCTTATGACCGCAACTTGTTTGAGCAAATTAAGTTTGGTGCAACTGATGTGGATAGGCTGGCATTTATGTTTTCTGCCTATAACGGCGGTCTTGGTGGTGTGCTTAAAGATCGTCACATGTGCAGAACTATTAGTGGCTGTGATCCTGACAAGTGGTTTGGGAATGTTGAGAAATATTCTTTTAGATCACGAACAGCTGTAAAAGGTTATGGGCAGTCATTTTTTGATGTTAATCGTGGTTATGTAAAAAACATCATGATCGAAAGGGTTGAGAAGTACAGGGGTTTGCTGTGATCTCATGGGTGTTTGGGAAATTGATAGGCTTCTCTGCTGGGTTTACAAGCCCGTTTGCATTAAAAGTCATATTTTTGGGTGTGTTTATAGTCGGTATTTTTATTGGAGGCTGGGTCGTTAAGGGTGATTTTGATAATGCAACAATCATTAATCTTAAGGCTGAGCAAGAAAAACAATTGTCTGACATAAGAGCGCAAGAAGAGGCCGACCGAAAGGCGGTTAATGACGCTGTTGCTGCAAAAATAGCGGCTTCAGAAGCAGCTGGCAGAGTGCAAGTATCGATCCTAACTGAGCAATTGCAAAAGAAACGCAAGGCTGCTCAAAACATTCAAATGGAGATTTCCCATGAAGAAAAAATTAATCCTAATCCTGTGCTCCCTAATAATGAGCTTACTAATGACTGGGTGCGCATCTACAACGAAGCCTTGCGAGGCGACGGTATTAGCTATGAACCCACCTCAAGAATTAATGATGAAAGCGGACGAACCAACATATCTGTCAGCTCCGGCCTTTCTCAGTGGGACGCCCTCCGCGTCCACACTATTAATGCCGAAAGTTTTTCCGCGTGCAGGGCGCAATTAAACGCCTTAATCGATTTCATTAATTTACAGGCCAAGACTAGCTCAGTGGTCAATGAGAAATAATTATGTTACCAGAAGCTATACAGAGTATGCCTACAGGTGGCGATCCTTTCCTTGATGTTCTCAAGTGGATAGTTGTTGCCGTTACTTTAATCGTTGTTTCGGGATCTACAATCATATCTTACATTAAAAGTGCAAAAGGTAATGATTCAGTAGAGGTTGCCAAAGATGAGGCTGAAATATTGCTTTATAGCCAACTTCAAGAACAGCTTAGAAGAATGGATGAGGATGTACAAGAGCTTACTCATCAAAAGAATAGATTGTTTGAAGAGTGGGCTACTTTAAAAGTTAGGTCAGAGTATCAAGAAAAAAAGCTTAATGAGCTATCAAAATCAGATGCAATTATTTGTAAGTTACGCGAAACATTGGTTGAAAAAGATAAAGATATTGCCTTAAGAGATAAGGAAAACAAAAAGTTGATGCGCGATATTTTAGATATGAAAGATCGTATTTATCACCTTGAAATGCGTCTTGCTGAAGACGAAAAAAAGTTTTGTAACAATTGTCCTACTCTTAAAAAGAAAAAGCAGGCTCTGGAAAAAATACAACCGGAATAATGGATTATGGAAAGGTATGCAGATGAAATAGATCGAGCATCTGCGCTTGAGGAAGCTGAGCGCAGACACTTAATAAACAAAGCAAAAAATAGTACAACCATATTCATTAAATCAACAGGGTTTTGTCATAACTGCAATAGTGAGTTACGACATCCATTACTTTTTTGTGATGATGAATGTGCAGAAGATTATGAGTATTTGACGGCATGTCGCCGTCGTAATGGGGATAGATAAAGAGGCATTAAATGCGTACTGCGAAAGAGAGTGATTTTTTTATTGAGCTGACAGGAGTTGGCTTTTTTCGTTTTGGTCGCCGCACTTATGGTGATCGTTTAAAGATAAGGTCTGAGTATTTAAGGCTGGTTCGTGAATTTGGTGATGATGATCCTGATTTGTCAATGTATGCGGCTATGATTTCTTCTCATACGGTTTTGTGTGTTGAAGCGCCTAAAGGCTGGGAAAACTTAGCAGATATTGATCTTATTGCTGATGATGGAGCAGAAGATAAGATTTATGAGCTTTATCAATTATTGAAAACACAGGAAGAGTTTTTTCGTCAAGGCCATACCCAAGCAGGCCAAACGAAAGGGTAAAGAACTACATGATACGTATTCATTTTGGTTTAGGCGTAAGTATAACTTGTCTCCTTTAGATCCTAGGTTTCTTGAATTGACTTCAGAAGATGTTGAGGCTGAGTTCTGGGCTTATTACTATGTAGATAAGCCGCCAGGTGAAGAATTTGAAGATGATGATTTTGATATTCAGGCCATTATGGATGATTTGAATGGTGGTGATATAAATGATGATGAATGGGAAGAATTGATCAATGACCGTTAAAATTAATGTCTCTGCTGATGTATCTGATGTTCAATCTGGACTAAAGAAAGTCCAAGATTCGGCTGATAAAATCAATAAGTCTTTATCAGGTGAGGTTGATTTTGATTTTAAGCAGGGTAAGGATGATCTAGCTGAATTAGCTGCCAATGCTAAAAAACTGACTGATCTTTTAGAAAAAGCCAAAAAAAATGGCTCTGATTTATCTGGCGTTGATTTTGATGCGGTCTCTAAAGTATTTGAGGAAGCAGCCAAATCTGCCGAGGAACTTGATAGGGCACTTGAGTACCTAGGAAAATCTGATGGGTTGTCTAAGGTCGTAAAGAGCTCAAAAGATCTGACTGAAAACATCAAAAAAGCAACCAGAGAACAAAAGACCTTAAGGGAAGAAAATAGAAAATACATTACTGACCAAGAAAAGTACGATAGAGCAAGAAACTCAGGTGCTGCAGGATCTAGGCCTTTTAGAAATATTTTACATGAAGATATTTTGGGCGGTGGTTGGCGTAAAGTCGATGTTGATGAAGCAGCAGCAAAGCGTAAAACAAGGAATTTTTTTGATTTTGCTGGAATAAAAGTTCCCAAGGATTTATTTGGCAATGGTGATTCTGAAAAAGAAAGGGTAGATGCTGAAAAACAGGCTGAGAAAGAGCGCATATCTGCTGAGCAAAAAGCTGATAGAGAGCGTCAATCTGCTGCGCAAAGTAATGCTCGAAGAATAGCTGCTGTAGCAGGAGCTGTAGGAAGCTATGCGGGCAGCATGGGGCAGGGTGGCGGGATAATGGGTTCAGCAGGGCGATTAGCTGGCTCTGGTATTGGTGCTGCTGCTGGAGCAGTGGCTGGTTCACTTATCCCTATTCCTGTTGTTGGCTCTATGATTGGTGCAGGCGTTGGTGCTTTTGCAGGAAAGTTACTAGGTGGCGCTGGTTCTGCTGTTGATAGCAAGGCTGATGATGTTACTGCAGAAGGTGCAATGTATACGGATTTGCGTCATTCATTAGGCGCAACATCCATAGACTTTGAGATGTTGCGCGGTTCAGTTCGTCATTTTTCAGAAGGCTTAGGCTTGGCTTATAACGAGTCAGCCAAGTTGGCTAAAGAGTTTGCGCATACCGCTAACCTTAATGGTGAAGACGGCATGAAGGTTGGCAAGGAGGTGGGCTCTGCTGTCGCTTTTGGTCGCGGCTATGGAATTTCACCTGATCAGTCTGTGCAGTTTATCGCAACTATGCGTCAAATGGGTGTTACTCAAGATGATAAGGGTAATCGTAAGCTTGCATTACAAATAGCTGAGTCTGTCAAAAGTGGTGGCACATCGGCAAAAATGGATGAGGTATTAGCTTCATTGCAATCTTATGTGCAGACATCGACAAGGCAATCCTTAACTTCTGCTGATGCAGGCGCTTACGCGTCTTTTATGGCTTTGCTGACTGGATCGTCAGTGCCAGGCATGAAGGGCGATCCTCGCAATGCAGCCGCCACTATGAATGCGGCAGATGAGGCTATGCGACAGGGCGGCGCTCATGGTGAAGCTTCAAAAAATGTTAGTCTAGCAGCTTATCAGCAGCTATTTGGCAACAACTTTAATGCGTATGATGCTAAATTTGTCAATGAACAAGGTGCATTTAACGATCTTGGTAAATCGTTTGATAATGTTATTTCTGTGGCTGAGGATCGAGGTGATAAAGGTGAGGCTGATCGATATAGAGAAATGGCTAAGGCCGGTAGGGGCAAGACTGCTTTATCAGTCAATATGGATTTTCTTGAGAAAGAGTTTGGGCATCAGCCGCTTGGTGAGTTTATTGGTTCTGGTGCAAATCATTTTGGCATGGGTGTTAATCAATTTTCAGCGCTTAATACTGCCATTAATAAGGTTGGCGGCACAAATAATTTAGAAAAAACTTTATCTGATGCTGGTGTTGATATGAGCAACATGAGTATGGATAAGGTTTCTTCGCTTGCGGCGCTAGCAACGGGAAGCAAAGATGAATTAAAGGCGCAGGCTAAGAGATTGCAGGGGCTAACTGGTGAAAATAAATTATCAGATCCAGAGAGAAGCGCACTAAAGCAAGGGCTGGATGAAGATAACGAAGATAAGATACGTAAATCAGTGCTTAATTTATCATCTAAGCACAATGCATTAGGCGATAGCGGTGAGAAAGGAAGGCAATTACAAGCCACCGCAGACAATCTTTTACAAGAAATGGCAACAAAACTTGTGCCTTATACGCAAGCAATTAAAGAAGGCATTACTGAGTTAGTGCGCAATGCTGCGCCTGATTCAGAGTTTGTTAAGCAAATGGATGCTGAGAAGGAAAAGCAAAAGAAGGATGCTGAAAAAGCAAGTTATTTGGATGCGCAAATTGAAGAAAGAAAAAAGATGGTTGATGATCCGAGTAGATCAAGGGATCATGAAGGTGATATTAATCTTTATAATCATCTTGTTAAAAAGCGTAAAGAAATTGGTATTCCAACTGAATACAGTGAAATAGATGCGCCTACGCCTTGGGGAAATAAAAAAGACTATACTCAGTATGGGGATAGTAAGACAAAAGATTCATCTCCTCTTGCCAAAAATCAGTCTGATTTTATAGAAAAAACTAAGTCAGCTGCGGAGCGTGCGGCGACAAAAATTAACAAAGATACCGGCTCATCAATTTCAGCATCTGATATACAAGCTCAATGGGGTCTTGAGACTGGATGGGGTAAGTCAGTTCTTTCTGGAACTAATAATCTTGGCAATATTAAAGCCGGAAATGATTATAAAGGTCGCCATAAAATATTTAATGTAAATGAGGTTGATAAGGATGGTAAGCCTTATAAAACTGATCAGTCTTTTAGGGCTTATGATTCATTAGATGATTCTGCTGATGATTATGCTGATTTAATATCAAGAAAATATCTAAATGGAAAGCCAGCTGCTAATGGGGCAGAATTTGCAAAAAGGTTAAAGCAGGGTGGTTATGCAACTGATCCAGACTATGAAAGCAAGCTTAGATCTGCAGCTAATAAAATAAATAGTAATAGCAGTATAGCTATTGCTTCCGAAGACAATAAATCTGCCAAGCCAGAAACAAAAGAAGAGAAGCAGAAAATTGTTAAGGAAGCTGTTAAGGGCAATGATGCTATAAAAAAAATACCCCCCCAAGAAAAGTTGGCTGATGCGATAGCTATGCCAGAATCTGCCAAGGCCGGCCCTAATGATCCTTATGATATTAATCAGACATTTCCATCTAATGAAGTAGACAAGGCTTTAGATCCAAATCGTACATTTGAAAGAAATCAGATTGATGATGCGCTTGATCCTAATAGAAATTTTGAGCGTAATCAGATTGATGATGCACTTGGTAAATCAGCTGACTCAGATGGAAAGCTTCCGAAAGGCACTGTAATGGGCTCTTCAGGACAGCCTATTGCTCAAACGATTACCCATAAAATGGAAGGCAAGGTAACTCTTTATGATCCTTCTGGAAATCAAGTAGCAGATCCCGTATTAATGGCATCGGTTGGAATGCCTGTGGCCTCAGGTATGCCAAGATGAGAGTCTATGAGCCAAAGGTAGAAGTGAGGCTAGTAAAAGCCATAAATAGAAAAGAAATTATTCCGACTGTTCCTGTTGTTGCAAAGCGCTACGGCGATTCTTTAAAAGCTATCGATTTAACACCTTATCTAGGTGAGAATGGGGGCGTACATATATCTAAAGGCATTCGTGAGCCTGCAGGTGCTTGGTCTGTTACTATTTGTGATAAGCCTCATGCAGTTAGCGATAAGAGTCAAAAGTCCTTATTTGAAACGATTTATGCCTTAGTAGAGCCTATGGATTTAATCGAGATTCGTATGGCGCATGATCCTTATACTTACCGTGATGATGTGAAGCATACCACGGGTCTGCCTGTAGTTATGCGCGGCTTTGTGTCAATGGTAACGCGCAATGAAATTATGTCAGGTGGTAAGCCTACCAGGACAGTGACTATTTCTGGTCAGGATTTTGGTAAGATTCTTCAAATAATTCAGATTTTTTATTTAAACAACTCAATGGTTGGTGACAACATTTTAAGTGAGTTTGCTTTTTTTCAAAAATATGGGGTTGATGCAAAGATTAAGCCGGCTATTGATTTTGTTGCTGATGTCCTTAATGGTATTCTTAACCCTTATTTGGCAAAATTAACAGCACTTGCTAATGGGAAAAGCATTGGTGCGGATGTTGTCAATGTCATTACGCCTAATGTCACTATAGAGGGCTCTATATCTCCTAAAGTAGTTTCTAGTAAAGTTAATGTGTCTTTATATCAGCTATTGGTCTCTGTGCTAGATATAGGCGCATTCAATGAGTTATTTATTGAAGATACCGATGGTGGCATAGCCTTAACCGTTCGTCCTGCGCCCTTTTTAGATGTAGATGGCAATCCTATTCAAGGTCATGCGCCCGACTCTATTCAAATTGATTCTACGGATATAGTTGCCATCAATGTATCAAGGTCTGATGCGGGTGTAGCCAATTACTATTGGGCTCAATGTGCGCCTTGGGCATTAACCAGCAATGAAGATCAAAAGGCGGCAGCCTCGGTGGGCGATAAGTCTACGTTCATTTTGTATGATTACCTAAACTGTATGCAAGCTTATTATGGTGTTAGGAAAATGGAGGTTGAAATATCACTAGGTCCGCCTTCTTATTCATGGTCTGATGCAATAAGAGCAACGCAAGCAGATTCGCAAACTTCATCATTGTCAGCTTGGATAGTTAGTAGGCGGAAAATCTTATCATCGATTAATAAAGATAATGTGATATTTGAAAGTGGCTCATTACGCCTTAGAGGCAATGAGCGCATTAAGGCAGGGATGCAATTAAATATAAGTCGTGGAAATAAAATGTATTCCAGCTATTACGTTACCAAAGTAGATCATGAGTTTGTGCCTTTTCAGGGTTTTTATACTACTGTTACGGTTGAAAGAGGTACGAGTTTTATAACGCGCTCCCAAAGTGATCAGCTTACTTATTTTTTAGAAATTGATGGCAAGGGGGTGTGATGTTTTCTTTAGCAAGAGTGGTTAATATTCATCCAGAGTCTAATTCAGTTGATGTTGAGTTTATGGATGATGGCAGGCGTGTTTCTGGTGTTCAATGTATGGCTAATACTGCAGGTACAGATTTTGGCAATGCTGATTTATCAATGCCCGACTCAGTTGGTTATGGAACTCCAATAAGCAAAACCAGAAATATTATTGCCGTAGTTGGCTTTGTAAATAGCTTTCCTATTGTTATGGGTTTCTTGTTTCCCGAAGTGACTCAGTGTCTATTTAGTGACATTAATCGCAAGATATATCGTCATGCCTCTGATGTTTATTATTCAATTGATGGGGCTGGAAATACTGAGTTTGTGCATCCATCGGGGGCGTTTGTGCGCTTTGGTGTCACACCTGCACATGAGGATTTAACCGGTAAAGATTATGATAATCTTTGGAAAATAAGCCGAAACACCGATAAAGCAGTTCATATACATATAGAGCAAGCGGCAGGAAAGGCTTCTATAGATATTGATCCAGCTGGTAATATCTCAATCGCTAATGCAGGCAATTCAACGATTGCTACGACTGGTGATATATCAATGTCAGCAGGTGGCAATATATCCTTGGCCGCTAAAGGAAGCTTGTCTATATCAGCAAAAGGCGGCATTTCATCAACAGCTTCAGGAAGCATGGCCATAAAAGCAGCCGCCATTGAAACAACAAGTTCTATGCACATCACTGGAGGCATTACTTCTGATGCCGATGTTGTGGCGGGTGGCATTAGTTTAATGAAACATACGCATGGTGATGCTCAAGGTGGCAGGACAAGCCTGCCATCATAATTGATTAATCAAAATACAAAATTTAAGTTCCATGTCATAGGTCGTGACAGCATAGTCACTCTATGACAACGCCACAGCAAAAATCTTCTGATCGCCCTATAAGCTTTATTCTTCATAATATGGCTAAGGGTACTGAGCCTGTTGAAATGAGGCTGGTTATTCGCCCTGAGGACTTGACGCGAACAGATCAGTCACGTCTTACAACAACTCAAACATTAGGAGGCGCTTGGGGTGATAATTTTGGTCGTGGTATCCCTACTGTGCAATTATCAGGCACAACAGGCTGGGGCTCTGGAGGACTTCCAGACGGCTTAGTAATATTTCAAGCCCTGTATGAACAAATTTTTATGCAATGGCATGCTCAGCGTGAAGAGGCGCTTAAAATTGCACTTGATCCGGATAAAGTTAAATTAATCTTTGCTGATTATTTGGATAATTTTATTTATGTAGTTGCTCCGCAAAACTTTGTATTACGTCGCAATAAATCTAGGCCGTTATTATCTCAGTATCAAATTAATTTGACTTGGTTGTCTGATGATGTGGCAGAAACAATGAAAGCTGTGGCTGCTTCTTCATCATCTGGGGCAATGAGTGATATTGAGAAAAGTGCTTTAGATTCTATCCTTAGCTCTATTGATGATATTAGTTCGTTTATTTCATCTAATATTTCCTCGGTTCTTGGCACAATAAAAGGAGTATTTGACGGCTTGGTTGCTATTGCTGCTAAAGCTCTTAATGCTGTTCAAAGAGTTTTAAAAGCAGGGATGGGTATTGTTAATGCAGTAACATCTGGCTTATTAGGTATTGCCAGCAGTCTTATGAGGGCTGCGGCTAATGTCACCTCTATGATTCGTTCTGTTATGAGCTTTCCTCAAGTAGTTATGGCTCAATTTCAGCGCCTAACTGCAGCATTTGAAAACGCTTTTTGTGTTTTAACCAATGTTTTTACGCCTAGAAAATTCTTACCTAATTATAGTGGGCTATATGGATCATCTAACTGTTCTTCAACGGCAGGTGGATCTCCAATATCAATTTACAATACTGAAAATCCATTTCCTACCTTGTTCCCGGTTAAAGCATCTGCTTATAGCATGTCTACGCCAGCCAGCGCTTCATTGGGGCGACTTACAACTATTGATCCCGTTCTAAATCCAATGCCTATTACTCGACTGAGTGGTGACATGAAGGCTGTTGGCGGCATAACGATAAACGCATGACCTTAGTAGCTGCGCCTAATGTTCGCTATGTCACTATAAATTATGGTGACGATCTTAGACAAATATCTTTGCGTGAGCTAGGGGACGCCTCTAATTGGGTGTCTTTGGTCGTTATTAATGACCTTAAGCCGCCTTATATTTCTGACAAAGCAAGCAATGGAGTTCTTGCTTATGGTGATGCAATTAAGATTCCTGCGCCTTCATCTTATATTGATGCGAGCGCAGATCCTATTGCTGTTTTTAGCATCGATATTTTTGCTTCAAAAAAGAAACTATCAGCCGTTAATGGTGATTTAGCGGTGGTCAGTGGTCTGGCTAATTTATACCAGGCATTAGCTTTGCATGTTGATGTAGATAAAAAAGAACTGGGTTTTCATCCAGAGTTTGGTTGTTATGTGCGCTCCGTTATGGGTGCAATGAATGGCCCTATGGCGGGTCAATTAGCTGCATTTTATGTGAAGTCTGCGCTTATTGAAGATTCTCGCGTTGATTATGTTTCTGCGTGCACTGCAACAGTGATAGGCGATGTCATTAATGTGAGTGCAACGGTTGTGCCCATATCTGGGAAGCCTATTGATTTATTACTGGTGATATAAATGTTTCAGCTTAAGGACATGATTTCTATTAGCGCAGGTATGATAAACCGCGCTAAAGCAACACAGGCAAAGATAACTGATTTTAATATAGGCTCTGTTGCAAGGACGATGCTTGAATCGTCGGCGATTGAAGTTGAACAGTTTTATCAGCGTATGTTTTACGGAATCCTTGAAGCTATTCCGACAGCCATTTATTTAGGCTTTAATTTTACAATGATTCAGCCTACTGAGGCTCAGGGTCTAGTTACCATTAATTTTGCTGGACCTATAGTAAGTGCCTTTACTATTCCGGCTGGAACTATTTTTGTAAATTCATCTAATGCTGTTACTTATTTATCAGTTCAAGATACCTCTGTTGGGCTGGGCGTCACTACCATTAACGTACTAGTTCAATGCTCTCAAGCAGGCTCGGCAGGCAATGCGCCTTATGGGGCTATTGATTCAACTCAAAACTATAGCCTGCCAGTTGGTGCAGTAATTATTGGGAATGCTATTAGTTCGGGTGGAGATGGCGAAACAGACCTAGAGAGACAAGCTCGATTTGCGCAATATATTCAAACTTTAGCAAGAGGCACAAATAGTGCGGTTGAGTATGGTGCGCGTATGGCGCAAATATTTTCAGCAGATGGCAGTCTTATTGACTATGTAAGTAGGGTGGGGTTTTCAGAAGTACCAGGCACTATGAGTGTTTATATCTATGGCTCAAACGGCCTTGCCTCACCTGCATTGGTAGCTGATGCTCAAAAAATTATTGATGGTTATTGGGATGCTGCAAGCCAAACTTTTATAGCAGGATGGAGACCGGTAGGTATACAGGTAATTGTTTTCCCCATGATACAGCAGCCAGTTGATGCTATTTTTACGATAGTGATGTTTTCTGGCGTGGCCTTAGATACCGCTGTTAAAAATAACATTATGACTGCAATTTCAGCTCAAATTACCTCTGTTTTGCCTAGTTTTGTTTTATATGTTGAAAATATTGATGATGCTATTTTAACAGTTGCTGGTGTTCAATCTGTTAGAAACAATATGACTTCTAATATTACTTGTCCATTCAATACTGCATTAGTGATGGGTAATATTGAAATAATTGAGGGGACTAGCTAATGGTAGCAACTCGCGAAAGGCTGATAGACAATCTATATAGCGGCCTTGATCCTTCTCCTGATGAAGAAATAGTTTTACGGATAGGGCAGGGAGGCAAGCTATCGTGGACGGTTTCTAATGATGTTTTAACTGTAATGGGCGCTAATGGCGCCTTATCTGCATTTAAGCTTAGCAATACGACTATTGGTGAGTTAGCTAATTCACTGTCCGATTCATCAATTGATGTTAAGTATATCAATAATGATTTTTTAACGATTAGTGCGGCTGCCATTATTGATGGTAGTGGCACTGAGTCAGAAACTAATGGTGATGCGCTTTCTGCTTTTACATCTATTTTATGGGCGTTTATGGACGCCTATGCTGTTGAGCTTGATGCGGCAAATAGTAATATAGATGAGGCTATTGCTGATCTTTATATCAATAGCGCTACAGGGGAAATTCTTGATATTTGGGGTAAATATTTTGGTGATCCACGTAATCTTGGTGAGTCAGATTCAGATTATAGCAAGCGGATTATTATTGATACCTTGCGCCCAAAATCAAATAAATATGCATTAATCAATGCCGCTGATGCGCTATCGGGCTCTAAAATTGATATTTATGAGCCTTGGACTGATTTGTTTTTCTTGTCTCAATCTAATCTTGATGATCAACATACTTATGATGGCGATATGTGGTCGCCTTACGTATTTAGACCTCAGCTCAGAGCGCAGCAAAATATCAAATGGGCTGCTATCACGGCCTTATTTGAAAAGCTTCGTCCTGCAGCTGTTTTTCAATTGCCTCCAGAGTTTATTCCTGATACCAGAGGCAATGAGGTTAGTGTTAAAGGCTTAGGTATCTCGCAAACTGATGATGTTTTTGTGGGCGCTAGATACGCCGACAAAATGAATCTTGATGATTATCATCTGGGTGATCCAGTCATCAATAATTATCGTATGTCAGTTTATGACATCTATGGCATGGGTTTATATAAGTTAATGCCGATTGGTTGGAATAGCGCCCAAGATCAGCAAGATTATTACTGGAATGGCTCTTGGGATAGCCGTGCATGGGACATATTAGCTTTAGAAAATGGCTGGAACGGTTTATGGGATGGTCATGAATGGTTTGGAGCTCTTCCGGCTAATGGTTGGGACAATAGGTCATGGAATGATTTATATCCCAGCATAGGGACGCCTATTCCAGAGCTGCCTTTAGAATTACATGCAAGGCGCTTATTTGTTCATGCTGATATTGTTTTATCTGATATGGATGAGGGCTTTGGTCATGAACGCTTTATGTTTACAGGCGGTTGCCAAGTAACGAGAAATGTTCCTGTATTAGATGATTTTCTTTTGTCTGATTTTGATATGGGAACGACTTATGAAGAATTTGAAGACGTTTATTTAGAAAGTCATATTTTAGGCAATGATGGCACTCAGATGCCTTATTCATTAGGAATAAATGTAAGCAATGAAATAGCTTTGTCAGCTACGGTCATAGGCTCTTTAGATTGGAATGGCGCATGGTCTTCGGCATCATGGGACGCTGTAATAGCTGATATTGGCATAACTCATGAAATAGGTTTGTCGGTCACGGCTAATGCTATGGCTATTCATGAGCCTTTATATTGGAACAACTTATGGTCGTCTGATACCTGGAGCACTACAACATTATCACATGATTTATTTTGGAATGGTTCTTGGTCTACAAGTTCTTGGAATTCAAATGCTTTTAGTTACGGTTTTAATATAGGTTCTTACGATACTTATAGTCTGCAAGGGGCATTTAACAGCGGCTCAGGGATTAACAGTATTAGTAGTTTTGCTTCTGGCGTTTCCGTTTCAATGTCTCCTGAATACATTAATGCTATGTCAATAGATTATGACTATATTGAGGATGATTATGTGCTGCCTGATTATACGGTCGGTTACTTTCAGTCAATGAGTTTAGTGCCTTCTGTTGTTGCTGAAACGGTCGTGACAACAGAATACATAGAAGTTAATCCAACTAATGGGGCTGTTAGCTTAATGTGGGCTGACAATTGGTCGGTTTATTCTTGGGATTATAGCTCAACCTATTCTGGCATCTGTATTACTGTTCAAACGGAGAACAACTAAATGGCAATTTTAACCGCATCCGGTCGCACCGCTATAGCGGCATCAATAGCGGCTCAACCTATACATTTTGCATGGGGGTCTGGAAGTCCTAGTTGGGATGTTACTCATGTTGCTGAAGATTTTAATGCAACAGGCTTGGTGACTGAAATAGGTCGTCGTCTTGCAACCAGTGTGCAATATGTTAATCCTGATAATTCGGGCAGCATTGTTGTTCCCGTATTCAATGACGCTTCAGGCAATAGTATCTCTAAAAGCTTTTCGCTTTCAACCGTGCCTACGCCAAACTTATACATGCGTTTTAATTTTGACTTTACTGATGCGCCTATAGCTACCATTCGTGAAGTAGCTATTTTTGTTGGCACTATAGTAGCTACAGGTCTTCCGGTAGGTCAGCTTTATTTTACGCCCGATCAACTGGTAAGCTATGGGACTTTATTAGCGCTTGAAAATTTAATAGAGAACATTCAAAGATCACCTAACTCAAGACAGTCTTTTGAGTTTGTTCTAACCATATAATCTGGGGCAATTATGACTAATACAACAATGCCTTATGGTTATTATGATCGATTTGATATATCAAAAGGCTATGAGAAAAATTTATTTGTAGCCGGTGCTGGCCTGCAATCAGCAGAGCTTAATGAGATTCAAGATTACGCAACTCATCAGATTCAAAGTATTGGCAATGCAATGTTTCATGATGGCAATGTTATAAAAGATGCGGCCATTATTGTTAATCCTACTACGGGTGTAGTGACTGCTGAAGCTGGCATGATCTATATTATGGGCGCTGTAAGAGGCGTTGCGGCGGCTTCATTTACTATTCCTACTGTTGGAGAGATAGCCATTGGTCTTTATTTGCAAGAGACAGTTGTTACTGCGCTTGATGATCTGGCTTTACGTGATCCAGCTTCTGGTACTCGAAACTATCAGCAGCCTGGCGCTTCTCGTTTAAAGCGTCAAGTAGTGTGGGGATTTGTTGGCGACAATCAGTCGGGTGAATTTTATCCTGTTTACACCGTTGTCGATGGCGTGCAAATTTCTAAAATTTCTCCGCCCAATGTCGATCCTATTACACAATCTATCGCTAAGTATGATCGTGACTTATCAGGTGGTGACTACATTGTGACTGGCTTTAGCGTCACTATTCAGCCAGATGATAATAATAAACAAAATTATTCTATAGCAGCAGGTCGTGCTCGTGTAAATGGTTATGCCGTTGAGCTTAGCACTTCATCGCGCATGGTGTTTGATGCGCAGGCTGATGAGATGTATGTTGATTCAGAGCCTTATGCCTCTACAACACTGGCTGCACAGCGTATTACTTTGGCACAAGCACCGATTGCCAATATCACTAAAGTGGGTATTACCTCTCAAAAAACAGCAACCATGACTCATGGTGCTTATAACGGTGCACTTGATCCTCTGCCAGATAATTCAGTTTTAACACTGGTTTCTGTTGTCCAAGGGACTACGACCTATGTAGCTGGTACTGATTACAAATTAACTGCCGGTAAAGTAGATTGGTCTTTAACAGGCGCAGAGCCTGCTACTGGATCAACCTATTCTGTCACCTATCAATATATGACTTCAGTAGTGCCTACTCTAGTAGATGCTACAGGCTTAACAGTGACAGGAGCTGTTACAGGCTCTTTAATTCTTGTTAGTTATAACTTTTATTTGCCTCGTTTTGATCGTATTGCTTTGGCGTCTGATGGCTCTTTTGTCTGGGTTAAGGGCGTTGCTGCTGAATGGAATCCGCAGCCGCCCGCCATATCAAATTCATTGCTTCCTATTTGCACCATTGCTCAAACTTGGGATGCTAACCGTTCTATCGTCAACGATGGTGTGCGTGTAGTGCCTATGAATGACATTGTGGCTATGAATGAACGCATTAGTTATGTGCTTGGGCTTGTTGCTCAGCAAGAATTAACAATGGGTATTCATACTCGTGAGGCAGGTGCTAAAAAAGGTTTATTTGTTGATCCATTTTTGGATGACTCACAACGAGATGCTGGCACACCGCAAACAGCTGCTGTTATTAACGGCACTTTGAATTTGCCGATATTAGCTGTTGCTAATAATACAGTTGGAGACATTACTTCCGCAAAATCTTTACCCGCTATTCAGACTGTCGATTTATCCCAAGCTCTAAAAACATCATTTATGCCGGTTAATCCGTATATGTCATTTGCTGTGACGCCTGCGGTGATTACATTAACGCCTGCTATTGATGTTTGGACTGAGGTAACGACAAGCTGGGCAGCTCCAGTGACTAATTATGTCTATGACAATCATGGTTGGTGGTGGTGGTGGTGGGGCTGGTATGGCTGGGGCTGGCAGACAGTGTCAACAGCAACCAATACGTTGTCTAGCACTAGCACGCCCGCACAAACTTTGCGTCAAATTGATATTGATTTTTCAATCTCTGGCTTTGAGGCTAATGAAAACTTAATAGTGACGACTTTTGATGGCATCACTATCACGCCTGTAGCGCAGTAGGAGATTATATAAATGACACTTAAAGCAAATTCATTAGGCGCTGTCAGCGGAAAATTTACCATTCCAGCAGGCGTGCCATCGGGGAATAAGTTAGTTGCCTTTACAGGTGATAAAGGTTCTCATGGCCAGGCCATTTTTACAGGGGAGGGTACCTTAGTCTCTCAAACTTTGCAGCTTGTGACTACATTAAGCGAAAACTACTGGTGGTGGTATTACGACCCTCTAGCTCAGACCTTTATGGTTAATGCGGATGGTCAATACTCTGCTGTTGAGTTATTGGTAGGTGCTGTCGGGAGTTCTGATGTAACTGTGCAAATTCGTACTTGCCAATTAGGATTTCCAACGCAAACTATTTTAGCGACCTCGCGTTTACCTGCTTCTAGTTTGCTGACGAACGGTGCTTTCACTCAATTCAATTTTGATGCGCCTGTATATCTTACGCAGAATACCGAATATGCCATTGTTGTGCTTTGTGATGATGCAACTACAGCTATTGGTGTTGCTGAAATGGGTAAATATGATGTGACTCATGGTCAGTGGGTTACTTCTCAACCTTATACGGTTGGGGTGTTGCTATCATCATCTAATGCCTGTACATGGACTGCAAGTCAAGATGTAGATCTTACCTTTAAATTGATTAAATCTAGCTATACGACAACGTCGGCTGATATTGCTTTAGGTTCAGTTGCACTAGATCATGCGACTGATTTAATGGTTGTTGGTATGGCAACACAACCGACCTCCGCTACAAAAGTCAGCTATAAGTTAACTATGCCAGATGGCACAGCTTCGGTTGTTTCATCAGGTCAGCCCATACAATTGGCTAATCAAACTAGTGGCTCAATGAAAGTTGATGCCATGATTTTGGGTGATGCTAATGCTTCGCCTGTTGTTTACCCTGGTGTACAAGTTATTGCTGGCATGGTCATGAGCACAGCCGATTATGTTACACGTGCTATTCCAGCTGCTAATAACTCAACCGCCAAGATTGTATTTGATGCCGCGATTCCATCGGGATCATCAGTCAATGTTTATATCATGGCTCAAGGCGCAACAGCATGGACGCCGGTTAGTTTAGCAGCTTCTGCTATCAATCCTGATGGCTCTATGGAGTTTTCATATACGTCTGGAGTTTTCTCCGGACAAAGTGTGCAAGTGAAGCTGACGTTAAACGGCTCAAGCTCAGCAAGACCTGTGGTCAAAAATCTACAGGTGGTTGTTCTTTAGTCGTGACGAAACAATAAAACGCGGGTATCACAAGATACCTATCATTTAGTAACTTTTTGGATGCAAAAACATGGTTAATAACACAACGCCCAACTTAGGTTTACAGTTACCTGATCCCTCTAATCCGCTAAGCACTGATGTATTAAGATTAATAAGCTCTCTTAATACGCTAGATACAGCTGTTAATGCAAAAACAACAATGGCTCAAGTTAATACAGCTATTCAAGCCGTTGTCGGTGCAGCTCCTACTGCGCTTGCTACTTTAGCAGCAATTGACGCTCAATTAGCATCTGATGAATCTGCTGCGGCGGCTTTAGCAACAACAGTTGCTGCAAAAGTCGCTAAAACTGACATCGTTGATGCTTTAACAAGCTCAGCGACTAATCAGCCTTTATCAGCCAATCAGGGTAAAGTTTTAAATGGCTTGATTACTGGTTTACAGCCTGCTTTGGTGAGTGGAACATCTATAAAAACGATTAATAATCAATCATTATTAGGTAGTGGCAATATTTCTGTAAGCACTAGCTCTAGCAATGTAGTATCAGCTAGTCTTACCATGCCTTCAACTGTTGCAACTAGCGGAAGTTTAGCTTTAACTTTGTCAGGCACGTCGGCTTTAGTAAATGGCAGTATTGCAAGCTTTCAAATAACAGATTGGAACAATAATACAACTACAGTAACCGCTACTTCTAATGCTGCTTCTACAACATTAATAGCACCTGCTACATCGGGTACGTTGTTAACAGTATCTGTAGTCGCTGTTGATAACTATGGCAATAAGTCACTAGCTGTCACTGCAACTTCAACTACCGTTACTGTATCTATTAATGCCGTAACGATCACTAGCCCTGCAAGTGGCGCTACTAATATCGGTCAAACTCCAACCATCTCAGGCAACTCCTTTGGCGTGACCAACGGTACTGATACTCAAGTGTCTGCTGATTGGGAAATCTGGACAGGTGCTAACCGTACTGGCACGTTAGTGTGGTCATCTATTAACGATACCGTAAATAAAACCAGCATCACTGTACCAGCGGCTACTTTAGTTGTTAACACCACTTACTATATTGCTGCTAGATATAAAGGCACTACTTACGGCTACGGCGGCTATGGTTATTGCAGCTTTACCACTGCGACTAGCTTTGTACCTAGCGTAGCAGGCGCAGCTTATCAAGGCGGTTTCTTCGCTGGCAAGATTGTGATTGGTGCTAACACCTATGCTTTAGTCGTTGCACCTAAGGCATCAGGCGAAAATACTTCAAAACAGTGGAAAATTACGAATGATACTACCGCTGGCACCTTGTCGCTGAATGACGGCTTAAGCAATAGTAATGCGATGAACAACGCTAGTCATCCTGCTGCGCAGTTCTGTAGAGCTTTGACTATAGGCGGCTATAGCGATTGGTATTTACCTTCTCGTGATGAGTTAGAAATCGTTTACCGTAACTGTAAGCCTGATAGTACGGCTAATAGTACTTATGTAAATAGGATTAACAACCTTGGTGTGGGGAACGGCTCTGATACCAATAACAACGGCTATAACGCTAATTCTTTACCAGTAGGGACTGCTTATACCGCTAGCAATCCAACGACTAGCGTTTCCTTGGCTTATACCACGGGCAATGCAGAGGCTTTTGCGGCTGCCTGGTATTGGAGCAGCACCGAGTTCAATGCGACGGACGCCTGGACTCAGTACTTCAGCTTTGGCGCCCAGACCAACAGCGGCAAGAACTACACCAACTACGTGCGAGCGGTCCGCAAAGTCCTTATTTAACACTTTACCTATTTCCCTGCCGTTTTGCGGCAGGGGTTTCACGACTGGAGATATTTTGTATGGCGCGAGCTACTGAATTACCGATTTACCGTGAGGCGTATGAGCTGTTGCTGAAAGTAACAGCGTTTACGCAGAATTACCCGCGTGGTTATCGGCAAGGACTAGCACGGGAAATTTGTTTAACGGCGCAAGCCGTGGTCGGTTTGATTTTTAAAGCAAATTGCACACAAGACAAACTTCCGATTCTTGAGCTATTACGCGAACAGTTGCAGATTTTGCAATTGCAGCTAAGACTTTCAAAGGATTTACGTCTGATATCTGCCGGTCAATTTGGCGTCACTGTCGCCACTCTGGATATTGTCGGTAAGCAATTAACAGGGTGGTTAAAATACGCGAAAAACCGCGCTTGATGAATATGCGTTATGGCGCTTATTCCTATGCACATCATTTGGTCGAAGTAGCTGTGCGTTTTGCAGCTCCAAGCGCTATCAAGAAACGGCGTGGTATTCAACTACGTGCGTCAATGCGCAGTTTGATAAGCGTCGATGCTACGGGCAATCGCTTATCCGATGTTTACACCTTCGAACTGACCGAGTTCAATGCGACGAACGCCTGGAAACAGAACTTCAACAATGGCAACCAGAACAACAACAACAAGAACAACACCAACTACGTGCGAGCGGTCCGCAAATGATGTTACACCACTACCACTTGACAGTGACTGAGCTGTTTGAGGCTTATTATGAGTGCAGACGGCACAAAAGAAATACGCCTGCGGCTTTAGAATTTGAGCAAAACTTAGAAGCTAATCTGATGGAACTTTATTATGAGCTGCTGAGCGGTACATGGCAGGTATCACCCGCGACAGTTTTTGTCGTGACTGTGCCTAAATGCCGCGAGGTCTGGGCAGCTAATTTTAGAGATCGCATTGTTCATCATTTAGTGTATAGAGCCATTGCGCCTATGTTTGAAAAGGCTTTTATCCACGATAGTTGCGCCTGCATTAAAGGCAGAGGCACGCTGTATGCGGCTAATCGCTTAGAAAAACATTTACGTAGTGCTACACAAGATTGGACACAAGCTGCTCATGTCTTAAAAACCGATGTGGCTAATTTTTTTGGCAGCATTAGACAAGATTTATTGTTTGAAAAGCTACAAGTGAAGGTGCAAAACGAATTTTTATTAGATTTGCTAGAAAAGCTGGTCTTTCAAGATGTAAAAATGAATGCCATTTTTAATAGTGATGCTAAGAAATTGAGTTTAGTACCTGAACATAAAAGCTTATTAAAAGCACAAGCGGGCATTGGCTTACCAATTGGTAATTTATCCAGCCAGTTTTTTGCCAATGTTTATTTAGATAGCGTTGATCAAGCTATTAAGCGTGCGATGGTCTGCAAGCATTATGTGCGTTACGTTGATGATATTGTCGTAGTTGATAAGTCTGCGCAAAAGCTGAATCAAGTGGCTGAGCGTATTCGCTGCGAATTAGCCAAGTTAGGCATGAGTCTAGCAGAGCATAAAACCAGTATCGAACCTGCAACAAAAGGCGTTGATTTTGTTGGTCACGTTATCCGACCTTATCGGCAGCAATGGCGACCTAAAACTCACCGCGCTGCGCTCAGGAAAATCTCGCAAACCGCTCCACCAAACTTGGTGCAAACTTGTAACAGTTATTTAGGGTTATCAAGAAGCACCGGAAACCGAAGTCAAACCCTTTCAATTGCAAGAGCTGCGCTAAAAAGCGGCTTAGCAGTTAATTCAACCCTTAACAGGACATATACCCATGCTTATTAAATTTACTTACGTTGACGCTCAAACTTTACGCCCAATGAATGAAGAGCCTGCAGCTGCTGGCCCAATATTACCTAATGTGCCTGGTATTGCTATTAATTTTGGCAATGAATCAGAATGGCCTTGTTTGTACCCTATTTTTTATGGTCATTGTGATGATGATGCAGACTCAATTACTCCAGGTATTTTAGATGTCTTAACTCAAGAGTCATTTGACGAGGCTTTAGCGCATGAGCAAGCTGCAAGAATTGAGCGTACTAAAAATGAGGTACGTGGCAGACGTAGTTGGTTATTAAATTCTTGTGACTGGACTCAATTAGCTGACAGCCCTTTAACAGCTGAAAAGAAAGCGGCTTATGTGACTTATCGACAAGCATTGCGTGATGTGCCAGAGCAAGCTGGCTTTCCTAATACTATTGATTGGCCTGTTGATCCTGATGCGCCTGTAGATATTACGTCACAAGCGGCAGCTTAAAAAAGCAAAACCCCCGATGGCTGGCAGGCTGTCGGGGGTTTTTAATCCAATCCTTAAAGCCAGTAAGGAAGAATATGTATGCAGTTTAAAGTAAATAATGGAGCTGTCAAGATGCTAGAACTAATTGATCAGTCAAAAAGTTTAGTTTGGAAGATAACTTTCCCAGTCGTAATAGTTATTATGGCATGGAATCTTCCAGATACTATTTCAGCAATCATGCCGCTATTAAAATAGCTTAAAAAGCAAAACCCTAGGCAGCGGCAAACTGACTAGGGTTTTTATCAATCAATTGAAGATGACAACTGATTAATTATGGATAAATATAACAGATTAAAAATAATTTTGCATTCAGAAAAAGGGTTAAAAATGGATATTTCGCACAATGAATTTGTTATTAGGTGTATTGGCATTGCTATTATTCTATGGTCAACAGCCCCATTGATGGCTGCAATTCGCTGGTGGTAGCTACTATGAAAGAATTACAATCTTGGCGAGCTGCCGATACTTTGTGTAACTACTGTAGTTTAGATCTTTAAGAATTTCACAAAAACTGTGGATAAATACCATCAGTCCGCACCCAGTACGCATGGACTCCTGTATAGCCTTTATTTATAGGGTACTCTGTCCAATCTAGCATGGGGGCAACGCTAAAGCGGTAACTTGGGGTGTTCGGGGTTAGCATGAATTATTTAGTATTGTTTGGGGGCGGGCTTTAGATAAATAAAGTATTTGGCTATTATTTCATATTAACTGACCTAAAGCAGTAACGTTGCTTCAGTCTCGTTTGCTAGAGCTGTGCACCTCAGGTTTTGTTGGGAGGTGGTGGGTGTAAATAAGTAGATGTCGATCGTAATGTGGAGGCCGATTGTAATGTATGGACAGATCGTGATCTGTTCATGCGGTGTGAAATATACTGTTTATGCGAACTTACTGATTTAGATAGCTTTCTATTTGTTTTTTATAATTCGCTGAATAACTGCGAAACATCAGTTGATTAGCTCAAGCTCTAGCGCAGACCCAAACATCGACTCGACTCACACCTTCGGCTTTTAATAGTTTGGCCAATTCATGAGCGGTAGAGCCGGTAGTCATTACGTCATCTAACAAGGCTATATGTTGCACCGAAATAGTTTGAGTCATCGAAAAAGCGTGTTTGATATTCTTTCGTCTTTGCTTGGCCGTCAAGGCTGATTGGTGAGGTGTATCTTTATGCCTTAGGCAACTATGCAAATCAAGTGGTAGTTGTAATTCTTTAGCCACGGTTTTGGCAATTTCAATCGCTTGATTAAAACCTCGCTCTCGGTAACGGGCTTTATGCAACGGTACCGGTAAAATCAGATCGGGTTTTTGGGCGGTTAGTTTTAAATGATCGGCCAATAATAAACCCAATAAACGAGCATTCTTATAATGTGCGCCGAATTTTAAGGTGGTAATTAAATGTCGTATTTCGCCTTGATAAGTAAAGGGTGCGTAAGTTTCATCAAAAGCCGGCGTGGAGCTTAGACAATGTCCGCAAAGCATAGGGTATCTCAGCGGTGGCTCTAGTATTTCTGCGCATTTATAACAACAAAGCGTGTTTCTATGCAGGCGTTGATGACAGTGATTGCAAAGGTCTCGACCTTGAGTGCCAGGATTAGCACATAAGATGCAGGTAGGCGGGAGTAGGTAATCCTGTATAATATCGATCCAGTTGTATCCCTTATTGATACTTGCCGGTTGACGAATGAGCTGTTTGTTTGTCACGTTTACCTTTATTGTAGTTGGAGATTATCAGCATGTCTGCAAACCCTGCCATTAGCCATCCTAATTCACTTAGCTTACGTCATGATTGGCAGTTGGATGAAGTGCAAGCCCTGTATGCTTTACCTTTTAATGATTTGATCTTTAAAGCACAAACAGTTCATAGAGAGCATTTTGATCCCAACGAAGTTCAAATCAGTAGCTTATTAAGTATAAAAACAGGTTCTTGTTCAGAAGATTGTGGCTATTGTCCGCAAAGTGCGCGTTATGATTCGGGCTTAACACCCGAAGCTTTGATGCCTGTCGATGCCGTATTAAAAGCTGCTCAACAAGCTAAAGACCAAGGGGCTTCGCGTTTTTGTATGGGTGCTGCTTGGCGCCAACCTAAAGATAAAGATGTAGAGCGTGTCATTGAAATGGTTCAAGGCGTTAAGGCGATGGGCATGGAAACTTGTGTCACCTTAGGCATGTTGACCGATGCACAAACCCAGCGCTTAAAAGAAGGTGGTTTAGATTATTACAATCATAATTTGGATACCTCTGAAGATTATTATTCCGAAGTCATTACCACACGCACTTATCAGGATAGGTTAGATACTTTAGAGCGAGTCAGAGATGCAGGTATCAATGTTTGTTGTGGCGGTATTGTGGGTATGGGCGAAACCGATGTAGATCGTGCTCAATTACTCATACAGTTAGCCAATATGCCTAAACATCCTGAAAGTGTGCCCGTCAATATGCTGGTGCAAGTTGAAGGTACGCCATTAATGGGTACTGAACAGTTAGATCCGATTATCTTTGTGCGTACATTAGCCGTCGCAAGAATTATGATGCCTAAATCGCGAGTACGCTTGTCAGCGGGTCGCAGCAAAATGAGTGATGAAATGCAGGCATTGTGTTTTCTGGCGGGTGCTAACTCGATATTTTATGGTGATAAGTTATTGACCACTGATAACCCGATGACTAATCATGATCTTGCTTTATTCGATCGTTTAGGTGTTTATTCTGGTGGTTCAAGTTACGCCTAATGACATTGGCTTTTTCACAGTTATCGGGTGATCTGGAAAGCATTGCCAAGCAAGGCTTATACCGTTCTAGGCGAGTTATCAACTCGCCGCAAGGTATCTATCTGAAAGTTGACGGTAGAACAGTACTTAACTTTTGCAGCAATGATTATCTGGGTTTGGCTAATCATCCAGATGTGCTCAGTGCTTTTAAAAACGCAGTCGATCAATATGGTGTCGGTAGTGGTTCAGCGCATTTAATCTGTGGGCATAGCTTAGCGCATCATGCTTTGGAAGAAGAGCTCGCTGAGTTTACCGGTCGTGATCGCGCCTTATTATTTTCTGCCGGCTATATGGCTAATTTGGGCGTTATGTCGGTGCTATTAGGGCGTGGAGATGCGGTGTTTGAAGATAGGCTTAATCACGCGTCTTTATTAGATGGTGGTTTAATGTCGGGTGCAGTCTTCAAGCGTTATCGGCATGGCGATGTTGAGCATCTTAATAGTCACCTTAAAAAAGCCAGTGGCCATAAACTCATCGTAACCGATGGTGTGTTTAGTATGGATGGTGATTTTGCTCCTTTACCTGCTTTATCGAAAGTGGCCCAAGATCATAATGCTGGGTTGATGGTAGATGATGCCCATGGTCTAGGTATTCTTGGCGCAAAAGGTGGCGGTTTACTAGATTATTACGGACTTAAGCAAGCTGATGTACCTATATTAATGGGCACTTTAGGTAAGGGTTTTGGGACGTTTGGTGCCTTTGTGGCAGGTTCTGAGGACTTGATTGAAATCCTGATACAAAAAGCCCGGACTTATATTTATACCACGGCCTTACCTGCAGCGGTGGCTGAGGCGACCAGAGCTAGTTTAAAGCTAGTGATTACTGAAGATTGGCGCAGAGACAAACTTAAGGCACTCACTGAAAGGTTTAGCGTGGGTGCAAGGCAATTGGGTTTGCAGTTGATGAACTCTACCTCACCTATACAGCCGATAGTGATCGGTGAGAATCAACAAGTCATCGAAATCAGTCAAGCCTTGTTACAAGCTGGTTTTTTAGTCAGTGCCATAAGACCACCTACGGTACCGCAAGGTAGCGCTCGATTGAGAGTCACCTTTTCTGCTTTGCATGAAGAAGCGCATGTCGATAGTCTGCTAGATGCCTTAGATAAAGCTGGCGCAGGGCTTAGATAACTGACGTTATATTTACTTAGATAAGTTTTGTCCGTCAGGCGATTCATGTAAGCGTTAGGTAACTCTCAAAAACTAAAATATCCACTATAGGATGTGCTGAACGATAGTGACGCGCATCGTTCTATCGTGGTGATGCGCTTCACTTCCGTTCAGCACATCCTATAAAAGTTTAGGCTGCGCAAAAGAAAGTATCTCGCCTTCGGGTGCGATAACCCGATTAACAAATAGTCGCGATAGCGACCTCATTATTCGTTTTTTAAGCTGCTCAATGGCTGCGTAACATTAGTTAAATAATTCATGATCAAGCTACATCAACAAACTTTTGGTACCGGTAAATCTATAGTGCTAGTGCATGGCTGGGCGATGCACAGCGGCATTTGGCATGATTTTGCCATGCAACTAGCAGAGCATTATCAAGTCACTTGTATCGATTTACCGGGACATGGTCATAGCGATAGCTTAGCTGAATTTACCTTAGAACATGTCGTCGATGCCCTAGTTGCTGCTGTGACTGATGAGCAGAGTTGTTGGCTAGGCTGGTCATTGGGTGCAACTGTGGTCATGGAGATTGCCCGTCGTTATCCAGAACGCGTCAATAGCCTAGTTTTATTAGCGGGTAACCCACACTTTACTTGTACCGAGCAATGGCCGGGTATGAAAGTCGAGTTGTTAGAGGCTTTTGCTGAGCAATTGACGCTTGATGCTCCAGCCACCTTATTACGTTTCTTATCCTTGCAAGTCGCTCAGTTGCCTGATTATAAAACGATTTTGAAAACACTTAAAACAGCCATTATGGCTAGAGCAACGCCCAGTCTTGATACTCTACAAGGAGGTCTTGCCATACTTAAACAGACTGATTTACGGTCTGCTTTGATCAAAGCCCAAATGCCGATCTTGGTATTGTTAGGGTCGCGAGATACTTTAGTGCCTGTTGCAGTAGCTGAGGCTATAAAAGCCTTAGCGCCAACTATTCAAGTGGCCGTCATTGATAAAGCAGGACATGTGCCTTTTCTATCACATCCACACAGTGTCTTGGAGATTATTGCTAATTTTATGGATGACTCATGTCGCTAACCAAGACAGGCATTAAACGTGCATTTACTGCGGCCTCATCAACTTATGACGGTGCTGCTGCCTTGCAGCGCAAAGTCGGTTTAGAGCTACTCAAAACTATTGATGCCAAGTTATTATCAGGAACTTTATTAGACATAGGTTGTGGTACTGGTTTCTTAACAGCTGAGATATTGGAGCGCTTTAACCATGACAGCATCATCGCTTTAGATATTGCTTGGACTATGCTGCAAAGCACGCAACAGAAATTGGCTTTATACAAGCAAGTGCAATACGTATGTGCAGATGCAGAGCAACTGCCTTTTAGCGAGCAGTGCCTAGATGGCGTGTTTTCTAATCTTGCTTTGCAATGGTGTAGTGATCTGGATGAGGTATTTAATAGTATTCAGCGAGCTTTAAAACCCGGTAAGCCTTTAGTATTTTCAACCTTTGGCCCCGACACGCTCTCTGAGTTGAAAAGTGCTTGGGCGAGTGTTGATAACTATCAACATGTTAATAGTTTTTATAGTGAGGCAGAGCTAAGACAGTTCTTGGTAAAAGCAGGCTTTAATAATATTCAGTTGCAGAGTGTTTGTTATAGCTCAAGCTATGCTTCCGTTTTAGCCTTAATGCAAGAATTAAAGCAGATAGGCGCTCACCATGTAGTGAAGGGGGCTAATAAACAAATCACCACTAAAACAGCCATGCAGCAGATGATTAGCGCTTATCAAAAACAAGGTGAAAATGATCAGATTCTCGCGACTTTTGAAGTTATTAGTATCACAGCGACGGCATAAGTCATGAGTGCACAAGGCTACTTTATAACCGGCACGGATACTGATGTTGGCAAGACTTGCGCCACCATAGCGTTGATGCGTTATTTTAAGCGTCAGGGTAAAACTGTGCTGGGTATGAAGCCTGTGGCGTCAGGCTGTACTCTACATGCAGGTGAGTTGAAAAATGCCGATGCCTTGCTGATACAAGAAAATGCCTCAATAGCCTTAGATTACCAAATGATTAATCCCTATGCTTACAAGTTACCGGTTTCACCCCATATCGCAGGCATTCATAATCCCGTTAAACTGGCGATTATTGTTGGATGCTATAACAGCTTAAAAGTATTAGCCGATATCGTCATCGTCGAAGGTGCTGGCGGTTGGTATGCGCCCTTAAATGCTCAAGATGACATTAGTGATTTGGCGAATGCCTTGGCTTTGCCTGTGATATTGGTAGTAGGTTTGCGCTTAGGTTGTATCAATCATGCAAAATTAAGCTATCAAGCTATTAAGCTTTCAGGACTAGCCTGTGCTGGTTGGATAGCCGTCAGTGTAGATCCCGATTTATTAAATCGGGATGAAAATATACAGGCTATTAAAACAGCTTTACCAGTTCCATTATTAGGCGTACTGCCTTATCAAAAACAACTTGATTATGATTTGTTAGCGGATCAGCTAAAACCACTACCAACTTAATACGAGACAAAACACTTTGGGAACGCCAAGCCCCAGCTTGGTATTGCTTCCGCCGATCTGGGGCTTGGTGTTCCAAGGCTCCGCGTCACTGTCTACAGTTAAGCCGTAGACCGGAATAAGGCTTTACGAGCAAAGCGTTTCCGGCAGATCACTCAGTATCATTTTTAAGTTGAGCCTGTACGCTCGACATTGATGTATTCGCTGTCCATTCAAGCTCAGAAAGTTGCTTATAATAAGCATAGCGATTCTTAACATCCTGCTGGGCTTGGGCTAGAAAACGTTCGGCGGCTTCTGGATGGGTTTGCCACAACTGACTGAAGCGAGTTTCGGTTTTTGCAAAATCTTGGTAAGGAATGGAGGGTTCTGCTGAATCTAGTTTCATAGGATTCTTTCCCGCTTTGGCTTTGCTAGGGTCAAAGCGAAACAGCGGCCAATGACCACTTTTAACCGCTAGATTTTGTTGATGATGATTATTAGATAAATCTACGCCATGAGCAATACACGGCGCGTAAGCAATAATCATAGACGGGCCATCATGCGCTTCGGCTTCTAAGAAGGCATTTAAGGTTTGAATGTCTTTACCGGCATAAGCAACATGAGCGACATAGACGTTACTGTAATTCATCGCCAATAAGGCTAAATCTTTTTTAGCCGTTGCTTTACCAGCAGCAGAGAATTTAGCGACTGCACCTAAGGGCGTGGATTTTGAAGTCTGGCCGCCAGTATTCGAATAAACCTCAGTATCTAACACTAAAATATTAACATTACGTCCGCTGGCTAAAGCATGGTCAACACCGCCAAAGCCAATGTCATAAGCCCAACCATCACCACCTATAATCCAGACGCTTTTTTTACACAAGCTATCGGCAAGATCTAATAAGTGTTGAGCGCTAGTAATATAAGACCTTTCGTTATTAAACGCACAAAACTGAGCTTGTGTTTTTAGGTGTTGTTTTAAATCATTGACTCGTACACGTTGCTCATAAATACCCACTTCGTCAGATTGATCGGCATTTAAAATTGCATCAACGAGTTCATCACCCAAAGGTTCTCTTAAAGAAATTAGTAACTCTTTAGCCATGTCTTGTTGTTTGTCTAAAGCGATGCGCATACCTAAACCAAATTCGGCATTGTCTTCAAATAAAGAATTGCTCCAAGCGGGGCCGCGTCCCTCAGTATTTTTAGTCCAAGGCGTGGTTGGTAAATTGCCACCATAAATAGAGGAGCAACCCGTGGCATTGGCGACGACCATACGATCACCAAATAATTGCGAGGCCAATTTAATATAAGCGGTTTCACCGCAACCTGCGCAAGCACCCGAAAACTCAAACAAAGGTTGCAGCGCCATCGAACCTTTAATGGTGTTGGTTTTTAATAAGCGTCGATCATAATCAGGAATCGATAAAAAGAACGCCCAGTTATCATGTTCTTTTTCACGTAGCGGTGCTTGTGGACGCATATTTAAGGCTTTGCGACTGACATCGTTTTTATCACGTATCGGGCAAATATCTACGCATAAACTACAACCAGTACAATCTTCGGGGGCGATCTGATAAGTAATCGCCAAACCCTCAGCAAAGTCTTTGCCGAGCATGTCGGCGTGTTTAAATGTTTCTGGACTAGCGGCTAATGCTTCGTGTGCATAAATTTTGCTGCGTATCGCTGTATGTGGGCAAACCATCGCGCATTTACCACACTGAGTGCATAAGTCGGTTTCCCATACAGGAATTTGTAGCGCTAAATTGCGTTTTTCATAAATCGCCGTGCCTGTAGGAAAAGTACCGTCGTTAGGCATCGCGCTAACGGGTAGGGCATTGCCACGACCCGCAATAATTTCAGCTGTTACGCGCTTAACAAAATCTGGTGCTGTATCAGATAGGTTTGATTTAAGTTTGATCTGGCTGCTGGCATGGTCGGGTAGAGCAACACACTGTAAGCTAGCTAAGGTTTCATCAATAGCCTTAAAGTTCAGCTCGATCATGCTCTGGCCTTTTTTGCCATAGGTCTTTTCGACCGCATGTTTAATGGCGGATATCGCTTGTTCTTGCGGTAATATCCCAGAGATTGCGAAAAAGCAGGTTTGCATAATGGTATTGATGCGCTTACCCATGCCTGTTTTTTCGGCTACCGCATAAGCGTCGATGATATAGAAACGAATCTGTTTACTAATCATCTGTTCTTGCATGTTTAAAGTCAGAGATGCCCAAACCTGCTCGGCTGATAAGGGCGTATTCAACAAAAACACCGCCTGATCTGAGGCACTGCTGAGCAGGTCTGAACGTTCTAAGTAGTGACTTTGATGACAGCCGATAAAATCAGCATCATTGTCAGAAATCAAATAAGTGGAATGGATGGGCTTAGGGCCAAAACGTAAATGTGAGACCGTCATCGCACCTGATTTTTTCGAATCATAAACGAAATAACCTTGAGCATGTAGCTCAGTGGTTTCACCAATAATCTTAATGGTGTTTTTATTAGCGCTAACCGTACCATCACTGCCTAAGCCATAAAATAACGCTTGAAAAGTATCCGCTAGGGCATCAGTACGATAACTAGCATCCCAGTTTAAGCTGCTGTGCGTAACATCATCATTAATGCCAATGCTGAAATTATTTTTGGGTTGCGCTAGTTTTAACTCGTCATAAATCGCCTTAATCATGCCCGGGGTAAATTCTTTAGAAGACAGGCCGTAACGTCCGCCGATCACTTTAGGAAATGCCTTAAATTTACTAGTACCTTGGCTATAAGCCTGAGCGACAGCGCTGAGTACATCTTTATATAAAGGTTCGCCATCAGAGCCAGGTTCTTTGGTACGATCGAGTACGGCAATTTTTTGACAACTGCTAGGGAGTGCGGCAAGTAAGCTCTGTGCATCAAAAGGTCGATATAAACGTACTTTAAGCAAACCGACCGCTTCACCTTGCTGATTTAAATAAGTCAGGGTTTCTGTGACCGCTTCTGCACCAGAACCCATGATAATAATGACTCGTTCGGCAAGTTCTGAGCCTGAATAATCAAACAATTGATACGAGCGGCCTGTTAATGCGGCAAAGCGATTCATAGCGGTTTGCACAATATTGGGTAGTGCAAGGTAAAAAGGATTGACCGATTCTCTAGCCTGAAAATACACATCAGGATTCTGAGCAGTACCGCGCATCACAGGTTTATCAGGGGTTAAGGCGCGATGACGATGAGCGCTTACCCATTTATCCTTAATCATGGCGCGTATCACGCTATCATCAATAGTATTTATTTTGGCGACTTCATGCGAAGTACGAAAGCCGTCAAAAAAATGCAATAGCGGCACACGACCTTCCAAGGTAACGGCATGAGCAATCAAAGCGAAGTCCATGACTTCTTGGGGTGAATTAGAACACAGCATCGCAAAGCCAGTCATCCGCGCTGACATGACATCGCTATGGTCACCAAAAATTGATAAACCCTGACAAGCTAAAGAACGCGCAGCGATATGAAAGACGGTCGGAGTTAACTCACCCGCAATTTTGTACATATTAGGCAGCATTAATAGCAGTCCTTGTGAGGCGGTAAAAGTTGTCGCCATAGAGCCGACTTGCAAGGCCCCATGAATAGCCCCAGCAACACCGGCTTCACTTTGCATTTCAGTGATTTGAGGAACAGTGCCCCATAAATTAAGTTGGCCGAGAGACGCCCATTCATCCGCCCATTCGCCCATGGTCGAGGAGGGTGTTATAGGGTAAATAGCGATAACTTCATTAAGTTTATAAGCGATTGTAGCAGCGGCTTGATTGCCGTCTATCGTAACGGTTTGTTGATGTTGCATGTGACCATCCTGAAATGAAACCAGTGAAAGTAAATTACCTTAAGTTTGCTGTAGGATTTAAACTTCGGCCGATTGTACGCTAGTGCGTAAAGTTAGTGTACTAATTTTAGTGATTCGATTAAAAGGTGAGCGCAAAAATTTTTTGATAGCTTGTAACGTTTAGGCTGTATAAGTAATTGTAGGCCGGAATAAGAAATTGTAGGCCGGAATAAGGCTTTACGAGCGCAAGCGAGTAAAGCGTTTCCGGCATAGGTATGGCTCCTGTGCCGGAAACGCCATCATGCGCTACGCTTAGATGGTCTTATTCCGGCCTACGGGACGGTAGGCAGTCATTGTAGGTCGGAATAAGGCTTTACGAGCGCAAGCGAGAAAAGCGTTTCCGGCATAAGTATGGCTCCTGTGCCGGAAACGCCATCATGCGCTACGCTCGGATGGTCTTATTCCGGCCTACGGGGCTGTAGTCAGTGAGGCTGGGAGCATAGGTATCTACACAAGTTTCTTACTGGCGTAGAAACGATAAAAAAACACTGTAGGGGCGTATTGCATACGCCCCTACGATCTTCACCACAATGTTATCGTTCTTGCGTGGGTGCTAACAATTATTTGTGTAGATACCTATGGGGCTGGGAAGGAGGTGTTAATCAAATCTCACACCCACCGATCAATACTCATAAATAAAAACATCAAGCAAATAAAGCCTTTATTTATCGCTTTGATTAATCGTTAAAGCGCTAAAATTGTTTTCATTAATAATGGTGTAGTCTTATGCTGTCATATACACTATTATGCCTTTAACTTATTAAGGTCTCACAAAGCTTGTGTACCTTTGATCTACTTTGGATTACACGTGCTAAAAACTTTCTACAATAACAAGTCTGTCAAAGCCTCTAAAGCAATACGCTGTGTAGCGAGCTTGCTGTTTTTGTACTCATTAACTATTACGCCTGTTTTTGCTGTAGATAATTCCCCTGCACCCATCGATAAACCCGCATTAGAAAAAGTCCGTTTGCAACTCAAATGGTTTCACCAATTTCAATTTGCGGGTTATTACGCGGCGATACAGCAAGGTTATTATGCCGAGGAAGGCTTAGATGTTGAGCTCATTGAGCGAGATCTAAGCAAAAGCGTGGTTGAGCAAGTGATCAATCAAGAAGCTGAATACGGTGTCGGTGATTCGGGTTTATTACATGAGTACGCTCTAAATAAGCCAATTGTTGCTATGGCGGCTATTTTTCAACACAATCCCTTGGTTTTTATGACCAGGCGCGATTCTGGCATCATCAGTCCTTTTGAGTTTAAAGGTAAGCGGATAATGTTGGATACCCTGAGTGCCAATGAAGCGCCCTTAAGAGCGTTATTGGCTTACAGCAAAGTCTCAGACCATGATTTCAAGCTCGTCAAACAATCAGATAATAATGCTTTGTTAACTGAAGATAAGCTCGATGTCATGACTGGTTATATATCTGATGAGCCTTTTTATTATCAGCAACACAATATTGCTATCAATATCATTAATCCTGAAAGTTATGGTATCGATTTTTATGGCGACATACTATTTACGAGTAACGCTGAGCGCCTGCACCATCCAGAGCGTATCGATCGCTTCTTAAAAGCCAGCTTAAAGGGTTGGCGTTATGCTTTAGATCACCCTCAGGAACTGATTACTTTAATCACCAATCAATATCACAGTCGTTTGTCTTTAGAACATTTGCAATATGAAGCAAAAGAAATTCTAAAACTCATACCTGAGTCAGTGCCTTTAGGCTATATCGACTCAGCACGACTGAATGTCTTAGCCGATACCTATGTTAAAGCAGGCTATAACCAAGCCATTGAAGCTGACAAACTCAAAAAGTTTGTTTATCAATCGGTGACTGCTGAATTAAATTTGAGTGATGCAGAAAAGAAGTGGTTAGCCGCGCACCCTGTTATTCGTGTTGGAGTTAATCCAAATAAACAGCCTTATGATTGGGTCGATGAACAAAGCCAGTATACGGGTATGGGTGCTGATTATCTAAAGCTACTCGAACAAAAATTAGGTATTCATTTTACGATAGTCAAACCAGGCGCTAGTCTGGGTGAGATTCTAGAAATGATTAAAGGCGGTGACTTAGATATGTTGGCCGGTGTAGTCATCACCGAACAGCGTGAAAATTATTTAGACTTTTTAAGCCCTTATATTAACTCACCTAATGTCATTATTGATAGAGGGCAGCAACTCTACACCAGCTTAGATCAATTAAACGGTCAAATCGTTGCTGTTGAAAAATATTATGCCGTGGAGGAATGGCTAAAACGTGATTATCCATCGATTAAAATACTTCAAGTAGACGATGCGCTATCAGGTTTAAAACTGGTAGAAAATAAAAAAGCCATTGCTTATGTCGGTGATCTTGCTACTAGCAATTACTGGATTAAAAAAGAAGACTTAGCTGATTTAAAGCTTTCAGGTTATACCCAATATCGTAGTGATCGAACTATCGCAATTAGCAAACAAAGCCCTGAACTCTCATCGATTCTTAACAAAGCCACTTTGATGCTAGATCAACAACAATTTAATGACATTCCTCATCATTGGTTAAGTTTGCAATCTGGACAAGGCATCAGCAATCAAACGATTAAGAAGTATGCGCTAGCTAGTGGCTCACTATTGTTTCTATTTGTTCTTTGGATCATGCGCTTAAACCGTGAAGTTGTTCAACGTAAGGCCTTAGAGCAACGGGAAAAACGCCGTAATCATGTCTTAGACATGCTGACTAACCATCGCTCCTTGCCTTCAATACTCGATGTGCTATGCAGCGATGTTGAGAAAATAGATTCTCAAATCGCTTGTAGCATTCTATTAGTGAGTGAGGATGGCCAGAAGTTATTACATGGTGCAGCGCCGAGCTTGCCAGACTTTTATTGCCAAGCTATTGATGGGTTGATCATTGGCCCTAAGGTCGGTTCTTGCGGTGAATGCGCATTTAGAGCTATTCCAGTGTTCGTGGCTGATATATTAACTCACCCAAATTGGAGTGCTTTTCGCGAACTGGCAAAAAAGCTTCCGTATCGTGCTTGTTGGTCTCAGCCTATTAAGGCTAATAATGGTGAGTTATTAGGTACTTTTGCTATTTATCATCGCAAGACCAAAATGCCTAATATAAAATCTTTGTCGGTGATTAAAGATACCGCTGTTTTAGCGGCTGAAGCCATAGAAAAATCTAAGCTGGCTATGCAAACTCAATTAGCCGCTAAAGTCTATAGCCATGCACGGGAAGGCATTTATATCACCGATAAAAAAGGCAATATCATTGATTGTAATGAAGCATTCTTGAGCTTAAGCGGCTATAGTCGGGAGGAATTGCTAGGCAAAAATCCTAGAATATTTAAATCGGGCCTCCATAATGAGGTCTTTTATTCTAAAATGTGGCAAGCCATATTAACTGAAGGTTTTTGGAGTGGTGAAATCTCTAATGAATATAAAGATCATAAAAAAACCCACTCCTTACATTCGATTACAACCATTAAAAATGCAGATAATGAAATAGAACGGTTTTTGGCTATCACCACCGATATCAGTGAGTTAAAAAAATATCAACAACAGCTAGAGGACATCGCTTATACCGATACCCTGACTGGTTTACCTAATCGTTTATTATTAACCGACAGACTTGAACAATTAATACTGCATGATAATCGCGAGCAGCTCAACTTAGCACTGGCCTTTATTGATTTGGATGGTTTTAAAGCCATTAATGATAATTATGGTCACGATATTGGCGACCAATTTCTGGTCGAGATTAGTCAAAAAATGCGCGAAACTATTCGTGAAACCGATACCCTAGGTCGCTTAGGCGGTGATGAATTTATCGTCATTCTTAATCATCAAAAAGATATTGAATCATTTCATATCCCCACCCAAAAGCTCATAGACGCCTGTAGTACGCCTATTGAAATTCATAATTTAACTTTAAGAGTATCAGCCAGTATCGGTGTGACTTATTATGAAGGACAAACCAATCGTGAGATTGATGCGGGCACCTTAATCCGCCAAGCTGATTTGGCGATGTATATCGCTAAACAATCGGGTAAAGATAAGTACCATTTATATGATGAGAACACCGATCAGGCTCTCAATACCCGCGATGAATTTATTAGAGACATCGAACTGGCCATTCAAGAGAATCATCTAGTTCTTTATTATCAACCTAAGGTCAATATGCGCACCGGTGAATTATTAGGTGTAGAAGCCTTAATACGTTGGAACCATCCCCAACGTGGCTTGTTACAACCCATGCAATTTTTACCGATGATTGAAAATCATCCCGTGGGTAATGATTTGGGTAACTGGGTGCTTAATCAGGCTTTAAGCCAAATTGACCGGTGGCAAGCGCTGGGTTTAAACATTGCCATCAGTATTAATATTGATGCTAAGCAACTGGGTCAGTCTAGTTTTATAGAGGTATTAAGATCGGCTATCGCTGCTTACCCTAACTACGTTAAAGGAAGCTTAGAAATTGAGGTCTTAGAAACCACAGCCTTTGATAATCGTAAACAAGCGAATTTACTGATTACAGAATGTAAAAAACTAGGCATTAAGTTTTCTATAGATGATTTTGGCACAGGCTATTCGTCGCTCACTTATCTAAAATCATTCCCCATCGACATGATTAAAATTGATCGTAGCTTCATCAAAGATATTACTACCAATATCGAAGATTTAGCCATCGTCGATAGTATCATCAGTTTAGGCGGCGGCATGGGACGCGCCGTCATCGCAGAGGGTGTTGAAAGCATCGCCATCGGCGAACAATTAATAAAGCACGGTTGTGAGTTTGGCCAAGGCTATGTCATAGCCAAACCGATGCCAGTAGAAGAATTGCTGGCATGGAAAGAGCAATGGAAACCCGATGCCTCTTGGACTAATGCTTAAACTGGGAACGCTAAGACGTAGACGTAGGTCGGAATAATCGTAGGCCGGAATAAGGCTTTAAGAGCGTAGCGAATAAAGTGTTTCCGGCACGGAAATCGATCGAACCTCCGGAAACGCCATCATGCGCTACGCTTAGGTGGCCTTATTAAGACCTACATCAGGGTTCCCTAACTATTCAAATAATGACAACAATCAATAAAATAAACGTGTGCCTAGCACTAAGCCTATCTCTGGCATCACTACCAAGCTTAGCCTTCGATTGGACTAGCAGCAATATTCAATACTTGCATGGCAGTGGTTATTTGCTGGGTGCAAAAGATCGAGACATAATCACCGTAGAACATAGCGATGGCTGGAAATATGGCCAGAACTTCTTTTTTATCGACACCACTTACCATGAAGAAAATACAAATGGCTACCAATTTGAAGCCTATGGTGAGATATACAGTTATCTTAGCGCCAGTAAAATAACTGGCTTGCCCATTAAAGTTGGCCCGATAAAAGATATAGGTCTGACCTTAGGACTTAATGCCGGCTCACAACCCTCACAAACCCCGTTTCGTGCTTATTTGGCGGGAGCAAGCTTACAATTCGATTTACCTCTGTTTAAATATCTGCAATTAGATTTCTTAGCCTATAAGAATGAATATTTAAATACAGCAAGCTTTCAGTTAACGCCTTCATGGGAATTATCTTTAGATAACCTCGGCTTACCGATCGTTTTCAGAGGCTTTATGGATTACATCAGTGCTGGTGGTGCAGGCCCAGCCTGGACAGTACTCTTTCAACCCCAAATATTATTAGACGTCGGTCGATATTACGGCCATAAACAACAATTAATGCTAGGCATCGAATATCAATATTGGCACAACAAATTTGGCTTGATGAATTTTGATGAAAGCTTACCGCAATCAGTGGTGATATTTAGGTTTTGATGGAGTTTGGTTAAAGGAATAGCAAGTTGGTAGTGTATGTTTTTTTGATTTGATACGGGGTGAATCTGTCTGTAGGGGCATAGGTATCTACACAAGTTTCTTATCGGCGTGGAAACGATAAAAAAACATTGTAGGGGCGTATTGCATACGCCCAACATTGAAAGTCCCATTTTATAGGGCTTATTTTATAAGGGCGTATGCAATACGCCCCTACGATCTTCACCACAATGTTATCGTTCTTGCGTGGGAATGCTAACAATTGTTTGTGTAGATACCTATGCTGTAGGGGCGACAGATTAGTCCTGTATCATGAAATATCCGATGCAACAATTAATATCAATGATACTAAGCGAATTGGTCACCACTCCAAAACCTAACTCTCAAAATAATGATAACGATTCTTACCTGCTTGTTTTGCGATATACATGGCTTGGTCGGCTTGGTCGATTAAGGTGCTTATATCTAAATCTTGGTAGCTTGCATGGCGGCCATAAAGACTGATCCCAATACTCGCCGATACCTGCATTGTTAATGTCTCCACGTTAATGGCTGTAGAACAGGCTTCTAGCAAATGATTAACGGGGGCTTTGCCTAAATCTTGTTCCGATAATTCGGTTAATAATACGATGAATTCATCGCCACCTAAACGGGCTACTGTGTCGGTTTTACGCAGCGCTGCTTTCATACGTTGACTAACGATAATTAATACTTTGTCGCCGATGTCGTGACCATAGTTATCGTTGATTTGCTTAAAGCCATCTAAATCTATAAATAATACGGCTAAGTAGCCTCTCTCACGATTAACTCTAGCCATCGCTTGTTCTAAGCGGTCCAAAAATAGCAGACGATTGGGTAGGCTGGTTAAAGTATCGTAATAAGCTAGGTTTTTTAGATCGTGTACTTGCTCTTCCTTAATATCGATTATTTCATGGGCTTTTTGCCAAGCTTTCTCATAGAAATAATGACCTATGAAAATATAATTTAATAGGAACATCGTATAACCGATCATTCTGCCGTATAGGGGGGTTGATGTTTCATGATAAAGATCTATGGATAGGGTATTAGGGTGATAGAAACCTGAATAAATCCGATAACTAAGAATACCAACCATCAGCATTGAAAGAGTCGCGTTAAATTTGAGGTAAATAGACTGATCAATTTTAATTAAAGCCTTTAAGGCGTGCAGTTGCAAAAGATTAACTATCAACAAAACCAAGGATGTCATTAAAAAACGCTGCCTATATTCGGTTTGCCTAATCTGCTCAAAGGCAATGCAGAAAATAATCAATAGCAGTAGAGCGCTTAAGAGTTGTGCTTTAGTAATGCTATGAGTGAATGATCTAAATAAAAAGATTTTAGCGACCATAGCAGCCACTAAGCAGGTATTAGCAAAGGTGAGAAAATAAAAACTAGTGACAGGAGCTATCGCCCAAAAAAAACTGGATAACATGAACAGATAAGTGGAAATAGTCCAAAACACTTTTGTTTTGAAGTAGTCAGCCTGGTCTCGAAAACCAATAATCGAACTTAAACCTAGCCCTAAAGCAATAATGGCAAAAATGCTATAAAACAGTTGGTTGTATTCAATCATAGTGTAATGGGTGTTTTCCTGTTCTAGCGCTGATTAAACTCTTGCGATTAAAAAAACTGTGGCTTGAGGGGTGGGTAGTCTTGTAGGCCGGAATAAGGCTTTTTGAGCATCAGCGATTGAGCGTTTCCGGCATAAGTATCGCCCCGTGCCGGAAACGCATCATGCGCTACGCTTAGATGGTCTTATTTCGGCCTACAGTTCTAATTTACAAACTATCCGCCAAGGCATTTTTCCATGTTTCTGGTATCTGCCAATTAGCTTTCCATGTCGGTATTTCTGCTGCTGGCATAGGCTTGGCTATGTGATAGCCTTGGCCAAATTTACAACCCATATTTAATAATATTTCCCCTTGCTCAACGGTTTCTATGCCTTCGGCAATGGTTTCATAGCCTATATTATTGACTAAGCTAATGATGTTTTTGACGATTAAATAATCCTTAGAGTCTTTTTCTAAGGTTCCAACAAAACTGCGATCAATTTTAACGATATCTATCGGTAGTTGTTGTAGATAAGTTAAAGAAGAAAA
>Ga0214182_1000039_pt1 | contig 64848 bp, 66 predicted proteins | sample TroBogEpilimnion_8_FD_153020 | JGI IMG/M metagenome (GOLD analysis project Ga0214182, IMG submission 153020) | Freshwater microbial communities from Trout Bog Lake, WI - 14NOV2007 epilimnion | ecosystem: Environmental > Aquatic > Freshwater > Lake > Epilimnion/Euphotic zone | place: Trout Bog... | reverse complement strand
GAAAACCATGAAATTGAAACAACAATGAGGAAGTTAAATCACAGACCCAGAAAAAGGCTTGGATTTAAAACTCCTCATGAAGTATTTTATGAAATGAAGGGCATTGCACTTCATACTTGAAACCAAGTAGTATAAATTGATGTTTATTTAGTATAAAAGTACCACAATTTTAGTTTGGATTGTACGGCTCTTTTTAATCTACATTGAATCTTTAGTTAAGTTATCAACAGTTATTTTTAATTAGGGTTATTTGTTATCAATAATTGTTTTTGCATAATGTCTCAAGTTAGCTTTTGTGTTTGAATTATTTCTTAAACGGTTATGGGTTAGTGTTGACATTGGGAGTAGTTTATTTGAGCTTGTTGCCATATCTAATTTCGTCGCGGATATGTCCGCATGACTAAGTGTTGTAATCGTTTTAAATACATCAATATCAATTAGCGGGGTACGCACTTCTAATGAGTGTGCCATGCTGGCCCAATCGGTATCACGTAATAATTGGTTACGCATGTAGTGATTGATTTCAAGTGCGGATACTTTTAGATGGTTATTGCTGATGCCTTTATGGGACTGTTTTACTGCAGATAGTCCGTTGAGTGTTTGCCAACCTTCTTTGATAGTTTCTGTGTCTAACATTTGAGGTAATTCCCATGGCATATACAAGCCACGTCTTAATAAATAGGCACCTTCATAGTTTGATCCATATTCAAATAAGCCAGCATATTTAGGCGAGGTATAGTGTTTTAAAATCGGTGCACTCATTAGTCTAAAACCTTTACCTATGAGGGGTAGGGCACCAAAGGGTTTTAATGCCTTAACCATTTGGGGTAATTGGGTAAAAGACGGGTATCCTCCTAATAACTCATCACCGCCTATGCCAGATAGAGCCACTTTTAAGCCTGCTTCTTTGGCGGCTTTACAGACAAAGTAGGTGTTTACGCCATCTATACTGGGCTGGTCCATGGCATTTAATAGAGTTTGGTATTCTGCGGTAAAGTCTGCTTGTGTTACCCATTTTGTGCTGTGTTGAGTGTGGTAGTGATCGGCAACTGTTTGGGCTAGTATCGTTTCATCATGATCGGTGCCTACATATTCTTTAAAGCCAAGGGTAACGGTGCGTATCTGTGTGTCTTTTACTTCTGATGCTAAGGCCACTAAGGTACTCGAATCTAAGCCTGCGGATAAAAAGACCCCGACCGGTACATCAGAGATTAAGTGGTGCTTAACCGAGTCGGCTAAGGTGCTGTGTAACAGTGCTAAGGCGTCAGATTTGTTAAGGGCTGTTATGGCTTCGCTAGGTGTTCTTAAGGCTTGATTAAGATCAAAGTAGCTGTGTTGTTGGGTGTGACCTTTTGAATTTATGGTTATAAAACTACCGGCGGGTAGGGCACGGATGCCTTTATGGCGGGTAAACGGTTCGGGTACTGATCCCCAACAATAAAAACCTACCAAGCCTGCAGGTTCGGGTGTGGTATCTATTTGTCCACCGGCGACTAACGCTTTAACTTGAGAGGCAAAGCGGATGCTTTTACCGTCATTGGCGATGTATAAGGGTTTTATGCCAAAGTGATCGCGGGCTAAGAAGAGTGTTTGCTCTTGTTCATCCCATATAGCGATAGCAAACATACCGCGAAGTTTGCTTAACATGTCAGCGCCGTGTTCCTGGTACAGGTGTAATAACACTTCGGTATCGCTATTTGATTTAAAGCGGTGGCCTTTTTGTTCTAGTTCGGCTTTTAGGCTTTGGTAGTTATATATTTCACCATTAAAACTGATGTGGTATCTACCGTCTGGGGTAGGCATCGGCTGATGACCGGCTTCGGTTAAGTCAATAATTGCAAGACGGGTATGGACTAAGCCACACCGTTTGTTAGCTGATACCCATAAGCCTTTACCATCCGGTCCACGGGCGGTCATGGTGTCTCTGATGCGGATAAGTTCTTCTGTATTTACAGGAGGTGTATTCGTTGAAAAGGCATAAATGCCCGCTATTCCGCACATAGTTTTTATTATTTTAGGATTGTGAGTATGTTAGCGGTTTTTATGTAACCAATATATTATTTTTTTTGAGCATGATATAGTGTTAAGTACTTCAGATAGCGCCGTAGCCTCAGCTTCTGCTTGAGCGGATGGACCCCCAGCATCCTTTAGGGTATTTGCGAACTTAAGTGGATCAAACATGATTGTTGCCACTTCTTATGCCTTAATGCACTTCACTTTTGGGTAGGTAGCTCTCAACAAGGTTGCCTTTGCGTTGTAAAACAATAACATTGTGATCAAACGCTTGTTGTTTTAACTCATCACTCACGCCATTACCAGAACGTAAAATATTTTTATCAATAAAATCGTAATGGACACCCGCTAAAGTTTGAGTTTCTTTTAGCGAGTTATAGAAAAATTCCTCAGCAACAGCACCTTGGTTTTGACCCATATTGCCTAAAGTAATGCCCATACGATCCAGTTTTTCAGTTAAAGCTTGATCGTTGCGCTTTATTTGCTCGGATGTTTCTTTTTGAGCAGCATGCAATTCTTTACTATCAACTGCAAGGCTTGCAACGAGATCTTTTAATTCTTGATCAGTCATGGAGAATAAAAATAAAATTTGTTTTCAACATGTTAGCATATAAAGACCGAAGCAACTCGATGAGCACTAAGCGCAGGTGAAATTACATGAATGGATTAACAATTCGTAAACTATTATTAATAAGTTGTCCGTTTTGCATGTCTTCAGAATAAAGTGTTTCGCATCCTGCTTCTAGCGCTGTACCCACAATCAGACTGTCATACCAAGAATAATTATAGCGTTCACGAATATTGAGAGCTGTATGAATAGTAACTAAGGATATGATTTCAACACTACACATGATTTCAAGCGATGAAATAAGTTTTCGAATTTCAGATACAGAAAGAGCAAGCCGTTTCGATGCAACATTGGCCGTTTCAGAGAGTACTTGTGTGGAAATAAAAGGCAGATTAATAAATAATGGGGCGACGATATGCGCTTTAGTAGAGTTTTGCCCGAGTGCGTAAATAATTATATTTGTATCGATGAATGCCTTAGCGAGCATTTGCATCATCTCTATCGAACTTATATTTACTTATGTCTACGTTAAAACCTTTAAAAAAAGCTTCAATTTCTTCAGCAGTCTTAGGTGACGGTTGGGTTCCGGAGGGCAAATATCTAGCTTTTAGGAATGCAATAAAATCGAGTATTTCTGCCTGTTTTTCAGGAGGCAATGCTTCTACTTCATGCGCAATAATTTCAGAATAACCCATATAAATTTCTCTTAGAGTTTAAAAAGGATCTAAATAAAATTTGTTTTCAACATGTTAGCACATAACCCCGAAGCGCCCGCAAATAAACCATCAAAGGAAGCCCCTACAAACCCTTACCCTGCAAAATAACTTTAATCCCACGCCAAATGATACTTAAATCCAACCCTATCAAACCCATGGGGGATAAATGCAAATAACGATCAATGTATTTATACTCATATACAGGGTTGCCCATCTCAGGGGTGCCTTTATTAATATGACCCAAACCCAACAAACCGCCTTTAATTAAAAAACGCGTCACATTACCCTGCGCCATATCACGATCATAATGCAACACCGACAAAGGTCTTGGGCCGACAATACTCATATCAGAGCTGGCGCCGAAAATTTGAACAAAGCTATAAGTGAAAATCTGTTACCTTTTAAAGTCCGAGAGGACATAAGAATGGATCAGAAAAATGACAAGAAGAGCAAGAAGAAACCACTCAGCTGCATTTAAAGCAAAAGTTGCATTAGCCGCTTTAATAGGCGATAAGACGCTTGCACAGCTAGCAGAGGAATATGATGTCCACCCGAATCAAATTACAGGCTGGAAGCAACAATTAGAGAATCGTTCTGCCGAACTATTTGGAAAAACCACAGAACTCGAGGTCTCAGCCGTTGATATTAAAACGCTGCACGCAAAAATTGGCCAATTGACCTTGGAGAATGATTTTTTAGGAGGAGCGCTCACCAAGGCCGGATTGCTGAGCGCAAGTAAATGATAAACCGCGCTCATAAACTTCCCATTACCCATCAGGCAAAACTACTGGGCATCAGTCGTGGAAGTGTCTATTACTTACCGCGCCCTGTGTCAGAAAGCGATTTAACTATCATGAGACGTCTTGACGAATTACATTTAAAGCATCCTTTCATGGGGGCGCGGATGTTAAGAGATCAGCTTAATAGACAAGGTATCGATATGGGTCGTAAACATGTCAGTGCGTTAATGAAAAAAATGAATATTAACGCCGTATACCGTAAGCCTAATACGAGCAAGAAACAACCAGGTCACAAGGTTTACCCCTATCTACTGAGAACCCTTACGATAAACAGACCTAATCAGGTTTGGGCGTTAGATACGAGCTATATTCCGATGGCTAGAGGATTTGTTTATCTAACGGCCGTGATCGATTGGAGCAGCAGAAAGGTCTTAGCATCAAAAGTCGCTATCACGCTAGAGGCTTGTCATGCTGTTGATGTGTTAGAAGACGCCTTCAAACTTTATGGCGCTCCAGATATCATCAATACAGATCAAGGGAGTCAATTTACAGCAACTGTTTTTGTTGATTGCGTCGAAGCAAAAGGCTGTAGACTCAGTATGGATGGTCGAGGAGCTTGGCGTGATAATGTCTTTATTGAAAGGGTATGGCGATCAGTAAAATATGAATGCGTCTATTTGTATGCCTATGACTTAGTCAAGGACGCTAAGCATTCCATACAAAAATACTTGGATTGGTATAATCGAGAAAGGCCTCATTCAAATCTGAATAGACTGACACCCGATGAAGCCTATTATGGTTTGTTGTCACCCTTAAAAAAGGCAGCTTAATTAAATGACAGGGATCCACTTATAAATTGATAATCTTTGTTTAAACAATTGGGGCCAGTTCTGTTGTAGGGTTTTTTGAATACATTATATTTGCAAGTAAATAAAATAATTTGTAGGGTTATTGGTGCATCTTATTGGGACACCAAAAGTTTGTGTTTTTATATTATTAGCGAGGGTAATTAAATAAGCGTGCTAATCGTCTGTTTTATATGATGATAGAGGATTTATATGATTTTCTATCTTCATTTCTTCGACAGATGGGTGGGCTTCCTCTGCTTTATCATAGGCTTGCGCTGTTCTTGGGTAAGTTTCTAAATCTTTCTTACCGATTACCCTTGTGTTTTATGTCTTAGTAAACTATGTTACTCAGCGGGTGATAGAACAAGGTGAGTCTATCGTCTTTTAGAGGGTGTTTCTTTAAGTCTAGTGTGCGTGTCTGCAAACTGTCAGCAGCGCCGTTAGGTTCTTTAGGGACGGGACACGCTGCAGCATTTGCTGTCTTACCTCTCGGTTCGACAGTAGTCCTAATAGTTTTGCGAGTAGGGCTAAATCTCTTCGGTGGTCTCCCCCATGCCGATCCTGACGCGTAATTATCTCTAAGTTCATTACCTAAACTTTTTCGGAGATTGTAATTACCATGAGTACAAATACTTATTTTCCTAACATCGGCGCTGATCAGATCATCTGGCTCAGTCATTATGCGACCAAGCTCCCTATTAATGGTCCCACCTGCGATATCTCTTCTTTAGAGATTACCCAAACCCTCTCAGAAATTCAGTATTACATTTGGATTCTTCAACATTGGCATCCGGGCACTCAGCTTGATGCTAAGGAAGCTACGGCCTATAAATACTTGGTTATTACTGAGCTAGGTGATACGGTGATTGATTATCCCAAGCCTACTGTTTATTTAACGCCGCCCGTTGCGCCTAAGCCGGGCATCCAAAAGCGCTTGTTTAGTCAGATTGTTCGTATTAAGGCTAGTCTTAATTATACTGAGGTGATTGGTCAAGATCTGGGCATTATTGCTACTGCCGATAATACCAGCCATTTAGTACCGGAGTTTTGGTTAACGGTTGAGTTGGGCTTGGATCATTCTGTTGTAAGAATTGATTTTAATAAATACGGCCATGATGGCATCTGGATTGAGAGTCGTCGTGATGATGAAGAATGGTCATTTTTAGCCATTGATACTATTAAACCTTATTTAGATGAAAGACCCTTAGCCCCCGGCAATACCCATGAAACCCGAGAATATCGTATCCGTTGGTGGGATAAGAGTCTGCCGCAAGGCGATTGGAGTGCTGTTCAAAAGGTGGTTTTAGGTCTTTAACCGTGCCTCTGTTTTACATTTGATCTGGGGTAACAGTCATCTGTTACCCCTTCCTGATGTTTAAAATCAATGTGAATGCAATCCATAGTCTATGTATAATTTGGCTATGGGTAACATGATGAGTGCTAGTCGATTAATTGAACAATTCCTTGATGCTGTTTGGGTAGAGCAGGGCTTAAGCGAGAATACCTTATCGGCTTATAGCAGTGATTTAAGAATTTACGCTCTATGGTTAGGTCAAAAAGATATGTTGGCCGTTGATACCGCTGATATCTCGGCTTTTTTAGCTAATCGCTATCAAGAAGGGCTGGGTAGTAGAACTGCAGCGCGTATTTTATCAAGTTTAAGACGCTTTTATGGCTATTACATTCGCGAGAATAAAATCACCAAAGACCCCACCGCTTTAATAGAAGCGCCGCATATCGGGCGTTTACTGCCTGTCCCATTATCAGAACACGATGTCGAATTATTATTAGATGCCCCAGAAGTTACCAATCTTCAGGGTTGTCGAGATAAGGCCATGTTAGAGATGTTGTATGCCACTGGCTTACGGGTCTCTGAGTTGGTTGGTTTAAAGTTCTCCCAAATCAGCTTTAGACAAGGCGTGGTCAGAATTACCGGTAAGGGCAATAAGGAGCGCTTGGTGCCCGTTGGCGAAGAGGCGATGGCCTGTTTAGATACCTATATTAATCAAGCCCGGGAAGGCTTATTGGGTAATCAACAATCGGATTATTTATTTGTCACAAATCGTGCAGATGGCATGACAAGACAGGCGTTTTGGCATATTATCAAACGTCATGCGAAAAAAGCAGGTATTACTAAAGACATCTCACCGCATACTTTGCGGCATGCATTTGCGACCCATTTATTAAATCATGGTGCAGATTTGCGGGTAGTGCAGTTGTTATTAGGTCATTCTGATCTATCCACCACCCAAATTTATACGCATATTGCGCGGGAGCGCTTAAAAGAATTACATTTAAAATTTCATCCTAGAGGATAGTTAATATGACACAAAATGTTCATCCCACTGCTTACATTGCGGCTGATGTGGTGTTAGGCGAAAATCTTACTGTGGGGCCTTTTGCTGTGATTGAGAGCGGTGCTGTAATCGGCGCACAGTGTCAGATTGGTGCGCATGCTGTGGTGCATGGGCACGTTAAAATGGGTGAGGGTAATGTGTTACATCCCCATGCGGTATTAGGCGGATTGCCTCAGGATACCGGCTTTAAACCCGAGACGGAATCGTGGTTGATTATTGGGGATAATAATCATTTTAGAGAAGGTTTTACGGCGCATCGCGCGTCTAAAGAGCACGCAGAAACGGTGATTGGGTCTGGGTGTTTTTTTATGAATAATAGTCATGTGGCGCATGATTGTCATGTGGGCAACAATACTATTTTTGCTAATAACGTGGCGATTGGTGGCCATGTTGAAGTGGGTAATAATGTGTTTATGGGCGGTGCTGTAGTGGCCCACCAGTTTTGCCGAATTGGTTCTTATGCCATTGTGCAAGGCACGACCGGTTTAAATATGGATGTGATTCCCTATATGTTAATCGGTGGCAGACCCGCTAAGCATTATCGTTTAAATACCGTAGGTTTAAGACGCGCCGGTATTACAGGCGATCGTTATAATGTGTTGTCTTCGGCTTTTAGGTTATTAAAAAATAAACAAAGTTTGGATGCTTTAGAAGAAACGCCGGAACTTAAGCATTTAAAAGACTGGTTAGCCATTAAATCAAAACGCGGCACGCATGGTTTTGTAGATATATCTTTGTAAGTTTAATTTCTAATATTGTAAATTCATCGTATTTTCTTGCATAAATAAGCCTATAATCATTAGGCTTATTACACCTTGAAATCATGCGGATGATCCCTAATATCCGTGGCAATTAAATCACTTTTTATTAGGTACCTCTCATGCGTATGGACAAATTAACCAGTAAGTTTCAGGCGGCTCTAGCGGATGCGCAGAGTCTGGCTTTAGGTAAAGATCATCAATTTATAGAACCCGTGCATTTAATGACGGCTTTGTTGGAGCAAGAAGGCGGCAGTATTAAGCCGTTGTTAGCCCAAATCGGTATTAATACGCAGTTATTGCGTACGGAGTTAAATACCGAGCTTAACCGTATTGCTACGGTATCGGGTTCTGGGGGTGATGTACAAATCTCTAATGAATCTTCTCGTTTACTCAATTTAACCGATAAATTAGCCCAAAAGCGTAATGATAAATTCATCTCCAGTGAGTTGTTTTTATTAGCCGCGTGTGAAGAGAAAGGCTATTTAAGTCAATTATTTAAAACACTGGGGCTTTCAACTAAGGCGGTAGAAGTGGCGATTGATAAAATGCGCGGTGGCGAAGCGGTAGACGATGCTAATGCAGAGGACCAACGCCAAGCGTTAAATAAATACACCATCAATTTAACAGAGCGCGCTGAGCAAGGTAAGTTAGACCCTGTGATTGGGCGTGATGATGAGATTCGTAGGACCATTCAGGTGTTACAACGTCGTACTAAGAACAATCCGGTTTTAATTGGTGAGCCCGGTGTTGGTAAAACTGCGATTGTTGAGGGCTTAGCCCAACGTATCGTTAATGGTGAGGTGCCTGAGGGTATAAAAGGCAAACAAGTTTTGTCGTTAGACATGGCGGCGTTGATTGCCGGTGCTAAATTTAGAGGGGAGTTTGAAGAACGCCTTAAAGCGGTCTTAAATGATTTAGCTAAGCAAGAGGGCCAGGTGATTCTGTTTATAGATGAGCTACACACTATGGTGGGTGCCGGTAAAGCAGAAGGCGCTATGGATGCAGGTAATATGTTAAAGCCTGCTTTGGCCAGAGGTGAGTTACATTGTGTGGGCGCCACTACCTTGGATGAATATCGTAAATATGTTGAGAAAGATGCGGCTTTAGAGCGTCGTTTTCAAAAGGTGATGGTCGATGAGCCTTCGGTTGAAGATACAATTGCCATTTTACGTGGTTTAAAAGAAAAGTATGAAGTGCATCATGGTGTGGAAATTACTGATCCTGCCATTGTAGCGGCGGCCACCTTATCTTATCGCTATATTGCTGATAGACAATTACCCGATAAGGCGATTGATTTAATTGATGAGGCGGGCAGTCGTATCCGTATGGAGATTGATTCTAAGCCCGAAGAAATGGATCGTTTGTATCGTCGTTTAATTCAGTTAAAAATAGAACAGGTTGCGTTAAAGAAAGAAAAGGATGTGGCTTCTAAGAAACGCTTATCAACGCTTGAAACGGATATTGCCGAGTTAGAGAAAGAATATTCTGATTTAGAAGAAATTTGGAAAGCCGAAAAGGCCTTGTTACAAGGATCGGCTAGTATTAAAGAAAAGTTAGATCAAGCAAAAACAGATTTAGAAGCGGCGACGCGTGCGAATGATTTTGGACGCATGTCTGAGTTGCAATACGGCATTATTCCGGAGTTAGAAAAACAATTGGCCAACGCTGCGCCGGATGAGTCACATAAGATGACTTTGTTGCGTAATAAAGTGACAGATGAAGAAATTGCCGAGGTGGTCTCTAAGTGGACGGGTATTCCTGTTTCTAAGATGATGGAAGGCGAGCGTGAGAAGTTACTAAGTATGGAAGATTACTTAAGTAAACGCGTTGTGGGCCAAACAGAAGCGCTTAAGGCCGTGAGTAATGCGATTCGTCGTTCTAGAGCGGGTTTGTCGGATCCTAATCGTCCTAATGGTTCATTTTTATTCTTGGGCCCAACGGGTGTGGGTAAAACCGAGTTATGTAAAGCCTTGGCGGAGTTTATGTTTGATACCACCGATTCTATGGTGCGTATTGATATGTCTGAGTTTATGGAGAAGCATTCGGTAGCACGTTTAATCGGTGCGCCTCCGGGGTATGTGGGTTATGAAGAAGGCGGCTATTTAACGGAGTTAGTCAGACGTAAGCCGTATTCAGTGATTTTGATGGACGAGATAGAAAAGGCGCATCCGGATGTGTTTAATATCTTGTTACAAGTTTTAGATGATGGGCGTTTAACAGATGGGCAAGGCAGAACGGTCGATTTTAGAAATACCGTGATTGTGATGACGTCTAATATTGGTTCTGACATTATTCAAGAGTTATCGGGTGAAGCGTTGTATCCGGTCATGAAGGCAGCGGTGATGGAAAGAGTCAGTCAGCAATTTAGACCAGAGTTTATTAATCGTATTGATGAGGCGGTGGTTTTCCATCCTTTAGCTAGAGAGCAAATCAGAGCGATTTCTAGTATTCAGATTGAACATTTACGCATTCGTTTAAGAGATAAAGAAATAGGTTTTGAGATTTCCGATCAAGCGTTAGATATTTTAGGGGAGGCGGGTTTTGATCCTGTATATGGGGCAAGACCGATGAAGAGAGCGATTCAACAACAGCTTGAGAATCCGCTAGCGCAATCTATCTTGGGTGGGGCGTTTATGGCCGGTGATACGATTAAGGTGACTGCAGATCAGACAGGCTTACTTTTTAGTAAAGCTTAACTTGCCGATTGATTGCCATCAACTAGGATCTTTAATTTAAGCCCTGGGTGTATGCCCTTGGCTAAGGCGGTTACGTTGTTTTTACGTAGGTCATTAACCGGTACGTTAAACTTTTTAGAAATTTGATTTAAGGAATCATTTTTACCCACGGTATAACTGATTAAGCGCATGGGTGCAGCACTTGCCACTTGTTGATTAGGCGCTTTAATCGTTAGTTTTTTACCCGGTGTTAAGGCTGAGTTAACGGTTACATTGTTCCAAGCGGCCAATTCTTTAGGCGATACAGAGAAGTGATGTGAGATGGTTGTAATATTGTCGCCTTTTTTAACGGCATAACTTTGGCTAGTAGAAGCTTTAGGTTTGCTTGGGTTTTCTAGCTGTGCCAGTACAGATTTGTTTAAATTGGGTTTCGCCTCATTCGGTATTTGAAGATTCATACCCAGATGAATGGCATCACTCTTCATATGATTTAAGAGGCGTAAAGTTTTAGGTGTGGTGTGATTCTTAGTTGCAATGCTGGCTAAGTTTTCACCGGCTTTAACTTTGTAAGCGATCGTAATCGGTTTTAGCAAGTCTTGACGATTATCTTTGTGTAACGCAAAAGCGGGTGCACGTTGCGCAAATAAGTATTTTTGTGAAACCCGTTCAGATAAGGGCAATTCTGCTAATTTGTTCTTAAAGTCTTCCGCTTGTGCTACAGGTACTAAAAGACGGTGCGGGCCCTGGGGAGCTGTACTGCCTTTATTAAAACCGGGGTTTAGTTTTAAAAATGCATGCAAGGGTGTGTTCGCTAATTCCGCAGCTTTGTTTAAATCCAGCGGTGATTTAATATCAACAACTTCAAAGTACGGTCTGTTGGGAATGTGTTGTAGATTAATGTTATATTCATCAGCGTTACCAAAGATTTGGGCAATGGCTAATAAACGCGGCACATAATCTTCTGTTTCTGCGGGTAAATCTAATGACCAATAATCAGTGGGTAGTTTAAGTTCTGTGTTTTTATCAATGGCTTTCTTTAAACGACCTTGACCACAATTGTAAGAGGCAAGCGCCAATAACCAATCGCCATTGAATGTTTCACTGAGTTCTTTTAAATAGGTGGTGGCTGCTTTGGTTGATGCCCAAATATCGCGACGGCCATCATACCAATCGTTTTGTTGTAAACCATAGTCTCTGCCAGTGGCGGGTACAAATTGCCAAAGTCCTGACGCATCTGCTTTAGAATAGGCATCGGGTACAAAAGCACTTTCGACCACAGGCAGTAAGGCCAATTCACCGGGCATATGGCGCGCTTCAATTTCATCTAAAATATGCGCTAAGTAAGGTTCTGCGCGTTGTTGGATAATAGCAAGCGCTGCAGGATGGTCTAGATACCATTCTAATTCTTTATCTACCCGAGGATTATTAAAATCAGGTAATGAATAAAGCGATAACATGCGCTCCCAAACCGTGTTCTTATGGTTAGACGCTGTTTTAGAGGCTCTATGTAGGTGTAAATTGCGATGTTTGTGGTGGCTGCTATTTTCTTCTTGTGGAGAGATAATAGGCGCCGCTTCTGAGAGATTTAAGGATTGTTTAGGTGAGTCACTACAGCCCACAAGGATGAGGGTAGTCGACATTGCCAACAAATTAAGAGAACGGTTAAGTTTAACGCGTGTCATTTATAAACCTTATATTTACTTTCTTCAAATAAATGATAACATTTTTTTATAGAAATATCATTAACACAATTAATGTGATGGAATTTATTAATAATGAAGCGTAACTTTCTGTTTTCATGGTATCACACCCCCAGGGGGAAATTACTCAGAGACCTTGAGGTGGAGTACCTAAAAAAGTCTATCACGGTGAGTTGTCAGCAAGAAGTCTTGCAAATTGGTGGTTTAAATTGGGAAAGTGAATTTGTAGACTGCAGTTTATATAAAAGTTACACCATTCTGGATGCAAAAGGCATGGGTTGCCCAACAGCTCGACATATTAATGCCAAAGCGTATGCTTTACCGATTCAAACTGAGTCTATGGATATGGTGATAGTGCCGCATTTATTAGAGTTTGATACGCATCGCTTTCAAACCATGCGTGAAATTGAACGTGTTTTAAAGCCAGAAGGCGTATTAGTGGTGCTTAACTTTAATCCTTTAAGCTTTTGGGTGAGATACCAGTTTTTATTAGAAAAGAAATGGTCAGATTCTTGGCGAGGGTTCTTTATTTACCGTTCAAGGACAATGGATTGGTTAAAACTTCTTAATTTTGAAGTACTTGCCACATCAAAATTTCATTTAGATTATATCAGTACCAAACAAGGTCGCTCTATGAATGGGGGCTTTTCACTTTTTTATTCGGCTTATGCCGTGAGAGCGATTAAACGTCGTTATAATATAATCCCGTTAACGCCCGTTAAAAACTTTGCCGCTCAGTTAAGCTTAGTGAGCTCCATGAATTCAGTCGCCCAAAAAAATAAACATGAGTAATGTCGTTATCTATACAGATGGGGCTTGTCGAGGTAATCCAGGCCCCGGCGGATGGGGTTTAATTCTTAATTTTAAAGGCATCGAAAAGGAGTTGTTTGGTGCAGAAAAGCACACTACGAATAATCGGATGGAGTTGATGGCGGTTATAAAAGCGTTGGAAGCGTTAAAACAGCCCTGTGACATAAAGTTGTTTAGTGATTCGAGTTATGTGCTTAAAGGGATTACGGATTGGATGCCTAATTGGAAGCAACGAGGTTGGAAAACGGCTGCTAAAGCACCGGTTAAAAATGAAGATTTATGGCGGCGCTTAGATGCACTGATCTATGATCATAAAATTGAATGGTGCTGGGTAAAAGGCCATTCGGGTAATGCCGGGAATGAAAGAGCAGATCAATTAGCCAATAAAGGCATTGATACTTTGCTATAAAAGCCCCGTAAACTTATTTTTTTGTATCTATAAGGTTTTTAAGGTTCGCAAAAGGGTTATGCGTAACAATGTTTGCACTCATACCTGCTGATTTTGAACTGCTAAAGCGCGTTTCTTCGTAGCGTTGATGTTCATTATCATGGCAATAAAGGCAAAGTAATTCCCAATTGCTACCATCACTAGGGTTGTCATCATGATTATGGTTTTTATGATGGACAGTCAATTCTGTAATAGTCGTATGGGTAAACTCACGCGCACATCTGCCACAAATCCAAGGGTAAAGTTTAAGAGCTTGGCCCCGGTAGGATTGTTCTCTGAGTTCTTGGTTACGTCTAGCGTCGGTTACAATTTGATTTAACTTGTCTTTGTTAGGTTGTACTTTTTTAATCGTCATAATAAAACGGCTGTTCGGTGAAACGAGTGGGTTACATTACAAAAAATGAAGCGATGTAGAGGCCGGCAATGAGTATGAGGCCATACTTTATTTTTTCTTGTAGAGATAGGCCTAACCAAGTCATTTGTAGATTGCTTTTTTGGGTGCTCCAGACTCCGCTAACACTTCTATCCAGTGCGTTATACACACGCGGCAGTACCCTTGCAATAAAGTACATTGGAATGCATAGCACACTCATGATGATATAAAACACCACGATCTGTGTTTCATGCATTTCGGTATGAAAATTTTCTTCAATCACATTGTCTAGCATCGATTCGACGCCTTCAAATATCAGATGCGCCATTTCAGCGATACTTTCTATGATTAAGTGGATGCCTTCAACTATTAACTCTAAAAGAATATCGGGTATGGTAAATATAACTAGGACAGCTGTGATTAACAGTAGCTTTATTATATTTTTATAACTTATCGAAATCATTCATCATCCAGTGTTTGATTTTAATGGGGTTATTTTATGCTTTGTGTCCAAACTTTAGCATTTCTAAACATTCTCATCCACGCACCGTATTCTTGCCACTCTTCTGGATGCCAAGAGTTTTGAACGGCTCTAAAGCAACGCTCTGGATGTGGCATCATAATGGTAAAACGGCCATCAGTATTGGTAAGACCGGTTATGCCAAAAGGGGATCCATTGGGGTTGGCCGGAAATTCTGTGGAGCTATTGCCATAGTTATCAACATATGAAACGGCAATGTTGTTTGCGTTGATAGTCGTTTGGATATCATCTGCAAACTCGGCTCTTCCTTCGCCATGGGCAACTGCCACCGGTAGTTTAGAGCCAGCCATGCCGGTAAAGAAAATAGAGGGTGAGGGTTGGATTTCGACCATGGCTACTCGGGCTTCAAACTGTTCTGAACGATTACGCTTAAAGCTCGGCCAGTGTTCTGCACCAGGGATAATATCTTTTAAGCCTGACATCATTTGGCAACCATTACATACGCCAAGACCGAATGTATCGGGTCGGTTAAAGAATGCTGTAAATTCTTCTCTAGCGCGGGTGTTAAATAAGATAGATTTAGCCCATCCGCCCCCAGCACCTAATACATCACCATAAGAGAAGCCGCCGCAAGCGACTAAGCCGGTAAAGTCACTTAAACTGACACGACCATGAATAATGTCAGTCATGTGCACATCGATGCTGGTGAAGCCGGCTCGGTCAAAAGCGGCTGCCATTTCAACATGACCATTAACGCCTTGTTCTCTTAATATGGCGACTTTGGGTCTATCAGTAGTTGCATATTGACGTGTGATGTCGTCATTAATATCGAATGATAAAGTAGCGCTTAGGCCTGGATCTTTGTCATCTGCAATACGATCAAATTGTTGTTTTGCACAATCTGGATTGTCACGCATGGCTTGCATACGGTAGCTGACTTCTGACCAGATGGTTTGTAGTTCTGCACGTGTAGCTGAATAAGCCAGTTGATGGTTAAAGTGAATAGATAAGCGAGGTTCTTGAGTTACTTTACCCAGACTGTGAGTGTTATTGGCTAATCCAGCATCACTTAGTACTTTAAGTACAGCATCAATCTCGCTGACTTTAACTTGGATGGCAGCACCTAACTCTTCATTAAATAATGCGGATAAGACATCATTACCTAATGCATCAATGGCTATATCAGCGCCAAGGCGGCTCGCAAACATCATTTCAGCCACTGTGGCTAATAAACCGCCGTCTGAACGGTCATGATAGCTGAGTATTTTTCCTTGGCTATTGAGTGTTTGAATCGATGTAAAAAAGGCTTTTAATAACGCAGGGTCATCAACGTCGGGGCAATCATGTGTTTGGCCGATTTGATTGTAGACTTGTGCCAGTATGGATCCACCCAAACGGCTTTTGCCTAGGTTGATAAACAGTAATTGAGTGGCTTCGTTATTTAACCATTTAAGTTGTGGTGTTAGTGTTTTGCTAATGTCTACAACGGGGGCAAATGCAGTGACAATTAATGATAACGGTGAGGTCATCACTTTTTCTGCTCCGTTATCTTGCCATACCGTTTTCATAGATAAAGAGTCTTTACCTACGGGAATAGCAATACCTAGGGCAGGGCATAAATCGATGCCTACTGCTTTTACGGTATCGAATAGTTCGGCATCTTCACCTTGATAACCTGCAGCCGCCATCCAATTGGCAGATATTTTAATTTTGTTGAGTGCCGCGATGTTGGCGGCTGCAATATTGGTGATGGCTTCACCAATGGCTAAACGACCTGAGGCGGGTGCATTAATAACGGCGACAGGTGCGCGTTCACCCATAGCCATGGCTTCACCTGTGTAGGCATAAAAGCCAGAAGCGGTAACAGCAACATCGGCTACGGGTACTTGCCATGGGCCTACCATTTGGTCTCTAGCTACTAAGCCGGTTACTGAACGATCACCAATGTGTATTAAGAAACTTTTGTCTGCTACAGCAGGGAATGACAATACACGTGCTACGGCGTCTTTAATATCAACAGTGTTGAAGTTTAATGCAGTGGTTTCTGGTTGCACATGCGCTGTATGTCTATGCATTTTGGGTGGCTTACCAAATAAGATAGACATGGGGATGTTGACGGGTTTGTCGTTTAATAATGCGTCATTCAAGGTGAGGTGTTCTTCGTTAGTGGCTTCCCCAATAACAGCATACAGGCAGTGTTCACGCTCACAGAAAGAGGCGAATAGGTCAAGTGATTCTGGTTTAATGGCGACAACATAGCGTTCTTGTGCTTCATTGCACCAGATTTGCATGGGCGACATGCCTTTATCAGCAATGTTGACTTTACGTAATTCAAAACGTCCACCACGGTCACAGTCATGAATGATTTCAGGCACGGCATTTGATAACCCGCCTGCGCCAATGTCATGAATAGATACAATCGGTGTATCACTACCGAGTGAGTTGCAGTGGTTGATGACTTCTTGGCAGCGACGTTCCATTTCTGGATTTTCACGCTGTACTGAGGCAAAGTCTAAATCTTCTGAGCCTGAACCTGATGCCTGCGAAGAAGCAGCGCCACCGCCTAAGCCTATCAGCATCGCGGGACCACCCAAGATAATAATTAAGGAACCGGCCGGGATGGGTTGTTTGTCAATTAACATGGGGCGTATGTTGCCCATGCCGCCCGCTATCATAATGGGTTTGTGGTAGCCTTTATATTCGTTGCTATTTGATCCTGGTGCGGCTTGTTCAAAGTTTCTAAAGTAGCCGGCGATATTGGGTCTACCAAACTCGTTATTAAAGGCAGCGCCCCCTAAAGGACCCTCAAGCATGATGTCTAAAGCAGACGAAATGCGTTCTGGTTTGCCGTTATTTTGTTCCCAAGGCTGTGCGTAACCGGGGATATTTAAATGTGAAACTGAAAATCCGGTTAATCCGGCTTTGGTATGTGAACCTCTGCCTGTAGCGCCTTCGTCTCTAATTTCTCCACCGGAACCTGTCGCCGCACCTGGGAAAGGTGAAATAGCGGTAGGGTGGTTGTGTGTTTCAACTTTCATTAAGAATGGTACGTCTTCTTTTGTATAGGCGTATTCACCCGTAATGGCATTACGAATGAAGACTTGTGCGGTTGAACCCACCGCTACTGACGCATTGTCATGATAAGCAGATAAAATGTCTTCTGGACTTTTTGTTGCTGTATTTTTGATCATGCCAAATAAAGACTGAGCTTGTTCTACACCGTCAATGGTCCAGTCGGCATTGAATATTTTATGGCGGCAGTGTTCTGAGTTGGCCTGCGCAAACATCATCAGTTCAACGTCTGTTGGGTTTCTGCCCAACTGTGTAAAGCTGTTTGTTAAGTAATCTATTTCATCGCCTGAGAGCGCTAAACCTAGTTCTGTATTGGCTTTAATTAAGGCATCTTTGCCTTGTTCGATAATATTGATGGAAACGAGGGGAAGCGGCGCATGTTGTGAAAATAAATCGGGCTCTTGCGAATTAAATAATACGCTTTGAGTCATGCGATCATGTAATAACGTTGAAATGCTTGCTTTAACGGCTTCAGAGAGTGGGGCAGATGTGTTTATTACATAGTCAATGCCACGTTCAACACGTTTTATTTTTTTTAGGCCGCAACGTTGAGTAATTTCTGTTGCTTTACTTGACCAAGGTGATTGAGTGCCTGAACGTGGAAAGACTAATAATGATTCGGTCTTTTCAACTGCTTTAGAAGGTGAAAAGCCATAGTCTAATAACTGCGTGAGTACGTTATGTTCTGCCTCGTTAAGTGCCGCGTCGCTGTCTATAAAATGAATGTAAGTGGCAGAGACTGCTGAGATGTGCGATTCAATTTCTTTTAAATCATTTAGCAAACGATTTATACGGAAGTCAGATAAAGCGGAGGTACCGGGTATTTTTAGCATGTTAGTAGTGCAGTTGGTGTTTTTGTTTACCCCAATTGACCTATTGGAAGCGGGGTCAATAAGGGTAATGAATAATTATTGTTCGGTTAATTCTTCTTTCAGCCCTGCTTTTATAGTGTTCAATAAAAGTGTGCTGTTGCTATCGCTTAATGTTTTTTCTTGTTGATCGGCAATTAAAATGCGGGTTGTCTTTTGATCTACTTCTTGTAGTTTGACTAGATAAATGTCTTGTGAGAAATCTAAGCTGTCAAAGTATGAAGTAAATTTACCCCAGTAAGAGTCATCTGCAGGCTTTTGTTCATTAGGATCAAAATGCACTTTGAAGTTATTTGTTTGTTGATTACGCTCAATAACTTCAATTACTTTTAATGTCAATGCCTTGTTAACTAGACGATAAGATCTACCGATGGGAGCGTTGATTTCAACTTCATTTTGTTTGTCGGTGATACTCAGTTTCTCAGGGGCTTCATTGTTGGTGTCTGTTTGAACAGGTGCTGAGTAGACGGGTGTTTCATTTTGTGTGACTGTTTCTGCGGGTACTGGGTTTATGACTGCTTGAGTCCTGGTTTGAGGTGCAGCTGTGGGCTCTGATTTGGCAACAGTGTCTGCTTTTATACTCGGTGCGCTGCTTTGTTTTAAGTCGTCTGGAATAATCAGTGGGGGTAGTTCAGCCGTATACTGGTAGTCTTTTTCTTTGTCAGGAAATAAACTTTTGATATAGGTACAAGCTGTCGTGCTAGTTAATACAACAGTGCATAAAAGTGTAGTGCGTATAAATTTGCTCATTAGAGTACTTCTGCCTTATGCATAGCATCGCGCACTTGAGTGAAACAATCTTCAGTTAACCAAGTTAGGGGGAGGCGAATGCCATCCTCCATGAGTCCCATTTCTGCAACTGCCCATTTAACGGGGATAGGATTAGATTGGATAAAGAGGTGTTTATGGAGATCAACCAATTTATTATCAATGGCTAATGAAGTTTCTTTATCACCTTGCATGGCTGCCTTTATCATCTCATGCACTAAGCGAGGCGCTACATTCCCAGTGACGGTAATGGTGCCATTGCCGCCGAGTAAGCAAAACTCTCGGCTGGTTGCATCGTCTCCTGTATAAAGTGCAAAGTCAGGGCCGGTTAATGTTCTAATTTGTGCAATTCTAGTTAAATCCCCTGTGGCTTCTTTGACGCCTACAATATTAGGGACTTTAGATAAGCGGCCAACGGTTTCTGGCAACATGTCACAGGCTGTTCTGCCTGGAACGTTATAAAGAATTTGTGGAATATCTACGGCTTCAGCAATCGCTTTGTGGTGTAGATATAAACCTTCTTGCGTGGGTTTGTTGTAATAAGGTGTAACGATTAAACAGGCATCAGCACCGGCTTCTTTTGCTTTACGAGTCAGCGTTATGGCTTCTGTTGTTGAATTTGCGCCTGTTCCGGCTATTACAGGGATTCTACCTGCTACATACTCCACAATAGTTTTTATAACATCGCAATGTTCTGCCTCTGTTAATGTGGCTGATTCACCCGTGGTACCCACTGCTACGACAGCGTCTGTGCCTTGTTCAATATGATATTCAATAATTTTTTTTATACTTGCTTTATCAATTTCACCGTTATTAAACATCGGTGTTACTAGCGCTACGATACTACCTTGAATCATGCAATCTCTCGATTAAAATGGATAGAGTTTTTTATAGGGATCATTATAGCAAGCAAACACATAAAAAAGGTACTCAGGGCAATGTCTTAAATGAAAAGCTTAGTGGTAAGAAGTGCTAAACAAAGCGTTAAGTTTGAATTTTGTGTGGGCGGTGAATACCATCTTATACTGCAAAAGTTATTAATATCAGTTATAATGGCTTGATAAAACAATCAGTTCTCCGCGCTTGATGCGCATTCTAAATATTCCATACAGGTAAATACATGTCCAATGATGTTTCAACATTAACCACTTTCCGTGAATTAGCACTGATAGACCCCGTGCTAAAAGCATTGGACGATGTGGGGTATGAAACACCTTCACCTATTCAAGCGCAAGTTATCCCTTTTATGCTGCAAGGCAAAGATGTATTGGGACAAGCGCAAACAGGAACAGGTAAAACTGCTGCTTTCGCACTACCCATACTATCTCGTATTGATTTACGACAAAAAGATCCACAAGTTTTGGTTCTAGCACCTACACGTGAGTTGGCTATTCAAGTTGCTGAAGCTTTCCAACGGTATGCTGCACATATGAAAGGTTTTCATGTGTTGCCCATTTATGGTGGCCAAGATTACAGCACTCAATTACGTCAGCTTAAAAGAGGCGCACATGTAGTTGTAGGCACGCCAGGGCGTGTTATGGATCATATGCGCAAAGGCACTCTAAATTTAGATACTTTAAAAGTATTAGTATTAGACGAAGCGGATGAAATGTTACGCATGGGCTTTATCGATGACGTTGAATGGGTTTTAGAACAAACGCCAGATGATATCCAAATCGCTTTATTCTCTGCGACTATGCCTTCGGTTATTCGCAAAATTGCTCAAGAATATTTAACTGATCCTGAACAAGTCACTATCAAAGTCACAACAGCTTCAGCAGAAAACATCCGTCAGCGTTTCTGGATGGTCAGTGGTGTACACAAGTTAGATGCATTAACACGCATATTGGAAGCAGAAACTTTTGATGGCATGATTATCTTTGTGCGTACAAAAACAGCGACCATTGAATTAGCGGAAAAATTAGAGGCCAGGGGTTATTCAGCGGCCGCCATTAATGGTGATATGTCTCAAGCTTTAAGAGAGCGCACCATTGCTCATCTTAAGAATGGCAAATTAGATATTTTGCTAGCGACTGATGTAGCAGCTCGTGGCTTGGATGTTGAGCGTATTACGCATGTTGTCAATTACGATATTCCCTATGATACAGAGTCTTATATTCATCGTATTGGCAGAACAGGTCGTGCAGGTCGTACAGGTGATGCTATCTTATTTATTGCTCCTAGAGAACGTAAGTTACTGAGCAATATTGAGAAAGCTACTAAACAAAAAATCGAAGAAATGGGCTTGCCTTCAACGGAAGTCATCAATAACAAAAGAATTTCTCGTTTTAAACAAAACATTACTGATACTTTGGCGAGTCAAGAACTTAGTTTCTTCTCTCAGTTATTAGAACAATATCAACAAGAACATAATGTATCTGCGTTAGAAATTGCGGCCGCTTTAGCTAAAATAGTGCAGGGTGATACTCCATTATTACTTCAAAATCTACCTAAAAAAGTTCATGAAAGTAGAGATAGGGATAGAGACGATAGATCAAGCAGAGATGATCGTCCACGTAGAGAAAGAGGTGAACGTTCTGATAGAGAGCGTAAACCAAAACGTAGTTTTGGTTCAGGTGCTGATATCGAAATGGAAACTTTCCGCATTGAAGTGGGGCACAATCACGGTGTTAAACCCGGTAACATTGTGGGCGCAATTGCTAACGAGACAGGTATCGACGGTGATCATATTGCTCGTATTAGAATTCAAGATGGTTTTAGTACTGTTGAATTACCAGCAGGCATGCCTAAAGAGCTGATTGAAGAATTGAAAAAGATCCGAGTGGCGGGTCAACTACTTAATATCTCTAAGTTAGGTGAGGGTGCATCAGGTGGTAAATTTGATGATACTGCTAAAAAAGTAGATAAAAGTAAAAAACGTATGAGCTCAACTTCGCGTAGAGCTAAACCTAAAGCAGAATAATAGGCTATTGGATCAGTTTTAACTGATCCAATATTAATCTAGCGGTCATTGCTTGTGGTCCGTGGCCACAAGCAATGACCGCTCGTTTTCTGAATAGTTGATAAAATTTCTTCATGAAGGGTGAGTTCTTCATCCGTACAATTAATAATCTTTAAAGCCTGCCGGTCTATATTTAGGTATTTGGCTGTCTTTTCTGTTGATTTCGATCCTTCTGTGTTTATGTTATCGAGTAAGGAGGATTGTCCGCCTGACATCAATAAAAACACTTCCGCTAATATCTCAGCATCTAATAATGCGCCATGTAATTCACGTTGACTGTTATCAACACCATAACGTTTACATAGAGCATCAAGGCTATTTCTTTGGCTAGGATGTTTCTTTCTAGCGTAGGCTAGTGAATCGAAGACCTTACAATAATCTTCTACTTTTCCTAGGGATTTATTAAGTAGCGACAACTCATGATTTATAAATCCTACATCAAATGGCGCATTGTGAATAACGAGTTCTGCGTCTTTAATGAAAGCTAAGAAATCATCTAATACTTGTTCAAAACGCGGTTTATCATCCAAAAACTCATTTGATATACCATGAACGGCAATAGCGCCGGCATCAATTAAGCGATCTGGATTAATATAAACATGGAAGCGTTTACCAGTAATCCGGCGTTTGACCATTTCAACGCAACCAATTTCAATAATTCGATGACCGTCTTGTGGACTTAATCCCGTGGTTTCAGTATCGAGTACTATAATTCGATTGGTAAAGGTTCGATTATCCATCGTAACTTATCGATAGCCTTGAGGGTTTTTAGATTGCCAATTCCAAGTGTCAGCCACCATATTATGTAAAGTTTTTTCTACTTTCCAATTGAGTTCTTTTAAGGCTAGTTCAGGGTTAGCATAGTATTCTGCAAGATCACCTGCACGGCGTGGGGCAATCTTATAATTGATGGTTTTTCCTGTGACTTCTTCAAAGGTTTTAATGATATCTAATACACTGTAACCCCGACCTGCACCTAGGTTGTAGGCTTTGCAATTGCCGTTAGCAAAGTGTTCGTTGTTAAATGCATGGATGGCTTTAATGTGTCCTTTGACTAAATCTATGACATGTATGTAGTCTCGGATACCTGTACCGTCAGGGGTGGGGTAATCATCTCCAAAAACAGATAATTGGGCTAATTTCCCAATAGCGACTTGAGCTACATAAGGCATCAAATTATTAGGGATTCCATTTGGATCTTCTCCAATTGAACCGCTCTCATGCGCGCCAATGGGATTGAAGTATCTTAATAAAGCAATTTTCCATGGCTTATCAGGTTTGGCTATTTTGTCTGCTTCTGCTAAATCACGCAGAATATCTTCAACCATCGCTTTAGAGCGACCATAAGGATTGATTGCACCGATCGGAAGGTCTTCTGAGTACTGGGTTTTATCAGTGATACCGTAAACCGTAGCAGATGAACTAAACACTAGTTGCTTTACTTGGTGTGCTTGCATTACTTCGGTTAATACCAGTGTGCCAAAGACATTGTTATGGTAGTACAAATGCGGTTGTTGGCACGATTCGCCCACTGCTTTTAAGCCAGCAAAATGCACAACGGTGTCTGGCTTCTCTTTAACAAAAATTTCACTGAGTGAGGGTTTATCACGAATATCCACTTCATAAAAAGTGAGTGATTTACCCGTTAGTTTTTGTACTCTCGCTAAAGATTCAGGGTGGCTATTAGATAAATTATCAACGACAACTACATTAAATCCGGCTTCTAGTAACTCAACACAGGCGTGGCTTCCGATATATCCCGCACCCCCGGTGACTAGCACTGTATGAATAGACATAAAAGAGTCCCTTAATTATTAATGATTTTTAGTTTAACTAAATGGACACGACGATTATCAGCTCTAACGATTTCAAAACGCATATTATCGACCACTAAGCTTTCGCCTTTCTTAGGCATGTGCTCGAGTTTGCTGAGTATAAATCCACCAATTGTGTCATATTCATCAGTGGTTAGATGTGTTGAAAAGTATTCATCAAATTCATCAATAGGAATTAATGCTTTGATCATGTATTCGTTAGAACTACGCTGGAAGATATAGCCTTCATCTTCATGATCATCATGTTCATCTTCAATTTCGCCAACAATTTCTTCTAACACATCTTCTATTGTGACTAACCCCGCTGCTTGGCCGTATTCATCAACCACAATAGCCATATGATTACCATTGGTACGCAGTTCTTTAAGAAGAATGTTTAAACGTTTGCTTTCTGGTACGACGCAAGCAGGTCGCATGAGGTCTTCTACAGTGAGATTCTTATTTTGTAAAACATGAGCCAGTAGGTCTTTAGCGAGCAATACACCTACGATCTTACTGCGGTCACCGTCTATTACAGGATAACGAGAATGACAAAACTCAATCACTAAAGGAAAAATAGTTTCAAGTTCCGCATCTTTGGGGACTACCACCATTTGCACTCTAGGAATCATGATGTCCCTGACGCGCATTTGTGATACTTGTAATACGCCCTCAATCATGGTGAGTGCTTCAGTATCTAAGACATGGTTTTCTTTTGCCTCTCGTAGTACTTCGAGTAAATCATCTACATCTTCTGGTTCGCCAGAAAATATTTGGCTTAATTTCTCTACCCAGCGCTTTCGAGGGGCGGTAGTACTCGGAGGTTGGTCGTCGCTCATGCAATGGTTTCCTGTATATAAGGGTTAGTAATGTTTAATTCTTTAAGTAGTTGAATTTCTTTTTCTTCCATGATGTGGGCTTCATCTTCTTCGATGTGATCATAGCCTAACAAATGCAATACACCATGAATAATGATATGTGCCCAATGATCATGTAAAGTTTTTTGTTGTTCTAGGGCTTCTTTTTCAAGCACGGGTGCACAAACCACTAAGTCACCTAATAGATCAATTTCGATATGTTCGGGTGCTTCAAACGGGAAGCTTAAAATATTAGTAGGTCCTGTTTTCTGGCGATATTGTTCGTTGAGTTCAGTGCTTTCATCTGCATCTACGATACGAATAACGAGCTCAGATTCTTTACCGTACTCTTTAAGAGCAACATCTACCCATGTTTGAAGCTGAGCTTCTGAGGGAAGATTGCTGGCTGTAGTTTCAGTTTGAATTTCTAGCCAATTCATTATGCACTTTTATTCTTAAGGTCATACGCTTCATACGCAGAAACGATACGTTGCACTAAAGGATGTCTCACAACGTCTCTGACTGCAAAAAATGTAAAGCTAATGCCGTCAATATCTTTGAGTACTTCTAGAACATGGCTAAGCCCCGACATTTTAGCCGAGGGTAAATCTATCTGAGTAATGTCGCCCGTAATAACAGCGGTTGAACCAAAGCCTACACGGGTTAGGAACATCTTGATTTGTTCGGTCGTGGTATTTTGTGCTTCATCAAGGATAATGAATGCATCATTTAACGTACGGCCTCGCATAAAAGCGAGGGGAGCTACTTCAATCATACCTTTTTCAAGCATTTTTTCGACGCGTTCAAAACCTAACATTTCATATAAGGCATCATAGAGAGGGCGTAAATAAGGATCCACCTTTTGCGCCATATCACCCGGTAAAAAACCGAGTTTTTCACCGGCTTCTACAGCAGGTCTGACTAATATTATTTTTCTGACTTGTTCTTTTAATAAGGCATCAATGGCACAGGCGACTGCTAAATAAGTTTTACCGGTACCCGCAGGCCCCACGCCGAAATTAATATCATGGCTTTGAATTTTCTTTAAGTAGTTCTGTTGGTTTTGCCCACGGCCTTTAATTAAACCAAATTTGGTTTTAATGGCTACTTCTTTCTCGAGTTCTTGCGGTGATGTAGCGAGTAGTTGTTCAATCGAAGCATCTTGCATGGCTAAATGAATAGCTTCCGCAGTTAATGCTTCTTGCGCCGTGTGGTCGAATAGTTTTTGTAATAAAGCACAGGTGGCTGTTACTGACTCTTTAGGGCCGCTAATTTTAAATTGATTGCCACGGTTTGCAATTTCAACTTGTAATCTTTTTTCAATCTGTCTTAGATTGGCATCTAATTCACCACAGAAATTAGATAGTCTGTCGTTGTCAGCGGGAAGTAACGCTATTTCTTGAGAGGTCATGAGACTGTTTCAGTTTGATTGATCACTTTATCTATTGACGCCTCTACTATACGGCCTCTTAAAGAATTTGGAAGTGCTTCTGCAATTAAAACATCTACAAAATGGCCGGCTAGGCGAGGGTGGCCGATAAAGTTCACTACGCGATTGTTTTCTGTTCTGCCTTGCATCTGTAGTGGGTTTTTCTTAGATTGTCCTTCAACTAAAACGCGTTGTACAGTACCAATCATATTATTTGAAATGGTAATCGCCATTTCGTTAATGCGGTTTTGGAAGCGTTCTAAGCGCGCTTTTTTAACTTCTGCAGGTACATCATCAGGTAAATCAGCTGCGGGAGTTCCAGGTCTTGCACTGTAAATAAAACTGAAGGATAAGTCGAAACCAATTTCATTAATAAAGGCCATGGTTTCTTCAAATTGCTCATCCGATTCACCCGGGAAGCCGATAATAAAGTCAGAAGATAAACTGATATTAGGGCGAATCTCTCTTAGTTTTCTGATAGTTTCTTTGTAGTCGGCAACAGTATGTCCGCGTTTCATCATTTTAAGAATACCGTCAGAACCACTTTGTACAGGTAGATGTAAATGATCTACTAATTGGGGTAGTTCAGCAAACGCTTCTATTAAGCTGTCTGTAAATTCAACCGGGTGAGACGTGGTAAAACGTAAACGATCGATGCCATCAATAGCGGCTACAAAATGCAATAACAATGAAAAGTCTGCAATATCACCGTCATCCATTAAACCCCGATAGGCATTAACATTTTGACCCAGTAAATTAATTTCCCTCACACCTTGTTTAGCCAGTGTTGTTATTTCAGCTATCACATCATTCAATGGACGGCTAATCTCTTCGCCTCTTGTATAGGGCACCACACAAAATGAACAATATTTACTGCAGCCTTCCATTACAGAAACGAATGCTTTAGGGCCTTCTGCACGAGGCTCTGGTAAAGCGTCAAACTTTTCAATTTCGGGGAAAGATATATCAATAACCGCTTTGTGTTGACTGCGCACTTGATCCAGTAATTGCGGTAAGCGATGCAATGTTTGAGGGCCAAAAACCATATCTACAAAAGGTGCGCGTTTTTGGATAGCACCGCCTTCTTGGCTGGCTACACAACCACCAACACCAATGATGACGTCTGGACGTTTATCTTTAATTTTTCGCCATTTACCCAGCGCAGAAAAGACTTTTTCTTGGGCCTTTTCACGTATAGAACACGTGTTTAAAAGTAAAACATCGGCTTGTTTTGGGTCATCAGTCAATTCAAATCCATGTGATGCACCCAATACATCCCGCATTTTATCGGAATCGTATTCATTCATCTGGCAACCATTGGTTTGAATATATAGTTTTTGTGTCATATTTTATAGAGGTAAATCATAGGAATGACTGTTGTCTTAGGCTTAACGTGGCTACTAATAACAGTTTGAATTTCGTGAACAGTATTTTTATACGTAGATTAGGGTGATCTAATAAATAGTTAGAAATATTATAACCTGATTTATCAGAAAACGAATAAAAAGCCAGAGAGACTCTCGGTCTATTGCTGTTGTTGCATGGCTTGTTGTTTTTTGATTTTTGCAGCGCGTTTATCAGCTAGTATTTTGGCAGCATCTTTACCAATATGCGTTTCACCCCGCTGATGGGCTAAAGCAATTTGCTTTTCGCGCTCCATAAAACGTGCCTTTTGTTCGGCAGTTACTTTGTCATAGCAGTGTGGACAACTCACGCCTTGTTCATAATGGACGCTCGCTTTATCCGCTTCTGTTATCGGTAAACGACACGCGTTACACTGATCATAGTGGCCTTTTTCTAATTGATGATTGACGGTGATTCGATCATCAAATACAAAGCATTCACCTTGCCATAGGGTGTGTTCTTCTGGCACGACTTCTAAGTATTTTAAAATGCCGCCTTTTAGATGGTAAACCTCTTCGAAACCTTGTTCCTTTAAATAGGCCGTAGATTTCTCACAACGAATACCGCCTGTGCAAAACATGGCTACTTTTTTATGCTGATCAGGGTTTAAGTTCTGCTTAATATAAGCAGGAAACTCGCGAAAACTTTCGGTGTTGGGGTTGATGGCATTCTTAAAAGTACCGACAGTAAATTCATAGTCGTTACGCGTGTCAATCAGAACGACTTCAGGGTCAGAAATTAAGGCATTCCAGTCCAATGGATCGACATAAGTACCGACCACTTGTTTGGGATCGATGCCTTCTATACCCATAGTCACAATTTCTTTTTTCAGTTTTACCTTGGTGCGGTTAAATGGCATCACGTCAGTGAACGATAATTTGTAATCAATCTCGTTAAGACGTGGGTCAGTTTTTAACCAAGTTAATAATTGGTAGATGCCTTGCTCAGTGCCGGCAATAGTGCCATTGATGCCCTCATTAGCCAGTAATAATGTGCCTCGAATATCCAGCTTTTCCATTTCAGCATGCAGAGGATTGCGTAGGTCTTGGTAATTAGCAAGGGTTACAAATTTGTATAAGGCGCAAACGACAACGGCGGGCATTTATGTTCCAAAAACGGATAAGGTTAATTAAGGGGCTTTATTATACTAAAACAGTAAGGAATTGTCGTTTTAAGCAGGGGTTTATATGTATATGTCAGCCCGGTAAGGTCAGGTGAGTCTTGATTTGATCAATCACAATCTTATTGTGATTGATATTAAGGCGTTTTATAGCCGAAGCTTTAATGTGTTTTTAGCCGTCGAGACTGTCATAAATACGATTGATAATAAATAATTTATTTGTTTGGTCTTCTGGCACCATGATAATGCCTTTGCCAATAGCTGTTTTTAAGCGTAGAGACCAACACTTTGCCCGTTTTGTCACTGGGCGCATGTATAAACTGATCGTCTTTAATGTAAATGCCAACATGTGAGTAGGGTTTGCCATTGACATCAAAGAATACTAAATCACCCGCTTGGATTTTTTGTTTTTCAACAGTGGGTAAAGACAGAGCCATATCATAAGCACTGCGCGGTAATATTATGCCTTGTTGTTCATAGACATGTTTAACAAAACCACTGCAATCAAAGCCCTGTGCAGGCGTATCGCTTCCATAGTTGTAGGGTGTACCTTGTAAGCTTAAAGCGTATTTTACAGCAGGAGTAGGGGGCTTAATAACAAGGGGTTGTGGCGCTTTCTCTTGGACGGTTGAGCAACCAGCGAGCGTTATGAGCGTCAGCCATAAAAGTATGTGTAAGTTTCTTTTATGATTAATCACTCTTAAGCTAACCATTGATCTTTAAGTTTTTGTTTATTTAAAGCCAACCATTGAATGGCTATAATGGGTATAGCAGATTCGATTTCGTTCTTTTCTACCATTTGGTAAGCTTTATCGAAGGGTACGCAGTGCACTAATATGTCTTCGTCCTCATGGTCTAAGCCATGAATGCCTTCTATTTGAGTGCTATCTACTTTGCCACAAAATAGACTGATGCGTTCTGATACGCCGCCGGGTGTGGTGTAAAACTCATTAATAAAGTGCAGTGCTTCTAGTTTACAGCCGGTTTCCTCTAGGGTTTCTCGGTGTGCGACTTCTACAGCCGTTTCGCCTGCTTCAACACCTCCGGCGACTATTTCTACTAACCATGCACTATGGGGTCTAATTAAGGCACCGGCACGAATTTGTTCAATTAAGACCACCTGATCTGTGTGGGGGTCATATAAGATAACCGCTACACCACAGCCTCTGCTGAACACTTCTCGGGTGATTTCATTACTCCACCCCCCTGCAAATAGCGTGTGTTTTAATCGAAATTTTTCCATACGAAAAAAACCTGAATAAACAATTTCGTGTTCGATAATTTCAAATTCTTTAGTCATGGTAGGGGTCTTGATGATTTATTTAAGCGTTATTTAAAGCGGCTTTTCTGTCATGACAGTTAGCTAAAATTTGCGTTTTGGATTTATCATCCAGTTGTAGCCAAGTACCTATTTCTTGTAAGCTACGATAGCACCCAATACAGATATTGTCGTCATTGACGGCACAAAGCCCTATACAAGGCGAGTTGATAGAGGGTTGCAAGTCAGCCATGGTTAGTAAGTCGCCTTGAGTAAATCATCTAATTTATGTTGTTGATCTAGGTGATGCAGGTCATCAAACCCACCGACATGGTAATCACCTATGTAAATTTGTGGGACAGTGCGACGTTTAGTGCGTTGCATCATAATCTCCCGTTGGCCGGGTTCACGATCCACATTAATTTCTGTGTAAGTGGCCCCTTTTTTATCCAGTAAGCGTTTGGCCATTATGCAGTAGGGGCAGATTGTGGAGCTATAGATCAGTATCTCAGGCATCATTTTATTATGTTTGGTACTATATATTCATAGGTAGTCTAGTTGTTTAAGAATTATGGAAACATGATTCCATTCTCTTTTTTGACAATTAAACTAGGTTCAGCTTTTGGCACTATTTTATTAAGAGATTTATCAATGAGTAATTTACCAAACAATTTCAAATATGCCCAGTCGCATGAATGGGTCAGTGTAGAAGAAGATAACCTTATTCGTGTGGGCATTACTGATTTTGCTCAAGATCAATTAGGTGACTTAGTGTATGTACAATTACCCGAAATCGGTCGTAAAGTAAACGCTAATGAGCAATGTGCTGTTGTTGAGTCTGTAAAAACAGCGTCAGATTTATACAGCCCTGTCTCAGGTGAAATAGTGGCTACAAATATTTTATTAGGAAAAGAACCCGAAGCGATTAACGATTATCCTTATACCACTTGGATTTTTTTAGTAAAAGCAGATGATTTATCTGGCTTAGATACACTAATGGATGCTGAAGGTTATCAAAAATACATCACAGAATAAGTTCTAATAGTGAGTAGTCAACAAACTTTCATATTTCGTCAGTATGATCACTGTTTTTAATCACTCATACAAGTAGAACATAATATGGCAAATCAAAATGCAAAGGGTTTAAAACGCTTAATCAATGCGTGTTATTTTTCAGTTGCTGGTTTTAAGGCAACATGGACTCACGAAGAAGCCTTTAGACAAGAAGTTATTCTTTTTGTAATATCAACGCCCATTGCGATCTGGTTGGGGCATACTGCAATAGAAAAAGTTTTATTAATCGGTAGTATTGTTTTAGTCATGTTGGTTGAATTACTCAATTCAGCTGTAGAAGCTGTGGTTGATAGAGTCGGTTTTGAACATCATGAATTATCCGGTCGAGCTAAAGATATTGGTTCGGCTGCGGTAATGTTATCTTTGGCTTGGGCGGCAACGACTTGGGCTTTAATTCTTATATAAGGAAATCTCATTAAATGAGCGCTTTAATTTGCGGATCTATGGCTTATGACACCATTATGGTGTTTCACGATCAATTTAAAAATCATATTCTTCCTGAAAAGGTGCACATATTAAATGTATCTTTCTTAGTGCCGGTTTTGCGTCGTGAATACGGTGGTTGTGCCGGCAATATTGCCTATAATCTAAATTTATTAGGTGAAGATGCGCAAATTATGGCGGTAGTGGGGCATGACTTTGAGCCTTATAGTCAATGGCTAAATCAAAATCGCTTGTCTACTGAATATATTCATATTTTGGATAATCAATATACAGGTCAAGCGTACATAACTACTGACCAAGATGGTAATCAGATTACCGCGTTCCACCCTGGAGCGATGAGTTTCTCGCATTTGAATGCCATTCCTGCTAATGCTGATATAAGCATTGGTATTGTTTCACCGGATGGTAAAGAAGGGATGCAGTTACATGCGGAACAATTTGCTGAATTAGGCATTCCGTTCATATTTGATCCGGGTCAAGGTATGCCTATGTTTGATGGCGCTGAGTTATTGACCTTTGTTGATCAAGCTAACTACGTTACTTTAAACGATTATGAATCTGAGCTAATGCAAGAGCGTACGGGTTTAAGCTTGGAACAAATTGCAGAGCGTGTTGATGCCTTAATTATTACACTAGGGGCACATGGTTCAAAAATATATACCGACGGTCAATGTATTTCTATTCCCGCTGCAAAACCCCATGCGGTTTTAGATCCTACCGGTTGCGGGGATGCTTATCGTGCGGGTTTATTGTATGGTTTGATGAACGAATTTGATTGGGAAATTACCGGCAGAATCGCTTCATTAATGGGCGCTTTAAAGATTGAACATAACGGTACACAAAATCATACGTTATCGATGGCTGATTTTAAACAGCGTTTTCATGAGAACTTTGGCTATTCATTCTAAGATCTTCTAATCTACATGTTAAAAAACACGCAGCAACTTTTAGACTTAATGTCTCAATTGCGCCGTCCTGAAGATGGATGCCCTTGGGATATTAAACAAGACTTTAAAAGTTTAATACCCTATCTAATTGAAGAAGCTTATGAAGTGGTTGATGCTATTGAGCGCAATGACTTAGAAGATTTAAAGTTAGAGCTGGGTGATTTGTTATTGCAAGTTGTTTTCCATTCTCAAATTGCCCAAGAGCAAGGGCATTTTAATTTTGAAGATGTGTCTGCGGGTATCAGTGATAAATTGATTCGCAGACATCCTCATGTGTTTTCTGATGTGGTATTTGCGAATGATGCTGAGCGACATCAAGCATGGGAAGCCGCAAAAGCATTAGAGCGTCAAGAAAAGGCTAAAGAGGCAACGGAAAGCGCCTTGTCGGGTGTGGCAGCCAATTTGCCGGCATTGATGGAATGTGAAAAAATTCAAGATAGAGCTGCTCAACACGGCTTTGACTGGACAGAGCCGGGCCCAGTGTTTGATAAGGTTTTAGAAGAGCTAGATGAGATTAAAGAAGCGTGGCAGTCGGGTGATCAAGCACACATTCAAGAAGAAGTCGGTGATTTATTGTTAGTGGCGGTTAACTTAGCCAGACATATGAATGTGAATCCTGAAATTGCCCTCAAAGAAAGTACTAAAAAGTTTACTCGAAGATTTCAATACATCGAACAACAAATCGCTGCCTCAGGTCGCGCTTTAAAAGAGTGCGAATTAACAGAATTAGATTTCTTCTGGGATGAGGCTAAAGCTCATTTTAAACAGAATCCACACCATTAATTAATAATGAATGCTGAATATAATGCGGCCGCAATTGAAGTTTTAAGCGGTTTAGATCCTGTCAAAAAACGTCCGGGTATGTATACGGACACCACACGCCCCAATCATCTTGTTCAAGAAGTAGTCGACAATAGTGTCGATGAGGCGATGGCGGGCTTTGCTAAAGCTATTGATGTCATTATCTATAAAGATGGTTCTGTTTTAGTTTCTGATGATGGTCGCGGTATGCCGGTGGATATCCATCCTGAACAGGGCATTCCGGGTGTTGAAGTTATTTTGACTCAGTTACACGCGGGCGGTAAATTCTCTAATAAGAATTATCAGTTTTCGGGTGGTTTACATGGGGTAGGGGTGTCTGTTGTGAATGCCTTATCTGCTAAATTAGAAGTTGAAGTAAAGCGTAATGGTAAGGTTTACGCCATTTCTTATGCAGATGGTGACAAGACTACTGATCTTGCCGAAACGGGTACTGTAGGCAAAAACAATACGGGCACTTTGGTGCGTTTTTGGCCAAATGATAAATATTTTGATTCCAGCAAGATATCGGTTACTAAATTAAAACATGTCTTAAGAGCAAAAGCGGTTTTATGCCCCGGTTTAAAAATTAGTTTAAAAGACGAGCATACTAATGAATCTTATGAATGGTGCTACCAAAACGGTTTAGAAGAATATTTACTTGATAGAATTGGTGATATTGATTTTTTTCCAGAGCAACCTTTTATGGGGGATGTGACCGGTAAACATGAGGCGGTTGAATGGGGTGTGGTCTGGGCGCTTGAAAATCCGGCTGAAATCCTCAATGAAAGTTATGTAAACTTAGTGCCTACTGCACAAGGAGGTACGCATGTAAACGGTTTGCGTGCAGGTTTAACTGAAGCTATGCGTGAGTTTTGTGATATTCGAGGTATTTTGCCTCGGGGTGTTAAGGTTGCCCCAGAAGATGTCTGGGAAAATTGTCACTTTGTACTCTCAGTTAAATTAGAAGATCCTCAGTTTTCAGGTCAAACCAAAGAACGTTTAAGTTCTCGTGAATGTGTCACTTTTATCGCTGGCGTTGCTAAAGATAGTTTTAGTCTGTGGTTAAATCAAAACCCTACCCAAGGTGAAAAAATTGCTGAGATCGTCATCTCCAGTGCCCAAAAAAGATTACGCTCAAATAAAAAAATCATCCGCAAGAAAATAACATCTGGCCCTGCATTGCCTGGTAAGTTGGCAGATTGTTCTGCGCAAGATATTGCGAGAACAGAATTGTTTTTAGTGGAAGGGGATTCAGCAGGAGGTTCAGCTAAGCAGGCACGTGAAAGGGACTTTCAAGCCATTATGCCGTTGCGCGGTAAAATTCTAAATACATGGGAAGTTGAGTCTAACCAAGTGATGGCCTCACAAGAGGTTCATGATATCGCTGTGGCTTTAGGGATAGAACCCGGCTCAAATGATTTACAGGGTCTTCGTTACGGTAAAGTCTGTATCTTAGCGGATGCGGATTCTGATGGTAATCACATTGCTACCTTAATTTGTGCACTTTTTTATCAACACTTTACCGCATTAGTGAGGGAGGGGCATGTATTTGTAGCCATGCCACCTTTGTATCGTATTGATGTGGGTAAGCGCGTTTTTTACGCTTTAGATGAATCAGAACGCCAAGGTGTTTTAGATCGCATAAAAGTAGAAAAGCTAAAAGGCACGGTAAATATCCAACGCTTTAAAGGCTTGGGTGAGATGAATCCAAGTCAGTTGCGTGAAACGACTATGAATCCTGATACACGAAGATTAGTTCAGTTAACTATCGAAGAAGATGATCAAACGAGTGATCAATTGGATTTATTACTCGCAAAAAAACGGTCATCCGATCGAAAAGTTTGGTTAGAAGATAGAGGGAATTTAGCTCAGATTTCTTAATTCACAAAGATCAAGTCAATTCCTTGGTCAGTCTAATATTTCAATTTTTATTAATGTCACTCTTAGTAAGGTTAGCATTCAAATAATTATCCCTTGTGATGGTTTGAAGATGCTTAGAATGCGAAAAGTGGCATTGAGAAAACATTTATTTTATGGTGTAATGCAACCGTATTACTTCTTAATGCACCTTTTGTACCAATGTTGTTTAACAAGAGGATGGGTTCGCCGCAACTTGTTTGGAGAGTAGGCTTATTAACTATGCGATTTACTATTAAAAACGGCTTAGACTTGCCTATAACGGGGGGTCCTAAGCAAATTATTGAGGAAGGCAATAAAGTGGGATCTGTTGCCATTCTGGGGATGGATTATGTAGGCATGAAGCCTACCATGTTGGTTAATGAGGGGGATTCGGTCAAGTTAGGTCAGGCTCTTTTTACTGACAAAAAAAATCCAGGTGTTGTCTTCACTGCACCCGGTACAGGTGTTGTTAAAGCTATTAATCGTGGTGAAAAACGTGTTTTACAATCAGTTGTCATCGAATTAAAAGGCACTGGGCAAGTTGCTTTTAATAAATACAATGCGACTGAATTACAAACATTGACAGTAGAAGAAATTAAAGAAAATTTGATTACTTCAGGTCTCTGGACTACTTTAAGAACGCGTCCTTACGGAAAAATTCCTGCCATTGATGCAACGCCTAGTTCAATTTTCGTTGCAGCTATTGATACGCGTCCTTTAGCAGCTGATCCTGTTGTTGTTATTAAAGATCGTGCAAAAGACTTTGCTAATGGTTTGGCTGTTATTGCAAAATTATCTGCAGGTAAAACGTATGTGGCGAAAGCAGCAGGTGCAGATATCAGCGTTGATAACGTTGCAACTGTAGCTGAATTTGAAGGTCCGCATCCAGCCGGCTTACCCAGTACTCATATCCATTTTATTGATCCAGTCAACATCAACAAAAGTGTATGGCATTTAGATTATCAAGCTGTCATTGCAATCGGTGCTTTATTTACAACCGGTAAATTAAACGTAGAACGTGTCGTATCTCTAGCGGGTCCTACTGCCGTTAATCCTCGTTTAGTGCGTACACGTGTTGGTGCAAATACAGATGAGTTGGTTGCACGTGAATTAACTGACGGCGTTGAAAGTCGTGTGATTTCAGGATCTGTTTTATATGGGCATACAGCACAAGACTGGGCTGCTTACTTAGGTTTTTATAGCAATCAGGTTTCAGTATTAGAAGAAGGTCGTTCACGCGAATTATTCGGTTGGATTGTACCTGGTAAAGATAAGTATTCTGCTTTAAATGTTTATACCTCTAGTGTTGATCGTAAAGACAATCGTTTGTTTCCATTAACTACAGATAAAAACGGTAGTAATAGAGCGATTGTACCGGTGGGCGTTTATGAAACAGTCATGCCTCTGGATATATTACCTACACCATTGTTGAAATCTTTGATCGTTGGTGATTCAGATCAAGCTCAGTTATTGGGTTGTTTGGAATTAGATGAAGAAGATGTCTCTTTATTTACATTTGTAGATCCAGGCAAACACGACTTTGGTCCCGTGCTGAGAGCGAATTTAACTAAAATTGAGAAGGAAGGATAATGTCGGCTAGAGAATTTTTAGATAGCATAGAGCCGCATTTTACAAAAGGCGGACGTTTAGAAAAGTATTATGGTCTCTATGAGATGGTTGATACCTTTATCTATACTCCCGCTGATGTAACTCGCGGTACAACACATGTGCGTGATGGTAATGATCTAAAAAGAACCATGACTTTTGTGGTGATTGCTACGGTATTTTGTGTGTTAATGGCGATGTATAACACAGGTTACCAAGCTAATCTTGCAATGGAAGCTATGGGTCTTGAGAAGATTGCTAATTGGCGTAGTATTCCGATGATGATTTTTGGTTATAGCACCATGAATCCATTTTCTAACTTAGTACATGGCGCTTTATATTTTTTACCTGTTTACATTGTGACTTTGGCAGTGGGCGGTGTTTGGGAAGTATTATTTGCGACGGTTCGTGGTCATGAAGTCAATGAAGGCTTTTTAGTTTCTTCTATGCTTTATACCTTAATCATGCCACCTGATATCCCATTGTGGCAAGTTGCCTTAGGTATCTCATTTGGTATCGTTATTGGTAAAGAAGTATTTGGTGGTACCGGTAAAAACTTTTTAAATCCTGCTTTAACAGGCAGAGCATTTTTATATTTTGCTTACCCTGCCTCTATGACGGGTGATTCAGTATGGGTGGCTGTGGATGGTTTTACACGTGCAACGCCATTAGGTATCGCGGCTAACGGTGGCTTAGATGCCGTTTATGCAGCTAACTATAGTTGGTTCCAATCATTTTTGGGTTTCGAGCCCGGTTGTTTGGGTGAAACATCAACACTTGCTATCTTATTAGGTGCAGCGTTCTTGTTATACACAAAAGTAGCTTCATACCGCATTATGGCAGGTGTATTTGCGGGAATGGTTGCAACCTCTGTGCTATTCAATGTTATTGGTAGTGATTCTAATCCTATGTTTGCCTTTCCTTGGTATTGGCATTTAACAGCGGGTGGTTTCGCCTTTGGTATGGTTTATATGGCCACTGATCCAGTGAGTGCGGCAATGACTAATACAGGTCGTTGGGTGTTCGGCGCATTAGTAGGGGGTATGACTGTATTGATTCGTGTTGTGAATCCTGCGTTCCCAGAGGGAATTATGCTGGCGATTCTATTTTCAAACATGTTTGCGCCAACAATCGACTATTTCGTGATTCAGGCCAATATTAGAAGAAGGATGAAGCGTCATGCCTAAATGTAAACACATGGAAAAATTGAATGCTACGTTAGAGCAATACGAACAGTATCGTAAATTTATCATCTATAAAGATAAAGTACTTGCTCTAGGAAATGATAGTTTAGAAAAAACCATAGCGATTGCAGTTTCATTATGCTTGGTTTGTGCGGTTTTAGTTTCTTTTGCAGCCGTGGCTTTAAAACCATTACAAGTGGGAAATAAAGCTGACGATATGAAGAAGAATATTCTTGATGTGGCTGGTCTGCTTGAAGAAGGCGCTAACATCAATAAGGCTTTTTCTGACAAGATTGAATCTAAAATTGTTGATTTAGAAACCGGTGAATATGTTGAAAACATCAATGCAGATGAATATGATCAACGTAAAGCTGCTAAAGATCCTGCGCAAAGTATCGCTATCCCAAAAGATAAAGATATTGCCCATATCAGAATAAAAGCGAAATACGCTAAAGTATTCTTAGTTAAAGAGAATGGCGCTATTAAATCAATTATTCTACCTATTAATGGTTATGGCCTATGGTCAACTTTATATGGCTTTTTATCATTAGAAGCTGATGGTCAAACTGTTCAAAGTATTAACTTTTATGATCAACAAGAAACTCCAGGTTTGGGTGGTGAGGTTGTTAACCCTAAATGGCGTGCATTGTGGAAAGGCAAAAAAGTTTATGCTGAGTCTGATCAATCTTCATTAGAAAAAGGTCTGATATCTGAAGCGGATATCGGTGAGCCTGCCTTAAGTTTAATTAAAGGTACTGTAGATACCACTAAAGCAGGTTCTGAATATCAAGTTGATGGTCTTGCAGGTGCTACCTTAACAAGTACAGGTGTGACTAATTTAGTCAGATATTGGACTAGTAACGAAGGTTTCGCACCGTATTTGAAAAAAGTTAGAACCGTTAAAGAGGTGAAATCATGAGTGCAATTTTGAATGATGAAACAAAAAAAGTATTAGTCACTCCACTGGTTAATGACAATCCTATTACGCTCCAAGTATTAGGTATTTGTTCTGCCCTAGCGGTGACTTCACAAATGTCAACTTCATTAATTATGGCGCTGGCATTAACACTCGTAACGGCGTGTTCGAGTGCGGCAATTAGTGCAATCAGAAACCATATTCCAAGCAGTATCCGGATTATTGTTCAAATGACTATTATTGCTTCAATGGTAATCGTAGTTGACCAAATACTAAAAGCATTTGCTTATGATGTCAGTAAACAATTGTCGGTATTCGTAGGTTTGATTATTACTAACTGTATCGTTATGGGTCGAGCTGAAGGTTATGCGATGAAAAATCCGCCTTTAGAAAGTTTCATGGATGGTATCGGTAATGGTTTGGGCTATAGCTTAATTTTAGTTATCGTTGCATTTTTTAGAGAAATCTTAGGATCAGGTAAATTATTAGGTATCGAAGTATTTAAATTAGTTAAAGATGGCGGTTGGTATGATCCAAATGGATTGATGCTATTGCCTCCGAGTGCATTCTTTATCATTGGTTTGATTATTTGGGGCATGCGTCAGTGGAAACCTAGTCAAGCTGAGAAAGTTGAATACAAAATTATGTCAATTGCTCATGGTGAAGGAGGGCATCACTAATGGAAAATTACATTAGTTTATTTGTAAAAGCCGTCTTTATTGAGAACTTAGCATTATCCTTTTTCTTAGGGATGTGTACGTTTATTGCGGTATCAAAGAAAATATCAACAGCAATGGGTTTAGGTATTGCGGTAATGGTAGTACAAGCTATTACTGTTCCTGCTAATAACGTTGTTTATCATGCCTTGTTAAAAGAAGATGCATTATCATGGATCGGTATTACAGGTGTTGATTTAAGCTTTTTAGCATTACTAAGTTGTATCGGCATGATCGCCGCGTTAGTACAAATATTGGAAATGATTTTAGATAAATTTTTTCCTGCTTTGTACCATGCCTTAGGTGTGTTTTTGCCGCTGATCACAGTAAACTGCGCTATCTTAGGGGGTAGTTTATTTATGATTGAACGTGATTATAATTTTGGTGAAAGTGTGACATACGGTGTAGGTAGTGGCCTTGGTTGGGCATTAGCTATTACGGTTATGGCAGGTGTTCGCGAAAAACTCAAATACAGTGATATTCCAGCTGGATTACAAGGCTTGGGCATTACGTTTATTACTGCGGGTCTGATGTCGCTTGGCTTCATGGCTTTCTCTGGAATCCAACTTTAAGAAGGTAATGTAATGCTGGAAATTCTATTAGGGATTATTATTTTCACGGCTTTTGTTATTGCATTAGTATTTGTAATTATCGGTGCAAAAAGCAAATTGGTTGCAGAAGGTGATGTTGAAATCCTGATCAATAAAGAAAAGAAAATTAGTGTACCGGTAGGTTCTAAACTATTAACCGCGTTGTCTGAGAATGGTTTATTTGTATCATCAGCGTGTGGTGGCGGTGGAACTTGCGGTCAATGTAAAGTAAAGATTCATTCAGGGGGTGGAGAAATTTTACCGACTGAATTAAGTCATATTACTAAGCGTGAAGCAGCACACGGTGAGCGTTTATCTTGCCAGGTTTCTGTTAAACATAATATGGACATCGAAGTTGAAGATGAAGTGTTCGGTGTTAAAAAATGGGAATGTACCGTTAAGTCTAATCATAACGTAGCGACATTTATTAAAGAATTAGTACTTGAGCTACCTGCAGGTGAAGAAATTAACTACCGTGCAGGTGGTTATATTCAGATTGAATGTCCTGATCACGTTGCTAAATACAGTGACTTTAATATTGAAGAGCGTTTCCATGAAGATTGGGATAAATTTAACTTATGGCGTTATGTTTCAGAAGTTAAAGAACCTGCATTGCGTGCATACTCAATGGCAAGTTACCCTGAAGAAAAAGAAATTATGCTTAACGTACGTATTGCGACACCGCCTCCAGGTGCACTAGATACAGTACCGCCTGGTATCATGTCTTCATTTATCTTTAACCTAAAACCGGGTGATAAATGTATCGTTTCTGGCCCATATGGTGAGTTCTACGCAAAAGAGACTGATGCTGAAATGGTATTCGTAGGTGGTGGTGCAGGTATGGCTCCAATGCGGTCACATATTTTTGACCAATTACGTAGATTAAAATCTAAACGTAAGATGTCTTTCTGGTATGGTGCTCGAAGTAAACGTGAAATGTTCTATGTCGAAGATTTCGACATGTTAGCTAAAGAGAACGATAACTTTGATTGGCATGTAGCCTTATCAGATCCATTACCAGATGATAATTGGGATGGTTATACTGGCTTTATTCATAATGTGTTGTTTGAAGAGTTTATTAAAAATCATCCAGCACCAGAAGATTGTGAGTTCTATATGTGTGGACCTCCAATTATGAATAAATCAGTTATCAACATGTTGTTAGCTAATGGTGTAGAACCAGAAAACATTATGTTGGATGACTTCGGCGGTTAATTTTAATCGTTGACGTTAAAACAGAACGAGGCTTGGCTTGACCAAAGCCTCGTTTTTTTATTTTAGATATACAGGTGATAACATGTCTATATTCTTAGTAACTTTTGTTGTGATGCTTGTGGTCGTATTTATTATGGCTATCGGTGTTATGTTTGGAAGACGCGCTATTAAAGGCTCATGTGGCGGCGGAATGAGTAAAGCTGAATGTGTCTGTGTAGAAAAGTGTGATAAAAGAAAAAAATTGGATGCTGAGGCTCAGTTAAATCAAGGTTGATGCACACCTCTGTCAATAATATTTATAATCATATTTAGATGAAAACATATTACTGGCACGATTACGAAACTTTCGGAATCGATCCGCAAAAAGATCGTCCTGCCCAGTTCGCTGGCTTACGCACCGATGAAGACTTCAATGTTATAGATGATCCACTGGTTATTTATTGTGAGCCGAGTGATGATTATTTGCCCAATCCAGATGCGTGTCTTATTACAGGCATAACGCCTCAATTAGCAAAGTTGAAAGGTGTTTGTGAAGCAGAGTTTATTACACTGATACACGAACAACTTGCTCAGCCAAATACCTGCACTTTGGGATATAACAATATTCGATTTGACGACGAGGTGACTCGAAATTGTTTATATAGAAACTTTTACGACCCTTATGCGCGTGAATGGCAAAATGGTAATTCGCGTTGGGATCTTATAGATGTAGTTCGAGCAGCTAGAGCTTTGAGACCAGAGGGTATTGTTTGGCCATTTGATGATCTCGGTGTGCCTACAAATCGATTAGATCAACTTACGGTTGCAAATAACATTGAGCATGAAGCTGCTCATGATGCATTGTCAGATGTTTTAGCAACCATTGCTTTAGCTAAATTAATTAAATCTGCACAACCTAAGTTGTTTCAATTTTTATTAGAGAACCGCACAAAGCATCAAGTAAACGATATTTTAAAATTAGGTAGTCACAAACCCTTATTGCATATTTCAGGGATGTACTCCACAAAAAATAATTCGCTTGCGATTATTCTACCTATTTGCCTGCATCCTACTAATAGTAATGGTGTGATTGCGTATGATTTATCAGTCGATCCAGAGCCATTACTCAATTTATCAGTTGAAGAAATTCAAGCCCGTATCTTTACAGCTACAGATGAATTAGCTGAAGGCGTTGTCAGGGTGCCCCTAAAAACTATCCATGTTAATAAATGCCCTGTACTTGCCCCTATTTCCGTTATAAGACCAGAAGACGCTGTGAGACTAAGTCTTGATTTAGAGCGCTGTTTGAGTCATCTTAAATTATTAGTTGACGATATACATATAGGTAAAAAAGTAGCGGCCGTCTTTAATCGCCCAATGCCCCATGCGCTTTCAGTAGATCCTGATGCAGGAATATACAGTGGCGGTTTTTTCTCTGAAGCTGATAAACAACAATTCACTAAAATAAGAACATGCAAAACAGACGAATTGCCGAATTTAAATCTAAGTTTTAATGATCAGCGTATGGCAGAGATGTTTTTTCGATATAAGGGCAGAAATTATCCTCATACGCTTAATTGTGAAGAGCAGTTACGATGGAAACAATTCTGTAAAGATAGGTTAACTGGGGAATTGTCTGGAGGCGGAATAAATCTTGATACCTATAAGGCTAGATTGAGTGAGTTAACATCAGATGAAAGTATTTCGATTTCATTGATTAATGCTTTAAATGATTATGCAGAGGGATTATGCAAGAGTCATTCGATTTAATTGGTTTTCATTAATCCATCTAATGTCAATCCGCAGCTAGGGACAAAGCTCTGCATAAAAAATATAACTTCAGGCCTTTTTGACTTACTAATACTTAAAGCAATTTGTTCCTCTGCGTTTACGAACTCCGTATTGCCGGCTTTCAATTCAGCTTGGCATTTAAGATACGCTGAAATCTTATCGGCCGCTTTTATGATTTCAAGATGTTCTTCGGGGATTTTGTCATGTTGTATAAGTGATTCAAAATCGGTTTTTAAGTTATCAGGTAGTAAAGCTAATAACTCTTGTTCTGCTTGCTGTTCAATTTGTTTATAGGCGTTATTGATTTCCTTTGAATGATATTTGATTGGAGTAGGAAGGTCCCCGGTAATGACTTCAGTAATATCGTGATAAAGTGCAGCGGTTGCAATAGCATTGGCGTCAACTTGACCGTTAAAATATCTGTTTTTGATGAGTGCAAGTGTGTGAGCGATAACCGCTACTTCCCAACTATGTTCCATTACATTTTCATCATGCGCATTGCGCTTCAATCCCCAACGTTTTATCCATCTTAATCGTGATAAATACGCATAAAAAGGACTCGATATTAAACAGTTACTCATGGTGGCTCATTTCCTACGCTAAAATTGGGTTGATAATAAGAACCTAAATTTGTTTAATTGTATTATGTAAAGATATTCGCTCACCTGATTGATTGTGTGCGTGTTATTGTAGCGTTTATTTATCGCGTAATCTTAATACTCTTTTATAGACACTATATATGCTAATTCAGTGGTACCCCGGCCATATGCACAAGGCCAGCAAAGAAATCAAACAAACTTTGCATCAAATCGATATCGTTATTGAAGTATTGGATGCACGTATCCCCTTTAGTAGTCAAAATCCGATGTTATCAAGACTCCGAGGCGACAAGCCTTGTATCAAGGTGCTCAGTAAAGGTGATTTAGCTGACCCTAATATAACGCAACAATGGCAATCCTATTTAGAGCAAGAGCAAGGGGTAAAGTCTATAGCAATAACGGTAGAGCAACCTGATAAAATTCGAAATCTAACTGATCTATGTCATAAGATGCTGCCAGAAAAATCAGGCACAGATCGTTTGATTAATACGTTAATCGTCGGTATCCCTAATGTGGGTAAATCGACATTAATAAATATCTTAGCAGGTAGGGTTATTGCTAAAACTGGAAACGAGCCCGCTATAACTAAGATGCAACAACGCATCGCAATTGGTAATGGCATCGTCTTAATGGACACCCCTGGTGTACTATGGCCGAATGTGGAGAATAAAAACAGTGGTTATAGATTAGCAACAACAGGTGCCATTAAAGATACTGCGATTGATCATGAGCAAATAGCAGACTTTGCAGCTGAATATTTATTGATTCATTATCCAGATCTACTAAAGGCGCGGTTTAATTTACTAGAAATGCCGACCTCATCATCAGCGCTGTTAGATGCTATTGGTAAAAGTCGGGGTTGTTTAAGGTCAGGTGGGCATGTAGATAGAGATCGCGTCTCTAAAATATTGCTAGCTGAATTGCGATCAGGGATGATTGGACGCTTAAGTTTTGAAACCCCCGTTATGATGGAGCAAGAGTTAGCGGAGTTAGTAATCATTCAAGCGGAAAAATTAGCCAAGAAAGAGGCACGTAAGTCTAAACATAAAAAATCTTAATAACCCCTAGAATGGCTTATAAACGATGCTAAATAATTTATTTTATTCGTAGAGTTGATAATAACTGCTTTGACTTAGATTCTAGAATATTGACTTTTCTTCTTTAGCGGATATGACTAACTTATATTTGTAAATTGAGGCAGTTGGGTATGAAAACGAGTAGATATGCAGATAAGACTTCTTCAGAGACCAGTGTTGAACATTTGATTAAAGAATTAGAGGTCAGGGTAGAGAGAGGTGAGGTAATTTTGACAGCAGGTTTAGCCGTTGGTATGTTTTCTTCTTTACTTGCTCCTATGCTACCACCCGCAATATTGTTACCCGCATTATCGGTATCATTCGCAGTGACAACTATTCTTGCAAATATAAATTATCATCGCATGCAGGATAGACTCACTTCAATGATAGTTATGCTGGATTGGGAACAAAGGCAGAAGATTCAGCCGTTGATTGGAGTGTTTAAAGAATGTCCTGTTAACAATCTTGTTGAAGGATTTAATCCATTGAAAAATCTAAAGCGTACATGGAAGTGTTTGTTGGGCGGGTTAATTATGAACCCATTATGGATACCGATATTCTATACGCTAGCGATGCATATCAGTGAGGAGAAAAATCTTTTAGCTTTTAGTCAGGCTGTTACGAAATTAGAAGAAAAATCAAATTAGATCTAAAAGATACTCGTTATAATCACCAACGTGTTTGTAAACATCAAGCTAGTTTAATAATATCTAAACCAGCTTGAATTTATACACTAGTCAGTAATAAATAGTCTCTTATAAATTAAGCGACTACTTTGCGTGGACGACCGCTACGTGGTTTATCTAATAATGCGCAAATTCCGTGTTTTGTCCATCCGCGTAACCAAGTAGCTGCAGACTGTCTGCAAACACCGAAAATTTCTGCAATTTCTTGTACATCAAAACCCGATTCACATAATAAGACAGCATGAGCTCTCATACGAGGAGTGTAAACTGGGTGATTTTTTTTCATCTCTTCTAGAGTTGCTCTTTCTTGTGCTGAAATTTCTTTAATTCGAATCATGACTAGTAATCCTGCTGATTAATGTTAAGTTTAATTTTTGTTTTTGTTAAAGTTATATTTTTTTTAACTGTTAAGCCTTTATTTGTAGGGCTTTGCAGTGTTTAAAGAAATAAACTTTATTTTCCTTACTCATTAATTGCATCAAATGCAGAAAAGGTTAAAAGAAAATTGATTAAAGTTAAATTAATTTTAAAATAATATTTATAATATATTTAAGTTATTGAATTGTTTTAACAAAAACAATTAATTTTAATTGATAAAAATTAAATATTTTTTTTATATCATTTCTTAAGAAGAACAAAATCTAGAAGATTCCTGAATTTATTCGAAGCAAACCATCAGTCTTATGGTTATAAAGATATATCCATGCCTTAACAGTCATATTTTCATTGAAATGGATTATTTGAGAAGAGCGAATGTATTCGGTAGGATGAGGGTAGTGAGATGAGCATTCTTCATATTCATCAAGTATTGTAAGGAGTCTATTTGCATCACTAAGCAAATAGACTTCACCGTAAACACTATCGGATGGGTTAGTTGATGGCACGACACCTGGGTAACCATCAACATTGAAAAGCTTACCTTGATAACGGGCAACACTTATAAATTGAGTGTAACGCTTTATCTGCTCAAATTGGGGGTGATTGAAAGTGCTTTTAAGGGTGCCGTAAACAAATAGGTACTCATTTGCCATTAATTAAGCAGGATGGGTTTTTTTGATCTTCTTGATAATCCCACAGCGTTATAGCAAGGATTATGACACTACTAATCCACAATAATAGTTGGCCATTGGTTAATGTGTAGTAAAACCCCATGCCAATTCGCTTAAAAATGTTGGGGTAGCTTGTAATGAAATCATGCAAAATAATATACGCAATGGATTCTCCGATAATAATTTCACCCACCATTACAACTAATAGGATGGCGGTAACTCTAAGGGGGAGTCTTATAACAAGTGCAGCAATCAAAAGAGCACAACCCAAAAGTTGGTTGTAATTAATGGTCACTAAAAATACTTCATACAATCGCTCGATTGGATCGGGATAGCCCGTAATATAATTTGCACTTTGCAAGACGATAACGCCCTCGATAATCACTAAGGATGCCCCTAAAAAGGTAAGCGCTTTACTGATAGTATTCATGCGGTGAGTGGATAGCACGTGATGTCCGAGTAAATCATTAAACTTAAGTGCTGTGGCCCTATTAAAGCCGTAGTGATAAAAACGAATTAACATAAATCCAATAATACCGAAGACTGGAATGTAAGTAATCGGGTATGGGAGACTAAGATATCGACCACTCATAGCCAAAGATTGAGATTTATAGAGCGCTATTGCAACAAAGGCCATAAAAACGTAGCGTATCCATACCCCTGTTGTTTCCTTCAACTTATTACTCAGGAGATTTAAGGTGTGTTGAAGTAATAGTATTTCCAATATAAAGCTTAAGCCACCGATAAATACAACTTGGATTCTTTGTATGAGCTCAAAACTGGTGTACCAACCATAAGCTATTTGACTGATTAATAAGGCGGTTAGTAATTGTGTAAAACCCACTAAGATTAATTGATTAAGTGGGTTCAGTTTAAGGATGGATTCTCTGCGATAGATAATTAGAAACAGCGTGATTACGCCAGAAAATAGCACACGATTTTGCCATTTTGTGTCCTCAGTGACATGACCCGTTAGTGGAAATATCCGTTCACGATGAGTTGAATAAACGCCCCAGTTTGCACCGACTACACCTTCTAATTTACTTTTCCAGGGTTGATTAAAAGCTTCAACCACGTTGTAATCAAAACCATTCTTATTCGCTAATTGAACAAGAGAGCGAACGAATTTTGCTTCATTAACGACACTAGGAATTGCGCCACCACGTTGTCTTCCAGCACTAGGCCAACCTGATTCACCAATAAGGATAGGTTTATCAGGAAAAGCCTCACGAATTTTTGTATAGTTTTCTTCAACTCGCGCAACGGTTTCATCAATCTTGAGAGGTTCATCTTCCCAATAGGGGAGAATATGCACGGTATAGTAATCAAGTTCTTTTGTAATTTCTGGATAACGTAAATAAAAAGACCAAACATCTGCATAAGAAACAGGTTGTTTGATGGATTGTCTAACTTTACGAATGTAGTCGATTAATTTATCGACTTTCAATTCGCCACGTAATAAAACTTCGTTACCTACTATAACGCGCTTAATGACATCGGGATATTCATTCGCCAACTTGATGACCTGTGCTACTTCGGCATCGTTATCTTGTGCTTTACCACTGATCCAAGCACCTTGGATGATTTTAAGGTCATATTTTCGAGCAATAGCAGGGAGCGTTTCCATGCCGTCCATACTGGAATAAGTTCTAATGGTATGCGTATCATTAGCTAATAGTCTAAGGTCGGCATCAATCTGATCCGTTGTAGGAAATACTTTAGTGAGTGGGCTCTGGTCTTCGCGAAAGGGGGCGTAAGAGAAACTACTGATTTTGCCATCAGGTACATCTACACCCACTTCTTGTGGTTGATTATTAAAGTGAAGTAAAAGTGCGTTGAGACTGATAACGAAGAGGGCGAACAAAAAAAGTCTAAAAGATTTCATGTAAATAACGTAATAGATTTAATGGGTTTTGGTGCTAATTATATATTCAACATATTTAAGCATAAAACCCACTGATTGTGTAATGTCACACTTTTCATGCTATATATAGAGTGTGTCGCTGTCGATATAATTAAAGAATCATATCAGTACATATAGATGATATTTTCAAGATATTATGGGGATTAATGTTGACTGATTATTTTACAAGCTTATTATCTACACTAGTTCTTACCATTATCAACTCAACGTCATGCCTCTTTTTATTGCCATCAATTTATTATTAAGTTTCTTTGCTCATGATGAGGGACTAGTAAAAGAAGTTTTACTGATACCCTTACTAATGTACATTTGTATAGGTATCGCAAGTTTATGTTTGGCTTTGAGTTTTGTTAAAAAATGTCAACGAGATATCACCTTCGATCTATTTGCCAGTAGTATTGCGGTGGTCTGGTTTGCTTATTGGCAACCTTATTTTAAAGACGATGCACCGATGTTCTTCATTTATCCGGTGTATTTTGCAATGTTAACAGCGATCGTTAGTTTGCTAGTTAATGGTCATCATACAAGAATAGATAAACAGACATTTGCCGCAATGCAGGCGTTCAGTTCAAGGGCAATCATCCAGCCTTGGATAATTATGAGTTGCCTGTTCATTAGCTTAGAGCTTTATCAAAATTTTCTCTTTTTCCCAACGATGATGACCTTAATGGTCATTAGATACGCTTTGACAGGTTATTTGAATAAACAGATTATGTAGCGGAGGAAGTAGGTAATTGTCCTACAACAGCCCATTATGGCTATCTTTTAAGCTGTGCCTGTTAATAAAACCGTAACAATTATGGTAAACTCGCCATCATTGTTAATAAACATTACCTAATGCTAAGGCGGGATATGAGTTTACCTATAGATCGAACAGAAGATGTCATTCAGCAATTACACGAAGCAGCTTTAGAGTACCACCAGTTTCCAACCCCAGGTAAAATCAGCGTAGTTCCTACAAAACAACTCACCAATCAACGCGATCTTGCGTTGGCCTATTCACCCGGCGTAGCATCGCCCTGTGAAGAAATAGTGGTAGATCCCTCTAATTCTTATAAATATACATCGCGCGGTAATTTAGTGGCCGTTATTACTAATGGAACCGCTGTTTTAGGTCTAGGTAATATTGGACCATTAGCCGCTAAACCTGTTATGGAAGGTAAGGGCGTATTATTTAAAAAGTTTGCTGGCATTGATGTATTCGATTTAGAGATTAATGAGCAAGACCCCGATAAACTTTGCGATATTATCGCTGCCTTAGAACCCACTTTTGGTGGTATCAATTTAGAAGACATTAAAGCACCTGAATGTTTTTATATTGAACAGAAATTGCGTGAGCGCATGAACATCCCCGTTTTCCATGATGATCAACATGGAACCGCTATCATTGTCGGTGCAGCTATATTAAATGGCTTAAAGGTTGTAAAAAAAGATATTACAGCCTGTAAATTAGTTGTTTCTGGTGCGGGAGCGGCAGCTTTAGCCTGTCTGGATTTATTAGTTGATTTAGGATTTCCACGTAAAAACATCATAGTCACCGACATTGCCGGTGTGGTTTATAAAGGCCGTGTTGAGCTCAGTGACCCACACAAAGAATGCTTTGCCCAAGACACCACTGCTCGAACATTACTCGATGTGATTCCAGACGCTGATATATTTTTAGGATTATCTGCAGGCAATGTCTTAAAAGCTGAGATGGTTAAATTGATGGCCCCTAATGCGCTCATCTTGGCATTGGCAAATCCGAATCCCGAGATATTGCCAGAAGTCGTTAAATCCGTCAGAGACGACGTCATCATTGCGACAGGTAGATCTGATTATCCTAATCAGGTCAATAATGTTTTGTGTTTTCCCTATATATTTAGAGGGGCTTTAGATTGTGGGGCGACCACTATTACCCGCGAGATGGAAATTGCGGCAGTTCATGCTATTGCTGATTTAGCGCAAGCAGAACAATCTGATGTCGTTGCAACGGCGTATGGCAATGCAAAACTATCCTTCGGGCCAGGTTATTTAATCCCACTACCTTTTGACCCGCGATTGATGACAAGAATTGCACCCGCTGTGGCACTAGCCGCTGAAGCGTCTGGTGTAGCAACGCGTCCTATCGCGGATATTTCTGCTTATAAAGATAGATTGCAGCAATTTGTATATCACAGCGGTACTTTTATGACGCCATTGTTCCAAGCGGCTAAAAAAGTATCGGCAGAAAAGAAACGCATTGTCTTTGCAGAGGCAGAAGAAGAGCGGGTATTGCGTGCAATACAAATCATTGTCGATGAAAAAATTGCAGTGCCCATTTTAATTGGTCGCCCCTCAGTATTACTCACGCGTATAGAGAAACTGGGCTTACGCTTAAAGTTAGATATTGATTTTACGATTGTTAATACCGAGTCAGATGAACGCTACCGTGATTACTGGCAAACTTATTTAGGTATGGCGGGTAGAAAAGGCGTAACAGAAGAATATGCCAAGTTAGAAATGCGTAGGCGTTTAACCTTAATTGGGGCTATGTTGATGCATAAGGGCGTAGCCGATGGAATGATCTGTGGAATGTATAGTGAATACAGTCAACATTTGACCTATATAGATCAGGTTTTAGGGCATAAAAAGGGGTCTAAGTATTATGGGGCGATGAATATTTTGATGTTGCCTGAAAGACAAATTGCCTTAGTAGATACCCATGTTAACGATGATCCCACTGCGGAGCAATTAGCTGAAATTACCATTGCTGCAGCTGAAAAAATGCGTAGTTTTGGATTATTCCCTCGTGCAGCCTTGTTATCCCATTCAAACTTTGGCTCGAGCAATACAGAATCAGCGCAAAAAATGCGAGACGTATTGGCCATAGTTAAAGAGCAAGCGCCTGAGTTAGAGATAGAGGGTGAAATGCGTGGGGATGCGGCACTAAATTACGAGTTATTAAAATCCAAGATGCCTGGCACCACCTTAACATCCAGTGCTAATTTATTAGTGTTACCTAATAAAGACTCGGCTAATATTTCTTACAACTTGTTAAAAACTGCCGCGGGCAATGGTATTGCAATTGGGCCTGTTTTATTGGGCTGTGATAGGCCGGTGCATGTATTGACGGGGTCAGCAACGGTACGTCGTATTGTTAATATGACGGCTTTATGTGTGTTAGATATTAAATAGATCCAAATCAAAAACTATCGATTGGAGGGCTGAACCTGATTCTGCTGAATCAAGTTCAGCGTTCTGGCCGGAAGTTTTTCTGCATCATCGCCCTCTAGATTTAAGCGGGCATCTTCATGAACCGTCGTCATAAAGTTAATTAATTGCATCTCGTGGCGCATTTTGTGTTCAATATCTTTTGCATCCCACATTTGATTTAATAAATGTTTGGCATGATGATGAATTGTAAACGCCACCGCTTCCGGTAAATGGGTATAACTGAGTTGTATTGACTTTTTAAGTTGGTCTAAAGACGCTAAATATTGCTTGTAATCCTTGATATCCTGATTGCATTTAGTTTTAAACATGGCTAAGTCAGCGGCATGTTGAGTGCGAAGTAAATCAATATCATGTTCCAGTTCCACACTTTTTTTCTTCAATTTGGCCTCTAGGGCTTTACTGGCTAAAATTCTTTCATGCTTTAAATGGATTTGTTGCTCTTGATTAAGCTGTTGCCAATTAAGGTTTTCATTTTTAACAGCATGAAATAGCCTTAGTATTGAAAATGTCCAGTTCTTAAGATGATTCATTATGAGAGGCATGGTGAGCAATGAGTTCTTGTAATTCTAACAAGCCATTAAGATTTTGGTCATTATAAAATTGCTTACGTGAATGGATTAATGATAAATAATCGTTTTTGGGTATCCTGTTTCTAATATGTTGCAAGTCTTTATCGATAATGACTAATAACGCTTTAATTTGTCGCCTATCGTCTTGGACGCGCAAGCGCTTTTTATGATGTTCATGAAAATAGTTTACTTGTTGTGCTTTAAAGAAGAAAAGTTGTTTCAGCTGAAGTTGTTTAGCCTCAATAAATAATAAACGTCGATGTATCCTCTCATGGGCTGAAAAATACCGAATAAGACTTTTGATGATTTGATCAACCATTAAAACTAAGCCAGTACCTACCAATAATAAGAACGCTAAAAACAAAAAGAATAAGCCGCATTGAGTCACCAACTCAGGTGCTTTAGAAATACCCAGTGTCAACAAGATCTCATCAGATACAAATAAGGCAAAGGAAAGCAGTAACAAGCTGAGGGCGATTTTGATAATCATTTGGTTTTAAACGGTATATTCCGGGATCTGCATTGTAATGAATCATACTGCAAGTGCGAGTCGATGTAAGTTATAATGTGGCATGTTTATAGATAATGCAACAGTTCATCATGTCTCAGTTTTTTGAAATACATCCAGAAAATCCGCAACTGAGATTAATTCATCGCGCGGTAGAAATTATTCGTAAAGGCGGTGTTATCGCATACCCCACAGATTCTTCTTATGCCTTAGCGTGTCAATTAGATGATAAGCAGGCTTTAGATAAAATCAAACGCATAAGACAATTAGACGATAAGCATAATTTCACCTTGGTTTGCAAAGATCTTACCCAAGTGTCAATGTTTACTAAAATGAGTAATGATGCCCATCGTTTGATTAAAGCACTCAGTCCGGGCGCCTTTACCTTTATATTAGAAGCCACACGAGAAGTACCCAAAAGATTACAGCACCCCAAGAAAAAAACAATTGGTATTAGAATTCCTGATCATCAAGTGAGTCAATTGTTGGTTCAAGAATTGGGTGAAGCTATATTGAGTTCTAGTTTGGTCTTGCCGGGTGAAACTGAGGCAATGACAGATCCTTATGAAATTAGATCGCGTCTAGAACGTGAATTAGATTTAATAATAGATGCAGGCATTATCGAGCACGAAATGACGACCATGATTGAGTTCTCGGATCAGGGTGCAGAAATTATCAGACAGGGCAAAGGCATTGCTCCCATGTTAACTTAAGCTACTTGGATTTAAAATGGATCAATTATCAATTGTTCAACGTATTGTCGTTTGGGTTTTACCGGTCATTTTTGCAATAACGGTGCATGAAGTGGCGCATGGTTGGGTTGCGAAGCAATACGGTGACAATACAGCCGCTTCATTGGGTCGTTTAACTTTAAATCCTATCAAGCATATCGATTTGTTAGGTACTATTATTTTACCCGGCTTACTGTTATTAACGGGTACTGGCTTTATATTTGGTTGGGCTAAGCCTGTACCCGTCAATGCCCGAAACTTTAAAAAGCCATTGCACGATATGGCTATTGTGGCCTTGGCAGGCCCTGTTTCTAATTTATTAATGGCATTGTTTTGGGCGTTGATTGCCCGTATCGGTGTCATGATAGGGGGCGACTTTGAAGCAGTGGCCCACCCTCTTATTTACACAGGAGTAGCCGGTATAACCATCAATCTTGTGTTGGCTATGATAAATTTATTGCCCATTCCACCTTTGGATGGCAGTCGAATATTAACGGGTATGTTGCCCCAATATTGGGCTTGGCAATACAATAAATTGGAGCGGTTCGGCTTCATAATTTTGATGGCATTATTGTATTTCAAAATATTAAACATGCTCTTGGCTTATCCCTTATATGTTGCTCAAAACGTGTTTTTTTCAATTGCCGGACTCTAATTATCCACTGCGGGCATGACTGAAATAGTTGAAGATCTGAGTGTCACAGAAAGTGCTTTTGCAATAGTCAACGGTGAGCCGTATAGTCAGTTGCCGGTGGATCTTTATATTCCGCCTGATGCAATGGAAGTGTTTCTTGAGTTGTTTGAAGGTCCGCTCGATTTATTATTGTATTTAATTAGAAGGCAAAATCTGGATATTGTTAATATCCCCATTGCACAAATTACACATCAATACATCTCGTACATCCAAATTATGGATGTGCTTAATTTAGAATTGGCGGCAGAGTACTTAGTGATGGCTGCTTTATTGGCAGAAATTAAGTCTAGAATGCTGTTGCCAAGACAAAGCGAGCAAGAAGAAGATGAGGAAGACCCCAGAGCTACCTTAATACGACGATTACAAGAATATGAGTGTATTAAAGTCGCCGCAGAAGAAATGGACTTGTTACCCAGAGTGGAACGGGATGTTTTTGCAATTGATGTAGATACTTCGTCCTTGAGTGTAGATCAACAACTGCCAGACGTGCAGTTAAAAGATATGATATTCGCATTTCAAGATGTCCTTAAACGTGTTGAGCAATTGAGTCATCACCAAATAACCAAAGAAGCTTTATCAGTCCGTGAACGAATGGCAACCATTTTGGAAAAACTTAAAGGAGAAAATAGTCTCATTTTCTTTGAATTATTTAACAGAAAAGAAGGTCGACACGGAATCGTTGTCTCGTTTCTGGCCATCCTCGAACTTGGAAAAGAAGGACTCATCGAAATTACCCAATCAGAACCCTTTGGAGAAATCCGAGTTAGAGGTTCCGGTTTCGCCACCGGTAAAACGATCATCTAAAAGAACAGTAAAGCCTAAGGACGCGATAGAACCAGAAGTTGAACTAACACCACAAAGGCTCGTTAGACTAAGACCGTTTGGAAAGTATAGAAAACCCTTAAGGCAAATAGAAACACCGGTAATCGAATCATTTACAACAATCAGACAGCAAATCGATTTTAATGTGAATACACAGCGAATAGTTGAGGCAATATTATTTGTGGCCAAACAGCCGATGACCGCTAAGCAAGTCTTAGAGGTTTTTCCTGAATTAGAGCGCCCTGATATAAAAGAAGTAGAATCCGCCATTGCAGCCATAACAGAAGAATATCTAAGCCGTCCTATTGAATTAAAGCGCGTCGCAAGTGGATATCGTTTTCAAATAAAACAAGATTTGGCCCATTGGGTGTCTCGATTATTTGAGGAGAGGCCGCCTAAATATTCACGGGCATTACTAGAAACGTTAGCGATTATTGCTTACAAGCAACCGGTAACACGAGCTGATATAGAAGACATAAGAGGGGTCAGCGTCAGTTCAAGTATTATGCAAACTCTATTGGAGCGTGAGTGGATTAAAGTGGTGGCTCATAAAGAAGTGCCAGGAAGACCCGGGTTATATGGGACAACCAAAGATTTCTTAGATTATTTCAATATTTCAACTTTAAGCGAATTACCCACTCTGTCAGAGATTCAACAGCTATCAGAGCCTAAGGATAATGCACAACAATCAATACAGGTAACGAGTGAACAGTAATAAACCTAATCAAGGTAAATCGAGCGATTCTAAAGGCAAAATCTCTAAATCGCCTAAGCAACAAAGACGAAATCAAGATCGCTTTAAGCCGCAAGAAGAGGCTAATAAACAACCTAAGCGTATTATAAAAAAGCCAGACTTTGAAAAACCGATTGCCAAACCTGCTCAAGCTAAACCAGCTGTCGCTGCAGATGGGGAGCGTATCCAGAAGGTGCTTTCTCGTGGAGGGCTGGGTTCACGAAGAGAAATAGAGCGCTGGATAGAAGAGGGGCGTTTAAAGCTTAATGGTAAACCAGTGGCTTTGGGTGATCGCTTAAAGCCAGGTGATTATTTGCAACTGAATGATCGCGTAGTCAACTGGGATAAGTTTGCCATTCAACCTACTCGAGTGCTGCTATATCACAAGCCTACAGGTGAAGTGGTGACACGACGTGATCCTGAGGGGCGTCCAGTCGTCTTTACTCAATTACCCAAATTGACAACTGCACGTTGGATATCAGTAGGGCGTTTAGATATCAATACATCAGGCTTGTTATTGGTGACTAACAACGGTGAGTTGGCTAATAAATTAATGCACCCCTCCACAGAAGTAGAGCGTGAGTATGCTGTACGTATTTTGGGTGATGTATCAGACGCTACGCTAGAGACCCTAAAAAAAGGGGTTGAGTTAGAAGATGGGGTGGCAAAGTTTGATGAGATTCACTTTTACGGTGGAGAAGGGGCTAACAAGTGGTATCACGTTATAGTCAGCGAAGGTAGAAACCGACTCGTTAGACGATTATGGGAATCACAAGAAGTGATCGTAAGCCGATTGACACGTGTTCGTTATGGGCCCGTGGTATTGCCCGAGCGTTTAAAAACGTGCACGTTTTACGAGTTAACGGATAAAGAATTAGACTTACTATTTGAATTCGCAGGTTTGGAAAGAAATGAACCGGATGCGCTGCCTACAAAAGCAGATGCGCATCGACGCGATAATAGAAAAAGATAGCTTTCTAATTACCTGAATTTATTTAAGGGTTGCTAAACTGCATGCTCTTGGTATAATAGATGGTTATTGAGGTTTTTATAACTTCAGGCGCGTAGCTCAGTTGGTTAGAGCACCACCTTGACATGGTGGGGGTCGTTGGTTCGAGTCCAATCGTGCCTACCAGACATTAAAGCACTGCTTAAGCGGTGCTTTTTTTATTGTAGCAATCAAAAATATAAAAAATGTTAGTAATTACTCTTCCAGATGGCTCTCGTCGTGAATTTGATCACGCAGTAACAGTAATGGATGTGGCCCAATCAATTGGTGCCGGTTTAGCAAAAGCGACCTTAGCGGGTCGAGTTAACAATGTTTTGGTTGATGCAAGTACACTTATCACAGCAGATGTATCTTTGCAGATTATTACAGCAAAAGATGAAGAGGGTGTCGATGTTATTAGACATTCCACAGCGCATTTATTAGCGCAAGCAGTAAAACAATTATTTCCAGACGCTCAAGTCACTATTGGGCCCGTCATAGAAAATGGCTTTTACTATGATTTCTCATATCATAGAGCATTCACGCCAGAAGACTTAACCGCTATCGAAGCTAAAATGCAGGCATTAGTGTCTGCTGACCATGCTATTACTCGCTCTGTTGTCAGTCGAGATGCCGCAGTTAAATTCTTTAAAGATCTTGGCGAACATTACAAAGCAGAATTGATTGAATCCATTCCTTCAAACGAAGATTTATCTTTGTACGAGCAAGGTGGCTTTACTGATTTATGTCGCGGTCCTCATGTACCCAGTACCGGTAAACTAACCAGTTTCAAATTAATGAAAATTGCCGGCGCTTATTGGCGCGGTAATTCAGATAATGAAATGCTCCAACGTATCTACGGTACGGCTTGGGAAGATAAGAAAGAATTACAAGCCTATTTACATCGTTTAGAAGAAGCAGAAAAACGCGACCATCGTAAATTAGCTAAAACATTTGATTTATTTCACATGCAAGAAGAAGCCCCAGGCATGATCTTCTGGCATGATAAAGGTTGGGTCATCTACCAACAGATTGAACAGTTTATTCGTGAGAAGTTACGCGTCAATGGTTACGGTGAAGTCAAAACACCGCAGTTAGTTGATCGTAGTTTATGGGAAAAGTCAGGTCACTGGGATAAGTTTGGTGCGATGATCTTTACCACGCATTCAGAAAGTCGCGACTACGCCGTTAAACCGATGAACTGCCCTTGTCACGTGCAAATTTTTAATCAAGGAATTAAAAGTTACCGTGATTTACCCATACGTATAGCTGAGTTTGGCTCATGTCATCGTAATGAGCCCTCAGGTACCTTGCATGGCTTAATGCGTGTCAGAAACTTTGTACAAGATGACGCTCATATTTTCTGTACAGAAGAACAAATTCAAGAAGAAGTCTCTACTTTTATAGACATGTTGTTCTCAATTTATAGTGATTTTGGTTTTGAAGAAGTCATTATGAAATTGTCTACCCGTCCAGAAAACAGAGTAGGGGATGACGCAGTCTGGGATAAAGCTGAAAACGCATTAGAGTTAGCCTTAAACAACAAAGGGTTAAAATGGGATCTGCAACCGGGTGAAGGTGCATTCTATGGTCCTAAAATTGAATTCTCATTAAAAGACTGTATCGGTCGTGTATGGCAATGCGGTACTATCCAAGTGGATTTCTCAATGCCAGGTCGTTTGGGTGCTACTTACATCGCAGAAGATGGATCAAAACAAGTCCCTGTTATGTTGCACAGAGCCATACTTGGTTCTTTAGAGCGCTTCATTGGTATCTTGATAGAACAATATGCAGGTACATTCCCATTATGGTTAGCGCCTGTACAAGTAATTGTCATGGATATTGCAGATCGACATGCTGATTATGCCACTCAAATCATGAAGAACTTGGAGAATCAAGGTATTCGGGTGAAAATTGACTTGAGAAATGAGAAGATCGGGTTTAAAATTCGCGAGCATTCAATGCAACGCATACCTTATCAAGTGATTATCGGTGATAAAGAATTAGAAGAACAAACCATCACGGTACGCACGCAAAAGGGTGAAGACTTAGGCAGTTTGTCAATTGACAAGTTTGTCGAACAAATTAAGCAAGAAATTGCCGAAAGAAAATAATTGTATTTTGGAGGATTAGGGTATCGCTGCTAAAAAAGATGAAACGCGTCTGAATGATTCAATCACCGCAAGAAGGGTGAGGGTAACAGGGGCAGAAGGTGAAGCACTAGGTATTATCTCGCTGGATGAGGCCAAACAGATTGCATATGCGGCAGACTTAGACTTAGTAGAAATATCGCCAAACGCGGATCCCCCAGTTTGCAAGATAATGAACTATGGCAAATACCAGTTTGAGTTAAACAAAAAACTGGCCATTGCTAAGAAAAAGCAAAAGCAGATTCAGGTTAAAGAAATCAAATTTAGACCGGGTACTGACGAAGGTGATTACCAAGTTAAGCTAAGAAGTTTAACTAAGTTCCTAAATGAAGGTGATAAGACTAAAGTCACTGTTAGATATCGTGGCCGAGAAATGGCTCATAAAGATATCGGAATGGAACTACTCAAACGTATCGAAAAAGATTTAGAAGAACTGGCAATAGTTGAACAGTTTCCTAAATTGGAAGGTCGTCAAATGGTGATGGTTATGTCACCTAAAAAGAAAAAATAGATATAAATTTTTATCAACGGGCTAGTCATAGTGCGTTGATATTATTAGAAGCACTGTAAAGTGTTTCGATAACGGCAAAGGATTGCTGTTATAAACATTACCACGGTAATGTGAGTAATTCTTCAGGGCCATGCATTTTGCCTTGTTGGGTTATATCTCAAGGATCTTTTTTAATTATTGGAGCAAACAAATGCCTAAAATAAAAACTAACCGTGGAGCTGCTAAGCGTTTTAGACGCACTGGCAACGGCGGTTTTAAATGTGGTCAGTCTCATCGCCGTCATATCTTGACTAAAAAGTCGACTAAAAGAAAAAGACAGCTACGTTCACCAGCTACTATTCATCCATCAGACGTGCGTATGGCTATACGTATGATGCCATACAGTTAAGGGGATAAATAGATGCCTAGAGTTAAACGTGGTGTAACAGCCAGAGCAAGACACAAAAAAGTTTTAAAATTAGCAAAAGGATATTATGGCGCTCGTAGCCGTGTATATCGTGTAGCTAAACAAGCGGTTATCAAAGCAGGTCAATATGCTTACCGCGATCGTAAACAGAAAAAACGTCAATTCCGTGCTTTATGGATTGTTCGTATCAACGCGGCAGCGCGTATGTACGGAATTTCATACAGCCGATTAATCAATGGCTTGACTAAAGCTAACGTTAAAATTGACCGTAAAGTGTTAGCTGATATAGCAGTACGTGATATTGAAGCATTCGGTAAAATTGCCGAAATTGCTAAAGCAAATCAAAGTCCTGTATCTTAAGTAAAATATCACCCTGTCTCTTATGAGGCAGGGTGATACTTATGTTCTCCTGAACAGAGTTTTCATCTCAACAATCCCTAACAAAAGCGAGCAGTGCAGTGTCGGCTACCCTAGAAGAGATTCTCGCGCAGGCATTACAAGAGCTTAGCGCCGTTAAAGACCTTATTGACCTTGATAAGGTGCGTGTAAATTACTTAGGTAAAAAAGGTTTATTTACCTTACAAATGAAAGAGCTAGGTAACCTAGATCCTGAGCAAAGACGTGCTGTAGGACAAGTTATCAATCAAGCCAAAGATCAATTCCAGCAAAAACTCGAAGCCGCTAAAGACCAACTTGAAGCCGATGCTTTAAGTGTGCGTTTAGCTTCAGAAAGCATCGACGTCACTTTGCCAGGCCGTGGACAATCAACAGGTCGATTACATCCTGTGACTACGACCCTTAGACGTATTTCAAAGATTTTTGCAACGGTGGGATTTACCGTCGTTGAAGGGCCAGAAATTGAAGATGATTATCACAATTTCGAAGCGCTCAATATTCCAGCGCATCATCCTGCGCGTGCCATGCATGATACTTTTTATTTTGATGCGCACACCGTATTAAGAACACACACGTCGCCTGTTCAAATCAGAACCATGGAGTCAGAAAAACCCCCACTAAAAGTCATAGCGCCGGGTCGTGTTTATCGATGTGATTCTGATATTACGCATACACCGATGTTTCATCAGGTTGAAGGCTTCTTAGTGGATACTAATGTTAGTTTTGCCGACTTAAAAGGTGTTGTGTATGAATTCTTACGCGCGTTTTTTGAGAAAGACATCCAAGTAAGATTCAGACCTTCTTATTTCCCGTTTACAGAACCCTCAGCAGAAGTGGATATTGAGTGTGTTATGTGCGGAGGACACGGTTGCCGTGTTTGCAGTCATACAGGTTGGTTAGAAGTGATGGGTTGCGGCATGATCCATCCAGAAGTATTTAAAGCCGTTAATATTGATAGCGAACAATACAGTGGATTCGCATTTGGCATGGGGGTTGAACGCTTAGCCATGCTACGTTATGGCATTAACGATTTACGATTGTTTTTTGAAAATGATCTTAAGTTCTTAGAGCAGTTTAACTAACGGTCGATACAAAGGATATTTAAAGCATGCAAATTAGTGAAGCCTGGTTAAGGACCTATGTAAATCCAGACGTCAATACAGACACACTGGTACAACAATTAACAATGGCCGGTTTAGAAGTTGATTCTGTAGAACCAGCCGCAGCCGATTTTAGTGGTGTCGTGGTTGGCCAAGTCGTCTCCATGGAACAACACCCCGATGCAGACCGTTTACGCGTGTGTCAGGTCAATGTGGGTGAAGCAGAACCCTTACAAATTGTATGTGGTGCTAGTAACGTTAGAGTCGGCTTAAAAATCCCAGCCGCACTGTGTGGTGCCGTACTTCCTGGCGATTTTAAAATTAAAAAATCTAAATTAAGAGGCCAAGAGTCATTAGGCATGCTGTGTTCAGAAAAAGAACTCGGCCTAGTAGCAGAAGCGCATGGCTTAATGGAATTGTCTGATGACGCACCCGTAGGTGTAGATATCAGAGAGTATCTATCACTTAACGACAGCATTATCGAAGTTGATCTTACGCCCAACCGTGCAGACTGTTTAAGTGTTGAAGGTTTAGCGCGAGAAGTCGCATTATTAAATAAACTCGATTGGTCAACGACAGTCGTTGATACCGTTGCTGTAGGCCATCAAGACACTTTATCCGTAAAAGTAACTGCACCCGAAGCGTGTCCCCGTTATTTAGGTCGCCTCATTAAAGAGGTAAACCCACTAGCGATTACACCCTTATGGATGCAAGAACGCTTACGTCGTTCAGGTATCAGAAGTTTAGGCCCCTTGGTCGATGTTACTAACTATGTGTTACTCGAGTTAGGCCAACCGCTACATGTATTTGATGCCAGTAAATTAAGTGGTGGTATCACCGTTCGTTATGCAACTGCAGATGAGTCGTTAACGTTACTGAACAATGAAGAGATTAAACTAGATGCCCAAGCATTAATCATTGCCGATGACAAACAACCGTTAGCGTTGGCAGGTGTCATGGGCGGAAGTGATTCTGCCGTATCAGATACCACGCAAACCGTATTTTTAGAATGTGCGTTCTTTACGCCACAGGCTATTGCGGGTAAAGCTAGAAACTTTGGACTCCATACCGACTCATCGCATCGATTTGAGCGTGGCGTAGATGCACAATTACAAAATCGTGCCATAGAGCGTGCTACCCAGCTAATTGTAGAAATTGCGGGTGGAAGTGTGGGTGATGTTACAGAAGTCACATCAAGCGATCATTTGCCTGCTCGTAACGCGGTTATATTACGTCGTACTAAAATAGAACAATCGCTAGCTATTCAATTACCTGATGCACAAGTGATCGAAATCCTACAACGCTTAGGTATGCAAGTTGCAGATCATGCGGACGGATGGCAAGTCGGCCCACCTAGCTTCCGATTTGATATCAGTATCGAAGCCGATTTAATTGAAGAAATTGCACGCGTGTTTGGCTATAACAATTTGCCATCCAGCAGTTTATTTATGCGCTCAGAACTCAGTCAAGTGACTGAAGGCTTATTAGAAATTGATCGTGTAAAAGACTTATTTGTCGATAGAGGCTATCAAGAAGCCGTCACGTATAGTTTTGTGGATGAAGACATTCAAAACACAGTGGCACCGGGTATTGAAGCCATTCGTTTAAAAAATCCAATTTCTTCAGAATTAGCGGTGATGCGGACTACACTTTGGTGTGGTTTATTAAAAGCAGCTTTATACAATACTAACAGACAACAAAACCGCGTTAGACTTTTTGAAACAGGGTTACGATTTGTTAAAGAGGGTGGAGAAACGCACCAACAAAAGATGTTAGCCGGACTTATCTTAGGTGATGTCTACAGTGATCAATGGGCAGAGAAATCACGTAAAGTTGATTTTTATGATGCTAAAGCGGATTTACAAGCCATCTTTGAATTATCAGGTTGCAACGCCAGCTTCATAAAAGGCGAGTTATCTAGCTTACATCCAGGCCAAACAGCTAAGATCATCTCTGCAGAGAGTCAAGATATGGGTTGGTTAGGGATGTTACATCCACAATTAGAAAAACAATTGGGCTTTGATGGCCAAGTGTTTTTATTTGAATTAGCACAAGACGGATTACTGAATAAAAAAGTACCGGCATTTACCCCGTTATCAAAATATCCATCGGTAAAACGTGATTTAGCCTTGATCGTTAATGAAACGGTTTCAGCCGCTGAGATCGTGAGTTGCATCAAGAATAGTGCTGAAACGGCATTAAAAGAGGTAGTGATTTTTGATGTGTATCGCGGCAAAGGTATTGAAGAAGGTAATAAAAGTATTGCATTAAGTCTGATTTTACAAGATGATACACAAACTTTAGCAGAATCTGATATCGAAACTATCGTAAGCAGACTGTTAACTATTTTATTTAATGAATTAAAAGCAAAACTGAGGGACTAAATAATGGCATTAACAAAGGCTGATTTTGCCGATAAATTATCTGATGAGATAGGGCTTAACAAACGTGAAGCAAAAGAACTTGTTGAAGTATTCTTTGAAGAAATTAGAACTGCATTAGAGCAGGGCAGACAAGTTAAAATCTCTGGTTTTGGTAAATTCGAATTGCGTGACAAAACAAGCCGTCCGGGTAGAAACCCTAAAACAGGCGAAGAGATCCCCATATCAGCGCGTCGAGTGGTGACATTCCGTTCTGGTCAAAAATTAAAAGCTCGCGTAGAAGCCTATGTTGGAAAAGAGCAATAATAACGAAGTACCACCGATTCCGGATAAGCGATACTTCACCATTGGTGAAGTAAGCGACTTATGTGGCGTTAAGCCACATGTATTACGTTACTGGGAACAAGAGTTCAGCGTATTAAATCCCGTTAAACGTAGAGGCAACAGGCGTTATTATCAGCCTAATGAAGTGTTATTGATAAGACAGATCAAAGAGTTGTTATACGATCAAGGTTTTACCATCAGTGGGGCAAAAGCACATCTTAACAAAGATCAAAGTAAAGAGACTGCAACCCTTTCAAATGAATTAATTAAAGAAATGATTGAAGAACTGGAAGATATTCTTACTTCGCTTTAATCTGATACAAACAGCCCTTAAGATGTAGTATAATTTCCAGCTGTTTTAAGTGTTTATCCTCAAAAAATAATTGTATGTCGGAGCGTAGCGCAGCTTGGTAGCGCACTTGTCTGGGGGACAAGGGGTCGCAGGTTCAAATCCTGTCGTTCCGACCAATTAAATCAATAACTTACGATTTAGTATTTTTCTTGAGTCATCAAAATAGCTGTTTCGTGATACCACTCGTGATACCAAAAAATATTATTGTAAATTTTTTATTTTTAATCGTACAATCAAAATTTATTTGAATTGTCACCCAATTCTTTCCCACAGAAATTGTGGATAACCCTGTTTGCAAACCTCTCAAGTCCTACACAACTTATTGTTTCTAAGAATTATTGCTCAGATTGGTTAATAGTTGGCCAGTTAGTGTATTAAGTTGGTTATGTGACTTATCTAAGGTTGAAAAACAATTGTTTGTTGGACATTTGAGCCAAATGCTGAAGAATA
>Ga0214182_1000038_pt1 | contig 66296 bp, 57 predicted proteins | sample TroBogEpilimnion_8_FD_153020 | JGI IMG/M metagenome (GOLD analysis project Ga0214182, IMG submission 153020) | Freshwater microbial communities from Trout Bog Lake, WI - 14NOV2007 epilimnion | ecosystem: Environmental > Aquatic > Freshwater > Lake > Epilimnion/Euphotic zone | place: Trout Bog... | reverse complement strand
AGCGCGGCTTGGGTTGCTGCTTCCGCCTCCTCGAACCGCCGCAACTCGCGCAATGCGAGAATGCCGCCGCCGTAACTTCAGATATGATCGGGAAACCGTTCGCGCAGTATCGAAAACAGCCGATCCGCCTGAACCCAATCGCGGCGATGCAACGCCAGAGAAGCAAGTTCGATTGCCGGCGAAGCCTCATTGGGAAATCGCAGGATTGCCTGAACAAGAAGTTGTTCCGCTTCCGCCAACCGATTGGCCGCGCGCAGAGGGTGGATGGCTTCGGTGTAACCGCCGACGAGCTTGGGGAACCGCGATCGCACGTATTCCCATCGGCGCACGGCCTCCGCGTAGTCCCGACGCACGAACGCAAGCCAAGCCAGTTCCGTCGGTCCGAAGGTCTCGTCGGGAAAGAGCGAGTCGGCTTCTCTCAGCAGCGCTTCTGCTTCCTGGTAGCGTTCCGCCTCGCGAAGCGCTTGGGCACCCGCCGAATATCCGACCGGATGACGCGGGAAACGTGCGCGAACATCCGTCCAACGCTCCGCCGCGCGTGCCCAGTCGCGCTTGCGATGTGCCACCCAGGCATATTCGATCGATGCCGCCGGATCCGACGGGAAACGTTCCACCGCGTCGCGCAGGATGGCTTCCGCTTCATCCGCCGCCCCGAGTTCCCTGGCCGCTTGGCCGCCGCCGACATAACCGGCTGGATGATCCGGTGCGTTTTGCCGCGCCACCGCCCAACGACGTGCCGCTTCCGGCCAATCGTGCCGCTGCACGGCGGCCGAGGCATATTCGGTCAGCAAAACCGCCTGTTTCGGGAATTGCGCCGCACCCGCGCCGAGCAACGCTTCCGCGCCCGCCCCATCGCCCATTGCCCGCAACGATCGCGCCCCGCCGAACCAGGCGACCCACTCCTCCGGGAAACGTTCGCGAATGCCAGCCCACAACCCCACGGCCGCCGCATGATTGCCTTGTGCCGCCACAAGCCACGCCGCTTCGCAATGGGCCGTTGCCTCATGCGGGAAGCGAGCCAATGCGGCTTGTGCCATCGCCGCGGCCTCTTCCAGCCGGCCCGCGTCCCGCAGGGTCGTCACAGCAGCGGAATATCCAATAACCATGTTCGGAAACGCGGCGCGCAATGCCGCCCAGGTACGTTCCGCCCGATCCCAATCCCGGCTATGAAACGCCGCCCAAGCCGCGTCGACCAACTGGGCGGGATCGGCCACGCCAGCCGGGGGTAGGGACACGACGGACAGATTCGGATCGGCGTTCATGGCAACTTTGTACCGCCCGCTTTAACGCTATGGGGCATCATATAAGCACAACGACGCCATCGCGCGAGTCTCGACCCCGTATCCCTAATGCGTCGATCTTCCCGCATTTTCCAAGGCATCCGAACACCAGTCCCGTCCGAATCTGTCCCTGAGCAAGCCTTGAACGACATCCCATCGATCGGCCAATACACCCGCGATCGCCAAGGCCTTGAAAGTGTACTCCTCGTCCATGGGGGCGGTGGCGGCCCGACCGAGCATGTCGGCGATTTTTTGGCGCGCGGCCACGAGGTCGCCACGGGCCACATCGCGCTGCACCAGCGCGAATGCCTGTTCGCGGTCCGGGAGGTCGTGTTCCTTCGCATCGGCGGGGCGGCTTTCGCTCGGCACAGCCCCCGCCTGCCATGCGCGGTAGGCCGCACGGCAGACGCCAAGCCAGGATTCGGTGGCCGGCCCCAGATCCTGTTCGTCGGCGGAAAAAGAAAACCGATCAATATAACCGACGATGAGCCCATTATCCCGCACTTGAACCGTGCCGTTCGGATTTTCCGCATCTTCGTAACGGACGTACAAAAAGGTATTATCGCCGTAACGCCGGACGGCCGCATGCAGTCTCGCCAGTTCGGCGTCGGTGAGATTACGGCTGACGCATTTATAGACGAATATCTTTTCGCCCGCCTTCAGATCGTCGATCAATTTACGCCGCAAAAATTGGATCCGGCGGCATGCTCGCACCAGCATTCGGTCGAAAGGCGTATCCTCCACCGGAATGAAGCACCGCATCGCCATCCAATAGCGCCGGTCGCGCGTCCAATATTCCGGGCGATCGCTGGGCGGGACGAATAATTCGGTATGCTCGGGTTCCCCGACGCCATCGAAATCCCTCTCGAGTGCCCGCGTCAGCAGCTCGGCTCCCAAATCGGCCCACCGCAACAACCCCAGAGGCTCGGCGCCGAAATGCCGCTGGAATAAACCGAACTCGCACCCATGCCCTTCGCCGCCCAAGCTTTCGAAATGCTGGACGAATTCGGCGATGTCGTTAGGAGTTTCCGACTCATGCGTGGACACCGCGTCCGAGTCCGACATGGCAATCGCAAACTCGGATCGTCCGGGAAACCGCTCGGCCGCTGCCGTCAGCAACATCTCGCTCAACTCATGCGATCCAGACTCGCGCAAACTCGCCGCACCGCCCAAATAACCCTCGATGCGATCCGGATAAGCCTCGCGGTACTCGGTCCACAGTTGTTCCGCCGTAGCATAATCCTGCTTGGACATGGCTTCGTCTGCTTGCGAGCGGAGCCGATATTCAGTGTCATCCGGGTCCAGACGCGGCGCTTCGGCGGGCAGGCGGTCCGCCAAATCTTCGAGTCCGAGCTTATGCAGCGCCAAAGCGGCCAGGCTGCTGGCAGCCGGCAGGTCGGGGATGCGCCCACGCACCGTCGCGGCGCGGTCGATCGCCACTTGCCATTCGAGGCGACGAATGGCCGACTCGATCCACATGCCTTGTACCATGCCGTCGTCGGGGAATTTGTCGTTCGCTTCGTCTAACAATGCCTCCGCCCGATCATCGTGGCCGATGCGCCATAACGCATTCGCGAGCTGCCAAGTGAACTTCGGATCTTCGGGAAACTGCTCCCGCAGCTTTCCCCAACGCCGCACGGCCTCCGGCCAATCGGGCGTGAACATGCTCAGGCTCGCCCAAATCGACAATATGCCGGCCTCGTTCGGGAAGGCGGATTCGGCGTTGGCAAGCAGTGCCTCGGCCTCCGGCAACCGGCCGCCATCGCGCAACGCCCGTGCGGCGTGAAAAGTGCCGATCGGCAGATGAGGAAACAGGCGGATCATTTCCCTGCCAAACCGCACCGCCTCGTTCATGTCGCCGCGGGTGAAGGCCAAATCCGCGGATACGACCAGAATCTCCAGATTATCAGGCCAGCGATTGGCGGCTTCGGCAAGCAAGGCGATCGATCCCTCGGCATCTCCCGCCGCAAGCTGTGTCCGAGCACCGGACAAATAACCGTCGGGAACGTCGGGAAAGCGTGCGCGAAAACGATCCCATCGTGCCCGTGCCTCGGGCCAATCCTGCCGGCGATCGGCCACCAGAGCGTACTCCGTGGCGATCCCCCGGTCGTCCGAAAAGCGCTCGGACCGTGGCCCAGCGTGCGCTCGCCGCCTGCCAATCGCGCCGGCGATTGGCCAGCCATGCGTATTCCATGGCGATGCCGGCGTCCGTTGGGAAACGATCTTTGGCTTCGACCAGCACCGCCTCGGCCTCATCGAGTTGGCCATTGTCGCGGAGGCTGATGGCCAAACCGGCATACCCGGCTGCTTGATCCGGGAAAATCGCGCGCACGCTCCGCCAACGCCGGATGGCTTCGGGCATGTCTTGCCGATGGTATGAGAGCCAAGCGCGCTCGATCGCGAAACCCAGATCGTCGGGGAACTGTTGCTGGCCGGCGGCAAGCCAGGCATCGGCCTTGTCGATCTGCGCGTGCTCGCGCAAAAGCGTGCAAGCCTCGACGTAGAGTTGACGTTGGTTCGGGAAGCGATGGTGAAGATCGGTCCAGATGCGCTCCGCCTCATCGAATTGGCCCTGTTCCGCATAACGCTTCGCCCGCGCGAGAGCATCGTCGAACGACAGCGGTCCCGAATGGGTCGGATCGTCGGAACGTGCTTCCAGGATGTCCATAGTCGATCTTTCTGCTGCCCACGTGTCAGGGACGCCGGGGTGAAGCCGGTGTGTGCCTGACATCACCGCGTGATGCGAAGTTACCTGGCATCGCCGAACAGGTGGCTAAACCTTGGAAGCCGGCATTTCAAGGGAAGACCCGCGGACGCCGCCGCGGCCTAGCCGGCATGCCTGCGAATAAACGCCAATACCGCCTCCGCCGCCGGTTCGGCGTGCGAGGTCGCGACGTGATAGGAATCCCCCGGCAACACCACGAGTTCCGAGTTCGGAATCTGCTGCTGCCACGCGCGGGTGTCCTCGACCGACCCAAGGCCGCTCTTTTCAGTCGTGATCACCAGCGTCGGGCAGACGATTTTCGGCAGATCGTCCCGGATATCCGCCGCGGCGATGGTCGGCATGAAGCTCAACTGCGTGGATACGGCGGTGCGGCCCATGTAATGGGTCCACCAATCCACCCCGGCAGCGGGAAACGACGAACCCAGCCGCCCGCCCATGTTCTGCTTGGCCCAATACTCGACGCCGTGATTTTTGAAATCCTCGATCAGCTTGGGCACATTCTCCTTCACCCCGACCCGGAACGGCGCCGGCGTTCCCACCACCGACAAGGTCTTCACCCGTTCGGGGCGCCGAGCGGCGAAGGCGCGGGCGATTGTGCCGCCGATTTTGGCAGCCACGACGTGGAATTTCTCCACCCCGAGGTGATCCATCAACGCGCAGTAATCGTCCGCCAAACGATCCAATGTCCACGGATAATCCGCCGGCATCGGGGTCGATTGCCCGAACCCGCGCATATCCGGCCGTATCACCCGGTAATGCCGAGCGAGTTTCGGTGTCCAGGCGTACCAAGCGAGGCTGCTTTCGGCATTGCCGTGCAGCATCAGAACGGTTTCGGGATACGTCCAGGGATCGGTGAAATCGTCGACCCGATAGAACATGTCCAGATCGCCGGTCGGGCGGAAATTCGGCATGATCGATTACCCCAATTTGTCCAGCACACCGTCTTTGAAACGGCGCATGTTGCCGATGGTCTGGTCCACGACTTCGTCGCGGGTACGTCCGAACAACCGCACGTCCACCGCGGAGACGCCCAGCGCTTTCAGTTGCTGGATGTCGCCGACCCAGTCGGCGTCGCCGCCGGTGAACATTTCCGCTTCCCCGTCGATGCTGCCGCGCGGACGCCCGCCAGGGGCCGCCAGAACCCGCAGCGCCAGTGTAATCTCCGACGGATCGCGCCCTGCTTTTTCGGCGAAACCGCGGAAGCGTTCGATGCCCTTCTTGAACCGGCTGAGAGTGTTCATCGGAAATTGCGGGTTGGTGCCGACGGGATACCAGCCGTGGGCGTATTTCACCGTGCGGCGCAGCGCCGGCCCGCTCTCGCCGCCGACCCAGATCGGGATCGGCTTCTGCACCGGCTTCGGCGTGAACTGCACGTCGTCGAACTTTACGTATTTGCCGTTGAACTTCGGCTCCTCCGCCGTGAACAATTCGGCGCAGACCGCCATCCATTCGTCGGTGACGTTGCCGCGATCGTCGTAGGGGGCGGCGTTCAGCGCCTCGAACTCCTCCCGGCACCAGCCGACGCCGATGCCGCAGGTCAGCCGGCCCTTGGACAGGAAGTCGATGGTGGACAGCAGTTTCGCGGTCAGCACGGCGGGACGATAGGGCACGACCATGACCGACAGCACGAAGCGCAGCTTCTTGGTCTGCGCCGCGATCCAAGCGGTGGTGGCGAGCTGGTCCAGCCACGCGGCCTGCGTGCCAGCCGGAAACTCGCCCGAGTCGGTGTAGGGGTATTTGGATTCCAGATTGCGCGGCACCATGATGTGGTCGCTGATCGTGACGTAGTCGAAGCCGAGCGCCTCGCCTTCGACGATGATCCGGGACAGTGAATCCGGCTCGATCAGCGGGCCGGAGGTGGGGGCGTTGAAGCCGATTTGCATGGGTCGATCCTCCCTAAGGTTGCCCAAGAGTAGCCAAAGCGGCATGTGGCGACAATCTCGCCACGGACGCGGTCCGTGGCGATGCCAGTACTATCCCACGAACTTGCAGCCGGCGGTCCCGAACAATGGCTCCAGCTCCGATGCTTTGACCGGATAATGCGTTTCCGCGTCCCACCAATCGAATCGACTCGCGGGCGCCGTTTTGGTTTCAAGGATCACCACACGATTGAGCATCTGATGGTCCGATGCCCTGTAATGCCGGGTAATATCGCCGATTGGTTCGTGATAAGATTCCAATGCCGTCACGATTTTTTTCGGCTCCGGCGATCCGGCCGCGTCGATCGCCGCGATCAGGGATCGCATGGCCATGTAGGCCTGCCAACCGCGTGTGCCCGGCATTTCCTGGTACGCCGCATCGAATTGCGCGATGAAGGCCTTATCCTCCGCCGATATTTGGGGATCGGAGAAATGCCAGGTCTTGGTGAAAACGCCGTTCGCGGCTTCGAAGCCGGCGTTCAGGACATCGGCATCGCCGATCGCCGGTTGCGCGAAGGGAACGGAATTGGTCATTCCGGCAGCAACCCGAGCTTTCAGGAACGCGGTAAGGTCGCCGGCCAGCAGGCAGCCTACGACCACATCCGGTTTGGCTTCCAGGATTTTAGCGATGATCGGTGCGAAATCCGTCGCGCCGGCGGCAATTCTGCCGACCCCGACCTCGGTCGCTCCGGCGGCTTTCGCTTCGTTCAAGGCGACGGTGCGCATCGCATCGCCGGTTGCGCCTTCCCGCATCACGGTGAACCATTTTTTGCCGTAGCCGGTCAAATAGGACGAAATCGCTCGGTACTGCACGCTGAACGGGATCGGAACGCGGAAGCTCCAGCGGCTGCAATTCGCGCCGGTCAGATTGTCGTCCATGGCACTGTGAATGATGAGGGGCGTATTGGCCTGCGCGATCACCGGTATCATGGCCCGCGCGTCCCCCGCGAAGGTGCCGCCGATGATCGCGGCGACCTTGTGCTCGCCGATCAGTGTCTTGACGTTGGCGAGGGTGACAGCTTCGCCTCCTTCGTCCAACTGGACAATTTCGATCGGTTGTCCAGCGGCCATACCCTTCGCGGCGGCCACGGCGACGTCCACGCCGTAACGGACATATTTCAGTCCTATACCGAATTTCTCGGGCGGAGCGACCATGACCCCGATCTTGATCGGTCCCGCGGCCAGACCCCGGCCGATAAACGGCATGCCGATGAGGCCGGCCGAAGCGGCGGCTCCGAATAACACGCCGCGGCGGTTCGGAGACGGCATATATCTGGTTATTTTCATCTTATTCCCCTTTTATCAGTTGTCCCAAGCCAGTGCCGCGCATTTCCGGATATTGTTCCGGTGCTGCCATCGTATTGCTCGTGGCTGCGACATCCGTTCAGTATTCGATACTTGGCCTAGTTTCTGCGCTGTGTCCAGGGGTCTTGCTGGCTGCTTAAAGATCGGCAGCCACACAGCAATTTCGTTCGCGCTCTCCGCGCATACTCGGGCCGAGCCCGAGTATGCTGTTTGAAACGATAAGAATTCGTTGTTTTACCTTATCTTCGCGATAACCTCATCGCGGAAACGGCGCATATTATCGATCGTGGCATCCAGGCTCGGCCCGAACAGCCCGAAATCGAACGCCGTCACGCCGACATCCCGTAGGGCCTTGATGTCACCCGCGAAATCGGCGGCACTGCCGGTGAACAGTTTCCGTTCGCCGTCCACACTGCCTTTCGGCTGCGCTTCGGGGTTCGACGACACGCGGTAGGCCAGCGCGACCGCTTTCGGATCGCGCCCGGCTTTCTCCGTCATGCCGGCCAGCTTGGCGGCGGCGGCCTTGAAGCGGGACAGCGTATCCATCGGGAACTGCGGGTTAGTGCCGATCGGATACCAGGCGTCGCCGTATTTCGCGGTGCGGCGGAGCGCCGGGCCGCTTTCGCCGCCGACCCAGATCGGGATCGGCTGCTGCACCGGCTTGGGCGGGAACAGCACGTCTTTGAACTGGACGTATTTGCCATCGAACTTGGGTTCGTCCGCGGTCCAGAGCTCCTTGCAGACCATCATCCATTCGTCGGTGACGGCGCCGCGTTCGGCGAAGGGTGGTGCGCCGATGGCGATGAATTCCTCCTCGCACCAGCCGGCACCGATGCCCAGGGTGATGCGGCCTTTGGACAGGAAGTCCAACGTCGCCAGGATTTTCGCCGTCAGCACGGCCGGGCGGTGCGGCACGACCATGACGGACGTCACGATCCGCAGCTTGGATGTGGAGGCGGCGATGAAGGTGGCGGCCGTCAGCTGCTCCAGCCGCGCGGCGGCGGCGCCTGAGGGGAATTCGCCGGAATCGGAATAGGGGTAGCGGGAGGCGATGGAGGTCGGGATCATCACGTGATCGCTGACGGTGACGTAATCGAAGCCCAGCATTTCGGCCTCGGTGGCGATGCGGACGAGGCTATCCGGCCCGATCAGGGGGCCGCTGGATGGTGCACTGCAACCGATTTGCATGGGTCTACTCCCGTGTGTTTGCGCTATGGGCCGGGATAGCACACGATGCCACCGCCTGTGGCAACCAGGGGAGCAGACAGCGTGCAATTCGGTATCCATATCGGCCCGCGCGGCTGCATGACCAATCGTGCCAACATCATGCGCCTGGGCACGCGAGCCGAGGCGTTGGGCTACGACATCCTGGGCGTCGCCGATCACGTCATCGCGCCGGTCAGCACGACGGTGCGCTACCCCTACACCGCCGACGGCGTCTGGCCCGGCGCGCCGACCGGGGAGTGCATGGACACGCTGGCGGTGCTCGCGTTCCTCGCGGGCTGCACCGAGCGGATCAAGCTGCTGACGTCTGTCATCGTGGTGCCGCACCGGCAGCCGGTGCTGACCGCCAAATTGTTCTCCACCGCCGACGTACTGTCGGACGGGCGCATCATCGCCGGCGTTGGCGCCGGATGGATGCCGGAGGAATTCGCCGCCCTCGGCACCCCGCCGTTCGAGGCACGCGGGGCCGTTACGGACGAATATATACGAGCGTGGAAGACGCTGTGGACGCATGATCGGCCAGAGATGGCGGGAAAATATGCCAATTTCTCCAACGTGGTGTTCGAACCGAAGCCGGTGACGAAGCCGCATCCGCCGATCTGGGTGGGCGGCGAAAGCCCTCGGTCGCTGCGGCGCGTGGCGGAACTGGGCGACGGCTGGTACCCGGTCTCCAATAATGCCCAGGTGCTGCTGAACACCCCGGAACGTTTGCAGGCCGGCATCGGCCGCATGCATCGCGCGGTGGAAAAAGCCGGTCGCGACCCATCCTCCATCGACATCGCCTATGTCTGGTTCATGCCGCCGTCCTGGAAGGCTCGGCCTGGGCCGGACGGCGATGGGCGGCAGATGTTCAGCGGCGGGCCGGACGACATGCTGGCCGACATCGCGGCGCTGGAGGCGATTGGCGTCAAGCACTGCATCTTCTATCTTCAACGCCCGACGATCGAGCAGACCATGGACCTGACCGAACGGTTCGCGGCGCATGTGATACGGAAAACACGATGACCGATACAGATATGCGCACCTGGCTGCATGCGACCCCTCTGGCCGAGCTGATGGCGGCGGCGGCGGCGAAACGCGACGCGGCGTACGGGCGGCTGGTGTCGTACTCGCGGAAGGTGTTCATTCCGCTGACCAAACTGTGCCGCGACGTGTGCCATTACTGCACCTTCGCGGAACACCCGCGCGACGGTCACGCGGCGTATCTGACGGCCGATGAAGTGCTGGCAATCGCCCGTGCCGGGCAGGAAGCGGGCTGCACCGAGGCCTTGTTCACCCTCGGCGACAAGCCGGAATTGCGTCACAAAGCGGCGCGGGAGGCTCTGGCAGCGCTTGGGTATGCCAGCACGATCGAATATCTGAAGGCTATGTGCGCGCTGGTGTTGAAGGAAACCTCGCTGCTGCCGCACGCGAATCCCGGCGTCATGACGCGGGAGGAAATCGCGGGATTACGAGAAGTATCCGCAAGCATGGGTGTGATGCTGGAATCCACCAGCGAGCGGCTGTGTCAGCCGGGCGGCGTGCATTTCGGCTCCCCGGACAAGAAACCGGCGGTGCGGCTGGAAACGTTGCGGCTGGCCGGCGAGTTGGCGGTGCCGTTCACCACCGGCATCCTGATCGGGATCGGCGAAACGGCCGAGGAACGGCTCGACGCGCTTTTCGCCATCCGCGATCTGCACGCGGCGCACGGGCATATCCAGGAAGTCATCGTCCAGAACTTCCGCGCCAAGACCGATACGAAGATGGCGGACGCGGACGAGCCTGGGCTGGACGATCTGCTCTGGACCATCGCCGCCGCGCGCATGATCCTGCCCATCGATGTGCATGTGCAGGCGCCGCCGAACCTCTCCCCGGGCGTATTCCCGCGGCTGATCGAGGCCGGCATCGACGATTGGGGCGGCGTGTCGCCGGTGACTCCCGATCACGTGAACCCCGAAGCTCCCTGGCCGGAGCTGGAAGCTTTGGCCGACCGCACCGCGGAGATGGACAAAATCCTGGTCGCGCGCCTGCCGGTTTATCCTTCCTACGCGGCCGACACCGCCCGCTGGTGCCACCCGAAAATCGTCACCCGCGTCATGCAGCACGCCGACGCCGAGGGCTGGGCGCGCGACGACGATTGGGCGCCGGGCCTGACGTTTTCCCCCAAGCCCCGCAAAGTCCGCCTGGGCACCGTCGATCCGGCCGTGGAATCCGCCATCGCCCGAGCGATGCTGGGTAAACGCCTGAACGAGTCCGAAATCATCCACCTGTTCGCCGCCCGCGACGTCGACTACGAGCGGGTCATTACCGCCGCCGACGAACTGCGTCAGGCCGTGAGCGGTGAGGTCGTGCGCTACGTCGTCAACCGCAACATCAACTATACCAATATCTGTTACTATCGTTGCAAGTTCTGCGCGTTCTCCAAGGGCAAAACCCATGAGAACTTGCGCGGCACGCCGTACGATCTGGAATGGTCCGAAATCGTTCGCCGGTCCGAAGAAGCGTGGGACCGCGGCGCCACTGAAGTCTGCCTGCAAGGCGGTATCCACCCGGATTACACCGGGGAGACCTATATCGGCATCTGCAAAGCCATCAAGGCGGCGGTGCCCGATATGCACATCCACGCGTTTTCGCCGCTGGAAGTCACCCAGGGCGCCGCGACGCTCGGGCTGACGCTGGTGGAGTTTCTGCAACGCCTGAAGGACGCCGGCCTGGGCACGCTGCCCGGCACGGCGGCGGAAATTCTGGACGACGAAATCCGCGCGATTATCTGCCCGGATAAAATCAATACGCAACAATGGATCGACGTGGCCCGGGCCGCGCATTCGTTGGGGCTGCGCACGACCTCCACCATCATGTACGGCCATGTCGAAACCCCGCTGAACTGGGCGCGGCATTTGCTGGTGCTGCGCGACCTGCAGGAGGAAACCGGCGGTTTCACCGAGTTCGTGCCGCTGCCGTTCGTGCACATGGAAGCGCCGATGTACCTGCGCGGCATGGCCCGCAAAGGCCCGACCTCGCGGGAGGCCGTGCTGATGCACTCGGTCGCGCGTCTGGTGCTGCATCCGCTGATCCCCAACATCCAGACATCCTGGGTGAAGATGGGGCCGGAAGGCGCGGCTTTGTGTCTGAACGCCGGCGCCAACGACATGGGCGGCACGCTGATGAACGAAAGCATTTCGCGGGCCGCCGGCACTCAGCACGGCCAGGAATTCCCGCCCGAGGCGATGGAGGGTCTGATCCACGGGATCGGCCGCCAGCCGGTGCAGCGCTCCACGGCCTATGGCGGCGTGTCGAACGAGCGGCAGGTCGTGTCGTTCAACGCACCCGAACTGGCCCCGGTGGTGCAGACGCCGCCGCGCAAGGCGTTTGCGGCTGAGTAGAGTTTTTGCTACAGCGATAATCCTTGACGCGGGCGGTGTAAGCGCGTATCCGATGACATGCGCATTTCCTACGATCCCGCCAAGAACCAGAGGAACATCGCCGAACGCGGGTTGCCGTTTGAGTTGGTAAAGGAACTCGAATGGGAAACCGCGCAAACGCAAGAAGATACGCGGCGGGATTATGGGGAGCGGCGGCTGCGCGTTTTGGCGCTGCTGGGGGATCGATTGCACATGGCGGTTGTGACTCAACGGGGCGACGCATTGCACGTCATCAGCCTGCGCAAGGCGCATCGGAAAGAGGTGGCTCGATATGAAAAGCAGCAATGACGATCCGGCATCCCGGCCGGACGCCGACAACCCGCTGTGGACTGCCAAAGAAATCCGCACCGCTCGGCCGGCACTGGAAGTCATCGCCGAGGTTTTCGGCGCCGAGGCGGCGGAAAATATCCGCCGCCGCGCCGGTCGCCCGGTGAAAGCGGATCGGAAAGTCAATCAGACGCTCCGCCTCGACGCGGACGTGCTGGAGGCGTTCCGACGGGAGGGACCGGGTTGGCAAACACGGATCAATCAAGTGCTGCGGGAGCATATGCCCACCGTAGCTTAATGACCTGATCGCGCCCGCCCGCTTACCCCGCCGGCGGCTTCCGATCCGCGTAGCTGACGCCCATCCCGGCGCGCACGTCCTGCTGAATGCCGTATTGTGGGAACGGATAGCGCAGGCCGTTCTTCGACAACGCCTCCATCCCCTTGATCGCCTGCTGCAACTGATCCGGCGGCAGTGCCATCAGCATTTCGTCGTCCAGCACACCGCCATAGCGGCGTTCGGCGAAACATGGGATCGACAGGCTGGGTTCCCGCGTCTTCAGCGCGCGGCCCCAGGAATCGGCACAGGCGGACTCGCCAACCACCGACCAGTCGAACCGCTTGTAGCCGGCCCACTGCAAACCGTTGATGAAATACATCATCGCGCCCGGCGTGGCGTAGAACAGCGCGATATCCGGCGGATCCAGCCGGCCGGCAGCCAGCGGTGAGACGACCATCGCCTCGTACCGCCCGTCGGGGACGCAGTTCATGGCGGCTTGGTGCGCGCCGGCATCCTCGGGCGTGGAATACCAAACGCCGACCATGCGCTGGCCGGACTGCCATTCGGCGTCCTTCGCGTTCCCCAGCCCGATCACCGCGCGGCATTGCGCGCCGACCAAGTCGTCCGCGGTGACCCCCACGGTCCAGCCCAAGCGCGCCGCCTGCCCGACCACTTGGTCGAAGGCGTGCACGGCCTTGGGGCGGCGGATGCGGGGGATGGCTTCCATATCCGCGGCCTTTTCGAACAATTTCATGCCGAAGGGCGGATTGCGTAGCCGCAGCAGGCGTTCGAGGTCGGCGACGAGCTTGCCCCAGTCTTGGGTCATGGTTGGGTTTCCTCTGGGTTGTGACGGCAGTCTAAGCAAGTCGATCGGTCCTGCCCAGTCCGTCCGCCGGTTGGGCATTGGGCCGTTTACGATCTCCAGGAATGGGAATATACGGAAAGTCCTGCTCAGTTCTGACCAACCAGGAGGAAATTCGATGCCTTACACGCTGGAACAGCTCAGTTCGGATATTCGCGGCGCCCTCAAGGCCGATCCCGGTCCGGCGGGCAAGCAAGCCATTTGCGCTCTGGTTTCGAAAGCGCTGCTCGACAAGGAATTCATCGCCCAGCATTTGACCGAGGATCAGTGCAAGCCGCGCAAGGTGCTGTACGAGGACCCGGAACTCGGCTTCTGCGTCTGCGGTCACGTTTACCCCGACGCCGCCATCGGCGCGCCGCACGACCACGGGTCCAGCTGGGCAATCTACGGTCTGGCCGAGGGCGATACCGAAATGGTCGATTGGAAGATCGTGAAACCCGGTGAGGGCGACGGCCCGTCGCTGGTCGAACCGACGCACAAATACGTCCTGCGGCCGGGCGACGCGCATTTCTACGATGTCGGCGTCGTGCATTCCCCGAACCGGTCGGGCGTGACCCGGCTGATCCGCATCGAGGGCGCCAATCTGGACCACGTCCGGCGTTCCCGCATTCGGGCGGCGTAGGTTTTTGGAAGGCAGATGAAGGGGATGAATCGGATAAGGCGGGATCGAGCATCCTGCCTTATCTGTTTTATCCCCTTCATCCGCCTGCAAAAATCGGTTCCGCGATGCGGCGATGAACCGTGTTCGAGAATGTCACGGTCGCGCAGCCACCAAATCCTGGCACCGCGCCGGCCGAAATGATCTAATGCCGCCTTAAGGCGGAGCCTATCCATGGCCAAAATCATTCCCGTGCCGGGGTTCGATGGCGTCGTGTTCGGTGCCACCGGGGACCTGACGCTGCGCAAGCTTCTCCCCGCGCTGTATTACCGGTTTCGCGACGGCCAAATGCCGGAAGGGGCCCGCGTCATCGGCGTCGCTCGATCCGCCCTGAGCACCGACGCCTACCGGGAAAGGACACGCCAAGCGCTGGAACAGCACGTCGCGCCGGACGATTTGGACGAGGCGGTCCTGAGCCGCTTCCTGGCGAGCGTCCATTACGTGCCGATCGACGCGGCCGCCGCCGGCGCGACATGGGATGGGCTGGCCGCGCTCCTGGATCCGGCGCGCATCCGCGTCTTCTACCTCGCCACCGCGCCCGCACTGTACGGACCGATCTGCCGCAACCTCGCCGCCGCCGGACTGGTCACCCCGCAATCCCGCGTGGTGCTGGAAAAACCGATCGGCCGCGACCTCGCCTCCGCCCGCGACATCAACGACCGGGTCGGCGAGGTGTTTACGGAATCGCAAACCTTCCGCATCGACCATTTCCTGGGCAAGGAAACCGTCCAGAACCTGCTGGCCCTGCGCTTCGCCAATACGATTTTCGAGCGGCTCTGGACCTCCGACGTCATCGACCACGTGCAGATCACGGTGGCCGAGACCGTGGGGGTGGAAGGCCGAGCGGGGTATTACGACACGTCCGGGGCGATGCGGGATATGGTGCAGAACCACCTGCTGCAGCTGCTGTGCCTGATCGCGATGGAGCCGCCGGTCACCTTGCACGCCGACCGGGTCCGCGATGAAAAGCTGAAAGTCCTGCGCGCCCTGCGCCCCATCGCACCGCACCAGATCGCGGCGACAACCGTGCGCGGCCAGTACGGCTCGGGCGCGATTTCCGGCCAGCCGGTGGACTCCTACGCCGCCGATCTGGCGACCGGCGAACCCAGCGCCACCGAAACCTTCGCCGCCCTAAAAGTGGAGGTGCGGACGTGGCGCTGGGCCAACGTGCCCTTCTACCTCCGCACCGGTAAGCGCATGCCGCGCAAGGTGTCCGAAATCGTGGTGCAGTTCCGGCCCCAGCCGTTCTCTTTGTTTCCGGCAACGGCCGGCCAGCAGCACCCGAACCGTCTGGTGATCCGCCTACAGCCGGAGGAAGGGATGCGCCTGGACGTCATGACAAAGGACCCGGGTCCCGGCGGTCTGCGCCTGTCTCCCACCGGCCTGGACATCCGCTTCGACACCGCCTTCGGCCTCCGCTTCCCCGATGCCTACGAACGTCTGCTGATGGACACCGTCCGCGGCGACGCCACCTTGTTCATGCGCCGCGATGAGGTCGAAGCCGCCTGGACCTGGGCCGATCCCATCCTGGAAGCTTGGGCCGCCGCACTGGAACCGCCCCGTCCCTACGCCGCGGGAAGCTGGGGCCCGACCGCCTCCATCGCCCTGATCGAGAGGGACGGGCGTACTTGGAATGAGGATCCGGGGTAAGCCCAACAAAATTGCGGCCCAGCCAAGGGTGTGACTGGGCCGCGAGTAATTTGGTCCGGGTTGACCGAGGCTTTTCAGCCCCCGCAGCGACGACTTCTGTTGGGGAAACGTGCTGGTGGACGCACTCTGACCGTTCCGCGCCCGACAGTCTGTGAACTAGTTCACACTTTCGGACGGTAAACCGAAAATCGCACGATTTTTTTCGCCGGTTTGCCAGCGCGCGCCCGCCCGGCGATAACGCGCCACCTGACCCCAACCGGAGCATACGATGTCCGCCACTCTCCCCCTCGACCGCGAATCCGCCGCCGCGCTGCTGCACCAGCGCAACCGCGATGGTGCCCTGTCGCCGGTGCAATGGAACGAAACCCTCGCCACCATCCTCAACCACCGCTCCGTCCGCGGCTTCCTGCCCGACGCACTGCCCGAGGGCACGCTGGAACTGCTGATCGCCGCCGCGCAATCGGCCTCCACATCGTCCAACCTCCAGGTCTGGAGCGTCGTCGCCGTCCGCGATCCCGAGCGGAAATCCCGTATCGCGGATTTGGCCGGTAAGCAGCAGTTCATCCGCGACGCGCCGCTGATGCTGATCTGGCTCGCCGACCTGAACCGGATCGAGCAGATCGCCGCCGACCGCCAAACCACGTCCGACGCGACCAAATACACCGAAGCCTTCATCCTCGGCGTCGTGGACGCGACCCTGGCCGCGCAAACCGCCTTCGTCGCGGCGGAATCCATCGGCCTCGGCGCCGTCTATGTCGGCGCCATGCGCAATCTGCCGGAGCAGGTGGCGGCGGAACTGAAGCTGCCGGCCAACGTCTTCGCCGTCTTCGGCATGGCCGTCGGCTACCCCGACCCGGCCAAGGACACCGGCATCAAGCCGCGCCTGCCCCAGGACATCGTGCTGCACCACGAACAATACGACTCCACCCTCAAGCGGGAGGCCATCGAACGTTACAACGGCGTCGCTCGGGACTTCATGCGCGAGCAGGGCATGAAGGAACAGGATTGGACCTCGCAGGCCACCGGCCGCCTGAAGGACGTGCCCGCCATGCACGGCCGCGACCGGATCAAGGAGGCGCTGGCGAATCTCGGGTTCGAGCTGCGCTGATCTTCTACTCTATCGTCCCGTCATCTTGCGTTTGCGCACGGATGGCGGGACGTTTTGTTTTTGATTTTAGTCTATTTCCTTCCCCCGTTGTCAATCTTAGACGAATGAAATAGTAATTTTTCGAACAGGGGGGAGGCGCTGGGACAATGCGTGGATACATTTGGCTCCCGGCCTCCGGCAGGGTTTTACGTCATGCGCTGATCGTTGGCATGGCAACGTATACGCCCGCTGTCCACGCGGCGCCAACCGGCCCGCAAGTGTCGGCGGGCTCGGCCACTGTCGCCACCGCGCCGAACCGCACGACCATCGTCCAATCCAGCAAAGCCGCCGTCATTAACTGGCAAAGCTTCTCCACCGCGCTCGGGGAGCAAGTCGTTATCCAGCAACCGAACGCCACCGCCGCCCTCCTCAATCGCGTCACCGGCGCCAATCCCTCCACCCTGCTCGGGTCGCTCACCGCCAACGGGCAGGTCTATCTGATCAATCCCAACGGTGTCGTGGTTGGACCAGGTGCGCATATCGATGCCGGCGCCTTCTTCGCCTCCACCGCCCAAATCGGCGACTCAGCCTTCATGGCGGGCGGCGGCCTGACATTCTCCGGCGGCACCGACGCCAGCATCGTCAACCTGGGCGTCATCAAAACCACGACGGGCGATGCCGTGCTGGTCGGCCGCCGAGTCGATAACGAAGGCAAGATCGACGCCCCCAACGGCACCGCGGCCCTGATTGCCGCGACCGCGTTCACCTATACACCCGGCAACGGCGCACCGGTCACCGTTGCCGCCGGCACGTCCAAGGACTCGGGCGGAGTCGGGGTGAACAACGCTGGCCGCATCAACGCCGCCAATGCTCAACTCATGGCCGCCGACGGGAACCTGTACGGGCTCGCCGTCAACCAAACCGGAGTCGTGAAGGCGACCGGCGTTAAGGTAACCGACGGCCGCATTCTGCTGACCGCCGATGGCGGCACCGTCAGCGACAGCGGCACGCTGTCGGCGCATCGGGCCGACGGCAGCGGCGGCACGATCGTCGTCGGCGGCACCCACCAGGGTGCCGATCCGGCCGTGCCGAACGCCACAACCACCATCGTCACGTCCAAAGCCGTCCTGAACGTCGCGGCCAAGGGCGCCAAGGCGAACGGCGGCGACGTCGTCGTCTGGTCGGCCCAGCAGACGAATTTCGCCGGCACGATCAAGGGGCAGGGCGGCGCGCAAGGCGGCAATGGCGGCAACGCCGAAGTCTCCAGCGCCCACACGCTGAACTACACCGGAACCGCCGATCTGCGGGCCGCGCATGGCGCCACCGGCACGCTGCTGCTCGATCCCGATGCAGCCATCATCAGCAACACCCCCGACGATCAGGCCAACGGAGCCTTCAACGCCGGCATCCTCGCGGCTGCGCTGGCGACCGCCAACGTGACGATCGACACCTCGACCGGCTACGGCGACGGCAACACCAAGTTCGGCGACATCGTGGTCAACAACGCCGTGACCTGGACATCCGGCAACACGCTGACGCTGAAGGCCGGCGATAACATTTCTGTGAACGCCAACCTGACCGGCGGTACCGGCAGTCAAATCGTCTTCTCGCTCGGCTTGGGCAGCAACACCAACGTATCGTATCTTACAACGGGCAATCTGACCGTCGCGTCCAACGCCACGGTGCATGCCGGCACCGTCACGATCATGGAAAACGACGACGCCGCGCCGCTCGGCGCCGGCAATCCGCCGCCCAATTCCCTGCGCACCATCGGGACCGTCGCCTTTAACGGTATTCTGCAAGCCGGCACGCTCGATCTGCAGCTCAACGACGCCGGCACCAATGCGAACGTGACCATCGCCAATAACGCCAACACGATCGGCACGCTGGCGTCTTCGGTCGCGGCCGGCTCCGTCGGCGGCACGCTGAACATCGTCAACGGCAGCGGCAATATGTCGGTGACCGGCGTCTTCGCCAATGGCGGAGGGCAAGTCGATATCCAATCGGCTGGCAATCTCACGCTGGCGAACGGTGCTGGAATCAGTACGAACAACAACAGCGGCGCCGATATCCATCTGATCGCGGGCGGGGCGTTCACCAACAACGCCGGTGCCTCCGCCGTGGCCATCAATGGCGCCGGCCGGTACCTGATCTATTCCGACGCGCCGGCGACCACGACGCTCGGCGGTCTGGCCGCGACACCTGTCTATAATAAGACCTTCGCCGCCAACGCGCCGGCGACCATCGCCCAAACCGGCAACCGCGTACTGTATAGTCTGGCGCCGACCATTACCTTCACCGCCGACAACCAGACCATCGGCTACGGCTCCTCCGTCCCTACCTTGACGTACACGATGACCGGCTTGGTCGGCAGCGACACAGCGGCGCAGGCGTTCAGCGGGACGCCGAATATCGCCACCGCCGCGACCGGGACGCCAAACGCCGGGAATTACGCCATCACGGCGGCGGCGGGATCGATTGTCGCATCCGACTACAACTACAGGATCGCCTACGCGAACGGGTCGTTGACGGTGAACACGGCGCCCTTGACGATTACGGTCGCCAACGCGGGGAAGACCTACGGCGACCCGAACCCGACCTTTTCCGCCACCCCATCGGCATTGGTTCTCGGGCAGACGCTGTCGCAACTCGGCACGTTGTCCCTGAGCAGCTTGGCGACCCAGCTGAGCAATGTGGGCAACTACGCCATCTCCGGCCAGCTCACCAACCCCACCGCTTTGGCGAACAACTATTCGGTGAACATCGTTCCCGGCACGCTGACCGTGTCTCAGCGCGCGGTTACGGTGACGGCCTCCGACACCAACCGCCACTACGGGGACAGTAATCCCACGTTCGGCGTGACCTACAGTGGCACGAACCCGAGCGGCTATACGATCGCGCAGCTGATTAACCCGAGCGGGTTGTCGGTAAGCACCACCGCGACATCCAGCTCGAACGTTGGCGGTTATACTCTTACACCGTCCGGCATTACGGATCCCAACTTCAACGTCACCTATGCGCCCGGCACGCTGACGGTGCAGCAGCGTCCGCTGACGATCACCGTCAACGATGCCATCCGCTATTACGGCGACGCGAATCCGTCATTCTTGGCCACATACAGCGGCCTTGCCTCCTTCGATATGTCGTCGGCGATCACCGGCGTGACCCTTACGACCACGGCCACGCCGTCCACCGCGGTGGGGCAGGTGCCGATCGTCGCGGCCAACGGCACCAATTCGAATTACGCGATCACCTATGCGCCCGGCACGCTGACGGTGCGGCAGCGTCCGCTGACGATCACCGCCAACGACGCGAATCGCTATTACGGCGACGCGAATCCGACATTCTCGGCCACATTCAGCGGCCTTGCCTCCTTCGACATGTCGTCGGCGATCGCGGGACTGACGCTCACGACCACCGCGACGCCGTCCACGGCGGCAGGGCAGGCGCAGATCGTCGCGGCCAACGGCACCAATTCGAATTACGCCATCACCTATGCGCCCGGCACGCTGACGATCGCGCGAGCGCCGTTGAACTTCACCGTGGGCGCGCTGACCGCGGCCTACGGGCAAGCGTACCCCTCGGCCGGCTCTCTGTCGGTGACCGGGCTGAAACTGTCGCAGAGCGAATCCGTCCTCGGCGCGACACTGACCGGCGTGGGGGCGCAGGCCAACGTCGGCACCTATAATGTCGGTGTCGCCATCGGCAACTCGAACTACACCGTCGCATCCGGTTCGGGTACACTCCAGATCACACCGGCACCGCTGACGATCGTCGCCGGCGGTATTTCGCGGTTTTACGGCGACGCCAACCCGGGCACGAGCCAGGTGCCGCTGACGGTGACCGGTTTGGCATACGGCCAGCAGGCTCTGGCGGAGCTTGCGCTGACCTACGGCACCAACAGCATCCAGGCCTCGGCTGGCAGTTACGGTATTACGCCATCGCTGCTGAATGGGAATTACTCCATCGCGTCGTCCACCCCCGGAACGCTGACGGTGCTGCCGCGCCCGATCGTCATCAAGCCGGCCAACGTCATCGAGTATTACGGCGATACGACGCCGGCCTATTCCATCCTCGTCGCCGGCAACGGACTGGCGTCATTCGATTCGATCTCGGCCGTGGCCTCCCAGACGCAGGTCGCGTTCAATGGCACGACGACCCCCATCGGCAATGTCTTCGGCCCCAGGCTGAATGCCGGACAGAACAGCATCGCCGCGGTACTGACCAACAACCCCAACTACGCGGTTATCAATGTGCCGGGCGTCTTCGCCGTGTTGCCGCGGCCGGCCACGTTGACCGTCGCCAATGTCACCACGACCGACGGCCAGACGGTGCCTGCCTTTACCGCCACGGCCAGCAACCTCGCGTCCGGCGATACGGTTGCCACGGCAGCACCCGGGCTGACATTGACGACCGCGTCGCAGGCCACGATCGTCACACCCACGGCCTATACGCCGGCGACCTATCCCTTGCCGACCGGCTATCTTTCGAACTCCGACTTCCAGACCGCTTATCTGGTGCAGCTCCTCAACCCAACCGGGACCGTACCGGTCTTTACGCCCGGCCCAGCCTTGCCGCTCGCGCTGACGTCGCACGCCATTCCGTCCACCGGCGTGACGTCGAGCACGACGGTCTCCGCCATTGGCTCCCTTTCGGCCGGTTCGACGACGCCGCAGCCGAAAGTGTCGGAGATCGTGCCGGCCAATTTCACGGGCAACTCAAACTACATTTTCACGTCGGTGAGCCCCGGCAAGCTGACGATAAACCCCACAGCCGCGGCCATCGCGGCGGCACAGCAGGCGGCGGCGGCGGCTCTGGCCGCGGCCAACAAGGCGCTGTTCTATAATCCGCCCGGCGGAACGGGCGTCTTCGGCCTGCCATTGGCGGCACTGCCGTCGCTGTTCAACGCGATCCAGATCCAGATCGCCAACGAGCTCGCGGGCGGAGGCAACGGGGTTTCGCTGTTGTCGCAAACCATCGAGACCGCTTTGGGCCATCCGGCCGGCACGAAAATGACCGACGCCGATCTCTATGCGTATCTGGCGACGCTTTATACCAGTCCGCAAGCGCAGGCCGTGATCGGCAAGGTGCTGTCCAATTACATCACGCTGTTGGCCAGCCTCCCGGCATCGTCGTACAGCGCGTCCGACAAAGCGCTGGCGACGTTTGTCGACACCAAGATGGCCACCGCCAAGACGCAAATGGCGACAGCGGCACTGGCGAACCAGGCAGCGTGGGTGGCGCAGCAGCAGGCGAGCAATTCCCAATTCAACATGACCAATCTATTCGGCCAATCGGTGCCTTACGGACAATTTATCTCCGATGCCGCGAAAACGGTCACGGCAAACGCAGTGGACACCCGCACCGCCGGCTCGTCGACCCAAATCGCCGGTCTTGTCGGAACGGCCGTGGCCGCCGGGGCGACGGCGGCCGCTGGAGGGGCCCTCCTGGCGACGGCCAGTGCCACCGGCGCCTTGGCGACCGTCGCACCATTCGGTGTGGCAGCAGTAGGGGGAGGGGCCACGGTACTTGGGACCTTCTCCGGCCCGGTTGGCATTGTCATCGTCGCTGTTATCGGGATCGGATTGGAGGCGACCCAGGTCGCGAACAATGCCGAGCAGCAGAAAGTGTTCAACACGCTGACAGATCCCACGTCTCCAGCACCGACCCTGGGAAGTCTGAATCTGAGCACCAAAAAGGGCACCGCCGAAGCCAAGAACACCGCGATCGTCGATAGTGCGGTCCTGAGCACCGCGATCGCGTCGATCCTCACATGGTAACGAAAGACCGCACCATGCGCATGACAGCCCTCCGAGCGATGCGGCATGCTGTCGGCGCGACAGCCGCGTTGACCGTTTTCGCCGCGGCCGCCATCGCCCAAACCCCATCTCCCGCGGGTCCCGACGTGCTCGGTGCCCAACCGGGAGAGACCGTTCTGTTGCCTCGGCTGACCGGCGTCGCCCTTTACCCGACCGCCGAGGCCGCGAAAGCCGCGACCCCGGGTCCGGGCATCACCGTCCAGGGTTTGCCATTGCTGAGCACCGCGGATTTTCAGAATATCGTCAGCGTTGCCGCACCGCTGCCGGCGTCGAAGGAATCGCTCGACCGTCTCGCGCTCGCGACGCGGCTGTACCTCAGCACCATCGGCTACCCGTTTTCCATCGTGTATCTGCCGCCGCAGGACATTACCGCCGGCATCGTTCGCATGGTGGTGACTGTGTCGAAACTGCAAGGCGACGTCGATGTCCAGGGCGCACATTATTTCGCCGACCGGCTGTATAAAAGTGCGATTCGGCAGGAAGCGGACCAGTCGCTGAATTTGGCACAGTTGAACGCCGATCTTGCTTGGATCAACCGCAACGAATTCCGCTCCGCCAAGGCCACCACCGTTGCCGGCACCGAACCCGGCACCACGAAAATCCTGGTGACGACCGAGGAGAGACTGCCGCTGAGCTTCAACGCCGGCGTCGACAATACCGGCACCCATTCGACCAAGGAGAATCGCGTCAACACCGGCTTCAAATGGGGCAACGCCTTCGGCCTCGGCGACACACTGACCGCGCAATGGGCGGCCAGCCCGGATGTCCATACGTTCGAGAGCGTCAACGGATCCTACGCCATCGATCTGCCCTGGCGGCATGTGCTGACGATCTCCGCCGCCTATTCCCGCACCAACGGCATCGTCGCCGCCCCGTTTTCGCTGCAAGGCCAAAACTGGCAGATCGGCGCGGATTATCTGATCCCGTTCGCGCCGACGGCATCCGGTTACACGAGTTCGCTGACGTTCGGTGTGGACTTCAAATCCGGCAACAACAACTTCATGTTTTCGTCGGTCCCGATCTCCAACACTCCGACCACGATTTTGCAAGGCCGCGCCACCTATGCCGGCGGGCTGACCAGCCGGTTCGGTCAAACCGCATTCGATCTGACATTGACCGGCGCCCCCGGCAATCTGCTGCCGTTGAACAACGATACCGCTTTTAATCTGAGCCGAGCGGGGGCGAAGGCGGATTATTTGTACGTGAGGGGGAATGCGTCGCAGACGGTGCCGTTGGATAAGGTATGGGCTGGTCTGTCGTGGTTCGTGCGCGGCAAATTCCAACTGTCCAATCACAATCTGCTGGGGGTCGAGCAATTTCAGGGCGGCGGCGTCAATGCCGTGCGTGGCTATAACGAAGACGCCGTCTACAAGGAAAATGGCGGCCTGATCAGTCAGGAAATTCGTTTCCCGGCACTGAAGCTGGCGGATGCGCATCTGCCGACACAAATTTAGCCGTTCGCGTTCGAGGATTATGCCCATTTGGAAAGCACCGTCGCATTGCCGGGAGAGAAATCCAGCGACCTGCACGGTGTTGGTTTAGGCGTTGCGTTCAATGTCGCCGATCGCTTCAATTTCCGCATCGCGTACGGCTGGCAGCTGCATTATCTGACAGCCGCCGGCAACACCGACCGGTCGCGGGTGCATTTTTTCGGTGGGGTCAGTTTCTAGCGTTTCGCCCTGAGTTCGGTCGATGATATATCGAACCGGAACCGGTGCTCCGGGATTTCGCTGAACAGATCGGCGAACCGTAAGGGCACCGCGATATCGCGCAGCCCGCGCGGTCGGGCCGCGGCGTCGATCCGCACCGCCACCAGGAAGCGCCCGCCGGCCCCGCCGATTTCGTCCAGCGCCGCGTGCATCCGGTTTTCGTCGTTGCCGTAGTATTTTGGGGCGATCAGCCGTTCCGCCGTGTCGGCGCCGATCACGAACGTCGCTTTCGGAAACAGCCGCGATTTCTCCAGGAACGTCGGGGCGCGGGTCAGCTCCACCGGCGCCTTCCACGCGAATTGCGTCAGCCGCTGGCGGATCGCCTCCCCCGACAACGCCGGCTTATCGACATTGGTCACGGAGATTTCGAACGCGAGCGTTTCCTGAACCATCTCCTCGGCGACGCGGGCCAGCGATAAATGCCCGGCGTGTACGGGGTTGTACGACCCCGGCATGACCAGCGGCGGCGGCGGCGCCGACAGCATCGTCTGCCCATCGGGCCGAGCGGTGACCCGCGGGACGGTTCCGGCGACGAGCTGGTCGATATGGCCGGGGGCGGCGACCGCCGCTTCCTCGAAATGCTCATCCGCATCCAGCAAGCTGCTCGGCGACGGTGCCGCGACACCGCAGGCTTGCGCCAGAAACAGCACGATGGAACGCGCGACGAGGTCTTCCTCCCCCGCGCGGTCGCGGCGGCCTTTGGCGAATACGGCAGTGCAACGGGCGATGCCGGCGTTGTTGGCGTAGGCGATATGGTAGCGGTGCTCCCCCCGGCGCGGCCGGTCGCTGACTAGTGCCGCGGTGGCGCCGAGGCCGACCAGATCGGTGCTCGCCGGAACCAGCCGGGACGCACGCGCACGCGCGGCGATGGCCATGGCGACGGCGGTGTCGGCACTGGAGGCTTGGGCCGGCGCGAAGCCGAGGAACGTCGCGAGCGCCTGTTCGTCGTAGGGAACCTGCGCCTCGATCAACAGGCGCGATCCGCCGGGGACACGCAGCAACTCGCTAATCGCGCCGCTGCCGCCACCGGTAATCGCGAGGGATGCCTTGGGGCCGGATGCCTGAACGGAGGAGATCAAGTCCCGCCACGCGGCGTCGGGCGTTGCCATAAGCGGGGCGATCCATCGCTGATCGGTTGAACGGAATGGAGCGGGTGAAGGGAATCGAACCCTCGTGTGCAGCTTGGGAAGCTGCCGTTCTACCATTGAACTACACCCGCGTGCCGTGCCGGGCATCTTAGAAGATGTGGGCGCGGGGTGCAATCGGGTGCATAGCGCGCGGCAGGGCAATCGCATATGAGCGCCGAGCCCTCGCGCCCGTTCGCGATCCACCCGTCGTGTTGGGAATTCGATCATATTTTTCTTGCTTTGTTCTCTTTTCTCTGCTACCACCATTCCGATGACCCGAGCAGCCCCGACCAGTCCGGCCTCTACTAACCCTCGCCCTATCCCGGGGCGTATTGGGGCTGTTCTTCACGTGCTCGCGGTCCTCGTCGCCCACGCCCGGCACTTCGCCGCGACCGCCACCACCCGCGCTGCGGTCCCGGAATTCGCTACCGCCGCGGCGGTTTTCGGCACCAGCAATCTCCCCACCATTTTGCACCGGATGCAGCGCGGGGTGCTGCGGGCGCTGGCGCTGCGGGATTATCTGCTCGCCCGGGCCGCCCGGGGGCGTAATTTGCGGTTTGCTTGGCCGCAGCGGGTGGAGCTTCTGCCGCATCATCGTCCTCCGGCTGGACCGGCGCGCCGGCCTCGTTCGGCGCCTTTGCGTCCGCGCCGTCCGGAACCGGCGTTGCTGGATTCCGACAATCCCGATGCGTTGCGGCTGCCCACGGCGGAAGAACTCGCCGCTGAGGTGCGGAGTCGGCCGATCGGGCGGACCATGGCTTATATTTGTCTGGACCTGGGGATTGTCCCCGGCTTCTGCGACGGCGAATTCTGGATGCGGGTGGAAAAGACGCTGCGGCGGTATGGCGGTCGCCTGGGTTGCCTTTACCGGGTGCGTGAGCGGCGGGCAGACGCCTATCAGCGCGAACGCGACCGGCGTCCGGATACCTGGCACATCGATTGGCGGGATCTTCGTCCATCCACCGTGCGCTTGGCGCTTGGGTATCTAATCGGGGAAACGCCGCCGGCCATTGTCCCTAGTTGATGCCGTTTGGGGCCAGCGCTGTCATCGCCGTCTTACCGGTCGCGTGCATTTTGCGCGCGGGCCGGCGTTCGCACGCCGGTTGTTGGCGCAATTGGCTAAAGCCCATATGCGATTGCCCTGTAGCGCGCGGGTTCCCCTACCGAGAGCGCACCGCTCGGGTCGCCACCCCGGCCGCGTCCTGCCCGCTAATCCAGGCCCCCGCGACGGTGCTGGCGAAGCCGGCGTGGCAAGCCTCCCCCGCGAACAGCAAATGCCCGTCCGCCAAAGGTTCTCCCAGTCGCTCCCGATCACCCGCATGGCCGGGCAGCGCGTAGGAATAGGCACCCCGGATCCAAGGATCGGAGTCCCAGTGGGTGATCAGCCGCCCCCCGCCGCCGAACAGCCGGTCCACGCGTCCCCCGAACAGCGCCCGCAGTTGGGACAGCGCGAAATCGGCGACGGCGTCCTCCCCCGCCCGTGCCAGCTCCCATGCGGCGGACCCGCCGATCCAGCCCTGCACGTAGTCCCGCCCGAACGGCCAGCACTGGAACGGCAGAAGCGTGTCGCCGGGGCCGGAGACCTGACGGTCCACCGAACAATGGGCCGGCAAATCCAGCCGGTCGGGCCCGTTGGCGCGCAGCGCGATCTTCAGCGCCAACCCCATCGGCAACCCGGCGATGGCGCCCTGGGTCGCGGCCGGCAAAGCCGGATCGAACCGCAGCGCGCCCGAAGCCAGCACCCCGGTCGAGACCGTGACGATACACGCCCCCGCCGTCACAATCCCGCGCGCGGTCTCCACCGCCACTCGCCCGCCGGCTCCGCCCCAGCGGACCCGCAGCGCAGGCGTATTCAAGCGGATGTCCAACCCCGGCGCGCACCGGCGCTCCACGAACGCCCCGATCCCGCCCTGCGGCACCAGATTGCTGCCGCCCAGCGCGTTGTTCCGCCAATCCCGTGCGCTGAATTTTTCGGAGTCCACCACGCAGATCACCGGCCCTTCCCAGGCCTCCACCGTCGCCGCCCAGGGATCGGCCGCGATGCTGCGCGCGACTTCGGCCAGCGACACATCGTCCCGAACCGCCAGAATCGCATCCGCCGCTGCTTCCAACCGAGGCCAAGCAGCATCGTACGCCGCCAGCTCCGCCGCCGTCGCCAGCCGGCCGCCGATATAGGTGCGCTCGGTCCTGATCTCATCCGATCGCAGGAGTTCGTCGCCCGCCGCCTCGGCGATGCGGACCAGCGGATTATGTTCGGCGTCGTGGAACCAGACCGCGCCCATGTCGAACCAGACGCCGCCGAGCGCGGCTGGCCGCGTGGTCCAGGCCCGCCCGCCGACCCGAGCGGACGCCTCCAGCACCACGTAGCGCAAACCGGCGTCGCGCAGCGCCGAGGCCGCGCCCAACCCGGCACAGCCCGCGCCGATAATGACGACATCGGTCTCCATCGCATGCTCCCGTTCGGTGCGGGCGGAGCATACGGCTTAGGGGCGGGAAGGGGCAGTGCCCGTTCCTGCTCCGTGTCATCCTCGGCGAAGGCCGAGGATGACACGCCTTTCGTTGATTTCCCGTCGCAAGGCGTGGGTGGTCCGCCTGCGCGGCCCATGACGAAGGGGAACTACGGCGCTTCCCGCACCAGCGCATCGTACCCCCGCATCAGCGTGTCCGTGATCCGCCCTGGCGTGTACCGGTGCGGCCCGATCTCTCGCACGGCGGTCACCTCCGCCGCCGTCCCCGCCAGAAACACCTCGGACGCCAACCCGATCTCATGCGCCTGGATCGGCCGCTCGACCACCGTCATCTGGTGCTGGCGCGCCAACTCCATCACCGACCGCCTGGTGATCCCGTCCAGGAACCCCTCCGGCATCGGGGTATGCAGCGCCCCGTCGATAACGAAGAAGATGTTGGCCCCCGTCGTCTCCGCCACCAGCCCGCGCCAGTCCAGCATCAGCGCGTCGCTGTAGCCCTCATCCTCGGCTTTCCGCTTGGACAGGCTGCCGATCGTATAAAGGCTGGTGCATTTCGCCGCCGTCGGCGCCGTCTCGGGCGAGGGCCGCTTCCACACCGCTTCCCCCACCCGAATCCCCTGCATCCGATCGGCCCCGTAGTAGTTCGGCCACGCCCAAGCGGCGATCGCGAGGTTCGCGCTGGCACCATGCGGCGATACGCCCAACACCTCCGACCCCAGCCAGGCGATCGGGCGCACATACCCATCCGTCAGCCCGTTCGCGGCCACAACCTGCCGGCAGGCGGCGTCGATCTCCTCCGCGGTCCACGGCAGCGCGAACCCCAGAATGCCGGCGGACGCGATCAACCGATCCGTATGATCCCGCAGCCGGAAGATGTGCCCGTTATACGCCCGTTCGCCTTCGAACACGGCGCTGGCATAGTGCAGCCCATGCGACAAAACATGCGGCCGAGCGTCCCGCCAGGGCACGAGCGATCCGTTCCACCAGATCCATCCATCCCGATCATCGAAAGGAACTAACGTCATGACACTATTCTCCGTAGGATTGTTGCTGACGAATGCGACCGTGCGCCTCAAAACACCGATGAGTCAATAATACTGACCTATTGTCGCCCCATGCCAGACATGTCCGATTCGCACGACTCAGACGTCCGCCGAGCGCAGGACCTGCTGTTCTTCGCCTATCGCGATTTCACGAATGCCGCCGACGTGCTGCTGGAGGAGCTCGGGCTCGGCCGCGCCCATCACCGCGCCCTGCACTTTATCGGACGCCGGCCGGGGATGACGGTCACGGAACTGCTGGGCATCCTGCGCATCACCAAGCAATCCCTCGCCCGGGTCCTCGGCGACCTCGTCACGCTCGGCCATGTCGCCCAGACGCCGGGTGGGGCGGATCGCCGCCAGCGGCTGCTGCGCCTGACGCAACAGGGCGCGGACCTGGAACAACGCCTGTTCGAACGGCAGAAAGCATGCCTTGCCCCCGCCTTCGCACAGGCCGGACCCGACGCTTTCGCGGGATTCGAAGCGACGATGCGTGCCATCATGGACCCGGCGACGCGGGACGTGCTGGACGCGACGCCGGCAACCGGAGACACAGATGTCGGATGAAGCCCTGGTCCTGCTGGTCGAGGACGATGCCCGCTTGCGGGAGCGCTTGGCGCGCTACCTCGCGAACGAAGGCTTCCGCGTCACATCGGCCGAAAGCGCCGCCGACGCCCGGGCGAAACTGGCCTTCATCAACCCCGACCTGATGGTCCTGGACGTCATGATGCCGGGAGAAAGCGGCTTGCAGCTAACGGAATCCATCCGGCGGGAACAGGGCCACGATCTGCCCGTTCTGCTGCTGACCGCGCGCGGCGCACCGGAAGACCGCATCGCCGGGTTCGAGGCCGGGGCCGACGACTATTTGGGCAAACCGTTCGAACCCCGGGAACTGTTGCTGCGCATCCGCGCGCTGCTCCGCCGCGTCGCCGCACCGCCGCCGGACCCGGCCGCCGAGTCCGGGCCGGTGATCCTGGGCGAAGCCAGCTTCGATACCGAACGCGGCGAACTGCGCGGCCCTCACGGCACCATCCGCCTGACCGGCGGCGAAGTCGCGCTGCTGACCGCACTGGCCCGCCGTCCGAACGAAGTCCTGTCGCGCGAGGATCTCGTCGCCACCCTGGAAATGGACGAAACCGGCGAACGCGCCATCGACGTGCAAATGACTCGCCTGCGCCGCAAGATCGAGGTCGATCCCCGCGAGCCGCGCTTCCTGCACACCGTGCGCGGGCGTGGCTATGTGCTGAAACCGGGCGTCTGAGGCTATGCGGGCACGCTTCCCCTGGTGGCCGCGCAGCCTCTCGATCCGGCGGTTCATGCCGCGATCGTTGCTGGGTCGCGGGCTGCTGATGATCCTGGTGCCGCTGGTGCTGCTGCAACTGATCACCTTGCAGGTGTTCTATGGCAGCCATCTGGACATCGTGTCTCGCCGTCTGGCCAGCAGCGTAGCCGGGGAGATCGCCGGCATCGTGCATCTGATGAAGCGTTTTCCGGGGCTGGACAACGCCGCCTGGATCCTCAGGGATGCCCAGGAGCACTACAACCTGACCGTCCGCCTGATACCCGATGAGGTCATGCCCCATAAGCCCTGGGTGAATATCCCCGGCCCGATGGACGACGACCTTAATAGCGCGCTGACGTCGCAGTTGCAGCTACCCTTCAACATGGACTGGGCCTCCGATCCGCGGTCTGTCCTGATCCAGGTGCAGACGCGCGACGGCGTGCTGGAGGTCGAGGCGCCGCGTAAGCGCCTTTACACCTCTGCCGTCTACCTTTTCGTGTTGTGGGTGGTCGGATCGGCCTCCCTGCTGTTCGGCATCGCCGCGTTGTTCATGCGCAATCAGGTGCGCGCCATCCGCCGGCTGGCCGCGGCGGCGGAGGATTTCGGCATCGGCCGCGACACCCGCCCGATCCGTCCCGAAGGCGCGACCGAGGTGCGTCAGGCCGCCGCCGCGTTCAACCGAATGCAGGACCGCATCCGCCGCTTCCTGGCGCAGCGCACCGAAATGCTGGCCGGCGTGTCGCACGATCTGCGCACGCCCCTGACCCGACTGCGCCTGTCGCTGGAGATGCTGCCCCGCACCGACGTCATGCACGACGATATCCAGGACATGGAGGCGGATCTGGCGGAGATGGAACGCATGATCTCCGACTACCTCGCCTTCGCTCGCGGGGAAGGTGCCGAACAAGCGCAACCGACCGACCTCTGCGCGATGCTGGACGACATCGCCGCCGGTGCCAGACGCGCCGGCGCGGCCGTGACTCTGACCGTGCCGGAGACACTGAGCCTGGCCCTGCGTGCCGGCGCGATCCGGCGCGCGGTGACCAATCTCGTGGAAAATGCCAGTCGGCACGCCCATCGCGTGTCGCTGACCGCCGAGGTGCAGGGCCGTTCCGTGTTGATCACGGTCGACGACGACGGGCCGGGTATCCCAGAGGACCGGCGCGAAAACGTATTCCGCCCGTTCGAGAGCGACACCGACGGCGGCACCGGTCTGGGCCTGACCATCGCCCGCGACATCGTCCGCGCCCATGGCGGCGACATCATGCTCGGCAACAGCCCGATGGGTGGGCTGCGCGCGCAAATCCGGCTACCCATGTAAATCATGAGCATTCCCCCCCCATCGTCCCGCGACATCGGCGAACGGCTGATCGGCATCGAACTTCTGCGCTTCGCGGCCGCGTTCGGGGTTTTGCTCTGGCACTATCAAAATTTCATCGCCGATTCCGTGCAGGGGGAGTTCGCGCGGAACACGCAGCCGTTCTATTGGCTGCTGGCCCCGCTGTACGACTACGGCAACGCCGGGGTGGAGCTGTTCTGGTGCATCTCGGGGTTCATCTTCACCTGGAAATACGTGAACCCGATCCATCGGGGTACCGTGTCGTTCGGGCGTTTCTTCTGGTTACGATTTTCCCGGCTTTATCCCCTGCATTTCGCCACGCTACTGCTGACAGCCGCGCTGAACGGCTATTATTTCACTCGCCACGGGTCGTATTACATCTACCCCATCAACGACCTCCGGCACTTCCTGCTGCAACTCGGCTTCGCGTCGCAGTGGGGCTTTCAGACCGGCAATTCCTTCAACGGCCCGATCTGGAGCGTATCGGTCGAAATTCTGGTCTATTTCCTGTTCTTCGGCGTCAGCCGCATCCGGCGCGGCACGCTGATCACCGATATCGGCATGGCGATCCTCGCCTCGGCCATCTACGGCATGCTGCGCCGGCATATGGGCCTTAAGCTGGAGGTCTTCGGCGCCATCACCTTCTTCTACATCGGTGCCGCGACGTTCCGGTTGCAGGATTTGGCGCTTGCGCTGGCGCCCGACCGCCGCCGCTGGATCGTGCCGGGCCTCGCCGCGATCGTGGCGGTCTGCTGCGGGTTGGTGGGGGCCAATGTGCTGAAAATCGCCGGGGCCAGCCTTGTCATGTTCCCGGCCGCGATTCTGCTGGCGCAATTCGCCGTCCGGCCCCGCACCGAGCGGGGCGCCACGGCCATCGGGTTCGTGGGCAACCTGACGTATGCCAGCTACCTGATCCATTTTCCGTTGCAGATCGCCATGATCCTGGTGCTGGAGGCGGCCGGAATAGCGCCCGCCGACCTGTTCTACGGGCCGTGGCTGCTGCTGTCCTATCTGACGGTGGTTCTGGTCCTGTCGGTGCCGGTCTTCCATGGGTTCGAGCGTCCGGCGCAATCCTGGCTGCGGTCGCTGTCGCGCGGCTCGTGACTACGCCGATGTGTCGCGCTATGCAGCGCGCCTGCCCAGCCGCACCGGAGCCAACCGCGATGTCCGCCCTTCGCCTGACCCGCCGTTCCAGCCTGCTTCTGCCGTTCCTTCTGGCGGCCTGCGGCGACGAACCGGTCGTCTACAAGCCCCTGCGCTACGAATACCTCCGCCCGATCGACCTGAACGTGAAAGCGATCGACATCGAGCAACGCTTCGTCCCCGCCGGCGTGGCGCCCGATATCTCCGGCCAGAGCCCGGTCGATCCGGTCGCGACGCTACGCCAGATGGGCGAGGACCGGCTGAAACCACTGGGCGGCAGCGGCCGCGCGATCTTCTCGATTTCCGACGCGTCGCTGATCCGGCGGGAGGATCTGATCCGGGGTTCTCTGGAAGTCACGGTCGAAATCCTCACCGACGACGGTCAGCATGCCGGCTACGCCCAGGCTCGGGTCAGCCGCAGCCACCGGGGGCACATCGACGATCTCCGGAAGCTGCTCTACGATATCGTGTCCGGCATGATGGACGATATGAATGTCGAGCTGGAATTCCAGATACGGAATAATCTGAAGAGCTGGCTGGCGGTCGAGGGTAACGCGGCCCCGGCGCCGGTTGCCGCGGCGCCATTGGCGGCGCCGCTGGGACGGTAGCCGTGCCCGCTCAGGGATCGGAATTGGCGTTCAAAGCCCGCACTTCGTCCATATAAGCAGCAGCATCGCCCACTGTTTGCAGGGCGGCCACACGGGCAATGATGGCGTCCCGCTGATCCTCCGGTGCCAGTTCGAGATGAAGGCGCATGGCCGATCCGATGAACCCCGGCAGATTGCCTTGCTCGACGGTTTCGGCATCGATCGCGGCGACCTCTTCCGCCGACGGTGCGGCTTCGGGTGCGGCATCGACCGCCGCCATCGCGGCTGGCCGCGCACTTTGGATCATGGTCGGGCAATCGTCCCGCGGCGTGGTCAACGTCGCCAACGGCAGCACATGGTTCGCCTGCTTGTCCCGCTCGGTCATCGGGGTCAGTCCGAACAAGGCCTCCACCGTCGCGGGGATGGAGGCATGGTCGTAGATTCTGCCATCGACTATGTTTTTCGGAATCAATGGCGATACGACAACGGCGGGTACCCGCACGCCGTACTGGTCGAACGCGAAATTGGAACCATTGACGTCTTGCATGATCTGCCGGTCGCCGGGCGATACGGCCGCGGGCGGTGCGACATGGTCGTAGAAGCCGCCATGTTCGTCCCAGGTGACGATCAACAAACTGTTGGGCCAAACGGCGGAGTTCCGGATCGCGTTGTAAACGTCCGCGATCAGCCGATCGCCGGCCAGCACGTCGTCGACGGGATGCTGGGAGTTACCGCCCTTGTAGGTGCCCAGGATCAGATCGCCGTAGCTGGGTTCGATGAACGTATACTGCGCGGCATCGCCGCGCCGCAGATCGGCATAGAACCGCTTGATGTCGGTGACAAAACGGCGATCGCGGCGGCGGATATCGGCCAGCGCGCCGGTATTGTTCATCAGGCTGTCATGAACGTAGATGCGCCAGTCCAAATCGGGTTTTGCGAACAGGGTGCGATGCTCGAAGGCGAACCCGCCGTTCGGCGTGGCGGTCCATTCGGCGATTTGCGTACTGGTGGGGCTGAGATCGAGGTGGCCGGACGACGCCGCGTGGGCGAAAAACCGATTCGGCCAGGTCGGGCCGGGCATCGAGGCAAACCAGCGGTCGCACACCGCGAATTCGCTGGCCAGCGCGGTCAACGCGGGAACGTCATTCGGGCCGTAGCATTTCATGACTTCGCCAGGATCGGTCACGCCGGAGACCGTCGCGTAATCGGCGGCGAAGCCGCTGTTCGAGATCGGCGGGTAGGGCGATCCGCTGACATACGTCGCCCCGGGACCGCACAACTGCGCGAGGGTATTGACGAATTCGTGACCGGGGTCGTGTGCCATCCGCCGCGCCGCGCCGGTGTTGACGGGATAGATGTCGTTGCCGACCGCGTTGGAGAGGTCGGGTCCCGTCGGCCCATCGATCGGCCGGCGTTCTCCGGTCACCGCGTCGGTGCCCACGATCCCTGAAAACCCAAGCATATGGTCGAAGGAGCGGTTTTCCAGCATCAAAACGAAGACGTGCTGGATTCCGGGCGGTACTGGCGACGTGGGCTGATCCGGTGACGGCATCTCGCGGCTCCCTGTTTCGCCGACGGGGCGAATGATTTCCGGTTATGTAACGTGGGTCTGTTCGTTGCGTCAAGCGATGGTCGCGTGTCGGCAACAGACGGGCGTTACCCTCGCCGCGGGACTGTAGGGTCCAGCACGGTCAATGCCTGCCAACCGAACCGCAGCAGGGCCACGGTGTCCTCGGCGAAGATCGCGGCTTCCTGGACCAGAGCCGGTCCCGCCACGATTTCGGGCCGCAACGGGCGTCTGACGATGAAACGTTTCAGCCGCAACGCGTCCGCGACCGGCAGATCGGCCGCGTCCTGGAAGTCGCGGGGCATGCGGCTCAGAACCTCGGACGTATCCAGCGTCAGGCCGGCATTGGCCAAATCGGCCCGCAGCGCCTGGAATTTGTCGGGTGCGATGTAGATCGCCTCCCGGATCGCGGCGAGCTGTTCGCGGTCCGGGTTGTGGAAGCCCGCGGCGAGGAAACAGCCTTCGGGGTCGATATGGACATAGAAAACGCCCGAGGCGCCTTTGATGCCCTCCCGGGTCAGAACGGCCCCGGCATGGGTTTTGTAAGGCAGTTTTTCCTTGGAAAAACGCACGTCGCGGTAGACTCGGAAGATCGCTTTCTTCGGGTCGCCCGACAGGGGGATGTCGCGTTTCGCCAGCTCCGTAACGACATCGGCGAGCAGCAGATGGAACGGTGCCAGCACGGCACGCTCATAAGTGGACTTGTTGGCGGCGAACCATTCCCGGTTGTTGTTCGCCGCCAGCCCGCGAAGGAACGCGAAGGTCGTTTGTGGGAAGCCAGCGAAGGGCATTATTCTCCTCTCGTCATGGTCGGGCTTGACCCGACCAACTCAGGCCACTTGGAAAGAGATGGCCGGGTCAGGCCCGGCCATGACGATTTCGGCACGATCAGCCCCGTCCGGGTGCGATGAACCGCCACGGCGCGGTTTCCTTGGAGATATCTGTCATCACCTCGATCAACGTCGGGGAATTGGTCGCCAAAGCCTCCTTCAACGCGGTTTTCAGGCCCATCGCGTCGTTCACTTTCCACGACGGCACGCCGAAGCTTTTCGCGAACATTTGGAAATCCGGGTTTTTCAGTTCCGACCCCGAACCGCGCCCGTCGTACAGCCGCCGCTGATCGCGCAGCACGTTGCCGTAGGCGGAGTTATTGAACAGGATCGTTGTCAGATTGATCCCGTGCTGTACCGCTGTCGCCAGCTCGGCACCGCCGAACAGGAAGCCGCCGTCGCCGGTCAGTGCCACCACGGGACGATCCGGGTGCGCGACCTTCACGCCCAAAGCCGTGGGGAACCCGGCGCCCAACGTGCCGGAGAAACCGGATGTTACCAGAGATCGGGGTGTGTACAGCGGGAATCCGAACCACGACACATATCCGGCCTGGGTCATTTCGTCGCATAATATGCCGTTTTCCGGCATTATTTCGCGAATGACGTTCAGGAATCCCATTTGCGGCTGGACGCTTTGGATGTCCGCCAGCGCCTCGGCCTTGGCGGTCGCGCTACGCGCCGCGCGGGCGGGGGACGCTTTGTCGGCGACGATCGCCGTCAGTGCGGCCGCGGCATCGGCGCTGTCGGCGACGATTCCGACATCGGTTTTCAGCCGGCGCATTTCAGCCGGATCGATATCGATACGGGCGATTTTCAGACCGGCGGGCGCCTTGCCCCAACGCATCGTCGGCACTTCCAGCCTTGTGCCGAAGGCGACGATGAGATCGGTTTCCGGCCACAGGCGGTAGGCGGCGGCGATGGACAGGCTTTGCGGATCGCGGTCGTCCACGACGCCTTTGCCGGTGCGGAAGGACACGACCGGCGCGCCGGTGCGGCGGGCCAGTGCCAAGATTTCCGGCCCGGCGTTCTGGGCGCCACCGCCGACCCAGATCATCGGGTTCTCGGCGCTGTCCAGCAGTTTCGCCACCGCCTCGATCTTCGCGGGATCGGGCGAGGGGTTGGGCGGCAACGGCAGCGGGTCGTGGCTGTTGACCTCGGCCGGGGTGTGGAACTGTTCCCACGGCATTTCCAGCGCCACCGGGCCGGGGCGGCCGGACTGCATTTCCTGGAAGGCGCGGGCGACGAGGTATGGGGCTTGCGACGGGTGTTCGATCCGGTCGGCGTATTTCAGCAACGACCGCAGCGTCGCCAACTGGTCCGGCAGCTCATGCAGCGCGCCCCGGAGCCGGCCAATTAGGTCGCTGGGCACTTGCCCGGTGAGGCACAGAACCTTGGCGTTGACGCCCCAGGCGGTGGCCAGAGCGGCGGTGGTGTTCAGTACGCCGGGGCCGGGCACCACGGCATACGCCGCCGGCCGGCCGGTCGAGTAGGCGTAGCCGAGCGCCATGTAGGCGGTGGTTTGCTCGTGGCGGGCGTTAATCAGGCGCAGGCGGTTGGCGTTGCGGGCGAAGGCGTCGAACAGACCGTAGACCTGCACGCCGGGCAGCCCGAACATGGTATCCAGGCCATGCCGCAGCAACCCATCGACAATCGCTTCTCCGCCGGTCATCCGAGCCATGTGTGTTCCCTCCGTTTGGTCGGCGGGAGGGTGGCATTGGATGGCGGTTGGGGCAACCGGGGCTATTCGCGTCGCACCAGCCGGGGCCCGGGCGGGGGGAACGCCACGCCGTCGTAGATGTCCTTCATGGCCAATGTCACGCCGATGTTCGGCAGCGCTATTCGAGTGTCCAGCCCTTCGATGGTCCGGTGTTCCCAGGTCCTGTCGGGCAGGCGAGACCACAAATCGACATAGGCCACGTTCGGGTCGATCAGCAGGATGTAATCCAGGCTCTCGACCCGTTCGTATTCGGCGCGCTTGTCGTATGTGTCGAAGTCGCGGGTAGTGGGGGACAGAACCTCGGCCACCATGCGCGGCAGGGCGGCCTTGAAGCCGTTCGGATCGCGCTGGCCGCAATCGGCGCCGGCATCGGGCCGGCGGATTTGGCCCGGCAGCGTCTCGATGCTGCTGTCGCCGGTAAACGGGCGACATCCGCTACCCCGCAACTGGCCGCGCAACTCGGCGAGGAGGTTCACCACGATATCGTCATGGACGTTGCGTGCGCCCGCCATCATGCGGAGCGGAAACCCGTTCACAAGTTCGTAGCGGTCGGCCTGGGTGGCTTGCCACGCGAAGAAGCGTTCTACCGTCCAGGGTTGCAACGCGGGGTCGGACATATCGGGTGCCTCCGAGAAGGGAGGTTTAACACCGATTGAGGTGGAGGGCATCAGACTGGTGAGCTGCCGCATCGTCGCCCTGCTCATCGCACCGACCGCATACAAGGCCGACGCCGAGGTGCGAATGGCCCCGAATGCGTCGCATTTGGACCGGCGCTTGGTTGTCATGGTGTATTTCCAGCGGGTTGCCGCCACCGTATCCCGCCCACCTCGACCTCCACCGGACAAAGTGCCTCGTCCCAAACTACCGCGCCGTCCCCCAGCAAGACCCCCGAACCCAACAGCGCCGCCGGATGCGCCGACGCCATCGCGACAGCGGTCTCGAACGGTGCCAACCCCCAGTCCACGACATTCCGCACCGCCTGATCCAGACACAACGCCGATCCCGCCAAAACCGGACTCCCGGGTTCCCGCACCGACCCATCCGCACCGCGTTCGATCCGCATGCCCGCGAACCCGTAAATTCCCGGCTGAGCGGCGGCCCCGGCCGTGGCGTCGGTGACCAGAATACTCCGTTCCAGGCTCTTGGCGCGCAGCATCACCTTCAGCGCGGCCGGAGGAACATGGATGCCGTCGGCGATGAAGCTGGCGTGCAGGCGATCCTCGGCCAGCTGCGCCATCAGCGGATTAACAAATTTCGGCTGCGGCTGGGGCAGAGCGTTGCCCAAATGCGTACTCAACCGCACCCCGGCCGCGGCGGCGCGGGCGACATCGGCGGCACTGGCGGCGGAGTGGCCCATCGCGGTCACGATCCCCACCGACCGCGCCCAGGCGATCAACGCCGCCGAACCGTGGCGCTCCGGCGCCAGCGTCAGCAGTAGGATCGGGCGGCGCAAACCGGCCGCCAAACGTTGCACCAGCCCCGCGTCCGGCAACACCATCGCCGCCGCCGGGTGACACCCGGCATAGCCCGGCGCCGGGTTCAGAAACGGCCCCTCCAGATGATACCCCGGCACCATCGCCGGCCCCAGCCGGCTGCGCGCCACCGCGTCGTCCAGCGCCGCGAACCGCGCCGCCAGTACGTCCTCCGGCGCCGTGATCAGCGTCGGCAAACACGCCGTCACACCCGACCGCAGCATCGCATGCAGCGCGTGGTCGAGCGCATCCGGCGTCAGGGCGGCATCGTTGAAATCCACCCCGGCGTATCCATTGATCTGAATGTCGAACAGGCCGCTGGTCCGCATGGCATCTTTATGCCCCAATCCGGCCCAGAGGTGCTATTGCCCACCCGCGTCCACGGGAGAATGCAGTGCCGGCAGCCGCCCCCAAACCGAAAATATCCCCTACCATCTGGATGATCCTGCTCGGGTTGGCGATGATGGCGGGTGTCTCCTTCATGTCCGGCATCGGCGATGTCGCGCCGATCCCGTACAGCCAGTTCCAGGCCTATCTGGATGCCGGCAAGGTCAAGTCCGTTGTCGTCAGCGGCGATTCCATCCGCGGCACACTGACGGAGGCGATGGCCGACGGCAAAACCCAGTTCGCCACAGTCTCCGTCCCGCGCGATCTGGCGGCGGCTTTGTCGGACCACAAGGTGGAGTTCAGCGCCACGGCCGGTGGCGGCGCCGTCGCCACGGTGTTGTCCTGGATCATCCCGCCGATCCTGTTCGTCGGCATCTGGATGTTCGCCTCCCGCGGCATGGGCGGCGCCGGGGGCATGGCGGGTGGGCTGTTCTCCATGGGCCGCAGCAAGGCCAAGCTGGTGGCGCCCGAGACGGACATAAAGGTCGCGTTCGACGACGTGGCCGGCGTGGATGAGGCCAAGGCCGAGTTGCACGAGATCGTCGATTTCCTGAAACGCCCGGACGAATTCGGCCGCCTCGGCGCCCACATCCCCCGCGGTATCCTGCTGGTCGGCCCACCCGGCACCGGCAAAACCCTGCTCGCCCGAGCCGTCGCCGGAGAAGCCGGCGTCCCCTTCTTCTCCACCAACGGCGCCGAATTCGTGGAGATGTTCGTGGGCGTCGGCGCCTCCCGCGTGCGGGATTTGTTCGAGCATGCCCGCACCTCCGCCCCCTGCATCATCTTCATCGACGAACTCGACGCGCTGGGCCGAGCACGCGGTGCGAGCCCCATGGGCGGGCAGGACGAGAAGGAGCAGACGCTGAACCAGCTCCTGGCGGAGATGGACGGGTTCGACCGCTCCGCCGCCATTGTCGTGCTGGCGGCGACCAACCGGCCGGAGATTCTGGATCCCGCACTGCTGCGTGCTGGGCGGTTCGACCGGCAGGTGCTGGTGGACCGCCCGGACAAGAGCGGGCGCGTGCAAATCCTAGGGATACACACCAAGAAGCTATCCTTGGCCCCCGACGTGAAGCTGGAGGATATCGCCGCCCTGACCCCCGGCTTCACCGGCGCCGATCTGGCGAACCTCGCCAACGAAGCCGCCGTCGTCGCGACGCGGCGCGGCGGCACCGACATCGGCATGGCGGATTTCACCGCGGCGGTGGAGCGCATCGTCGCCGGCCTGGAAAAGAAATCCCGCATTCTGATCCCGCGGGAACGCCGCATCGTCGCGTATCACGAAATGGGCCACACCCTGGTGGCGCTGGCCATTCCCGGCAGCGACCCCATCCAGAAGGTCTCCATAATCCCTCGCGGTATCGGCGCGCTCGGCTACACCATGCAGCGCCCCACCGACGACCGGTTCCTGATGGGGCTGCACGAGCTGGAAGACAAAATGACCGTCCTGATGGGCGGCCGCGCGGCGGAGACGTTGCTGGGCCAGGATATTTCCACCGGGGCCTCGGACGATCTGGCGAAGGCCACCGACATCGCGCGCGGGATGGTGATGCGGTTCGGGATGGACAAGGCGCTGGGACCGGTGGCGCTGGATACCGAACAAGGGCAGTTCCTCGGCCAGCCGGGAGCGTTCTGGCAACCCCGGCGGTTCAGCGAGCAGACCGCGCACGAGATCGATCTTGCCGTCCGCGCACGTTTGGAAGCCGCTTTGGCGAGGGCCATCGCGATCCTGGCGGATAACCGGGACGCGCTCGATGCCGGGGCGGAGCTATTGTTGGCGCGGGAGACGCTGGGGGCCGAAGATTTGCCGAAGGTAAAGATGGTGGGGTGAGACATCGCCCCAGGGTTTGCCCGCCCAAGCGCGGCCTGATAACGATGCCGCGAAAGGTTTCCGCATGCGATTCCGCCCCATGGCATCTTTGACTCGCGCGATCGTCCTGCTGGCCCTCCTGGCCGCGGCACCGGTGGCGGGCTGGGCACAATCCGGAACCTTGCAACAACCCCCGCCGCAGCCGCCGAGCGCCCCGTCGAAGCCCCCGCAGGCCGCTCCGCGCGTGCCGGTGGCTAAGGCGCCCACCCCCGTGGTTCACGCGCAACCCTCGGCGCATGCGCAAAAGCCGCCGGCAAAACCGGCCCCGGCGCCGCCCACCCCGCCCACGGCGCCCGTCGCGCCGGCCGTCGTCGCGCCTGTCCCGGCCGCTTCGCCGCCGGCCGCGAAACCGGCGGAGGCGGAGAAACCCGCCGAGACCGGACCGCTTCCGCGCTTCCAGTCGCTCCGGTCCAATGAGGTCAATCTCCGAGCGGGTCCCGGTCAGCGGTATCGTATCGACTGGGTCTACAAACGCACCGATCTGCCGGTGAAAGTGGAACGCGAGTTCGAACATTGGCGCCTGATCCGCGACGCCGACGACATCCAAGGCTGGGTCAACCAGGCGACCCTGACCTCGCGCCGCAGCTTCATCGTCAAAGGCGGCGATGCGACACTGCGGGACGACCCCAAAGAAACCGCCGACGCCGTCGCGATCCTGCAGCCGGGTGTGATCGGACGCCTCCGAACCTGTGCCAAGGGATCGGATTGGTGCAAGGTCCAGGTCGCCGGCCATAACGGCTATCTGCGCCGGGGCCAGTTCTTCGGAACGTTGCCGGAGGAGGAAATCGCGCCATGAGCCTCGACGGCCAAACCGACGATGCGATCCGCGCCGCCTTCGCCGCGACCAAGCGGATCGCCCTGGTCGGCGCATCCGCGAAACCCTGGCGCGCCTCGCATGAGGTCATGCGCTTCCTGCTGGATCGCGGTTTCGACGTGATTCCGGTCAATCCCATCCTCGCCGGCCAGACCATCCACGGCCGCACCGTCGTTGCCAGCCTGGCGGACGCCGGCCCGCTGGAAATGGTGGACGTCTTCCGTAACGCCTCCCATGTCGGGCCGCTGATCGACACCGCCATCCGGCTCGGCGCCAAAACCATCTGGATGCAGCTGGGCGTCGTGGACGCCGACGCGGCGGCGAAGGCACGGGCGGCCGGCCTTGCCGTGTTCATGGATCGCTGCCCCGTGATCGAGGACCGGCGGCTCGGGCTGTTTCGTCATTGAATTCGCCGAACGGAAGCGCCACTTAGGGGCGTACTCAGGTCGATAACAGAGGACCCACGGGGACCCATCATGACCAACGAAGAACGCGACATCATCACCCAGTTCATCACCCGCGTCAGCGGGGCGCAGCGCACGCCGCAGCCGGCCCTCGGCGGATCGGTGCCGGCGACGACTCAGCCGCCGCTGCCGCCCGTGGATCGGGACGCCGACGCCCTGATTGACGCACTGTTCCAACAATACCCGGAGGCGCGCTACCGCCTGACGCAAACCGCCTTCGTGCAGGAGCATGCACTGGCGGAGGCGCAGAACCGCATCCAGCGCCTGGAGTGGGAATTGCAGCAGGCACAACAAGCATTGCAGCAGGCCCAGCAAGCGGCCGCCCAGGCGGCGCAGCAACGTCCGGCCTCGGGCGGCATTTTCGGCGGCCTGTTCGGCGGTGGCCGCACCCAAGCGCCTCCGCCGCAACCGGGTCCGGCCTGGAACGCCGGCGGAGCGCCGCAACAGGGCTATCAGCAGCCGATGTATCAACAGGCCCCGCCGCCCCCGCAATACGCGCCCGGCTACCAACCCGGCATGTTCCAGCAGCGCCCCGGTGGAGGGTTTCTGGGCTCGGCCTTGACCACAGCGGCGGGCGTAGCCGGCGGATTGGTCGTGGGGAACGCGCTGATGGGCATGTTCTCCGGCCATCACGGCGGCGACAGCTTCGGCGGCGGCTATCCCCAGGGCGGCGGTTTCGCCGGTGGCGGCGGCAGCCCCTGGGCCGCGCCGCAACAGGATTACGTCGATCAGGGCACCTGGGATAACGCGGGCGGCGTGGCTCCGGCCGGCAACCAGGACTATGTCGACAACGGCACCTGGGATCAGCCGGCGGCGACGGACTCCTCCTGGTCCGACAACAGCGGCGGCGGCTGGGATGCCGGCGGCGGTGGCGGCGGATCCGACGACACGTTCTGACGGGACTTCCCGCCCTCCCGGGATTGGTGCAGGCTTGCCCCAAACCGATCTCAGGAGGATCCGGCGATGAGCAGCAATGTATACGCGGGCGTGGTGCGGTGGCCGGGCGGCGCCAACATGTCCTCGCCCCCCGATACCGTCAGCGGCGTGTTTCGCCTGCACTCCGGCAGTACCCAATGGGAACACATAACCCAGGGCCTGCCGGCCGAGTGCCACGTGCCCTGCATCATCGTCGATCCGCATGACGGCAGCAGGGTCTATGCCGGCACGCAGGAAGGCCCTTATGTCAGCACCGACAGCGGTTCGACGTGGCGGCGACTGGATTTCCCCCGGCGCGACCTGCAGGTCTGGGCCATCGCGGTCCACCCCGCCAATCCCTCGAAACTCTACGTCGGCACCTCTCCGCTTGGCGTGTTCATCAGCGAGGATGCCGGCGGCACGTGGCATGCGGCGCGCGGCACCGACTTGCCGGATGCCGCCGAAATGCGCGGCTTCGTCAACCGCGTCATGCGCTTCGGCTTCAACCCGACCCGTCCCGAGGAAATGTTCGCTGCCATGGAAGTCCGCGGCGTCATGCGCAGCACCGATGCCGGCGAAACCTGGACCGATTGCAGCGACGATCTGGTGCGTCTGGCGGAACAGCCGCACCTGAAAAGCGCCTCCATCACCACCAACACCGCCGAGGGGATGCTCGATTGCCACGCGCTGGCGATCAGTGCCGCCGCGCCGGAAATGCCGTTGATCGCCTGCCGCATGGGCCTGTTCCACAGCGAGGATCACGGCGCGCACTGGACCGATTTCGAAATGCGCAAGCGCAGCCCGATCTTCTACGGCCGCGACATCCGCGTCAGCCCGCACGACCCGAACACGCTGTTCGCGACATTGTCCACGTCCGCCATCGGCGCGACCGGCACTGTCTGGCGCAGCCCGGACGCCGGCAAAACCTGGGCACGCTACGACACTCCAACGGTCGCCCACAGCACGATGATGGCCGTCGCCCCGTCGTTGAGCGACCGCAAGATCGTCTACGCCGCCGCCCGCAAAGGCGAGGTATTCGGCACGCTGGACGACGGGGAGACGTGGCAGGAGGCACATCTGCCGAAAGGATGTTTGGCCTTGATGGCACTGGCGGTGTCGTAGAAGCGGCGACGGGCGCTGGCACCCCACCGAACCCGCGCTCGACCGCGCGTCGCGGCCCCGTTAGGTTCGGCGCGATGTTTCTCGCCGATACCTTCACCCCCGACGAATGGCAGGCGATCCGCCTGACCCTGATCGTCGCTTCCCGAGCGGTGGCGGCGGATTTGCCGTTGGCGCTCTTGCTGGCCTTCGTCCTGTCCCGTTGCCGGTTCTTCGGCCGGGGTGCCTTGGACACCGTCGCCCATCTGCCGCTGGTGCTGCCCCCCGTGGTCGTCGGATGGCTGCTGCTGCTGCTGTTCGGCCTGCACGGGCCGGTTGGCGCTTGGCTTCACAGCTGGTTCGGCATCCGTCTGGTGTTCAACAGCGTCGGCGCCTCCTTGGCATGCGGCGTCATGATTCTGCCGCTGATGCTGCGCGCCATCCGGCTGTCGCTGGAGGCCGTCGATCCCGGCCTGGAGCAAGCCGCCCGCAGCCTCGGCGCCCGCCCGTGGGACCGGTTTCTGACGATTACCCTACCGCTCGCGGCCCCCGGCGTGCTGGTCGCCGCCATCACCGGCTTCGCCGCCGCGTTGGGGGAGTTCGGCGCCGTCATCACCTTCGCCGCCAATATCCCCGGCGAAACCCAGACCCTGCCACTGGCGATCTACAGCGCCTTGCAAAGCCCCGGCGGCGAGGGAACGGCGGCGCGCCTGTCGTTGGTTTCCGTCGGATTGGCGGTCGTGTTCCTGGTGCTGGCGGAGAGTTTGGGACGGCGGCTACGGGCCCGGGTCGGGCGATAGGACTTCCTCCGGGATGGCCGCGATGCCCCGCCGTCGCAACCAGGTGCCAAACCATGGCTTGGCCGTCAGCACGCAAAAAGGAATGGCCATCGGCAAACCGCCCGCCAGAGGCACCGCCCACAGCATCGCCCCCCAACCCGCCGCGGCGAACCCCGCGAACGCGACCACGCCAAGGGCTGTATGCGGCCACAGCAGCCGGGCGGCTTCGGACCAAGCGACACCGCGATCACCCCGGTTCTGCGGCAGCCAAGCAGGCCGCATTCCCAGCAGCAGCCGCACCGTCGTGGCGGTTTTGCCGACGACCGAGACAGCATCCAGCAACAGCGTGAAAACCGTCTCCGCTAGCACCCCGCTCAGGAATCGCCCCATCCCGCCATAGGTGCCAATCCGCCGGCATGCCTCGGCGTACCCGAGCAGCTTCGGCGCATAGATCGCACCCGCCCACGCCAGCATAACCGCCAGCACAGGGATGGCCGGGAACGGCGAGACCGGATCGGTCGCCGCCGCGAACGACGCCGCCAGCAGGATAACCAGATAAAATGGCGTGCATCCGAACAACAGGATCGCCTGTACGAGCTGCCACCGCCCCATCGCTCGCAACCCCGGCATACGCAGCAAATGCCGGTATTCCAGGTTCCCCGCGAGCCACCGCAATTCCCGCCGCATGAACTCGGGCAGGGCCGGGGGGTTGGCCTCGAACGAGCCGTCTTCCTCCGGCAGCAGCCTTATGCCCCATCCGGCGCCGGCCAGCAGCGCGGCCTCCACCTGATCGTGCGACAGGATCGGCCGCCCGTCCGGCAGCAGCGGCAGGCGGGCATGGTCGCGTAACGGAGCGATGCGGATCAGCGCGTTATGGCCCCAGTAGCAGCATTCGTCCCCCTGCCACCACGCCAGCGCCGCCGCCCAGGTGCGCATCCCCGCGCGCATGCCGAACTGGAACAGCCGGGGAAACGCCGCGGTGGCGGGCAGTCCGACCGTCAGATGCTGCACGATGGCGAGGTGCGGGTTCGCCTCCATCTCCGCCGCCAACCGCAGCACGGCGCGGGCGGACATGCGCGAGTCCGCGTCGAGGATCAGCATCAGCGGGAACCCGTCCGCACGCTGGTCCATAAACTCCATGATATTGCCGGCCTTGAACCGGTCGTTGTTCCGCCGCCGCCGGTAGTGGATGCGCGAGGGATCGTTACCCCGGAAAGCGGCAACCGCCTGTTCTTCCGCGCTTGCCGCCGCGTCCGAACTGTCGGACAGCACGAACAGCGCGAACATCGACCCCGCGCCCACCGCATCCAACGCATTCAGCAACTGGCCGAGAGGCGGCAGCACGATGTCCATATCCTCATTCCGAACGGTCACCGCGATGGCGATGCGGGTTGCCGGCAAAGGATACGCCTCGGGCGGCGGCTTGCGGCACAGCAGCAGGACGTACCCCGCCACCCCCTGCATCAGGCAAAACCCGACCCACAGCGACGCCAGTGCGAAACTGCCGAGGATGGCCGCCTTCGCCACCGTCCACCCGCCCGGCGCCAAAGCACGGACCATCAGCGTCGTCAGACCGGCGGCGGCCAGCAAACTGCCGCAAAGCATAAGCGCACGTCGGTATGGCATGGCGGAATCCTGTCTGGCCGGTTGGAAGCCGCCCCTGTATAGCCGAGGACAATGCCATCGCACGCCGACCCCCATATTGCCGTCGTCCTCCCGCCACGGGAGGGTTTCGGCCCCGCGCGTACCGGCGCCCTCGGCCTGCTGGCGCGCCGCTACGTGGGCACGCCCGGTTTCCGCACCACGATTTACGGCGGCGTGCAGGACGGACCCGTGTTCCCGGGCATCGATTTCGTCCCCGTCAAACCGACCATCTGGTGGCCGGGCCCCACCAATGTCCGCTTCGCCATCGCCGTCGCCGGCCTGCTGCGGCGTGCCCGCCCGGCGCTGGTGGAAGTCCATAACCGCCCGGAAATCGCGCTCGCCATCGCGGCGCGCCTGCCAGATATTCCGGTGACGCTGATCCTGAACAACGATCCTCAAGAGATGCGCGGCGCCCAAACCCCGACCGAACGCGGCGCCATGCTCCGTAAACTGGCGCTGGTCATGACCTCGTCCGAATATTTGCGTGGGCGGCTGATGGAGGACGTGCCGGAACCCGACCGCCCCCCGGTCATTCTCCCGAACTGTCTGGACCTGAACGAACTGCCGCCACCCCGCCCGCGTCAGCGGCTGATCCTGTTCGCGGGCCGCGTCGTGGCGGAGAAAGGGCCGGATGCGTTCGTCATGGCCTGTGCCGCCGCCCTGCCGTACCTGCCGGGCTGGACGGCGACCATGATCGGGGCCGACCGGTTCCGCACCGACAGCCCGGAAACCGCGTTCGTGCAATCGGTTCGCGCGGCGGCCGAACGCGCACCCGTCAACATGGCGGGCTACCGCGACCACCCAGAAGTCCTGGAGGCGATGGGCCGCGCGGCCATCGTCGTGGTACCCAGCCGATGGCCGGAACCGTTCGGATTGGTGGCGCTGGAAGCGATGGCGAGCGGGGCAGCCTTGGTCTGCTCCCCGCGCGGCGGCTTGCGGGAGGTCGCGGGCGATGCCGCGCTCTACGCCGACCCGGACACGCCGGAGGAGATCGCGTTGGCGCTGCGCGCTTTGGGTCGCGACGACACGCGGAGGGCAGCGATGGCCGATGCGGGCCGGGCGCGGGCGCGGCAGTTCGATCTGCCAGTGATCGCGGAGCAACTGGCGGCACTGCGGCATTGGGTGATTGGGCAAGCGGGTGGTTGATTGGCGGCAACGCGCCTATATGAACGCCCCAGAGTGACAGATCGGAGTTCCCCCATGGCGGAAACCAACACGGACCTGGTGCCGGTGACGGTGCTGACCGGCTACCTCGGCGCCGGCAAGACCACCCTGCTCAATCGCATCCTGACCGAGAACCACGGCCAGAAATACGCCGTCGTGATCAACGAATTCGGCGAACTCGGCGTGGACAACGACCTTGTCGTGGACACCGATGAGGAAGTGTTCGAGATGAACAACGGCTGCATCTGCTGCACCGTGCGCGGCGACCTGATCCGCATCGTCGGCGGCCTGATGAAGCGCCGCGACAAGTTCGACGGCATCATCATCGAGACGACCGGGCTGGCGAACCCCGCCCCCGTCGCGCAGACCTTCTTTGTGGATGAGGGCGTGAAGGCGAAAACCCGCCTGGACGCCATCGTCACGGTCGTGGACGCCAAGCACCTGCCGGCCCGACTGGAAGACAGCCACGAAGCCGAGGACCAGATCGCCTTCGCCGACGTGATCGTGCTGAACAAGACCGATCTGGTGACGGCCGAGGAACTTGAAGCCGTCGAAGCCCAGATCCGCAAGATCAACCGCTTCGCCACCATCCACCGCACCCAGCGTTCCGCCGTCGCGATCACCGACGTGCTGAACAAGGGCGCCTTCGACCTCAATCGCGTGCTGGCCTTCCAGCCCGATTTCCTGTCCGGAGACGACGATCACGAGCACAACGAGGAAATCTCCTCGATGAGCTTCGAACTCGACACGCCGATCGATCCCGAGAAATTCAACGCCTGGATCGGCGCGCTGCTGCAGGACAAGGGGCCCGATTTGCTGCGCACCAAGGGCATCCTGTCCTACGCGAACGAAGACCGCCGCTTCGCTTTCCAGGCTGTGCACATGATCGCGGACGGCGATTTCGTCGCGCCCTGGAAAGAGGGCGAACCGCGCGTCAGCCGCATCGTGTTCATCGGCCGCAACCTCAACCGCCCGCAGCTCCGCCGCGGCTTCCAGGGCTGCGCCGCCGCATGAGCCAATCCGCCAAGGCCCGTTTCCGGGTCGAGTCCCAAGGCATCGAGCGCGAATTTTCGGCGTTCGTCGTCGGCGCCCGCTTCTCCAACGACGGCCGCACCTTGGCGTTCGCTTTGGGGGATGGCACCGTGCGGCTGGCGTCCATGGGGAACCCCGAGGCGGAATGGACGTCGGTAGAGGCCCATGACGGCGGCATTCTGTCCATCGCCGCCGACGCACAGCCAAGCGGCTTTGTCACCGGCGGCGACGACGGGGCGCTGAACCGCGTTGGCGCCGACGGGTCGGTGACCGCGATCGGGAAATTCGGGATGCGCTGGGTGGAGCAGGTCGCCACCCACGCCGCTGAGAAAGGCAAAGGCGTCATTGCCGCGGCCGTCGGCAAGGTCGTGCATGTGTTCGATCAGGCCGGGCAGAAATTGAAGGAACTGGTGCACCCGTCCTCGGTCACCGGTCTGGCGTTCGACGCCAAGGGCAAGCGCATCGGTGCCTCGCACTACAACGGCGCCACGCTCTGGTTCATCGCCGCCAAGGTGGACAGCCCGCGCAAGCTGGAATGGAAAGGCAGCCATACCGGCATCGCTTTGCACCCCAAGGACGAAGCCGTCGTCACCGCCATGCAGGAAAACGCCCTGCACGGCTGGAGCCTGCCGGAACTGAAGCACATGCGCATGAGCGGTTATCCCGCGAAAACGCAGGCGCTGTCGTTCAGCAAAGGCGGCAAATGGCTGGCGAGCAGCGGTGCGGATGCGATGGTCCTGTGGCCGTTCCACGGCGGTGGACCGATGGGCAAGGCGCCCACGGAACTCGCCGGCGGCGACGGCATCATCTGCAATCAGGTCGCGTGTCATCCGCTGAACGACATCGTGGCCGGCGGCTTCGCCGATGGGCTGGTTGTCGTGGCCGACATCGCGTCGTCCCGCATCCTGCCCATCGTGCCGCCGGATCACGGACCAGTTTCCACGCTGGCCTGGAGCCCGGACGGGACCCGGCTGGCGGTGGGAACCGAGACAGGTTACGCGGCCATCGTAGATTTCGCCTCGCGCGGCTGAACAATCGGGAGGAAAACTCATGTCCCTGCAACTGCAAAACCTCGCCACGCTCCCGAAAGTGGACGGCCCGGTCGTTTACCTCGCGCATATGGCGGAAAAGCCGCATTCCTACACCTATACCCAGCCCGGTGCGCCCATCAGCAATATCGAGACCGAAATCCACACCGTCCCAATCCACGACATGCGCCCCGTCGCGCGCGAATTGTCGCTGGACCGGGAAGGCTTCGAGCTCATCGACTGCCCCACCGCTCAGCGGAATTTCTACGACGAAGACGAGCTGAAACGCGTCTGTTACCCGGAAACCGAACGCGCCGTCCTGGAAGCGACCGGCGGCAAGCGCGCGGTGATTTTCGATCACACCTTCCGCCGTCGCGTGTGGGATGGCGAAGACCGTGCCCCCGGCGTCCCGCGCCAGCCCGTCGCCCGCATCCACGGCGACTACACCGAAATCTCCGGTCCGCAGCGCGTCCGCGATGTGATGGGCGCCGAAGCCGACGAATTGCTGAAACACCGTTTCGCCATCGTGAACCTGTGGCGCCCGATCACTGGCCCGCTGATGGATGCGCCATTGGCGCTCTGCCACGCCGCGACCGTCGCGACCGAGGATTTCGTCACTCACGATCTGATCTATCGCGACCGCGTGGGCGAGATTTACGCCCTGACCTACAACCCCGCGCACCAATGGTTCTACGCCCCGGCGATGCGGACGGATGAGGCGCTGCTGCTGAAGTGCTTCGACTCTGAACGCGACGGCCGCGCCCGCTTCATGCCGCATACCTCGTTCGAGGACCCGACCGCCCCGGCCGACAAGCTGCCACGCGAGAGCATCGAGCTGCGGGTGCTGGTGTTCTTCGATTAAGCGACGCGTCACGCCCAAAATCGTCATGGCAGGCGGAGGCCTGCCACCCACGACTTTAAAAGCTCTCCTACCTAAGTCGTGGGTGGCGGGCCTGCGCCCGCCATGATGGTATCGGGTAGCGTTACCCTCAGGACTCCAGCAGCCGCCGCAGCAATTCCACGTCCTCGGCGAACTGGCCGTCTTTCGCCATCAGCTCATTCACCCGCGCGACCGCGTGCATCACTGTTGTGTGATCGCGGTCGCCGAAGCGCTTGCCGATATCCGGCAGGCTGCGGCTGGTGAGCTGTTTCGCCAGATACATCGCCACCTGCCGCGGCCGAGCAACCTGGCGGGCGCGACGAGCGGAGGTCATATCGGTGACGCGAAGGCCGTAATATTCCGAGACCTTTTTTTGGATTTCTTCGATGGTGATGCGGCGGTCATGCGCTTTCAGCAGGTCGTGCAGCACTTCCTGGGTTGTTTCGAGTGTAATCGACCGCCCGAACAAATTCGCGTGTGCGGTCAGCCGGTTCAACGCGCCTTCCAGTTCCCGCACGTTCGACGTGATTTTATGCGCCAGATATTCCAGCACCTTCTGCGGTACCGACGTTCCCGCTCGGCTGGCCTTGGCGTCGAGGATGGACAGCCGCAGCTCGTAGGTCGTGGTGTGCAGATCGGCGACCATTCCGCACCCGAGCCGTGTTTTCAGGCGGGCTTCCAGGTCGAGCTCGGACGGGGATTTGTCGGAGGACACGACAATTTGTTTGCCGGCTTCCACGAGATAATTAAACGTGTGGAAAAATTCCTCCTGGGTGTTGTCCTTCCCGATCAGGAATTGCAGATCGTCGATCATCAACACGTCGACGCCGCGCAGCTGTTCCTTGAATTCCATGGTCGAATGCGACCGGATGGCGGCGATGAACCGGTACATGAATTTTTCGGCCGACATATACGTCACCGCGACCGGCGGGCGGCCGTCGGTTTCTTCGCGGGCCGACAATTCCCAGGCGATCGCGTGCATCAGGTGGGTTTTGCCCAGCCCGACGCCGCCATAGAGAAACAGTGGGTTAAATCCTTGCGCGGCCGGCTGCTCGGCGACACGTTTGGCGCAGGCGTAGGCGAATTCGTTCGGTTTTCCAACGACAAAACCATCGAACGTAAAGCGCGGGTCGAGCGCCGCGGCCAGTTCGCTGCGACCGGGCTGCGGTTCTTCTATCGCCGCGGGCGTCGGCGGGGGTTCGGGACGCGGTTCGGGTGGCACGATTTCCTCGGGCGCGGCCTGGACCGTTCCGGATTGCGAGATGGGCCCGACCCCGTTGCCGACGCGCAGATCGACACGGCGAATATCGGGATTTTCCTGCTGCCAGAGCGCGTTCAGGCGCGCACCGAAATTGCTGCTGACATGATCGCGCAGAAACAGCGACGGAAGGTGGACGATCACTTCCTCGCCATCCGCGGCGACGAGCGTCATAGGCCTTAGCCAGGTGCGATAAACGACATCCCCGAATTCGGACTGGAGGCGCCCGCGAATATGCGCCCATTGAGCGGCGACTTGCGGGGACACCACGGTCGCCCCCTCCCTGGTTGCGGGCATTGTCAGAAACTCCCCGAATATCAGCGATTTACTGTGAAGCTTAGCGCCGCGACCCTGTTCATTCATGGATCAGCCAATAGTACCGAGGCGCCGTTGGCGTTTCGGTCGTTTTTGACTGTTCGATCCGGCTTGGCCGGTGAAACAAGTTCTAGTCCACCGCCGCGATGGCGGTAACCCAAAACTGACTTATGCTCAATGAGTGCAATAAAAACGCAACGATCTTGCGTTTGTTACTGTCCCATAGACGCGTCGCGGGCCGCCCCAAATCTCCTTAGAGATTGGAAACAACCCGTAAAACGTCTGATACAGACTGCCTTTTCAGGCTGCCCTTCTCTCCGATGGAGGGGATTATGCGCCAGCCACCGAGCTGGTCAAGCCCAATTCCGAAACAATCAGGCTGTGGCAATCGCCTTGATGCGCGCGGACAGCCGCGACAGCTTGCGGGCAACGGTGTTCAGATGCGTCACGCCCTTGCCAGCAGCGCGCTGCATCTCCGGCTGCGCGGCGCGCAGCGCTTCGGCGGCAGCGGACTTGTCGCCGCTGGCGATCGCCGTTTCGACCTTCTTCACGAAGGTACGCATACGGGACTTGCGCGCGGTGTTCCGCTCGGTGCGGGTCGCGGTCTGACGGATGCGCTTGCGCGCGGATGCATTGTTGGCCATGGGCTGTTCGGGTCGCCTGCGGTTTGAGTCGAATGGGTGTCGCACTCCCCCAAATGGGCGAGGAAGCGGCGGAAGGTCACGCTTCTAAGCATCCGCCCCTCCAGAGTCAAGGAAGCCGGGCCAGTTTTTCGCGCCGGTCAGACCGGCACCGAACCGCCCATCGTCGTGCGATGCATCAGCCGCCGCAGCGGCATGTCGTAATCCTGGATCGCGCGATGCTGCACCGAGCAATTGTCCCACAGCAGAAGATCGCCGACACGCCATTGGTGCCGATAGATATGCGTGGGTTTCACGATATGATCGGCCAGGGCAGCGATCAGCAAATCGGCCTCGGCCTGGTCCATCCCGTCGATCGCGGTGCAATCGTCGCGCATGACATACAGGCACTTGCGGCCCGTACGCGGGTGGGTCCGCACGATCGGGTGGCGCACCGGCGGGTTGCGGTCGATCTCCGACTGCTTGGGCGGGAAGGCGCGCTTGCGGCCGGTGAAATCGAACGTCGCATACCGTCCCTCGATCCGATGCCGCAGCGCGTCCGGCAGGTTGTCCCAGGCGACGGCAGCACTGGCGAACTCGGTATCGCCCAGCGGCAGCCCGCCCAGATCGGGGATTTCCAGGGCGTACAGCATGGTGCCGCGCGGCGGGCGCGCCGTGTAGCACATGTCGCTGTGCCAGTTCTCTCCGGCCCGCTTGATGACGATCGGCTGCCCGTCCTGGGTGATGTTGGACACCACCACGATCTCCGGGCTGCCGGGGACGCTCCAGCGTTCGCTAAAGATGTTGAACGCGATGTCTCCGAAGCGCCGGGTGAACGCCACCTGCTGCGGCGGCGCGATGTGCTGATCGCGGAAGAAGATGACGCCATGCTTATTGTAAGCATCGTCGATCGCCGCGAAGGTCGCGTCGTCCAAAGGCTGAGACAGATCGACGCCCCGGATTTCCGCCCCCGCGGCGGCGCCGGTGGGGATGATTTCGATAGACATTGCGCTCTCCCCTATGCCGCCATCGCCAGCGGCGCTTTCCCGCGGATCAGGTCCGCTGCTTTCTCGGCGATCATAATCGTGCCGGCGTTGGTGTTGCCGGAGATCACGGTGGGCATCGCCGAGGCATCCACGACCCGCAACCCTTCCACGCCGTAAACCCGCAGCTCCGGATCGACCACCGCCATCGGATCGACGCCCATCTTGCAGGTGCTGGTGGGGTGGAACACCGTGCCGCCGTTGTTGCGGGCGTATTCCAACAGCTCCTCATCCGTCCGCACGCCGTCGCCGGGTTTGAACTCCGACGCGATGTAGCCACGCATATACTGGGAGGCCAGAAGCTGCCGCCCGGTCTTCAAGCCGGCGACGATCACCCGCCGGTCTTCCTCGGCCGCCAGATAATTCGGCCGCATCGCCGGGGCGTCGGCGGCATTGGGGGTCTTCAACGCGATCTCGCCGCGGCTTTCCGGCCGCAACTGGTAGGCGATCAGCGTGAAACCGGACCACGGGTGCAGACCGTCCTGCGGCCGGTCGGCACTGAACGTGGAAATGGAGAACTTCACGTCCGGTGAGGCCAGCTCCGGCCGCGTGCGCGCGAACAGCGCCACCGTGGCACTGATCGCCGCCAGCGCGCCCCGCCGGAAGAACAGGTAATCCAGGCCGGTTTTCAGCTTCCGCAGATTGCTCTGCATCACGTCGTTCACCGTGATCGGCTGGGTGCATTTCAGCTTGATCGCAGCGGAGTAGTGGTCCTGCAGGTTCTGCCCCACGCCCGCCAGATGATGCACGACGGGGATGCCCATCTCCGCCAGATGCGCCTGCGGCCCAACGCCTGACAGCAGCAGGATCTGCGGCGACCCGATGGCCCCGGCGCACAGGATGACCTCCCGCCGTGCCGAAGCGACGCGATCGACGCCTTTCTGCCGGAAGGCGACCCCGGTGGCGCGCTTGCCCTCGAACACGATCTTTTGCGTCAGGGCATGGGTGACGACCCGCAGATTGGGCCGCTTCATCGCCGGGTGCAGGTAGCCGACGGCGGTGGAGCAGCGGCGGCCATTGTTGATCGTGGTCTGGTGGTAGCCGACCCCGTCCTGATCCTTGCCGTTGAAGTCGTCGTTGCGCTTGTACCCGGCCTCATTGCAGGCCCTGATAAACGCCTCGCAGATCGGGTGCCCTTCCTGCACGTCGGACACGCACAGCGGCCCGCCGGTCGCGTGGAATTCATCGGGGCCGCGGGTCTGGTGTTCGGCGCGCTTGAAGTAGGGCAGCACGTCGGTGGACGACCACCCCGTATTGCCCATCTGGCGCCACATGTCGAAATCTTCGTGCTGGCCGCGGATATAGACCATGCCGTTGATCGAGCTGGAGCCGCCGAGCACCTTGCCGCGCGGCCAGAATATTTTGCGGTTGCCGGCACCGGGATCGGGCTCGGTTTCGTAGCACCAGTTCACCCGCTTGTCGGCGAAGGTCTTGCCGAAGCCCAGCGGGATATGGATCCACATATTGCTGTCGTTGCCGCCGGCTTCGAGCAGGATGACGGAGGTGTTCGGGTCCTCCGACAGACGCGCCGCCATGACGCAACCGGCGGACCCGGCGCCCACGATGACGAAATCGGCTTCCATTGTATCGGTCGCGGCCATGATGCGTTTCCCCTGTTTGGGGACAACGATAGCCGAAATCCCGGCGTGGGTGTATCCCTGGGGCCAACGAACGGAGGGAACAATCATGCGCCGCCGCGATTTCGGACTGGGTTTGCTGGCCGCGCCGGCTCTGGCCGGGCGAGCATCGGCCTCGGATGCCTCGGTTGTGCGCCTGCTCCGCCAATACGGGTTGCCCACCCTGCCGCTGATGGTGATGGAGCATGAAAAACTGGTCGAGAAGCACGCCGCGCGTTTGGGCATGCCGTCGCTGAAGGTGGAATGGCCGGTGGTGGGCGGGCCAGGGGCGATGATCGACTCGATGCTGACCGGCGACATCGATTTCGGCATCATCGGCGCGCCGGGGCTGGTGACGATGTGGGACAAGACCGTCGGCACCTCGCGGGAGATACGGGCGTTGGGCGCGGTGCAGCTACAGCCTTTCGTGCTGGTGACGACCAATGCGGCGGTGAAAACCATCGCCGATTTCACCGATAAGGACCGCATCGCGCTGCCGACCGCGAAAATATCTGGCCAGGCGATCGTGTTGCAGATGGCAGCGGCGAAGCTATGGGGGAACGACCAGTTCGAAAGGTTGGATTCCCTGACGCTGACGTTGCCGCATCCGGAAGGGGCGGCGGCGGTAATGTCGGGGAAATCCCAGGTGAACAGCCATTATACCGTGTCGCCGTATTATGTGTACGAACTGGCGACCCCCGGCATTCATCGGGTTCTGAAATCCTACGAAACGTTCGGTGGACCGCACGTCAACGGCCTGCTGGGCGCGGCACCGAAATACCGGACCGAGGGTCAAACAATCGCCCGTATCGTTTACGACGCGCAGCGGGAGGCGAATGCCTTCATCTATGCCCACCCGGAAGACGCGGCGGCGATTTACGTGAAATTAGCGAAGGAGTCGCATACCCTGAAGGAATTCGTCCCGATTGTCGCCGACGCCGACAATGTCTGGACGACGACACCGAAGAAGCTGATGGAATTCGCGTCGTTCATGCACACCGTCGGGCGGGTGAAGCATGTGCCGGACGGGTGGAAAGATTTCATCCTGCCAGGGTTTCAGGAGGGGGAGGGGGGCTAAACGCTACTCCCCCATCTTCAGCCCGTGCCGCACCAGCGCATCCCACGCCGCGTCCGGGGTCTCGGCAAACTCGAACAGGCCCATCTCCTCCGGTCCGATCATGCCCTCGGCGAGCATGGCATCGAACGAAACGATTTTCTTCCAATACGCTTCATCGTACAGCACGATCGGCACGTGTCGCATCTTTCCCGTCTGCACCAGCGTCAAAAACTCGAACAACTCGTCCAGCGTGCCGAACCCGCCAGGAAACGCGACCAGAGCGTTCGCCCGCATCGCCATATGCATCTTCCGCATCGCGAAATAATGAAAAAGAAACGTTAGCTCGGGGGTCGTATAGGCGTTCGGCTCCTGCTCCTCCGGCAGAACGATATTGAAGCCGATGGACGGGGCCTCGGCCTCCATCGCACCGCGGTTGGCGGCCTCCATGATTCCGCCGCCGCCCCCGGTCGCGATCACGTTGTCCCGCCAGCGATGGTGCGGGGCCAGCGCGCCGCCGCGTTCCGACACGATGCGCCCGAATTGCCGAGCGGCCTCGTAGCGCGGCGAACCCGGCAGGGTCCGAGCGCTGCCGAACACGATCACCGTGGAGCGGATGCCCCAATCCCGCATCCCCAAATCGGCCTTGGCGAATTCCAAAGCGAATCGCATGTCGCGCATCTCATCGCGCAACAGGAAGTCGGTATCTTCGACCGCCAGACGGTAGCTGGCGGAACGCTTTTGCGGGGAATTGTCGGTCATCCCAGGACGCTGGGCGCTGGACGGAGCCACTGTCAAGAACAGGCTTGACGACGGGGACCCGGGGCGACCAGGGTCGGGGAAAGAACCTCACAGGGAAGCCCGACGATGCGACGCCCCTTATTCCTGCTGCTGGCCGGCCTCGGCCTCGTGGCTACCTCCGCCCCCATAGGGACCAGTCAAGCGGCCCCGTTCAAATGCCCCGCCATGGGCGGCGATTTCGTCTTCGGGCAGGAGGCGAACATCAACACCCTGGACCAGATGACGTCGTCCACCATCTCCACCCGCAACATCGCGATGAATATCTATGAGTCGCTGATGACGCGGGACGACAACAACAATCCGATTCTGGAACTCGCCGCGTCGATGGACGAAGCGGCGGACCATCTGACGTATACCTTTAAGCTCCGTCAGGGCGTGAAATTCCATAACGGCAAGCCGATGACATCGGCCGATGTCGTGGCGTCCTTCGACCGCTACGCCAAAGTGGGCAACCAGCGCAGCACCCTGGACAATGTCGCCAGCTGGGATGCCCCGGACGCCGCGACCTTCGTCATCCATATGAAGGCCGCGCAGCCGACCTTTATCGAGGCACTCAGCTCCTTCAGCGTCCCCATCGTTATCATTCCCGCGGAAAACCGTGACGTGCCAGCGCAGCAGCTGACGCAGCCGATCGGCACTGGGCCGTTTCAGTTGGTCGAGTCCGTCCCAGGCAGCTACGTGAAGCTGAAGCGGTTCGACGGCTACCAACCGAACACGTCCTTCGAAAACCGCACCGGCTTCGGCGGTTACAAGCAGGCCTGCCTCAACACCGTGACTTTCCGTATCGTCACCGAACCCGGTGCCCGCGTCGCTGGCCTGAAAACCGGCGAGTTGCAGGGGGTGGAGGATCTGCCGACCAAATCCCTGCCGGACCTGAAAAAGGACGCCGCCATCAGCGTGCTGCCGTTGAACAACTGGTGGATTCAGATCGCCAACCCCAATACCTCCGCCCCACCGACGGATAACGTTCTGGTCCGCAAAGCGATCCAGGCGGCGTTGGACATGGATGAGATCATGGATGCCGCGTCGGACGGCAATTACAAGCTGAACGTCGGGTTCCAATATCCCAACCAGCCCACGTACACGGACGCCGGCAAGGAAACCTACAACCAGCACAACGCGGAAACCGCGAAGAAATTCCTGACGCAGGCCGGTTACGCCGGGGAGCCTGTGGTCCTGCTGACCAACAAGGATTATCCGCCGATGTACAATTCGGCGTTGGTGATGCAGCAGCAGTTGCAAGCGGTCGGGATCAACGCGCAGATGAAGGTCGTGGATTGGCCGACATCGGTGCAGATGATGCTGAACACGACCGAGGGCTGGAATTTCCACTTCACCGGCTGGGGCACGCAGCCGGCGTTGGGCGCGCTGGCGACGATGCAGTTCCTGGTGCAACCGAATTCGACCTACAAGCCGAAAGGCGGCGTGGACGACCCGGATGTGCTGGCGGCCTGGAACGACATGAACAAGCAACCGTTGGCGGCCGACCGCCAGGCCGCATTCGCGCGCATGCAGAAGCTGGTGCTGGAACGGGTCTATGCCATTCCGTTCGGGTCCTTCACCAAAGTGCAGGGCGTGCGGTCGAATGTCGGCGGGTTCGCGCCGTTCCGCATTCCGCGCATGGCGAATGTTTGGATGACGCGGTGATTTTAGGGGCGCGACCGCTAACTACTCGTCATGGTCAGCGCAGGCGGACCACCCACGCCTTGACGCAGGAATTCAAGCAAAAGGCGTGGGTCCTCGGCCTTCGCCGAGGATGACAGGGAGATTGGGAGGGCTATCCCTCCAACCGCCCATACGTCTTCAATGCGTTCTCCGTCAGAATCTTCCGCACCAACCGGTCCGGCAATCCGTCCGGCAGCGCATCCGTCCCGTCGAAATGCCAATGCGGATAATCCGTCGAGAACATCAGCATGTCCTCGCAATTAATCTCCTCGATCAGCCGAGCCAGCTTGGTCCGATCCGGCGGCCCATCGAACGGTTGAATGGTTAGCCGCACATGTTCCCGCGCGTAATCGGCCGGCGATTTGTCGAGCCAAGGGACCTCCGCCCGCACGGCGCGCCAGGTCTTGTTCGCGCGCCACATCCAGGCCGGCAGCCATGTCACACCGGATTCCAGCAGAACGACCTTCAGCCGGGGAAATTCGGTGAAAACCCCCTCGGAAATCAGGCTGTTCAGCACGCCCGCGAACCCGGTCGACCACGACACGTAGTCCTCCAGATAATAGGATGGCCAGCCGAGATTGGTCGGCGGATGGCGGTAGGAACTGCCGGCATGCACGCCAATCGGCAAATCCGCCTGCTCCGCCGCGCGATAGATCGGCCAGTTCGTCCGGCGCCCCAACGGAATTTCCGCCATTTCCCACAACAGCACCTGCACGAAGCGGCGATCTGCGGCACACCGCTCGATCTCCTTCGCCGCCAGTTCCGGGCTGTGCTGCGGCACAACGATCGAGGCCCGCAACCTGGAATCCCGATCCAACCACTCCCGCGCCACCCAGTCGTTGATCGCTCGGCAGAACGCCGCGGACAGGTCCTCGCTGAAAATGGCCGGGGCGCCGTGCAGCACGTTGCAGATCGCGAAGCGCGACCCGAACCCGTCCAGCGCCTGCGCCTTCAGCGTGTCGAAATCCGAACCGGGAAACCCCTTGGCGGGCCGCCAGTCCGGCCGACAGTTTATGGGCGCGTTCACCGGGAAGGCGGCGGCGTTGTAATTGTCCTTGTCCAGACCGCGCATTTTCACATGCGCGCGCCAATATTCGTCCAGATAGGGCAGCAGGACATGGGTGCCCGGCAATGCCGGATGGATGTCGCAGTCGATCGCGCCTGATGCGGGAGTTGTCACGGACGCCTCTCCTTGTTGCAGGGGAGGATAGGGCCGGGCGGGGTGGGGTTCAATGACGCGTCACTCAGGTCGCGCACGTGGTGCGGTTATGATACCCCTCTCCTCCAGGAAAGCCCGGCAGGAGACACCATGCCCGATCCCAACCCACGCACGAACACCGTCGCCCGCGTCGCGTTGGCGGCCGTTCTCACCGGTCTCGGGCTGTGGACAATCCGGGAGTTCATTCCCGCCCTGGTGTGGGCCGGCATCATCGCCATAGCCATCTGGCCGCTATATGACCGAGCACAGCGGCACTGCCCGCCGGGCAAGCACAATCTGCTGTTACCCAGCCTCTTCACGCTGATCGTCGGGGTGGTGTTCATCGCGCCGCTGGCCATCGCCGCCGTGCGCGTCGGGCGAGAGTCCCACGTCATCCTGGATTGGGTCGAAACCGCCCGGCGCACCGGCATCCCAGCGCCCGATTGGCTCGCCCATCTGCCCTTTGGGGCCGACCAAGCCGTCGCATGGTGGAACGAAAATCTGGCCGACAAGGACTCCGCCGCGGAACTCCTGCACCGCGTCGATCGCGCCGAACTGCTCGGTGCCAGCAAGCAACTCGGCGCCAATCTGGTGCATCGCGCCATTCTGTTCGGTTTCAGCCTGCTGACATTGTTCTTCCTGTTCAAGGACGGCGACGCGCTGGTTGCCCAAATGCAACGCGCCAGCCATCGCGCCTTCGGGCCGAGCGGGGAACGGGTCGGGCGGCAGATTATCGCGTCGATCCACGGGACGGTGGACGGTCTCGTGCTGGTCGGCCTCGCGGAGGGTGTCCTGCTCGGCATCGCCTACGTCGCCACGGGCGTGCCGCATCCCGCGCTGCTCGGCGCCATCACGGCGGTGGCGGCGATGATCCCGCTGGGCGCGCCATTGGTGTTCGGCCTCGCGGCTTTGCTGCTGGTCGGTCAGGGCGCGCAAATGGCCGCCATCGTCGTGCTGGCGGTCGGCATGATCGTCACCTTCGTCGCCGACCATTTCGTGCGGCCGGTGCTAATCGGCGGCGCCACCAAACTGCCCTTCATGTGGGTCCTCTTCGGCATCCTCGGCGGCGTCGCGACCTGGGGGCTGCTCGGCCTGTTCCTCGGACCGGCGGTCATGGCGGCCCTGATCATGCTGTGGCGCGAATGGACGAACGACACCGACGGCTGATACCAACGCCGCGAAGGAGAGCAACGCCATGACCGAAGACAACATGCTGATCCGGGAACACCGCGGCCATATCCGTGTCCTGACGATCAACCGCCCGCACCGCATGAACTCCATGTCGCCGGAACTCAGCAATCGGCTGATCGAGGAATTCGTCGATGCCAACGCCGACCCCGACGTCCGAGCCATCGTCCTGACCGCTGTCGGCGACCGCGCCTTCTGCGCTGGTGCCGACCTCAAGGCACGGGCGGAGGCCGATAAGGACGGCAAACCCTATCTGCCGCTGCTGTCCCGCGTCGAACGCTATGTGTTCGAGGTCGTGCTGGAAACCTTCAAACCCACCATCGCCGCGCTGAACGGCCCGGCGGTGGCGGGTGGCTGCGAGCTGGCGCTGGCCTGCGACATGCGCGTCGGCGCCGAACACGCGCTGATGGGTCTGCCGGAGGCCAAACGCGGCAAAGGCGCCCATTTCGGCAACGTGATCCTGCCCCGGCTGATCCCCTCCGGCATCGCGTATGAGATGCTGTATCTCGGCGAATACATCAACATGGAGCAGGCCAAGCACTGGGGCCTGGTCAACCGCGTGGTCCCGAAGGGGGAGGCGCTGAACGAAGCCCTGCGACTGGCCGAAGCGATCTGCGAAAACGCCCCCGTCACCATCCGTCGCATGAAGGAAACCGCGGTGCGCGCCAACGGCCTGCCGATGTCGGTGGCGCTGCGTCTGAACGAAGGCATCAGCCCCTACACCAGCGAGGATCGGGTGGAAGGCGTTCGCGCGTATGTGGAGAAGCGCAAGCCGGTATGGAAGGGGCGTTGATCCGGCTGGGCCGCACGCCGGTTGTGCGGCCTGACCCGACACGAATATCGTTCGGACGCCGATCGTACTGATCTCAACTATAGGTAATCGGCGTTTTCGGTTTAGGAGACTTGCTGAAAGGATCGCAGCCTTCGCGCGGTACGGCCCACAATCGCGATTGTCGTTCGGCAACATAAATTGGGTGTGTGTCGGCAACATCCGGTGTTGACACGTTCCACACCCTCGTTAAGGGTGCGGCGCGACGGCTGAGGCAGATGGGGTTGGGCCTCTGCTTTTTGTCAATTATGCGAAAGCCTGGCAGCCGTCACGGATGGGCTGAGGTGCGGAGGGACGTGCATATGAAATACATTCCACCGTTCGAGACTGTGAAGGCGCATCTCGAGATGGCATCCGACAAAGGGGAACTGCGGGTTTCGGGAACGTACGAGGATCTTGTCAATCTGGTCCGCCGCCTGATCGTCGGGATCGAAGTCGACGAAGCCTGGTATCTGGAACGCTATCCTGACATCGCCGAGGCGATCAAAGAGGGTATCGTCGCTTCGGCGCAGCAACACTTCGTCAACGACGGATATTTCGAGGGCCGGCAGCCCTTCCCCATTAAGGTGAACGAACGCTGGTACCTGACCCAAAACACCGGCGTCGCCGATTATGTGCGGCAGGGCAAGCTGAAATCCGGCCAGCAGCATTTCGACGAGAACGGATATATGGAAGGGCGGCTGCCGTTCGCTTTATAAACGGCAGCCTTTCCCTGGGTTAGCGCGGCTTCTGCTGCGGCAGTTCCATCCGCACGGCAACCGCCGCGCTGGCGATCACCGCGATATCGCCGCGTTCCGGATCGGGTACGTTCAGCCCGCCTTTCACCGCTTTCACCGTCACGATGCCGTGCGGCAACGTCGCTTTCACGGCGTCGGTGTTCACCTTATCCGGCTGCTGCACGCCGATGGTCACATCCACCTGCATCTTTTTCGAATCCACCCCGAAGGCGCGGATCCATGTCATCGAGCTGTGATGCAGCGCGTCCTGCACCGCTCGGATTGCTGCCTTGGTATAATCGCCGCCGTGCAGATCGTTGCCGGTGCCGAGCTCCAGGATGATGCGTTTGGGTGTCATAATGGCGCTCCTTATTCGATGTCGAGATGCACGATCGCCGCGGCCTGGGCGATCACGGTGGAACCGGTGCCGGCGTCGTTGGGGATTTCCAACCCGCCTTCCACGCACTCCACCTTGCCTGTCCCATGCGGCAGCAGCGCCAGCACCTCTTCCTTGTTCACCAGATCGGGCTTCGGCACGCCGATCAGCACCTCCACGAACATCGAGTCCACATGCAGGCCGACCGCGTCGGCGATGCTGAGGGAGTTGTGCCACAGCGCATCGCGGAGCGCCCGCACCGCCGCCTTGGTATAATCCGCGCCACGGATATCGGTGCCCATGCCTATTTCGAGCACCACGCGTTTCATCGCCATGTCCGTTTCCTTCTTCTGGACGATAGAACGCCAGCGTAGGACGTTTGGCGCCGCGCGTCATCTCGGGGTAAGATGACCCGGGAAAACAGGAGGGCGCGATGGAAGTCGGAATGCAACTGGTGTTCTGTAGCTACGGCTGGACGAACATGCCGGACGACCAGGTCTGGGATGAGGAGTTGAAACTCGCGCGCATCGCCGCCGACAACGGCTTCGATGTGATCTGGTCGGTGGAGCACCATTTCAACGACTATTCCTTCTGCCCCGACAATTTGCAGCTCATGAGCTGGCTCGCCGCCGCCTGCCCGAACGTGGGCCTGGGCACCGCCGCTGTCATCCTGCCGTGGCACGATCCGCTGCGGGTCGCGGAGCAAGTGTCCGTGCTGGACCACCTGAGCGGCGGGCGTTTCCGGCTGGGTGTGGGGCGCGGGCTGGCGCAGCGGGAATTCAAGGCATTCCGCGGTACGATGGACGAATCCCGCGAACGCTTCGACGAATCCGCGCGCATGATCGTGGACGCGCTGGAAAGCGGCTTCATGGAGGGCGACGGTCCCTTCTACAGCCAGCCCCGCATCGAAATCCGCCCCCGGCCGACGCGTACGTTCAAGGGGCGCACCTATGCCGTGGCCTCGTCGGATGACTCCGTGGTCTCCGCCGCCAAGCTGAACGCGCGGATGGTGATGTTCGCCGACCGGCCCTGGCCGATGCGCATGCCGGCGATCGAAAAGCACCGGTCTTTGGTGCGCGAAATGCACGGCATGGAAGCCGGCGCGCCGCTGCTGGCCGATTTCTGCGTCTGCACCCCCACGATGGATGGCGCCGAGGAAAAAGCCATCCAATACATGGGCAAATTCGTCGAAAGCAATTTCTATCACTACGAACTGCTCGGCGATCATTTCGCGCAGGTGAAAGGCTACGACGCCTACGCGCAGAAAATCGCGCTGGCGAAGGAAATCGGCATGGAAGGCATCGTCAAAGCCTTCACCCAGGCCGCCGTCTGGGGCACGCCGGATCATATTCTGCGCATGTTCGAGGAACGGCGGAAAATCGTCGGCGACTTCGAACTCGCGACATCGTTCCGCTTCGGAGGGACGCCGTACGACCTCGCGGAATCCGGGTTGCTGCTGTACTGCAAGGAAGTTCTGCCGGTGCTGAAGGCCTGGAAGAACGAGGATTTGGCCAAAGCGGCGGAGTAACCGCGATGATCCCGATGTTGGATGTCGCCCGCTATTTGGCGGGCGAGCCTGGGGAGTTGGAACGCCTGGGCGGACAATTGCGGCACGCCTTCGAGAACGTCGGGTTCTATTATCTGCGCGGGCACGATGTCCCCGAGGAACTGATCGCCGCGATGTTCGAACAAGCGCGGCGGTTTCACGCGCAGCCGCTGGAAGCGAAGCTGCGAGTCCGCATCAACGAACACAATATCGGCTACATGCCGATCGGCGGCAGCCTCGCGCGCACGTCGAAGGTCAACAACAACACCAAACCCAGCGTGAATGAGGCGATTTTCTTCCGTCGCGAACGCACGCCGGAAGACCCGGATGTGATCGCCGGGATCAAACTGCGCGGGCTGAACCAGTGGCCCGCCGATCTGCCCGGATTTCGCGAAACCGTCCTGGCTTACATGACCGCGATGACCCGCCTGTGCCAGCGGTTGGTGCCGATTTACGCGGTCGCCTTGGATCTCCCGCCCGATTATTTCGATGCGATGTTCGCCAAGCCGAACATGATCCAGCGCCTGTCGCATTACCCGCCGAAAGCGTCGTACGACGAAAACGAATTCAGCATCGCGCCGCACACCGATTCCGGCTTCATGACGCTGTTGGCACCGTCCAACGTGCCGGGTCTGGCGATAAGGCTGCCGGACGGGACGTGGTTCGATGCGCCCTCGATCCCCGGCTGTTTCACCGTGAACGGCGGCGACATTCTCAAGCGCTGGACCAATGACCGGTTCCTGTCGACACCGCATCGCGCGTTGAATGTATCGGGATTGGCACGGTATGCGATCCCGTTCTTCTTCGATACGCATCCCGACACGCTGCTGGCATGCCTGCCGACCTGCCAATCCACCGATAATCCCCCGAAATACGAGCCGATCACGTATCAGGATTACGCCGTGTGGTACGCGACCCGCAACTATGTGCATCAGGACAAGCCATGATCGGCCGCCGCCAAACCGTCTTCAGCCTTGGCGCCCTCGGCGCCGTGACCGTACTGCCACGGGATGCTCGGGCGGATCTGGCGGCACTGGAACAGGCTGCGCGGCAGGAGGCGACCGTCACCTGGTACACCGCGCAAATGGATGCCGAACGCGCCGAGGCCTTCGGGCGCGCCTTCACCGCCGATTATCCGGGGATCAAGGTGTCGGTCATTCGCACCACCGGGCAAGTCGCGTATCAGCGGCTGTCGATGGATATCAAAAACCATACGCCGCAATGCGATGTGTTCAGCACCA